>Ga0247727_10019055_pt1 | contig 10687 bp, 10 predicted proteins | sample WisWelCaveWW1625_FD_202498 | JGI IMG/M metagenome (GOLD analysis project Ga0247727, IMG submission 202498) | Biofilm microbial communities from Wishing Well Cave, Virginia, United States - WW16-25 | ecosystem: Environmental > Aquatic > Deep subsurface > Groundwater > Cave microbial mat | place...
CAATATCAAACCATATTGCGATCGAGTGTCTGCTTGCGGGACGGCAGTTTTGGAAAATTATGACGGTTGTATCGACCGCGGCTTTAAAAACAGTTTTCTTAAAAGTTAAAATATTGTTGATTTTGGCATTTTCTAAAAGCAGTTTTCTCAGATTGGCAAGCTGCGCATTCGTTAAAATTCGGTTCGAGGTGATCAAGCCGCAATTGCCATTCTGATTCAACAACGCCAACGTTTTCTCTAAGAATAAAGAAAATGAATTTGCACGACCGTATGCCGACCTGAAAGTTCTTAGATAGTATTCCGTCACGTCTTTAATCGTTGCCTCAACGGAAATATACGGCGGATTTCCAATCATCGCATCGAATCCACCGGCTTTCATAATTTCGGGAAATCCGGCTTGCCAATCGAAGACATTGAGGCGCAGGCGCTCTTCATTATCCAGCAAATCCATCTGTTGCGCATAAAAATCCAGTCCAATCAGCGAGTTGCCGCATTTAATATTGTTGCTGAGATCGGGAAGCGCCCGTTCGTGGAACATCCTAAGTTGGCGCGAGATCGTCTGTTCATCTTCGCCTTCCAACACCTTCAACAGCAATGACAGCTTGGTGACTTCCACGGCTTGCGGGTCAATATCTACGCCGAAAATATTGTTGAGCAGAATGCGCTTGCGCTCGGCAGAGGTCAATCGCCAATCGCCTCCGGCAACTTGATAAAGGGCTGGCGAACGTCCGGTTGCCCATTTCTCCGGCTTGTCTTGCACATACCAGTCGCGATGCCAATCGAGCAAATATTGATACGCGCCGATGAGAAACGAGCCAGAGCCGCATGCGGGGTCGAGAATATGCAATCTTGCGGCTTGTTTGGGCGTTTTGCCTTCCAACAATCTGCCCACGGTGTTTTTAACGATGTAATCGACAATGTAGGTCGGCGTGTAATAAACCCCGCCGGCTTTCTTCACTTCAGGCTTGTCTTCCACCACGGCGCGACCGCCGGAAGTCAAGCGAATGACCTTCCCCAGAAATTGCTCGTAGACCTGGCCGAGAATGTCGGCAGGCAGAACGGAAAACTCATAAGGGCTGTCGGGATAGTAAAGATTGCGGATGATTTCTTTCAGCGGCTTGTCGTCAATCTGCAAATCGAGCGTCAATTCGTCCGGCTCTTCGTGCCGATTTTTTTCTTTTTGAAAATGAAAAATGTCGGAATTGTATCTTTCGTCGGCGCGGCAAAAAATCTCACTGAGGCGCTTGTATACACGCTCGCCGTTCAGCAAAGCCATCAACCCGCCATAGGTTTCAATGCCGCGGTCTTCGCAAATGCGCAAAAAGATTATCCGATCAATCGTCCGCTGCACGGCAAAATTCAGCTCGCGTTGTGACAACGTATTGCGCAAAGCGACATTGCGCGCGAGCAAATCGCGCCAGCTCTCGATTTCTTTGAGAAAAGCCTCATCAACTTCAGCCGTGCCTTTCTTGGTTTTGCTGGTCTCGGCATACTTGTCAAAAGAGCCTTTGAGAACGGCTTCTTTGGAAAAAATGCTGCTAATCTCTTTCCAATGTTTTTCGTAATCGGTGTAACGCAGGTAAAGCGTCCGGCCGGCGGAGGGTTTGTCAGATTGTGAAGGTTTTTCACGGCAATCATAAACGGCAAATTCTTCAAAATTCGTCAGGATGCTAAGAGGAAGCTTCGCCGACCACGCATAGCGGCGAAGTTGAAACGCGGGAGCGGCGTCGTCTTTCAAATTGACAGCCGGTTTTTTCGCTTCGACAAAAAACTTGCGCACGCCGCCAATGCGAAAGCAATAATCCGGCGCCTTGGTGGCCCCGCCGATTTTGATGGCGTCTTCGTGAATAACGTCTTTGTAAGCCTCGGCGTAACCTTGCTTGTTCTCGACATCCCATCCCAAAGCAGCAAAGAAGGGATCGATGAACTCGCGGCGGAGCTGCGCCTCATTGTAATCGCCGGAGAGATAGGCCTCGCGATTGCGGTCAAAACGCTCGACCAAAGTGGAAATTTCGTTTAAAGGAGCAGTTAGAGCTTCTCTCGACGACATGACCATGGAAAACTGTTGAATAAGTGAAATTTGTTTATATGATTGGTTTCCCAAAGAGTAACAATCGCAAAGCAGATTTGCAAGAACTTTTTAAAAATAAAAACGTCTCTGAGAGCTATTCTCAGAGGCGTTTTTTATGAGAACCATTTTGAATTTAAAACAGCGCCACCGCTTTGCCGTGCTTCTCGGCTTTTTCGCGCATTTTATCAAAAAAAGCTTTGTCGAGGTTCGCGGACATCTTGACGGCTTTGCCGGCCCGATCGACATCGACGCGATTCAACATGTCGACCGCGTCGCGATCGTCGGACACCGCCAGTTTCGCTGTGGCCAGCGCGCCTTTCATCGCTTCCGTCAACAGTTGGCTGTTATCCTCGCTGTCACAAAGCGCTTCGCCGTACAACTCGGCTTTGCTGCCGACGTTGGCGGAGAACACGATGTTTTGCACCGCTTTCACCGCGGCCGTGCCTTTGAAATCGCCGCTCTTGCTCATCTCTCCCGCGACTTTTTCCATCATCGCGGTGGTGTTGGCGACAAACCAGCATTGCTCTTTGTAGCGCAATTTGCCCAGCAGCGCGGTCACGGCGGCATTCTTCCGCACCGATTTATCCGCGCTGTTGCCGTCGATCACCGCCTGAATCCATTCTTTGCTGCCGGTCACCAGCGTATTCGCATCGGCGAAATAGCACGCTTTCTCGCCATCCTCTTTGACGACATAAATCGTCTTGCCGTTATAGGTTTCGGTCGCAAACTCGCGCCGCCCGTGATGAAATTCCGTTGAATCGTGCGCGGTTTTGATGGCATTGATGATTTTCTGCTCATCAAAGCTGCCGGTGGCGATCACGGCAAAGTGGCGCGAATCTTTCTCCTGATCGCCGTCAAAACCCAGCAGCACGCTGTGCAAATCTTTTTGGACATCGAAGCCGGTTTTTTCAAAAAATTCTTTGTAATCTTCATCGTCGCGCCAGCGCGAGATTCTGTCGTCAAAATCCTTTTCCAGACTTTTGCCCAGCTCGCTTTGCCGAATGCTTTGCACGTCAAAATAAGCCACGCTGTTCACTTCCTGCGGAATCCAGGCGAGATGCTGTTCAACCGCCGCCGACATCGATGTCGAAGCCGAGCGTGTGCAGCCGGCGACGAAAAGCGCCAGCGCCAACAGTAATGTGAAAGAAATTAGTTTTTTCATTGTGGGTCTCCTGATTGATTTTAAAAATCTTTCTTTTCAAAAACATAAATGGCGGCCAGCAAAAATCCGGCGCCGACGGCCAGCGACTGGAAGAGCGGCGACCAGCTTGCAATCGACTCGCCCATCACCAGCGCCCGCGTGATATTGCCCACTTCCGTCGTGCGCGGCGTCAGGTAATAAATGCCGTCCAGCAACCACTGATAAATCTTCTGCGACAACAGGGCGTAAATTTGATCGCGCGCCAGCAGCAGCGGGCTGAAGAAAATGACGAGATACGCGGCGATGATCGCGACGCCGGAATTGCGCGCCGTCACGCCGACAAACGTCATAATCGCAAACAACACGCCGAACACCAGAATGATGAGAACGCCACTCAGGAGAAACGGCACGTGCCAGAACTCGGTTTTGATCGAGAGAATGAGCCACGCGCCGCCGATCAGATAAGCGACGTTGATCGCCACAATACTCAACCCGCCGAGATAGCGCCCGAGCAACAGTTGCCATCGCGCGAACGGACGCGAAAGCATGAGATCGACACTGCCTTTTTCCAGCATGTTCGGCACGAGACTGGCCGTGGCAAAGATCGACAAAAAGATGCCGCCGACGTACATCGCCATCGCCAGACCGGATTCGATTTTGATGATCCCGTCGCGCAATTTCTCCACCGCCATTTCCTTTTGCTCGTCGTTGCCCATCAATTTCACCATCGCCATCCCGCCGGAGACGACATCGACGTTGACGGAAAAGATAAACAACAGATGGACGAGGGTGACGACCACGAAGAACGCCATAAATGTTTTCTTCGCCAGTGACTCGCGCAAAGTATATAAAATGATCGTTAAAAATTTCATGATGTTTGTAATAACGCCTTAAGGCGTCGCCTCTTTGAGTTAACACAAAATTATCAGTTGTTACCGAAGCGCCTGCTTCATTCAAGACCTCAACGCCTGAAGGCGTAGCTACGAGCTTCCAGATAACTTCGCGATCTCGTTAAAATCGCCGGAAGCGGCGCCTTTGATCGCGCTGAAGAAGCTCTCCTCCAGCGTGCGCTTTTGCGGCACAATCGCGTGAATCTCGGCACTGTTTTCGCGCAGCTGATCGATGAGCCGATTCAACTCCCCGTGATCCTGCACCGTCACTTCCAGATGGCCATTGACAAGGCCAAGTTTCGCAAATTTTTCGGTCAACTGCGTTTTCATCGCGGCGGCCAGCGGCGAAGTCTCGATGCGATAATTCAAGCCGATATTGGTCAACTGATCCACGGCGCCCTGCACGACGATTTTGCCTTTGTTCATGATGGCCACTTCGTCGGACACCAGCTCCACTTCCGAGAGCAGATGCGAGTTGATGAAAATCGTTTTGCCGCGCTGTTTGAGGTGCAAAATAATATCGCGAATTTCCTTGCGCCCAATCGGATCGACGCCATCGGTGGGTTCGTCCAGCAGCAACAGATCAGGATCGTTGATCATCGCCACCGCGAGGCCGAGCCGCTGCATCATGCCCTTCGAATATTTGCGGATTTTTGTGCCGGCCCATTTATCCATCCCGACCAGCTTCAGCAACTCCGGAATTCGTTGCCGGCGCGTCTCCGGCGGCACATTGGCGAAGCGCCCAAAATATTCCATCACCATTCCGCCTTTGAGAAAATCCGGATAGCGGTGATTCTCCGGCAGATAACCCACGCGCTCGCGCAGATTATAATTCGTCACCGGCTGGCCAAAAATCTGCGCCGTCCCCGCGGTCGGGTGCAGAATGCCGAGCAGCAGTTTAACCAGCGTCGTTTTTCCCGCGCCGTTCGGACCGAGCAAACCAAACACGCGCCCCGGCCCGACGTGCAGGGAAACACTGTCCAGCGCCCGCAGCCTGCCGCGATTGAAGTGCTTCGAAAGATTTTCCGTCTGAATAATATTCAAGTCTTGCCTCCGAGTTTGCCAATGATCTTACGGAAGCAGTGGGAGAGAAGTTGCAATACAAGGTGATGATTTGTGGGACCGGCGGCCCGCCTGTCCGCGACAGACAGGGCTGTCTGTCCTGCGGTTCGGAGGGAATATCCAGATGCATGGCTGTCCACCCGTCCCCGTGCGATTCAACGGCGATTCTGCAATTGCAACCGTTCAGCAACGCCTGCGTCATTTCTGCCGCAAATTGGCTTTGCTCCGGCTGCGGCGAATTGGGAAAGAGGGAAAGGAGAAAGTTCGATCCGGCATCCGGCGAAGATATGCCGTTGTGTATGATCGTGAGCCGTTGCCGGTGATTTTCACTTTCCTTTTTCCATACGGAGTGCGTTGCGCCATTGCGGAGCAAAACTTAGAAATCAATTCTGACTTTATTTTACCACCAACGGATAGAAACCCTGGCCTGCGGCAGGGCAGGCAACCCAACTGATAAACACAACAACCGATAAACATAATTTATTTTATCTGTTGGGTTGCCTGCCCTGCCGCAGGCCAGGGTTTCTATCCGTTGGTCGTTTTTCATCCGTTGGCGAAATTGTTTTTAAACTTATACGGAGGTTTTTAAGGACTATTTCCTGTACCCCGGCACGCCATCGACTTTTTCCAGCTCCGCCACAATCGCGCCCAGCTTGAATCCTTTCACATAAATCTGGCTCGTGATCATCACCGGCATTTTGCGTTGATCGTCGGTCATGTGAATGAGCAGGCGGCCCTTCTGTTGGAACAATCCCGAAGTTTTTAGAAACGGCTCGACGACGAGACAAGGAAATTTGCCGGCTCTGGTCTGCGCTTTCTCGCGCTTGTGCACGACGAACTGCAAATCAAACAGCTTGCCGTCGGAATGATTGGGGATATGAATCGTATCGCCCGGCGCGAGCTTCATGGTGCGCAGCAAATAAATCGCCGACAGCACGTCCTGCACAAACGGCGGCACGGCGAGCGTATCGCTTTTATCGCCTTTTTTCATCACGGCGCGATGGTTGATTTGATCAAAGTCCACTGTGTGCTCGGTTTTGTAATCACCCTCGTGCAATTTCTTTTTGAACCGCCAACTGAACAGGGCGTCAACATCGGTGTGCGACTCGACGCGATCGTCGATTTTAAAAAACGACGAGAAAAATTTGTTCGACCACAATTCCGAAATAATTTTGTAGCAGGGCCGGCCTTCAATGTCGACGATCAGCGGAATCGACAGGCGCGCATTGCCGGCCACTACCGGACCGTAATGCATGAGAAAAGTCAGGCTTTCGCCGACGCCAAAGGCCCCATTGGGAACGACGCGCAGCGGCGCGACCCCGTTGTGCGCCGCTGCTTTGTTTGAATCGGCTCCGCTCGCCGCCGGTTGCAATGACGTGGAATCTTGGCGCGGTTGTGCCGATTGCGCGGCGACGGGCGAGGCGCTGAAAATCAACGCCGCTAAAATAACGCCGCGATAAAACGGCGTCGATTGCCGCCCGCATAAATCGATCCTGAAATTTTTTTGGTAAAATGACATCCTTCGAGTTCATCCTTTCATTTCAAAGAAAAACAAAAGCTTTGTGTTCCCTGGCCCTGCGGCAGGGCAGGCTTTGTGCCTTTGTGGTGGGGATGTTTGTAGCCTCGCTGAGCTATATTTTAGATATCTTTTCGCGAATTTTTTGCAGCGCCGTCTGCGCCGAAATGGCTTGCATGCAAGCGCAAATTTTTACTTTCGCCCCGCGACAACGCCTGCACTCATCCTGCTGCGACATCAACACGTCGGCGCTTCGACCGTACGGCCCCCAGCGTTCCGGACGACACGCCTGAATCGGCGGATAAAACGCGACGACCGGCGCGCCCACCATCACCGCGAGATGCAGCGGTCCGGTGCTGTTGCTTACAAAAACCGCCGCGCGCTGGCACAACACCGCCAGTTCGGTAATGCTTAAACGGCCGCAAAGAGAAATTGGTTTCGTCGTTGTTTGTTGCAGAATCCCGTTAATTAAATCGGTTTCGTTCACCGCGCCCGTCAAAATCACCTGCGCGTCGTGCAGCAGATCCGCGAGCCGGGCAAAATTTTCCGGCGGCCAATCGCGCGCGGAGCCGCCACTGCCCGGATGCAAAATAATCGGCTGCGCGCCGGCGCCGAGCGTATTGAGTTTGGCGTCAATTCGTTCGCGCTCGTTTGGTGAAAGGCTAAAATGAAATTCGACCGCAGTGGTTGTGATTCCCAGCGGCCGGAGCAAACGCAAATTATATTCCGCCTCGTGGCGCGCGGCATCTTTGCGATGCTCAAAAACGCGGCGATTAAACAGAAAACTATACCAGCGATAACCGGTGCCGAGGCGTAGTGGAATCCCGCTGCGCCAGATTGCCCACGCCAGTTGCGGCCGCGGATGGAGCATGATCGCGGCGTCAAATTTTTTTTGCCGCAGCACGGCGCTGAGCCGGGTTACATTGCCGGCAATTTCCGCCCCGTCCAGTTCGATGATTTCATCAACGTGCGGATGGCAGCGCAGAACTTCCGCGGTGTAACGCCGCGCCAGAAAAGCCACGTGCGCACCGGCCCATTTTTTTTTCAGCGCCGTGGCGACCGGTGTTGAGAGAATAACGTCGCCGAGACGATCGGTGCGCGCGAGCAAAATTTTTTGCCGGCTCATTCTCTTCGTCGCTGTTGAATAAAATTGACCAGCGTCGGCATAATGCGTTCCAGCTCTTCGTCAATCATCTCAGCGCAAAGGCGATACGTCTCTTTTGAAGAGCCAACGGGATCAAAAATGTCATCGTCGGAGTCATCGGTGTTGGCTTCGCCGGCGGCGCGGCCAAAACGTTTCAGCAGGAAAATATTTTCGCGATATTGCGGAAATTCCTCCTGCAAATAATCGATGTGCTCGGCAGCCATCGCGAGAATCAGATCCGTCTCTTGCATTAATTTTTCAGTCACACCTTGCGAGCGATGGTTGGAAATATCGCCGCCCATCTCATTCACGAGCTCGACCGAATAACGCGCGGCCGGCGAGCCGTCAATGCCGAGCGTGCCGGCGGATTTAACCTCGACTTCGTCCTGCAAACGCGAGGGCAGCTTGACGCGCAACAGGCCTTCCGCCAAAGGACTGCGGCAACTGTTGCCGCTGCAAACAAACAGAACGTGAAATTTTGAATTTGTGCTCAAGTTTGTAACTCTCCAATTCGTCCGGTAATTTCCGCCGCCGGTATCACGCCGGCGCGCACCAGTAGCGGCGGTTGCGTCGTCACATCTATGATCGTCGAAGGTTGTTGCTGCACTGGCGGCCCACTATCTAAAATTAAAGCAAGTTGTTTGCCAAAAGTTTTTGCGATTTGTTCGGCGGAATTTAACGCCGGCTCGCCGCTGCGATTGGCGCTCGTCGCGATAATCGGCGCGCCGAGATTTCTGGAAATTTCGCGCGCGAGTTTCGCCGCCGGCAGACGCATCGCGATCTTGCCCGAATGGCCGATCAACTCCGGCGGCACGGTCGCGGCGGCTTTGAAGATCAGCGTCAACGGGCCGGGCCAGAATTGCTCGATCAATTTTGCGGCGACGGGCGGAATTGCTTCAACATATTTTTCAACGAGGGCTTTTTCTCCCACGATCACCGGCAAAGCTTTTTCCGTTGCGCGATCTTTGAGTGAAAAAATTTTTTCAATCGCTATGAGAGAACGCGCATCGCCGCCGAGGCCGTAAAGCGTGTCGGTTAAATAGGCGATGATTTCGCCTTTTTGCAAAGCTTTGACGGCGGCGGCGATGGCAATGTTGTCGGGATCTTGCGCATTCGTTGAGATAATATGCATATAAAATTTCTACCGCTGCAGCGTTGAATCGATTCAAGCAAGATGTATTATTTTGTAAGCTTGACGGCGTTCTTCTTAAAACCAAAGGTTAGAGTTGACCCCACTGAATACAGAAACTCCATGCCAATCAGCGGTTCGCCCGGTATAAACCCAGTTTCAATAGTTTTATTCTTGACAATAACATTGCCAAAATAAACAGGTAACTCAACAATCTCTCCTGTTGCCAGTTCAAACTTGTCATAAACAATTGGCTTTTTGCCCTGAAAGATTGTTTTCATACGTTCCCGATCCTCCCCTTTATTTCATGGGCAAAAGGATAGCCGATGCGAATCGAATAAAAAATCTTTTCGGGATATTTTTCCTGCGCTTTCTTTACTGCTTCAAGCAAAACCTTTCCCAGAAAGTAATCTCCTGAATCCGGCTCGATTACGGCGATCATTCCTTTCTCCTTTTTTAAGGAATGAACCTTGTCCAAAACTTTCTTTGACGGTCTTTTTACTTTGGGTAGCTTCATTTTTGCACCTCCGAAGTTTTGTTTTGACGGCCAATCAATGCGATATTTTTAATTTTAAAACTCTCAAAAAAACTTCTTCCGCCGCAATTTCCCGCATGCACGCGTGCGTGCCAATCGGGCAACGGTCGCCGCCGTGTGAGCTGCAGGGCCGGCAGGAGAGATTTTTTTCGATCACGACATGCCCATCACCGAACGGCGCGAAGCCGAACACCGGCACGGTCGGCCCGAAAATCGTGATCACTTTGCAACGTGTCGCCACGCCGAGATGTGTCGGCGCGCTGTCGTTGCTGATGAGAATGTCGCAGCGATCAAGCAACGCGGCGGATTGAGGCAACGATATCCTGCCGGCAGTGTTAAAGCGGTTTTTGTCCAGCGCTTCGGCAATTTGTGCGCAGAGAGCAATGTCGCTCCCGCCGCCAATTAAAAAAATAAATGCGCCGGTTTCTTTAATGAGTTTTTGGGCCAACGCGATAAAGTGTTCTGCCGGCCAACGCTTGGTGGCCCAGACCGATCCGGGCGCGAGCGCGCAAAACCATTGCCCCAGCGGCGCACCGTTGTAAATTTGCTCAACAACCTGTTCGTCAGTTTTATCCCAAAAAACTTTCGGCGACGGCGTGGCGAGAGTTTTGTTAAAAACCCGCAGCAAATCCAAATTGCGCTCGACTTCATGTTTCTGCTGATACGGCACGCGTCGCGTGAAAAACCATGCGCCGGCGCCGCGATCAAAACCGATGCGCTCCGAAATTCGCGCCAGCCGGACGAGCAGGGCGCTGCGCAGCGAACGATGCGGCACGAGCGCGAGATCGTATCGTTCCTGCCGCAGTGCTTGCGCCAGTTTCCATAGCGCGACGAGTCCGCGCTGCTCGCCGCGTTTGTCAAAGATCACGACGCGCCGGATAAAATTATTCTTTTCTAAAAGACTCGCCGCCGCCGGAATCGCCATGAAATCAACCGCGCAACCGGGAAAAACCTGATGCGCAGCTTCAGCGAGCGGCGTCGCCAAAATCACATCACCGATAAACGCCGTCTGCACAATCAAAATCTTTTTGCGTCTCACCACTGATTACCGGTCACTGATTACTGATCACTGATTACTGGGAACAGGCTACATACTGCCTGTTTCACGCAATTTGTAAAAATCCATTATTTTTGCCACCCGTTGTTTGGCCACGAGGTCCGGGTTTTGAACCGCCAAACACGACATGGCGAAGTTTATT
>Ga0247727_10019056_pt1 | contig 10687 bp, 3 predicted proteins | sample WisWelCaveWW1625_FD_202498 | JGI IMG/M metagenome (GOLD analysis project Ga0247727, IMG submission 202498) | Biofilm microbial communities from Wishing Well Cave, Virginia, United States - WW16-25 | ecosystem: Environmental > Aquatic > Deep subsurface > Groundwater > Cave microbial mat | place...
GCTGGCTGACGACTTCACACCGCCCAGCACGCCGACAGAAGAGCGCGTTGCCGCAATCTGGCGCGCGGTGTTGAGGCTGGAGCAGGTCGGCATTCACGATGATTTCTTTGCGCTCGGCGGCCATTCGTTGCTGGCGACGCAGGTCATCAGCCGCTGTCGCGAGGCATTCCAGATCGAAATCGCCCTCCTCAGTTTGTTTGAAGAGCCGACTATTGCCGGTCTCGCGGCACGGATCGAGCCACTCAGGCTCACCCAGGCATTGCAACAGACGGTTGAGACGCTCACGGAGATGCGAGAAGAGATTGCCCTATGAACAGCACGTTTGCCTTCTTGTCAGAACTGAACCAGCAAAGCATCAAGCTGCAGATCGCTGACGATCAGTTGCGAATTAATGCGCCGCAAGGAGCATTGACGCCTGAACTCACGGCCCAACTAAAAGCACGCAAGGCCGAGATTTTAGCGTTTCTACGGCAAAATCACGCTGCGTCAAAGGCAGCCCAGATCCAACCTGCACTCCGGACCGAGCCATTGCCACTATCGTTTTCGCAACAGCGGCTCTGGTTTTTGGAGCAACTGGGGAGCGGAGCGACCTATACCATTCCGTCTGCTTTCAAACTTGAGGGGCCGCTCAACATTCCGGCATTGCAACAGACGTTGAGCGAAGTGGTCCGCCGGCACGAGAGTCTGCGCACCATCTTCGCGCAGGTAGCAGGGCAGATTCGTCAGGTTATCCATGCGCCGGCGCCGGTGGACTTGCCCGTTATTGGTCTGCAACATTTGTCATCGGCAGAGCAAGATGCGGAAGTACAACGTCTGACCCGCGAGGAAACGCTGCGTCCTTTCGATCTGACCAGCGACCTGATGATCCGCGCTACCCTATTGCGCTTGGGCAAGCGGGATCATGTGCTCCTGCTGACGCTGCACCACATCGCGGCGGATGGCTGGTCAACTGGCGTACTGACACGCGAACTAACCGCGCTTTACACGGCCTTTACCCAGGGCAAACCATCGCCCCTCACTGAACTAGCCATTCAGTATGCCGACTTTGCCGTGTGGCAGCGGAACTGGTTGCAGGGTGAGGTGCTGGAGAAACAACTCAACTATTGGAAAACAAAATTATCAGGCGTACCCGAATTACTCCAACTGCCCACCGACTTCCCTCGTCCACCGGTGCAGACCTTTCTCGCTAGCACGCTGGATTTCCAGCTTGACGCTGACCTCACGCAAAAGCTGCGTCAACTCAGTCAGCGAAACGGGGCGACGCTCTTTATGGCGCTGCTGGCTGCTTTTCAGGCGCTGCTCGCGCGTTACAGCGGCCAAGACGACATTGTCGTTGACTCGCCAATCGCCAACCGGAATCAGCAGGCCATCGAGCCGCTGATTGGCTTCTTTGTCAATGACCTGGCACTGCGCGCCGATCTCTCAGGCAATCCTACCTTTCTTGAACTGTTGGATCAGGTGCGCCGGACGACACAGAGCGCCTACGAGCATCAGGACCTGCCCTTTGACCGGCTGGTCGAAGCCCTGCAGCCCAGGCGTAATCCCGGCTATAACCCGGTGGCCCAGGTGTTCTTTGCCTTACAGAATGCGTCGTTGGAAGAGTTTGATCTGCCTGGACTACATGTGCGTCCGCTGGATCCGGTCGTGCAACAAACACGAATGGAGATGGAAGTGCATATCCGAGAGCGGGGCGATGCGTTGGCTGGTTCCTGGCTCTACAACACGGGTCTTTTTGCGGCAGCCACCATCGAACGCATGATCGGGCATTTCCAGACGTTGCTGGCTGGCATTATCGCCAATCCTAAGCAACGCATTTCTGACCTGCCGTTGCTGTCCGAGGCCGAGCGCCGACAAATCCTGGTCGAGTGGAATGACACCCAGGAGAACACTCCTGATAAGTGCCTTCATCATCTCTTCGAGGAGCAGGTCGAACGCACACCGGATGCAGTGGCGGTGACTTTTGCCGGAGAGCAGAGTCAATCGCAGACCTATCGGGAACTGAATGCGCGGGCCAACCAACTCGCCCATTTCCTGCAAGCGCAAGGCGTCGGACCTGAAACGCTGGTCGGCCTCTGTCTCGAACGCTCTTTGGAAATGGTGGTGGGGATGCTGGGCATTATGAAAGCAGGCGGGGCCTATGTTCCCCTTGATCCGGCCTACCCGGCTGATCGCATCGCCTTTATCCTTCAGGAAATAGAGACGCCCATTCTCCTGACCCAGGAGCGACTCCTGGCAGATTTGTCGGCCCAGGCGGCACGCGCCATTGCACTGGATACAGACTGGACTGAGATTGCCAGCCACCCAACGACCAATCCCAGTAGTCCTGTTGCGCTCCAGAATTTGGCGTATGCCATCTACACCTCCGGCTCAACGGGCAAACCCAAAGGGGTGCTGATCGAACATGAATCGGTGGCCGCCCACTGCACCCAGTATCAGCGATTCTATGCCCTCACTCCCGCGGATCGAGCGTTGCAACTGGCTTCCTTTCATTTTGACGCCTCGGTGGAACAAATCTTCCCGGCGCTGTTGACCGGCGCCGGCGTGGTTGTGCCGGAATGGGATCTGGATCCGGTCAGCTTTTCGCGGAATCTGCAACGTTTTGGCGTGACCATCCTGGATCTGGCAGGCGCGCACTTGCGCCTGCTGCTCCAAGCGTGGATTAAGAATCCCGCATTGATCGCCGATAGTCCGCTGCGGATCGTGGTTGTGGGCGCCGATGTGATGCCCGTTGATCTGATCACGCTCTGGCAGCAAACGCCGTTGTCGAAGACCGCGCGCCTGTTCAATGTCTACGGCCCCACCGAAACCACCGTCGCGGCCACAGTCTTTGAAATCACGGCTGACTTTGACAGCAACCAGCCGCGCATTCCCATCGGGCCCCCGCTGGCGAACAAAAAGGTCTACGTTTTGGACCCGCAGCGCCAGCCCGTACCCATCGGTGTCCCCGGTGAACTCTACATCGGAGGCATCGGCCCGGCGCGCGGTTACCTGCATCGCCCGGAACTGACCAGCGAGAAATTCATCACGCTGAATGATCTGCCTGTTGACGAAACCGGAAAACACCACCGTCTTTATCGTACCGGCGATCTGGTGCGCTGGCTACCGGACGGCAACATAGATTTCCTAGGGCGCATTGACCAGCAGGTCAAAATCCGCAGCTTCCGAGTCGAACTGGGGGAAATTGAAGCGGTGTTGAATCAGCATCCCGCTGTGCAGGAAGTCGCCGTGTTGGCGCGAGAAGATGACAGCGGGCACAACCGACTGGTCGCTTATCTGACGCCCCGACTGCCCGACACCATGACTCCTGAGTTGCGTGATTATTTGCGGCAGCAACTGCCCGAATACATGGTACCCGATGCTTTCGTGATGCTTGATGACTTCCCTAGGACGCCCATCGGCCTCCTGGATCGCCGGGCATTGCCTGCACCGGGAATCTTCCAATCCGCCGTCCTCTACGTGGCGCCGGGCAGCGTCGCCGAACAGAAAATTGCCGCTGTCTGGGAAGAAGTGCTGAAGCGCCAGGAAATCAGTATTCACGATAGCTTTTTCGATGTGGGGGGGCATTCGCTGCTGGCAATGCAGGTACACAGCCTGTTGCACGAGAAATACCCCGCGTTACAGATAGTTGATCTCTTCAGCTATCCCACAATTCATACGCTGGCCGGTTATCTGGAACAAAACACCAACGGCGCCGCCAAACCACAAGCCAGTGAGGAACGGGGCGCCAAACGACGGGCGCGGCAAACGGAGCGCCGACAGCAAAGACAGGAGGCTCGATCATGAGTGAAACCGCATCATTGGGGATCGCCATCATCGGGCTGGCCGGACGCTTCCCCCAGGCTCCTGACATTGAGACATTCTGGACGCTGCTGAAAGAGGGGCGCGAAGCCGTCGTCGCCTTTTCAGATGAAGAACTCCTGGCCGCCGGGGTTGATCCCGCGTTGTTGCAACGCCCGGAGTATGTCAAGTCCGGGATGGTCGTTCCTGAGGTTGAATATTTCGACGCCGATTTTTTTAAGATGAGCGCGCTGGATGCAAAACTTGCCGACCCGCAGCATCGCCTGTTCATGGAATGCGTATGGCAAGCAATAGAACATGCGGGCTATCCACCGGCCAAAACGGAGGCGCGCATCGGGCTATATGCAGGCGTGGGGGAAAACACATATCAGCGCCACTTTCTTGAACCTCATCGGGCGATGCTGGCGGCTACTGTCGGCGATTATCGTCTGGCGATGCTTAACAGCGGCGATTTTCTCGCAACGCATACGGCGTACAAATTGAATCTGACGGGGCCGGCCATCAATGTACAAACCGCCTGCTCGACTTCGCTGGTAGCAGTCCACATGGCCTGTCAGAGCCTGCTGAATTTTGAGTGCGACATGGCGCTGGCGGGCGGGGTTTCCATTTTCCTGCCCCAGGGACAGGGCTATCTGTACCAGGAAGGCATGATTGCCTCGCCGGACGGCCATTGTCGCGCCTTTGATGCCCAAGCGCAGGGCACAACCGGCGGCGGCGGCGTGGGCGTGGTAATGCTCAAACGCCTGGATGAGGCCATCGCGGACGGCGACACCATTCACGCGGTCATTCCAGGGTCAGCGATCAACAACGACGGCGCCGACAAAATCGGCTTCACGGCGCCCAGTGTCAACGGCCAGGCCGATGTGATTGCGGAGGCCCAGGCGGCGGCAGGTGTGCATCCCGATGAGATTAGCTATATCGAGGCGCACGGCACAGGAACGCCCATGGGCGACCCAATCGAAATTCAAGCGCTCACCCGGGCCTTCGGTGCCCATACCCAACGGAAAGGTTATTGCGCCATCGGCTCCGTCAAAACCAACATCGGCCACGCCGATGTTGCGGCGGGTGTAGCGGGGTTAATCAAAACCGTGCTGGCGCTCAAATACCGTCAACTACCTCCCAGTTTGCATTTTGAAACGCCGAATCCACAAATTGACTTCGCCGATAAGCCGTTTTTCGTCAACAATCGTTTGCGGGATTGGGAAGTCAATGGTTACGCCCGATGCTGCGCCGGGGTGAGTTCATTTGGCATTGGTGGCACAAATGCTCATGTGGTTCTAGCAGAAGCGCCTTCTGCTGGCGCTGTTGAGCAACGCTCTGATATTGATCATCAACGCTGGCATCTTTTGTGCCTATCAGCAAGAACAACAACGGCGCTGGAAAAAGCCCGTCTGAATCTGGGACTCCATCTGCGGAAAGAACCGGAACTGAATCTGGCGGATGTGGCCTGGACGCTGCAAGTGGGACGACAGGGCTTTGCTCATCGGCAGGTGCTGGTCTGCCACAATAATGAGGAGGCGGCAACACTCCTGGAAAACCCCGATGCCCGCCGGGTCATTTCGCATCAGGCTGCTGAAACGCCACCGGAATTGATTTTTATGTTCCCTGGCGGTGGCGCGCAATATCCCAATATGGGACGGGAGTTATATGAAGCCGCCGAAACTTATACGTTTGCGCCATACTGCAAACAGGTTGATCGGTGTCTGGACATTCTGCAGGCGCGCTTCAAAATTGATCTCAAACCGCTGCTTTTTCCGAGTGATGACCGTCTGGAAGAGGCTAGGCGCCTTCTGGAAAAACCCTCGCTGGCTTACCCGGCTTTATTCATCACGGAATATGCGTTAGCGCAGTTGTGGTTATCCTGGGCGATTACGCCGGCTGCCATGATCGGGCACAGCATGGGCGAGTATCTGGCGGCTTGTCTGTCTGGCGTCTTCACGCTGGAAGACGCGCTGGCGATTGTGACCTGGCGTGGACAGCTCTATGAAACAATGGAGCCAGGGGCCATGCTTAGTGTCTATTTGTCGGAAGCGGAATTACAACCCCGCCTGAATGGCAAGCTCGCGATTGCCGCCGTCAACAAACAGAATCTCTGCACCGTGTCCGGGCCGGTCGCCGCGATCAGTCAACTGGCAGACGATCTGACCACAGAGGGAGTCGCGTGCAAGCGCGTCAAAATCGCTTTCGCAGGTCATTCCCCGATGCAGGAACCAATTCTGGACGAATTCCGGCGCCGGTTACAGCAGGTGCGCTTTTCCTCTCCGACGCTTCCGTTTGTATCCAACGTTACAGGAACCTGGATTCACCCCGAAGAGGCAATGAACCCGGATTACTGGGTCCGGCATTTACGTCATACCGTCCGTTTTGCAGATGGTTTAGGTGAATTATTACGTGAACCCAAACGTCTGTTTCTGGAGGTGGGGCCGGGGCAGACCCTGCAACCGCTGATTAAGACGCACCCGAACAAACAGGACAGCCACACCGTCCTATCTTCTCTCCCACAACCGAAGGATGCGATGTCAGACGGGAAATACTTGCTGCACAACCTAGGGCAGGTATGGCTCAAGGGGGTCGAAGTGAACTGGCCCGCTCTTTATTCGCGCGAACAGCGCCATCGCATCCCGTTGCCAACCTATCCATTTGAACGGCAGAGATACTGGATTGACGCGCCGCAGCAAGGAGCGCAACGAGTCCCTCAACCAGTGGAAACTACAATAATTCAGCCTCCTGCCCCAGCGGTTGCGACGCTGGCAATGGTTACCGTGCGGGCGCGCGCTCCGTTGGAACAGGAAATTGCCTCCCTCTGGTCGCAAAGTCTGGGCATCGCGGAAATTGGGCAAGATGCAGATTTCTTTGCTCTGGGTGGAGATTCGCTGCTGGCCACACAACTGGCCGCGCGTTTACGCACACAATTCAATGTTGATCTGGATACGCACAGCCTGCTACAGGCGCCGACGGTAGCGCAACTGGCAACGTTGATTGCAGCCCGGCGCAGCCTGCCTGCCGAAACGCTGCGTTTGCCTGACCTGGTCGTGGAACTTCAGGCTGGCGATCCGGCTCGGAAACCGCTGATCCTGCTGCACCCCGTCGGAGGGCATGTCTATTTTTACCGTGACCTGGTTCGCCATCTTGATCCGCAATTACCGGTCTACGGCATTCGCGCGCAGGGCGTAGAAGGCGAGGCCGAACCGCTCACCAGCGTGCTGGAAATGGCGCGGGTTTATACCGCCGCCTTACAGGCCTTGCAGCCGCAGGGGCCTTATTACCTGGGTGGAGCTTCGTTCGGCGGAACGCTGGCGTACGCGATGGCGCAGCAACTCCTTGCACGAGGCGACGAGGTAGCTTTTCTAGGCCTGATTGATACCCCCAGCCCGGGCAATATGCCCGAACCGTTTGAGGAGAACGTTGACATCCTGTTTTACATGCTGAAGGTGGGCGAAAAGGCAGAGATTGACCTTGGTGCGTTGCGCGCAATGGATGAAGACCAGCAACTGGATTTCTTTCTGCAACACAGCAGTTGGAAGTTCTCCTCGGCGCAGGAACTGAAAACCATGCTGCAACTCTTCAAAACCAACGAGCGCGCCATGTGTGATTATGTGCCGCAAGTCTACCCGGGCAAATTGCATTTCTTTCTCGCCCGTGAACGCGACGCGTTTACCCCTCAAACGCCGGCCAATGGTTGGATCGGGTTAGCAGGGCAAGGCATGGAAATCTACCCGGTTCCGGGAAATCACATCAGCATGAATGAAGAACCCCATGTGCAACACCTGGCCAGATACCTGGAACAAAGTTTGAAGCAGTCTGTTCACCAATAAACCAATCAATTGAGCTATGACAACATACATACTCGGAATCAACTGCGTCTATCACGAATCCTCCGTTGCCCTGTTGCGGGTGGATAATGCGGGCTTGCACCTGGTCGCCTTTGTGGAAGAGGAACGATTCTCCCGCATCAAACGGGCCAAACCAGCGCTGATTGACAACAGCGATGCCCTTCCCCGGCAAGCCCTGGATTGGGTACTTTCCTACGCCAATCTCACGATGGAAAGCATCGCGCACATCGCCACGTCTCTGAACCCGGAGAAAAGAAAGCAGAAAAACAGCGCCCACCAGCACGAATATGCATTGCCGACCCAGGATTTCGGGACGCCGGAAGGCGAGCAGATATTTTTTGACCAGGTCAGAAAGATTGAAGCCCAATGTCGGGAAATGGGCTTTCGGGGTCGGTTTCATTTCATTGATCACCACCTTTGCCATTCCGCCAGTAGTTTCCATGCTTCAGGGTTTCCTGACGCGGTCAGTGTGGTGGTGGACGGCATTGGCGAATTTTCCTCGCTCTCGGTGTTTGACTGCGAGAACGGCAAACAAAAGCCGGTGTATGCACTCGATTACCCACATTCCCTCGGTTTTCTCTGGGAAAAGCTCTCCGCCTTTGTCGGATTCAGCGAGTATGACGCTGGCAAAACGATGGGCATGGCCGCCTTTGGGGGCCGCCGTATTTTGGAAGATGGATTTGCGAAATTCGCCTCGTTGACGGAGGAGCCGTTCCAGCTTGAAGATGCAGTCATTCAATTCAGGAGCGGCAGCCATGCCGCGTTGGAAAAAGCGCTCGGCATCCCGCGCCACCCCCGTCCGATTTCCGAATTGAATTACAACACATTGATTTATTTCGACTTGGCCGCCGCTTTGCAAGATTTCACCGAAAAAGCGCTGCTTCGCCTAGTTCGGAAAGCTATCGAGCTGACCGGCAAGAAGAACCTTTGCCTCTCCGGCGGGGTGGCGCTGAATTGCGTAGCCAACCAAAAAATTCTGGAAACAGGGCTGTTTGAAAAAGTGTTCATTCAGCCCGCGTCCAACGATGCGGGTACAGCCTTGGGAGCGGCACTCGTCATCGCAGCTAAAATTGCGCCTGCGGCCTTGCAGCAGTTCCGCATCCTTTCGCCTTACACGCCGGTGGCTTTCGAGGAAAGCGCCTATCAATCCGTCCTGGAACAGCACCGCGACCTCACGTTTACGCGCAGCGAGAACATCTATGCCGAGGCGGCCCGGTTGATTGCTAACGGGGGCATTATCGCCTGGTTCGAGGGCGGAATGGAGATTGGGCCACGGGCCTTGGGCCATCGCAGCATCTTGGCCGATCCCAGAAACATCCACACGCTGAAAAACATCAACGACCGGGTCAAACTGCGAGAAGTTTTCCGCCCGCTGGCCCCGGCAGTATTGAAAGAGAAGGCCCAGGAGTGGTTTGAAATCGCAGATCAGTGGATTGAACAGGACAACTCGCCGTACCTGTACATGCTGGCGACGACCCAGGTGCGACCGGACAAAAAACACCTCATCCCCAGCGTCGTGCATTACGACGACACCGCGCGAGTGCAGATCGTGGACAAAGACCTTTCCCCGGGTTTTTATCGCCTCATCGAAGCATTTGAAAAACTCACGGGTGTGCCCATCGTCACCAATACCTCGTTCAATATTCAGGAACCTATCGTCTGCACGCCACAGGATGCCATCAACACTTTCCTGCGCAGCAACATGGCGGCGCTGGTTTTGGGGGACTACCTTATTCGCCGCAAAGAAGAGCGGGCGTGGGTGGAGAAAATAGAGAAAGCGGCAGCCCACGCCAGCAACGGTTCGTCCGTCAATGGGCGGCATGTTCCACAAATAATATCGGGTAAGCGCGCTTTTTCCCTGGTGCAGCAACCGGCAAAAAATGGCTACGAAATCACCCGCGGCACTCCCATTTACCATGCGCATCAACTGCCGAAACTCCTTGATGCCCATCGGAGTACAGAGGGGTTTTGCCTGCCAGTCGTAACCGATGCGATTGAATATAAGGGCATTGACCAGGTCTTTCCGTTGCAACCGGAGCAAATCTTTTTCATGGATTACCTTGATGTGGAGGCAGTGCGAGACAGTCATTTTATGGAAATCGGGCTGGGTTCAGGCGTGCTAAGCATCTTTTGCCTGTTGCAGGGGGCGCAACGAGGAGTAGGGTTGGACATCAACCCCCGCGCCAAGCTTTTCACCGGGTTCAATGCCTTGCTCAACGGCGTGGAGGATCGTTTAGAAATCCGGGATGGGAACGTTTCAGCGATCTTTTCTCCTGTCGCCGGGGAGCAATTCGACCTGATCATCTCCAATCCGCCTTTCGAGCCGACGCCGCCGGGTATGGATTACTACCTGAACTCTGCCTCGGGCATTTATGGACTGAATTTCGTCGAAGCCTTGCTGAAAGATGCGGGGCGTCACCTGAAACAAAACAGCTTGTTTCAAATGGTGACGATGGCGCCGGGCAATGAACACGAGCCTTTCATGCTGGTTGACTTAATCCGGCGCTATTTGCCCAACCAGCCGGTGGAACTCACCCTCGACCGCCAGCCCATTCGCTATGACGATTTCGTGGAGCGGTTTGTCCGCATTTTCGGGCAGGACCCGGCGGTTATTCAGCAGATGAAGAACAAGGCAAAAAACGATGGCGTCACTCACTTGCACATGCTCATTCTAAAATACCGAAAAGGCAGAGGGGGGAACCTGGAAATCCGGCCGGCGAAGAAGGTGTACGAGACCTGGTCTTCACCGCTGGGAACGGAAGTGAATACCTTAACTAACTACCTCCAGTCGTGAGTTGGAAACAATCTGAAATCGAGTTAGGAGAGCAAGTCTATGAGCGCGTTCACAGAAACATTCAATGGCATAGCGCAAAAGCTGGTACAATCGCTCAATGGCATAGCGCAAAAGCTGGGGCAATCGCTCAATGGCATAGCGCAAAAGCTGGGACAATCGCTCGACCTTTCAGGCGCTGGTAAGCTGGCAGGGATCGGGGCTGGCTCAAAGCCGCTAGTTCTCGCGTTACCGATCGGAATAGCGATGCTTGGCGTCGCTCTCT
>Ga0247727_10019057_pt1 | contig 10686 bp, 8 predicted proteins | sample WisWelCaveWW1625_FD_202498 | JGI IMG/M metagenome (GOLD analysis project Ga0247727, IMG submission 202498) | Biofilm microbial communities from Wishing Well Cave, Virginia, United States - WW16-25 | ecosystem: Environmental > Aquatic > Deep subsurface > Groundwater > Cave microbial mat | place...
AAAAATGCGGCCCAACCAGCGCGTGAAAGAAAGTTTCGCCGCGTCATCCACAAATTGCCGCTTTCTTCAATCGGTTTCGTGAGCGTTTGCTTGCTGCCGGGTTTTGCCACCGTCGGCCTGGGCGGCGCTGTGGGTTCAGTCGCGGCAACAGCGGTTGCCGCCGGAGCGGCCGCAGCTTTCGGCGTGTGCGCCTTTTCAGTTGGCGCAGGAGTTGGTTTGGTTTCTTCGGACACGTTAACCTCCATTACGAGTATTTAAAATTTTTTTCAAAATGAAAAATAAATATTCCCAACGGAGGAAAGCGGCCAACTGATAAAAGAAAAAATCCGTTGGCCGCTTTTAATCCGTTGGACTTTCTGTTTATTCTTCAGTCGGTTCCATTTGTCGCCGCGGCGCCGCGGCCCAAACTCATCAGATAATTCCGAATCGCGGTGATCTGCCGCTCGTCATCGCCATCGAGAATATCGGGCGGGCCGTCTTGTTCAGGCGTTGGGTAGAACGACGGCATTTTCGTTCCGGGCATCAGTGGTTGCGCGTCACGTATCCATTTGGACATCCATTCCGGATTCAAGCGGGTGCGCGCCAGCACCAAATCCGGCGCCCATTCGGCCGGCGTGCCTTCCGGCTTTTTTGCGCCTTGTTGATGACACGAGAAGCAACTGAAATAATCTTTCGAAACCAGTTGCCGCGCCGCGGCATTTTGTTCAGCGGTCAATTGATACTCTTGCAAATATGAGAAGCCGGTCACTTCGCCGGAAACGGCCTTGAAATATGAGACGATGTTGTTCGCCTCTTCATCCGTCAGCTCGAATGTCGGCATGCGGATTTGCAGCCACGGACGAATCTGGCCGGTTTGCGGTTTTTTCAAAAAGCCAAAGAGCCACTCGCTTTGCACTTTCTCGCCTTCGCCGATGAGATTGGGTGGCGCGAAAGCGCTGGCGGTTTCGGGATTCTCGCCGCGTTTCTCCAACTGCGCTGCGACGTGAGCGCGAATGTCGCCGCCGCGATTCTCGATAATGTGGCAGCCCTGGCAATTATATTTGTAAACCAGCAATCGGCCTTTGTGAATATTCTCTTCGCGACCACGCCACGGCTTGATATAACTATCGCCGATCACGCGGCCATCCCACGATCTTAGCAGCACTGCCAACGTCGTCGCGTCTTCGTCGGACATTTGGAAATCGGGCATGCGTTGGACGACGGCTTCGGTCGCATACCAGCGTGAATGTTTCAATTTGCCCATCGTCCAACTTTCCCAGGTTTTTTCAACTTGCTTGTTGGCCAGCGCGTCGCCGTAAAATAACTCTTCCGTCGTTTTCGCGCCAAACTCATTCAGCGACACCGAAACCCGGCCTTCTTTTTCCATGCCTTTGATGAGGTGGCAGCCGTGGCAGCCAAAGTTGCGAATCAACGCGCGGCCTTCGGTAATCAGTTGCGGGTCGCTCAAATCCGTCAATGACGTCGTGAAATCTTCCGGCAAGCTTTTGTCGCGCGAAAGCTCTTTCAAATACGCTGCAATATCAGCGGCTTCCTGATCGCTCAAGCGCAAATTCGGCATCTGCGTTTCCGGCGCAAAATGCTTCGGATTTTTCACCCAATCGTAAATCCATTCTTCCGACACTTTCAAACCGACGGTTGATAAATCCGGCCCGATATCGTACGAGCGGCCGTCTTGCCGAAGGCTGCGATCTTCTTCTGTCACCATATGACAACCTTTGCAGCCGACTGCTTCAACAAGCGCGGCGCCGCGCGTGGCATTGCCTGCCACAGTTTTTTTGGCAGGTTGCCACGAATCATCTTGAATTGAATACAAGTAGGCCGTCGCGGCCAATGCTTCACGATCGCTGTACATCGGGTTCGGCATGCGCGTGTGCGGACGAAATTCTTTGTTATTGCGCAGCCAGCCATACACAAAATTCGGTTGCAATTTTTGGCTGAGACGATTTAAATTCGGTCCGATGCGTTCCAACGTTTCGTAACCGCGAATTTCATGGCAGCCGAAGCAGCCGAGCTCGAAAACCATGCGCTTGGCTTTGTTGAGCTCTTCGGCATGATCGGTGAGCAGCTCGCGGCCGTGGCACATATTGCAGCCGGCGCTGATAAATTTTCCTTCATGCAGAGGGTGTTCCCAATGCTTGACAAAACCGTGCGCAAAGTCAACGCTTTGCAGCGCCGAGCCCTGGCCGCCATGACACGGGGAGCAGCCGAATCGTTCGACCGGATGAATGGCGAGCAGTGTGTCCAGCGACGGATGGGTGCGGAAGCTTTTCTTTTCGGCATTTTCAAAGCCGCGGCGCGTCACTACCGGATGACAGCTTTCGCAGCGATCGACATTATTCACAAAATTGCGGAAATTGCCGCGCACGAAATCCGCCATCACCACTTGCTTGATTTTGATGGGGCGATCGTCGACGCGCACCGTCTGCGTTTTGAGGCCTTCAATTTCGGCGCGCATTTCTTTCATTTGATTTTGCGTGTCGATCACCGATTTGCGCATGTCGGCCAATCGTTCCACCGCCGCCGCTTTTTGAGCTTCGGCCTCATCCCATTTCGTTTTCCACTCCGCGGCTCTGGCGTTCAGCTCATCAACTTTTTTGCCGCGTTCTTTATATTCGCCGCTTTCCCTGCCGCGATGATATTCCGCTTCTTTAAAAAGATAATATTCCGCGTCGGCCTCGCTTTTAATAAAGCGATATTGCTGGCGAGCTTTGGACGCGGCGAGATCGGCTTTGGCCGAATCATCCTGCGCCTGGCGATATTCCGCGCTCGTCAACTGCGCCTTCGCCTGCGCCAGCTGCGCCTCGAGTTGTTTATAATTCTCCGCATTTTCAGTGTTGAATTTTTCTTCCGCGGCGGCAAGCTTAGTTTGCAGCTCGTTGATTTCGAATTGATTGAACTCGCGCTGCTCTTCCTGCCAGGGGGCGCGTATCCGAATCATATCCAGCACGGCCCAAAAAGTGGTTAAAGCCAGAAGCGCGCTCAAGAAAAAATAAATGTGGCTGTAATTGCGTTCTTCAAGAGGAATGTCAGATCGTTTTGGCACTTTGATCTCCTTTTGGTTAGCCGGTTTCGCCGGTTTGCCGGTTATTAGACAACGGGCCAACAGGCTAACCGGCAACCGGCCAACTGATTACACATTGAACCACGGCGTTACCCAAATATATTTTATGTTGAAAACGATGCGCAAAATCATCTTAATCGGCAGCGCCATCATCGTCAAAAACAAAAAGGCTACCACGCCGTAACGCGTGATGCCGAGTTGTTTGATCAGCTCGCTGTCCTTTTTCCAAAAATAATAGACGAAAGCCAGACTAAAGTACGCGCCGACGAGGATCGCGCCGAAAATACCGGCGGCGAGTTTCGAGCGAATGCCGAGCACCTCATGCAAATCCACATTCACCATGGCGACGACCTTGTGAATGTCCCACAATTCCCATGGCGCGAAGAAATTCCAGCCGGGGCCGCGTAAAAATGTGCCCAGGAAAATCAGCGAGAGCCAGAGAACGATGAAGCCGAAAAGGAAGGTGGTAACGGCAAACTTGCGTTCTTGAAAAGTATAATAACCATTGCCCTTCGGATTTTTGTCGATGTAAGGAATGGCCATCAAGCCGACAATGATAATCGTCGGCAGCACGACGCCGGCAATCCAGGGGTCGAAATACACCAGCATTTCCTGCAAACCGAGAAAATACCACGGCGCTTTGGAGGGATTGGGCGTGCGGCTCGGGTTCGCCGGTTCTTCCAAAGGCGCATCCAACACGATCGACCACACGGTCAATACGATCATAATGGCGAGCGAGCAGAGAAATTCATTCCGAGCGAGATAGGGCCAAACGTGAATTTTGTCCTGCCCTTCGGCGCGAATCTTTTCCCATTCGCCGTTGGCAAGGCGTTTGTCGGTGCGGCCGGCTTCACGCCACCACAGCCAGACAAAAAAAACCATAATGAACAACAACCCGACAATGGGAACGTTGTCGGAGTTGCTTAATATATTTTTTAGGTTTTCCATGCTGGTTCCTTGTTGCTCGTTGTTTGTCGCTTGTTGCCCGTTGCTAATTGCCTGCTGCTCATTGCCCGCTGCTCGTTACTTGTTGTCCGTTGCTTGTTACTCGTTGCTTTTGACAACTGACAACGGGCAACTGACAACTAACAACCAGAATTACAACGGCCCGGAAATGCCGCCGTCTTTGCGAACTCTCCAAAAATGCACGGCGATGAAAACGGCTAAAAATAATGGCAGGAAAATGCAATGCAAAACGTAGAAACGCAGCAGCGTGGGCGGGCCGACTTGCGTGCCGCCGAGCAGCATGAAGCGAACGTCGTTGTCCGGTTTCATGCCGAGCTCGGGACCAAATGGGCCTTCGTGGCCGAGCAGCGGCGTGGCGCGGGCCATATTGGTGCCGACGGTCACAGCCCAAATCGAAAGTTGATCCCAAGGCAACAAATAACCGGTGAAGGAAAGCAGCAGCGTCGTGGTCAACAAAATCACGCCGACGACCCAGTTGAATTCGCGCGGCGGTTTGTAAGAGCCGGTGAGAAAAACGCGGAACATGTGCAGCCACACGGCGATCACCATGCCGTGCGCCGCCCAGCGGTGCATGTTGCGCAAGAACATCCCGAACGGCACGTCGAATTGCAGATACTTCATGTCCGCAAACGCATATTCCGCCGTCGGGCGATAGTAAAACATCAGCAACACGCCGGTTACGGCGGTGACTAAAAAGAGGAGGAACGTAATGCCTCCCATGCACCAGGTGAAGCGCAAATACGCGCCATGTCGCGGCAATTTGGTGGGATGCAAATGCAGCCAGACATTATCCAAAACCTGGAGAAGCCGGTTGCGCTGCGAATCCTCGTAATCGTGCCGAAACATGGATTTCCAGACTTGCGTCTTCAACACGCTTTCTTTGATTCGGTCAAAAACAGCTTGCATCGATGCTCCTTGATTGAGATTGTGACGTTGACAAATTTTTACAGGGACGGCGAACCGCGCCGGCTGAATCGGCCACGGCGCGTTTTTGAAATGCTATGAATATAAATTAAAATTCGTTAAATGTCAAGTGAAACGTCCGGCAAATTGCTGGTTAAAAACGCTTGTTTTTTGTTGAAATTCCTGTTGCGTTTGAATTTTGAAAATGTTAATTTACCCCCACTCGATTATAACCGGAGAAACATATGGCCGACAATCATGCCGTCACGAAAGAAGATTTGCAAAATACGAAAGCCGATCTTCTGAACGCCCTTGATAACATCGTTGCTCAATTAACCAAACTCGTTCAAGCAACCAAAGCAGATCTTACGGCGGAGATGGATCACCGCTTTGCCGAGTCGCGAAATGAAATGGAGCGCCGGTTCGCTGAGTCGCGCGATGAAATGAATAAAGGGTTTCGGCGTGCAGATCGCCAACGCCAGGAAATGCAGGGCCAAATAGAGGGAATGCAGGGCCAAATTCATGAACTTCGAAGCAAACTCGACGGCGGGCTTGATGATATCAAAGCGCATGCTGAAAAGATATCCGAAAAATATTACAATAAACTCGTCACGGTTGTCGATGGACAAGTCGCTATCTTTTCTCGTCTTGATCTCGAACAGAAGACTTTAGGTACGTTGCAAGATCAACTACGTACTGATCACGATGAGAGCAACAAAACCAACGGCGTTGAGATTGGCAATTTGAAAGAGCGTGTAACAAAACTCGAAGAAGAAGTTTTTGCCGAACCCACTGAATAAATTTAAAACGGGGGAACTTCACGACCGACCAGCCATTGTTCCTGCAGCCAGCTTCGTTCATATCCAAATATTCGCCAGCCGTTTGTCATTAAAATATTGTGAATTTGCTGCGCGGTTTTAAAATAAAGTTTCTCTCCCCAAATGAAACGCCAAAGATTCGCCCAATTCGGCGGCGATGAGGTAAAAAGAAAATAACCTTCCGGCTGCAAAACCCGTCCTACTTCTCGAAAAAAAATTTGCCCATCAGTAATATATTCGAGCAGCCCAATGGCTGAAACAAAGGCAAAACGTTGCGAAGAGAATGGCAGAGCTTCGGCGCGAGCCACAACTTGCGATGACAATGGATTCCGCGCCAGCATCGACCATTCGGCGTCGACCGCGATTCTCTCGCTATTGGAAGGAAGAATATCGAAATTATCTCCACTGCCGCTACCGAGATCGAGATGAATGCCGGGCCCGGGTGGAAACTTTTGCAAGAGTTTTACGAGATTGTTTCGTTCGGCCGCAAGAATATGTCGAAACAGCGGCAGGCGGCGGGCAAATGAATACACCGGCGCTTTCCAACGCCAGAAGGTCATGGCTGATAAAGTTTTTTATGATAAAACGGCGCCAGCGCGCCGAGCAACGCCAGCTCCAACGCTTGCTGGCGAGAGAGCAGGCCGAGGCTCAAAACGCCAAACGCCCCATCCTGATTTCGCACGTCCTGGCGATTCGTGAAATGATCGATCACCTCGCTCAATTCTTTTTTGTTTTCGAGAACTTCGCGCGCCATCGCCGGCGGCACCGGCATGCTCATCGAGCTGCCGTAATAACCGGCGCCATCATGATGAACGAACGCCCAGGTTTGCAGATGAATATGCTCTTTGTCTTCGGCGCTCAAAATAAAAAAACCGCCTTCGAGACCGACGGCAAAATCAACCGGCCCGGATTCTTCCTCAATCAGGCGGCGAACTTCCATGGCGCGATTGCAGGCGCCGCGCCGAATTTCCTGAACCGAAAGCGGCATCGCCGAAACCCCGCTCTCCACCTCTCTCGCAATAAAGCTGATCGTCTCCGGCCGATAACCCAAAAAATCGATGACTTTATTCATCACATTGCGCACCGCTTCGACTTTCGGCGGCCGCAAAGAACCGATGGCGACTCTCACGACGTTGTCATGCGTATTCGGCCCGGTGATTAGAGGCGTTGCAGAAGTTTGTTCCATTCGTCTTTTGCCTGCTTTAATGTTGAACCGATCTCCATGCCGCTAATCTCGCCCCGTTCACAGCAGATTCGCCCGTCGATCATCGTCAAACGCACGTCACTGCATTGGGCGGAGTAAACGAGCTGGGCATAAATGTCTTGATGATTGTTGGGATACGCATGCGGCGTGTCCAGATCAATGGCAACGAGATCGGCGCGTTTGCCGATTTCCAGGCTGCCGATTTCGTCGTCCCCATTCAAACAGCGGGCGCCGTCGATGGTTACCATTTCCACGATCGTCTGCGCCGACAGGGCGGTTGGGCCGCATGTGAGTTTTTGCAGCAATCCCGCCAGCCGCATTTCCGAGAAAATATCCAGATGATTATTGCAAGCCGCGCCGTCCGCGCCCAAACCGATTTTCACGCCGGCCTTTCGCATCTGCACAATTGGCGCGATGCCGCTGGCAAGTTTTGCATTCGAACTCGGGCAATGGGCGATGGCCGTCTTTTCTTTCGCCAACAGAGAAATTTCATTTTCATTTGCATGCACGCCGTGCGCGAAACAGCAATGCGATCCGGCAATGCCCATTTCCCGCAAGAAACCGATGCTGCGATGTTTCTTTTCTTTCAATAAAATTTCTTCTTCTTCGGCGGTTTCAGCCGCGTGCGTGTGAATCATGCAATTGAAATGGCGCGCCATCTCGCTCACTTCGCGAAGCAGCCTCTCCGTGCACGACAGCGCGAAACGCGGCGCCAAAGCATAACGCAGCCGGCCACTCGCGGCGTTGTGCCAAGTTTTAAAAAGCTGCTCACTCTCTGATAATGAGTCGGCGGTTTTTTCAAGCAATCCGGCCGGAACCTTCTCGCCAGCATCCATCATGCACTTGCCGCCAATCGCGCGCATCCCCCATTTTTGCAGCTCGTCAAAAACAATGTCATAATGCCGCACGCTGCCCATATCCAAAATCGTCGTCGTGCCGCCGGCCAACAGCTCGATGATGCCGAGTCTGGCCGAGGCGCGCATCGAGGCCGCATCGTGCGCCGCTTCAAACGGCCAAATTTTTTTTCTTAGCCAATCCAGCAACGGCAAATCTTCTGCTTGATTGCGAAAAAGCGTTTGGCAAAGATGAATGTGCGTTTGAATAAAACCCGGCAGAATCGCCCATCGGCCGGCGTCAATCGTGCGGTCGACCTTTTCATGATGAAATGTTTCGTCGTGTTTTCTAATTTCCGCAATGCGTTCCTCCCGTACGAGCAAATCACCGCGAAAAACTTCGCGGCCGCGATTCATCGTGACCAGCATAGGGTTTTTAAATAAAATAGTGGTCATTCGTGATCAAAGGATTTTCTTTGCCGTTCTTTTGGTGGCGGAATAAAATTCTTCTCGCGCAAGTCCGGATTGGGAAATCATGCGCTTGATTAGGCTCTGGTCAAAAGTTTTGTAGTGTGAATCGACAGTCACGACCCGCGGCTCGTTATTGATTATGGCCCGCCATTGTTCGTGAGAACTGCGAGTTCGATCTAAGCTGAAGCCTTTCGCTCTGAGGAGGTCACGCACTTCGTCAGGCGTGAGCGGGGGATAGCGGCGGCCTGACATAAAGTATTCTCTCCTTTTTCTTTCGCGGGCACGGAAAAAAGACGAGTTGATAATGCCTTGCGAGACGACGCAAAAAACGACTTGATTAAAAGCCAACGATAATAGAGTTGATCGGCAAGCGGCGCCGGCCGCGGAATCAATTTGTCGGCTTCATTATGCTCGTATGCCACTTCAAGATAGCTTTCAATATTTTCAATCATCGCCGCGATGGCTTCATCGGCCGATTCACGTCGATCAACCAGGTTTAGATCGATACATACGGCATAGAAAGCTTTTTCTTGGCGGCGTTCTCGTACAAAGCAGCGAAAAGTTTGCATGATAATATTCTCCATAATCTGCTTAAAACGGGTTTCTCCTTCCATGTCCAAAAATACGCCTGCGTACTCAAATAGTCAAGATAAAAATCCGCCAAATCTCTTGAATTTGACTTTGACTTTCGCCATCTTTCATTCTGTTCTTCGCCGCGCCTTTTCGCTGCAAACAATAACGAGAGAGTCGAAACATGAAAAAAATCGTCGAATGCGTTCCCAATTTTTCCGAAGGCCGCGATGCCGGCATCATCAAGCAAATCACCGATCAAATCGAATCGGTAAAAGATGTTAAACTTTTAGATGTCGATCCCGGCGCGGATACCAATCGCGTCGTCGTGACGTTTATCGGCAGCCCCGAGGCCGTGAAAGAAGCGGCATTTCGTGCCGCCAAACGCGCCAGCGAGCTGATCGACATGTCCAAACATCGCGGCAGCCACGCTCGTCTCGGCGCATTAGATGTGTGCCCGTTCGTTCCCGTTGCTGGAGTGACGATGGATGAATGTGTGGCAATTACAAATGAAGTTGGTCGTCGCATCGGCGAAAAATTGCAGATCCCGGTTTATCTGTATGAGTATGCCGCCACCCGTCCGGAGCGAAAAAATCTTGCCAACATTCGCGCCGGCGAATATGAAGCGCTGCCACAAAAATTGGCCGATCCGAATTGGCAACCGGATTTTGGGCCGGCAATCTTCAATGCGAAAAACGGTGCAACCATCGTCGGCGCGCGTGAATTTCTTATCGCTTATAACCTCAATCTTAATACAACGGATAAACGTTACGCCGATGACATTGCGTACGCGTTGCGCGAGCGCGGCAGACACAAGCGCGGCGGCAACATTTCGCCTTTCTATTATAAAGGAGAACTGGTTAAATTCGAGGCGAACAAATTTCACTGCGGGCCGTGTGATTTTGTTGCAAGCAGTTTTGACGAGTTAGCGGCGCATTATCGCGAAGCGCATGGAAAAGATTTGCTCGCCCGTTATAAAGATCTGGGCTATCGCGAGGGCGAGTTTGTTGGCAAAGAAGTTTATGATGACGGCAAATTCACTCACGTCAAAGCCGTCGGCTGGGTGGTGGAAAAATATCGCCGCGCGCAAATCTCCATCAATTTGACCAATTACAAAATTTCACCGGCGCATCTGGTGCTCGAAGAAGCGCGCGAGCAAGCGAGACAACGCGGCATCGTCGTCACCGGCTCGGAGATTGTCGGCGTTGTTCCCTACGAAGCGATGCTCGAATCCGGCAAATTTTATTTGCGCCGCATGTTGAAATCCACCGGCATTCCGTACCGCGACGTGATTGAAACCGCCGTGCAATCACTGGGCTTGCGCGATGTGGCGGAATTTGACGTCGACAAAAAAGTGATCGGCTTACCGGTGTTGGAAGGCCCGCTCGTCAATAAAAAAGTAACCGACTTCGTTGATGAAGTCTCTCGCGACACGCCGGCGCCCGGCGGTGGTTCAATCGCGGCGCTGGCTGGTTCGCTCGGCGCGGCGCTCGCAGCAATGGTCGCGAATCTCTCGATTGGCAAACCAGAATTTGATCATAAATATGAAGAGTTGAATTCACTCGCCGAAAAAGCGCAAACGATTAAAGATCAACTTCTCGCCGCCGTTGATGAAGACACGCAAGCTTTCAACGCCGTACTCGAAGCCATGCGTTTGCCGAAAGATACGCCGGAGCAACAAGCCGCCCGACGCGATGCGATGCAAACCGGCTACAAACATGCGACGCAAGTGCCGCTGCGCACCGCCAAACTTTGCCGCGAAGCGCTTGATCTCTGCCTCTCTGCCGCGCGTTGTGAAAATACGCAGATGATGAGCGATGCCGGTGTCGGCGCGCTGATGGCATACGCCGGCGTTCGCGG
>Ga0247727_10019058_pt1 | contig 10686 bp, 10 predicted proteins | sample WisWelCaveWW1625_FD_202498 | JGI IMG/M metagenome (GOLD analysis project Ga0247727, IMG submission 202498) | Biofilm microbial communities from Wishing Well Cave, Virginia, United States - WW16-25 | ecosystem: Environmental > Aquatic > Deep subsurface > Groundwater > Cave microbial mat | place...
GACGTCAGTACTACTCGTTGGGAGGCGCCGATGACGCCGGCGAGGAGGTCGTCGTATTCCGGATATTCTGCCACCGGGACTTCAAACTGGACATCAATCCCGATCGCTTTGACCTTCAAATCGGTCAGCGCCTTGATCATGAGCGCGTAGAAATTTCTGCGTACCGGCCAGCCAAGCGACGCAACAGCATCGTTGTCGACATAGACGAGGATAATGTTCGTATCTGCGCGTTCCTCGCCTCGCAGCTGATACTTCCATGCGGTGAACGCGTCCTCGACCGATGCCATCGGCCGCTGGAAGAGCACAACAAGGAAAACGACGGGAAGGGTGAATGCCACAGGAAGCAGGAGTCGGCGTGCTGTCATTGCGTGGCCAGCCAAAGCTCCGGATTTTGCTTTTCTCGGTCTTTCCAGATTTCGAAGTGCAGGCGCGGACCGTCAAGTGCCTCCCCGCTTTGACCGATCAGATCTCCCTCTTTCAGTTTCTGTCCCTCTACCACCAGAATCTCACTCAGGTGCGTTGAGACGGTTCGGTACCCATTGTAGTGGTCAACAATGACGACGTTGCCGAACGACGGCAGCCACGTGATCGTGGAAACATCCCCATCAGCCACTGCGGTGACAGGAGAGCCGGCTTTCACCGCGATATCAATGCCGGTGTTTCGCGTGACTGTCCGGAGTGTTGCATGGATCTGATTGCCGAACTTCGCGACAACGCTCCCTTCGGCGACCGGCCAGCGCAGCTTCCCCCTCTTGGATTCGAAGATTCCTTCGACAGCCGGAGGCTGCGGAAGTGTTCCCTTGCGTATCTCTTCGGCTTCCCGTTCTTTCCGTACGCGCTCCACTTCGATCAGATGTTCAATGAGGTTCTCCAACTCTTTCGCGGCGGCGAGTCGTCGCTGCATCTCGCGCTGCGCAGTTTTCTTGTCCTTGCGGATCTGGAAGAGAATATCCCTCCGTTCAGAGACGAGCATGGCAAGCCGATCCTCTTCGGTCCCCTTTTCGGCAATCAGCCGTCGCTCTTCAGCCAGTTCCGACTGCAACTGAGCCTGTGTTTCCTCAATCTGCTGTTTCTTTGCCTTGACGCGTTCCGCATCCGCCCGCCGTTGTTCCGAAAATCGCTTGAGATATTCGGCGCGGACATAGAACTGATTCACCGATTTCGAAGAAAAGAGGAGATCAATATCGTGAATGCGCCCTGACTTGTACACCGATGAGACGTAGTTTGCGTAATGTGCCTTCAAAAAGAGAAGCTGTTCTCCCAGCCGCTTGATCTCTTTCCGCGTTGCCTCTATCTTTTTCTGAATGGACTGTTCCCCCATCCGAAGCTTTGTGAGCAACGTCCGGACAAGTGTCCCCTTCTTGTCGTAGGTGTCCAGCAATTCGAGTGTAGCAATTTCCTGCTGTTGCTGTTCCCGAAGTCTTTCCTCGAAGTCCGTGATCTGCTGCCGGAGACTTTGCAACTCTGCGCGCCGTTTCTGGATCTCATCCTCGGCTGGCGGTGGATCGCCGGCCCCATTCCCCGGGAGCAAGAGGAGGAGGATGTATGTGATAATAGCGTTCAGCAGCATTTATTTGACGATCACGTGGGCATTGGAGGGAATTGAGAATGCGAATGACGGATTGTCCGGATTGAGCCGGAGGTTCGAATAACTGACCGAAACTCTCCGCTGCTGCTCGGGAAACGTGATAGAAATCCGACGCGGAGCAGTCACGTCGTCCTCCTCCCGAAACGATGAAAACCGTCCGTCCAAGAGAACACGATTTTCTGAATCCACCACCTCGTATCTCGCAACGAGGAGATAGGCAGCGTCAACCCAGTATTTGCATATGTGTTCACCGCACGCAAATGTCAGGAGGAACCGATGATCATCCACTTCGTAGCTCAGGAGCGCCTCCTGGTCGAATGGGATGGCGAGGACCCCCGAGAACGCGCTCACGATTTGCTCAAAGGTCAGTTCAAACGGGATCACCGACCGGATGGTGCTCGAACTCGGGGTCCCTGTGACTGCAAGGTTCTCCAAACTATTGTACATCACGTAGCGCTGACGGCTGAGAAACAGGGTTCCGACATCAATTCCAAATGGCCCTTCGAAGGTGATCAGGAGGGAATCGGGCTTTCTCATGGAGATCTCGAACGCCGCACTGCCCGCGACCTCCTCACTTTCAAACGAGACGATCCCGCTGCCAATCAACGATGCGATCTTTCTCTCCTGTGCCTTGACCATTGCAATGATGGTCGGTGCCCCGACCGCCTTGGTGTCGAGCGCAAGCTCTGCCCGCTTCAGCGCGCAGGAGGAAATAAGCACAAGAGCGAGACCACACCAGACCCACGGCTTCCATACCCGGGTCATAGACTACCGCGTGTGATCTTCGCACGCAAGCCGTCGTTGTTCCCATCGAGTTTCAGGGCCATGTTCCACTGCTCGAGCGCACGCTCCTTGTTGTGCAGCATGAAATAGACATCGCCGAGGTGCTCATGAACGACGGCACTCACGTCTCCCTTTTCGAGGGCGCGCGAAATGTACTTTTCCGCCTCGGTGTAATTTCCCAAACGGAAGTAGACCCACCCGATCGTGTCGAGATACGATGAATTCTCCGGCTGTGCCTCCACCGCTTTCGTCGCCATCTGCAACGCACGCTCAAGCTGCAGCCCACGCTCCGCAAGGCTGTAGCCATAATTGTTCAGGATGAGGTGATTCTCGGGCTCTTTCTTAAGTCCCTCTTCATACAGCTTGTCAGACTCTTCATGCATCTTCATCGTATCATAGACGAGTGCAAGCTGAGAGAGCGCCCCCATGTCCTTCGGATTCAGCTCTCGCGCCCGTTCGAGGAGACGGGCTGCGTCTTCATTCCGTCCAAGGCGGTGATACGCTACTCCGAGAAAGAAATTGACGCGAAAATCATCGGGCACGACCTTCAATGCCGACTCCAGGATGGTGGCAACTTCACCGAACTTGTTTTTCTCCAGGAACACAGAGGAAAGATAGACCCAGCCGTCGGCATTCCATCCGGCAAGCTCGGTCACCTTTTTGAAATTCGGGATGGAAATCGAATCGTTGCGTGTCACCGCCCCAATGGCACCCAGGAACCAATACGGTCTCCAGTCCTCCGGATGTTTGTCCCGAACGCGTTCGAAGATCGAACGCGCCAGGGGAATCAGGGTGGAATCTTTTTCCGATTGACTGAAGTAGGCCTCTCCGATCTTGATTTTTGCGTCGACAGCGACAGAGTCGTGAGACAGGACAGCCTCGAACAGCTCCGCCGCTTTCGCGTAGTCTTTTTTCATTAGATGGACCGTTGCCATTTCGGAAAGATAATCAAGATTGTCGGGGTTAAGCTCCCGGAGCTCCTCATACACACGCAATGCTTTTTCATACTCTTCCGCCCGTACATATGTCTGTGCGAGAGTCCGTTTCAACTCTGCATTGCTCGGATCAATTTCCAGCATCTGCCGCAGCGCCTCTGCGGCCTTGTCAAACTTCTGCTGGGAATTATGGAGCTCAGCGATCTGGAGAAGCACATCCCACTGTGGACCAAACCGGTTGATCACCGCCTCATAAACCTCCAGCGCCTTTAATGGCCTCCGACCTTGGTACAGACGCGCAAGGTTATACCATAATTCGATGTTGCTGGAATCCCGCTGGACAATTTCGACATATTGGGCAGCGGCGGAATCGATCTCAAAAGCGGCAACGTACGCTTCCGCAAGATTGCGCCGGTAGACGAGGTTCTCGGGTGCTATCGTAACGGCCTCTCTGCCCGCCTCGATCGCAAGGGAGTGCTTGTTCAGGAGTGAATAGTTCTTTGACAGGGCAAAATAGATCGCTTCGTTTTGGTCGTATCGAAGTGCGTCTTGGTACTCAAGGACGGCCTCTGCATACTCTCCTTTCAACTCATGCACCGAGCCGTTGATGAAATGCTGTAACCCGATCTCGCGCGATCTGGGATCAACTGTTCGCACGACGGCAGCCGTTTGCTTGCGTTCGGATGGTACTTCTTTCCCTGCCGAACATCCCTGCAGCATGCCAACGACAACCCATGCAGCCACTATTGTTGCCATCCACACAACCTGTTGAACCCTTCCCACCCGAGTGTCCTTTTTCTTGTGGTTTTTGAAAAAATATACTTATTCCACGATTGAATTACAAGGAAGGTACTGACCACTGAAATCGAAATAGAATTGGGCGTTCCCTATAGAACAGCCTCATGAAGGGGTGGTGAGGTTACGGAACATTGAACTCGAGAATCTCATCGAGAGATTTGCGATGAATATCAGGCACCGTTGTTCCTTCCTTGGGATGACCGATCGGTATAAGGAGGTAGGGAACTTCATTGACGGGGCGTTTGAGGGTGTCCCGGAGAAAGTTCATCGGACTAGGGGTATGTGTGAGTGAAGCAAGGCCTGCATTGTGAATCGCCGCAAGCAAAAAGCCAACCGCAATACCAACGGACTCCTCGACATAGTAATTTTTCCTTTGCATTCCATTCTCCATCCTGTAGCGTTCCTTGAATACGACGATCAAATACGGAGCAACTTCGAGGAACTCCTTCTGCCAATCAGTCCCCAACTCCTCGAGGTCCGCCAGCCATGAACCGGGCATTCGGTGTTCATAGTTCTCCTTTTCCTCCGCTTCCGCCGCAATGCGGATCCTGCGCTTCAATTCCGGATCCTCAGCGACAACGAATTTCCAGGGCTGCTTATTGGCGCCCGAGGGGGCAGTGCCCGCTGTACGAATGATCGTCTCGATCAGCTCTCGCGGCACGGGTTTATCGGAAAACTCGCGCACCGTGCGTCGGCGCTGGCACTGCTCATAAAAATCACGCGCTCGACGTTGCTGCTCTTCCACTGAATAGCGCGTGAATGTAAGGGGTATAGGATTGTAGGAAGGCATGACTTCGGATTTCAGATTTTAGATTTTGGATTTCCCGTCCTTTGGACGAGGCCTCGTCCGCCTCTGGTCGACGACTCGACCCGTCGAGCGGACGGGCAGATTTCGGATTATCGATTTCGGATTGCGCCCGCCTGCCCTTCTTTGTTCTTGCAAGGTGGGCAGGGATTTTGAATTTCACATTTCGGATTTCAGATTTTAGATTTCAGAATTCGGATTCTGGGTTTTGCATTTTACATTTGGCATTTTGCATTTTACCTTTACTACTCGTCCATCACCAGTGCATAGTGCGCCGCACCAAGCAGCGCCGTCTTGTCGTTCAGGATGACATTCACGGGCAGTTTCTTCAGGAAGTCAGTATATCGTCCTTTGCGAATGAATGAATCGAGGAACGACCCCTGCTGGATTTTAGAAAGGATCTTTGGAGCGATCCCCCCGCCGACGTACACCCCACCTGTCGCAAGCAGCTTCAGGGCCAGGTTCCCCGCTTCAGCGCCGTACAATGAGACAAACAATTCGAGCGTCTGCACACATACGCGATCTTTTTCCTCCACGCCCGCCTGAGAAACGGCAGCCGAGGGATCTCCGGAGGCAATCTGCTTTTGCAGCCATGCAGGTTCTGGATAGGTTGCGCGCGATCGGAAAAACTCATAGAGGTTGGCGATTCCCGGGCCGGACAGAACCCGCTCATAGCTCACGCGATCGTACTTCGTGAGGAGAAATCGAAGAAGATCCATCTCCGGCTCATTCCTCGGTGCGAAGTCACTGTGGCCTCCTTCCGAAGGCAGAGTACGGTATCGCTTGCCGTCCCAGATTAATCCCCCCTCGCCAAGTCCCGTCCCCGCAGCGATGACGGCAATTGCACCTCGCTTCTGAGGGGTCCGCTGGTTGAGCACGAATTTCTGCTTCTCATCAAGCCGCAAAGTCCCGTAGGAGGTCGCCTCGAGATCGTTCAGCAGACCGACGGCGTTCAGATGGAGGAGTGTCGCAAGGTTACTCCCATCCACTTCCCAGCCCAGGTTCGTCAACTTGCTCCGCCCATCGACAACGGGGCCGGCAATGCCGAAGGCAGCGTGAGTAATCTCCGCCGGCTGTTCATGCACGAACTGTTGAACAATCTCCTCGAGGAAGCGATGTTGCTGGCTCGGATAACTCTTGATAATCTTGGGAACAAGGGAGTTCGCTTCGAGTGTGAAGTAGGCGAGATTCGTCTTCGTCCCGCCGATGTCCCCGGCAAGAATCATAACCGATTCACCCTTTGGAGAAGTGACGCGGCATCGCTGTCCACCAGCCAGTACAGACGTCCGAAGATGGGATTTACCATTTGTGCTGGATAGTGAAGACTCTCCTGCTCTAGAACATTCTGCAAAATCGTCGCCTTGCCTTTCCCCGAGATGATAAACATGACGTTGGCAGCATTATTAATGACAGGAAGGGTTAGCGTGATACGATGAGCGGTGAGTTTCTCGACATAGACCTCCGCGACAAGCCGCGACCTCTCATTGAGGACTGTGGTGCCCGGAAAGAGAGAGGCGATGTGTCCATCCTCGCCAAGGCCGAGCAGAAGCACATCAAATTCGGGCAACTGACCATTCTTCAACCCAAAGAACTCTGTGATCTCGGCCTCATAGGCCCGCGCAGCCTCCGTAGGATGAAGATCGGTCGCAACGCGGTGGATATTCCTTTCAGGGATCGCAATTCTCTCTAGCAGTGCTTCATGCACCATCCGGAAGTTGCTTTCCCGCATGAAATGCGGCACACAACGTTCATCGCCCCAGAACAGGTGCACCCTTCCCCAGTCGATCCGTGATCGGAATTCATCGGAAGCCAAAAGCTCATACACACGTTTCGGTGTCAGGCCCCCGGAGAGTGCTATCGACGCAACCCCGCGGCCGGCGATCGCCTCGATCAAGTGCCGTTCAATTCTTTCTGCTACAGCGCGGATGAGCTCGTGGGTGGTCTTGTGGATTTCCAAGCTACCAATCATCACGCCTATTCCATGAATAACGAATTGAGCGCTGCAAGTGTCTCTTCGTAAGGTCTGTCACGGTGGAGAACTTCCAGTTCCCCTGCCACAAGCTCTGCCTCCGATTCATCCTTCAACGAGATAAGCATTTCATCTCTCGCCACGCCTCCTCCTTCCTGAACAACCCGTACAAAATTCTTCGAACCTGTTGCTTGAAACGCAACAATGGTACCACTGCTGGTGTGGAATGTAATTGATTCTATGCCATCAGGTCTGTCGGTCCGCACTGGAACAGGGATAATTCGAATGGTGACTGCCTGCTCTGCGAGACGGAATTTTGCTCCGTATTCGCCCGAAGCAGCGCGCTGGAGACGATAAATTACGGTCCATCGAAGTCGATGCGCCAGCCACCCTGCGAGCAATAATGATTGGCTAAGTCCAGAATGTGTTGGTGCCGTTGCCGAGGAATATTCAATGGTCACTGTGTCGAGTGTCAGAAGATTGCTCCTCATCTCGATGGGGTGAAATACCTGAGCAACGATTGTCCTCCAGCCTGTCAATTGTGTCCAGGCAAGATCCCCAAATGCCGCATGTCCCGACTGGCCCTGGAGAAGCTCCTGCCACGCTGCGAACGCCTGCTGAGGAAATCTCTCTGTCGAAGAATTCATCAGCGCATGATCGCAAATCCCGACAAGAGACCGAAGAAGAGCATCGTCCCGGCTCACCCGTGCCATCCACAGGAGTACAGTGGGCACATCCGAAACCAGCAATGAAGTGACCAGACTGGGAATCTTGTTCCCCTCAGTCCCGCGAGCGATAAGATTGATCTGCTCGCAGCAGACCTGTTTCTCGCCGGGCGCAGGGAGGAAGCAACGTGAAGAGACCCAAGCTTCAAAGGATGGACCTGCGCTGCGACGATCGGCCACAACTAAGAAAATGCGGCTCGGGTGTTCAACGGTGACTGCTCCTACCAAGTCGCCCAATGGTGGGACCTGTGAGTCGTCCTCGGTGATAACGATGAGATTGAGCGAGCATGCACGTATAACGGGCGCCGCTTGTCCATCAGCGGGAACTTCAGATGCATGGCTCCAGAGTTGCATTAACTCTTCCTCGATGGCAACAACATCCACTTCTTTCGGGCTGTCTACCAAGATTGATTGCTCGGGGAAGGTCTTCATAACTTTTTCTGGGGTGGTTGAGAAACCATGTCCAGATCGCATTCTGGATATGGCTGGACTTGAAAGAGACCAACTGTTCAATATAGTAAACAGGCGCAATTTTTTCATCACAGAATTGCTCAACGAGAAAGTCTGTCCTCACATGCCTTTGCGAGAAAGGCAAACCCTCATTATTTTCTTAGGGGCATAATGGCACGATTTTAGCAGCATATTTTTGTGGGTTTTTCACATTTGAGTGAGGAATAGCGCTATGAATCAGCTCAGTCTTGATACATTCGTCTCGGGATCTCAAGACTTTGAGGCACGACAGTATCTTGTTCTTCAGGGACTCAAAGAAGCCTACGCCGAATTCTCGCACAGTCGCCTCTACCCGACACTCACTGTCTTAGTAGAAATTTACAACACGCTTGATAACATCATCCAGAAGAAGAAGGACATCCAGAGCCATCTGCCTCAGCATCTGAAGGGAATTGACCTTGAGCAGCGCAAACTTGTCTATGAGCCCATACAGAACCCGGCCCGCATAGACCTTGAACGGACCACCGCGCTGATCGAGTGGGCAATACCTTTTCTGAGAAAGGGGATTGAAGAGGGGATGGAAATTTACAATTTCGTCGACGAACACATCTCGATTGAGGAGGTCGGCATCCTCCCGATGTATCGCGAAGAAGGGTACTGGTTTGTGCCCGACCGACGAACATCTGTGATATATCTCCTGCGGTACGAAGTGTCGCTGTTTACCTCAACGACTGAACGGTTCCGAACTTTGAAGACGCGCTGTCTGGAATCGATTCAAGAGTCCACCCTCAGGAGAACCCCCGAATCAATCAAGCTGGAACTGATTGAAAAGTATCACGACTTGCCGAATCCTGCCACATTTGTCTGCGAAACTGACGTCGAGTTTCCATACGGTGAGACCATGCTCCCCGTGGCAAAACGGAAACTCATGGCCCGCGTGTTTTCATAAGCATTGTCTGATCTCATTTCCCCTCCATTCGGTTCGCCCCCCTTGATCGCGGCGAGCCGCGAAACGGTATGAGAATTGCAATCCTCTTCGTTTTCTCGTATCGTACTGCATCACGTGACAGGCCTTACCGAAGGTGCTACATAATCAAATACAAAAAAAACGGGGCACATATGCCGGAACGCAGAAAGCTCTCTGAACAGGAGATCACCGCTGGTGTCGGCGCACTCCAGGGCTGGGCCGTCGTGAATGGAAAGCTCCATAAGGAATTTCATTTCAAGAATTTCATTCAGGCTTTTGGCTTCATGACCAAAGTTGCATTGATCGCCGAGTCCATGAATCACCACCCCGACTGGTCGAACGTGTACAATAAAGTCATCATCGACCTTGTGACACATGACCTGGGAGGTCTCGGCACGTACGATCTGGAATTCGCGTCAAAGATCGACAAGCTCCTGTAAAACGCGGAAGCTCTTTTCGCGCACTCGAACGGCCGCGAACGCAGACGGGGAAAACGAATCGGCCCTTCAGACTTCCGACGGTATTGCTTGATATTGTTGAAAACGATTCCACGAGTGTTCGAAAAAAAGCGCCGCCTCTGTTTCGCAAAGGCGGCGTTCATAACTTCGCAACTCGACCGTAAGCACAGCCTCCAGCGAGTGATTACTTCGTCATCGAGGAGATGAGTCCATCGAACTCGCTTTCCGCTGCCTCAACAGTCGCCGCGGGCCCCGTGAATTTGAAAAAGACCAACCCTTCTGCTGCCTCAACGATTGCTCCCCGCAGCCGATAGTTTTCCTTTTTGGCCTGTGACTGCATCATAGGGCCACCCGGGGAAAGATAGGTCCCAGACACTTGAACCGCTGTCACCGTCATCCCATTCACTTGTCTCGTTGATCGCTCCGGATCCGGTGAATTCTCAAACTGGGCGGCCCATCGTTCGATGTTTGCATCAACGTTACCTCCCTGCTCCCTCCCGAAGTAGAACACCGCGCACTCGCCATCGTCCTCATCACCTCCTGCTGCCGGGATGCTATATGTTGTCACACGCATCTGGCGCGCGGGTTGCTCTTCCCAGCGTTGCGGAACACTCCAACGCACACCGGCGGCAGAATTGGTCACTGATCCCTGAACCACACTCGGTGGTCCCTCTTGCTGGTGAGGCTCGTCTGCTTTCTTCGTGCAGCCGTTCAGCGCTGCCCACGCCAATCCAACGGACATCAGTGCTGCGACAGTGATTCGTTTCATTCAGAAACTTCCTTTCAGTGATTCAACAACACAAACCGATCTGTGATCCCCATCAGTATACGACGAAATCGAAAATAGATACCCGCACGGTGAAAAACGTCGGCGGTCAATACTCTTTCGTAAAGGTGAACGGTATCACGATCCATGCAGTCACTGGACCGCTCGGCATCACGCCGGGTGAGAACTCGGATTTCATGACGGCTTTTATTGCAGGTTCATTAAAAACTGGATTTGTACTTTCCACAATTCTTGCCCGTAATGGCTTCCCTTTTGTGCTGACTAGTACCCTGACCTTTACCTTCCCCTCTATGCCGTTCCTGTAAGCAACTTCAGGATACTCCGGCATTTCCAGTTTGATAAGACTTGGCAATCGCTCCATGGCAGCTAACGATGTTGCCACCGGAAGACCTTTTGTGACGGTTGGACCTTTCGCAATTGG
>Ga0247727_10019059_pt1 | contig 10686 bp, 6 predicted proteins | sample WisWelCaveWW1625_FD_202498 | JGI IMG/M metagenome (GOLD analysis project Ga0247727, IMG submission 202498) | Biofilm microbial communities from Wishing Well Cave, Virginia, United States - WW16-25 | ecosystem: Environmental > Aquatic > Deep subsurface > Groundwater > Cave microbial mat | place...
GGTTTCCCTATCACCACTGGCTGCGGTGTTTGCGCCGTTGAGCAGCATGTCGGTGACGCCACTCATGGCAGAAACGATCACGGCCAATGCCGGCCAATCTTTTTTTGCAGCACGGACAATCTCGGCGGATTGTGCGATGGCTTCGGCGCTGCCGACGGAGGTGCCGCCGAATTTCATGATGAGGGTTGGCATGATTTAAAACTACAGAAGAATTACGGCAAAGTCAAGTTTGAAGGCGATCGCTATATGTTACAATCGAAGCTAAATTCCCCTTGTTTTCTTCGTTGCGCTTGTTTATCTTAAACTAATTAAAGATGAGATTATAAATCTTCGCCTCACGCTCAATGGCGAAATTCCAAAACTCCACAACTAACCGCGAACTCTGAGCTTCAAAATGCCCGATCAATTTTCCGCTTCCTCAACCTGGCAGCGGCCGTCCTTCTGGAAGCTGGTTTGGAATCTGCCCAAACTTTTTCGTCTTCTCGGCCGGCTCTTTCGCGATGCGCGCGTGCCGGCCTTCGGCAAGCTCGTTTTCGTCGCGTCCATCGCGTATCTGATTTCGCCGATCGATCTCATTCCGGATTTTCTTTTTCCCATTCTCGGCCAGATGGACGATCTCGGCATGGTGTTAGCCGGTTTGCGTTATTTGCTGCATCGAACTCCGCCCAACGTGCTGGAGGAACATCTTGCGCAGCTCGGTTAAATGGCCTCGCCTTTGGAGTCTTTTGCTCGCCGTCAGCCTCAGCGCCGCTCCGCTAGCGGCGCAATATCTTTCCAAACTGGAAGTCATTTATCCGCGCGAAGGTTTGACCGTCACGGCGACCGACTCCACTTTTATTTTCGGCAATTTTGATTATCGGCCTTTCGGCGCCGCAACGGTCAATGCGCCGACAAAATTCTCCGTCACCATCAACGGCATTCCGGCGCGGCTTTATCCCAACAAAACTTTTATTGCCGTCGTGCCGGTAAAACCGGGTCCGTTCACGTTTCACACCGTGCTGCGTCCGATTTTCGCCGACCGCACGATGGCGGACTCTACTGTTGTCGATCGCAACGTTTTCATTCCACATTATCTTGCCACTTCGCCGACCGACACACTCGTGGTCGATTCGAGTTACGTTTTTCCGAATTTAAATCTGGAAATGGTGCCGGGCGACGGTCTCGGCGTCGCCGTAAAAGCTTCGCCGGGTTGTGTGGCGCGTTTTTCCATTGACAGCGCCGCGGCGAACCTGCCGATGACGGAGCATCCGCCAGTGAAAAATTTTTATGTCGGCGAGGCCGTCTTCGGACAGGCGCGACCGCCGGCCACGCCGTTCGTGCGCGGCATCTACACCGGCGTTTATATGATACGCCCGCAGGATATCGCTACGAACGCGACCATTCGTTTTGAAATAACGGACTCGGCGGGGCGTCGCATCAACATGAGCGCGCCCGGCAAATTGACCATTGGGAATTCCGGCGTTCCTCGCATTGCCGATTTAACGCAGGCTTTAACCGTTGGGCGCACGAAACCCGGACGCGGCTATCAACTGTTCCTGCCGGCGGGCGTGAAATTGTGGATTACCGGCCGCGAAGGAAATTCTTATCGCGCGAGATTGGCCGAAGGTGAATCAATTTGGGTGCCGGCGGGCAGTGTCAATTTTTTGCCCGCGGGCACGCAACTGCCGCAAAGCGTCATTGAGATTGTGCGCACCAAAAGTTTCGAGAAATTTTCGCGGGTCACGACTTTTATGTCGGAACGGTTGCCGTACAAAATCGAGCAGGAACGCAAAACCCAGCGTTTGCACGTCACCATTTACGGCGCGACTTCCGACACCGATTGGATTCGTCACGATTTCGGCGACCCGTTGATCGATGAGATTCGCTGGTCGCAAGATGGCGAAGAGAAATATCGGCTCGCGATTGATTTGAATCAGAAACAGCAATGGGGCTATCGCGCCTATTATGAAGAAAATAATCTCATTCTTGAAATTAAAAAATCGCCGCTCACGGGCAAATCGCGCAAACATCCGCTGCGGGATTTGACGATTTGCGTTGATCCCGGACACGGGCCGGAGCCGAACGCCATCGGGCCGACCGGGCTTTTTGAAAAAGACGCGACGTTTCTTTTGGCCGAAGTAGTGGCGAAAAAACTCGCCGGTCGCGGCAGTCACGTCGTGCTCACGCGGCAGACGATGGAAGAAGGCATCGCGCTCGCCGCGCGCACGAAATTGGCCGAGGTTGCCGGCGCGGATATTTTCGTGAGCTTGCATTACAACGCGTTGCCGGACGGCGTCAATCCCGACAAAAACCGCGGCAGCAGCGTCTATTATTTTCATCCGCAGAGCTATCCGCTGGCGCAAAGCATTTTGCGAAATTTATTGCGCGAATTGAAACTGCCGAATTTCGGCCTGTTTTATGACAATCTCGCAGTCTGCCGCGTGACGAGCATGCCCTCCGTGCTCCTCGAACCGGCGTTTATCATGCATCCGTTGGAAGAGGCCATGATTCTCGATCCGGCATTTCGCGATAAAACCGCCGCCGCAATTGTGGCCGGAATTGAAGAATTTGTCAGAAACGCTGTGTCGAAAGAATAATGCCTCATAAATAGATTTCTAACAATACGAGGTACAGATTGTATTACTCGGGAAAAACTAGCATGACCGCGAAGATTTTTTAAGGCAAAACCATTGCGAAGGACTATTAAAAGAAATAAGTCAAAATGATTAAAAACGATTCAATAATTTTGACTTTAATCATTTTGACTTTTTGCTCTAAGCGCTATGATATTGCAACTGATCATTTGTATTAAAACAAAATCAAATAGTTTTGCCCAAAATGGTTTTGCCTTTTTTGAAACGCCTGAATAGAAAGAGGAGAGTAATAATGTCGGGAAATTACAATTATTGCCCGCCCTGCGGCGGACGTTTGCATTTGCGTTTTATCGAAGGCCGTGATCGCCTCGTTTGCGAACGCTGCGGTTTCATTTTTTATCAGAACCCCGTTCCCGCCGTCGCCGTCATTCTGCAGCAAGCTTCACAGATCCTTCTGGTAAAAAGGAAATTCGAGCCGCGCGCCGGCGATTGGAGCTTGCCCGCGGGATTTATTGAATGGGGCGAAGGCCCGGAAGAAACGGCGCGGCGTGAATTAAAAGAAGAAACCGGACTCGATATCACCGTGCGCGATATTTACGGCGTTTATCGGGGGCAGGAGCGGTCGGATCATGAAGTGATGCTCGTGGTTTATCGCGGGGAAATTGCCGACGGAAAATTGCAGCCGGGCGATGATGCGCTGGAAGCGCGCTGGTTCGAATTGACCGCTTTGCCGGAAAATATCGCGTTTCAAATTCACCGCAACGTTCTCGCCGAATTATCCGACCAAAATGAGAACTTGCAACGAATCGGGACCCGCAATTAAAAAGCTACTTTTCGTTGCGGGTCCTTTTTCGTTGCAATTGATTGCTTTTATCGGCGGCCAATTTTCATTGCTTGCGGACGCTCTTCCGCTGGCGTGATCTCCAGCGGAATTCTTCCGAGCAATCGTCCTTCCACCGTTTTCACTTCAATGCGCCATTTGCCAGGGGATAAATTCCGCTTCGTCGTATAGCCGCGCCAGCCTCCCGCGCGGCCGCCCAAAATTTTTTCTTTATAGCCAATCTCATCCGTTGTGCGCCATTCACCTTCAGCATTTTTATATTGCCAATGATGCTCAATCTTTTCGGTAAACTCGGCCGGCGCAAAGGTAGCCGCAAAGCAGTAAACCGTATCGCCTGGCACATAAGCAAAATCGCGATCGTCGGTTTTCCAAATTTGCCACCAGCGCGGCCGGCTGTAGCGCACTTCATAATTCTCGCCCACCCGTTTAACGCTGCGATAAATGCCACCGTCTTTCAAAGCCAGCGGCACGGGCGGCATCCAATTTTGAAAATAAAAAAAGACCAGCGCGAGAAAAATCACCACTGGCGGCCATGCGATGTCCGCCAGCTCGCGGCGCGCTTGCAGAATGCCGCCGTGATAGACGACGGCCACGATCGCGCCCGTGACGAGGAAACTCAGCAGGCCGCTGAAAAGAAACATGGCGGCATTCGCGGTTTTGGTCATCACCGGGAGGAAGAAGGTCAGAAAGGCGAAGCAACAGAAAAAATAGACGGCGCACAACAATTTCAAATTGCGCAAACGCTCGGCAAAAAATTCATTGGCCAGCAGCAGCGCGACGAGCAGGCCGACAAAGATGAATGATTTGCCGACCGCGGCGCTTTTAAAATAAAAAACGACATAACTAGACAGCAGGCCGCCGAGAAAAAATTGCGTGGCGCCGCTGATCCAGTGCAGATGGCTGAGAATCCAGACCTGGCGCAGGCGCCCGCGTTGCGCCAAGCCGGTCACCGCGATGAGAACGCCGGCCGCGACCGTATAACCCAGCAAAATAAAATTATCCAGCCGCGAATCAATGCGCGTCAGCGTCAGGCTGTCCCAAATAAAACCGCTGACAAAGGCCGCCAGTGGAACGTATTTTTCATTGCGCCGATAAAACGCCTCGACGTTTTGTTGCTGTTGCTGCAACAGCGCCCGCCCTTTTTGTTTAGACCTGGCGTAGGCCTGGCGATAATCGTGAGTTTTCTGGCGAAACACTTCGAGGGGTTTGAGCAATTTTTTCTCCCGACCTGATTCATCAAGCGTAAAACGTAATTCCGTTTTGCATTTACTCATTATTTCACAATGAGCATTTTCATGGTTCGGGTAAAGTCGGCGGCGATGAAATGGTAGAAATAAACGCCGGTTGCCACGAACTCACCCGCCTCATTTCGACCGTTCCATTGCGCCTCATAATGGCCAGCCGGTTGTCCGGCCTGATCAGCCAGCGTCCGCACTTTTTGCCCAACCGCGTTATAAATGACGAGCTTCACGTCAGTAGGTTTCGGTAAATCATATATGATCGTCGTGCCCGGATTTTCCCCGCTCCGAGCGGAGAATGTCGCTCCGCTCCAAAACGGGTTCGGATGATTTTGCGCCAGACGAAATTCGGTTGGCGGCGCAGATTCTTCCGAGCCCCCCGCCGTGGCGTTCGGCTGAATCGCCAGATTGTCCACGACCCATCCCCAAGCTGCATTGCTTTGATTGGAAAAGAGCCGGAAGCGAACGAGAATGATTTCGCCCGCGGCAAACCTCTCGCGCAGATTGAGCGTATGAGTTTTGAACATCGTCGAATTGCCCGCCTGGTTGGCGTTAAACGCGGCCAGCCACCTCGCCTCCGCGGCCGCATCGTAACGCGGCAGCAGCGGCTTCCAGGTGCGGCCTTGATCCGCGCTGCCTTCCACAACGACGTCATCAAAATTCGGCTCGATGAGCGCCACGTCATCATACTGCAGCGTCGCATTGTTTGCCGCCACGATGATGGGTTTCAACAACACCGCCGTCATCGTCTGATTCTCTTTATAAGGATGGTCCGAGCTTAAAGCCGAATTGGCAAAACCCGTGGCGCGGCTAAAATCCAACCCCTGCAAAGCAAAATCTTCGTATGAACCGTCGGACTCCGGGCTATTGAAATTCTGGCTGTATTTGGTGACGGCCGCTTGCAGCGGCGTGAGCATCTGCAGCAGATCGGAGGATTGATAAATTTTTCCGAGACGATAAGCCTGCAAAGAAATTTTAACCTGTCGGGGCGAGCCGATCGGAATCAAAAATGTGAGCGACGTATCTCCGGCCGCGGCATTGGCGCCAAGGCGAAGATATTTTGCGCCGTCCACCACAACAAAACTTGAATCATAGGCGGCGCGCAGAGCGAAATTCGCTTCGACGAGGCCGCCCACACCGCCGCTCAAGCTTTTAATCCGCGGATACAAAATCGGGAGGGGCGGCTCATAACCAATTAATTGCGGCAGGGCCACCGACCAAATGCCGCGGCCGTGCGTCGCCACCACCACTTCGTCGTTGATGATCAGCATTTCATAAACCGGCACCGGTGGCAGGCCGTTATCAGCATACGCCCACGTTTTGCCGCCGTCGCTGGATTCAAAAATGCCGATGTCGGTTCCGGCCCAGATGATCTTCGGATCATCAGGCATGACGAGCAAACTGAAAACGCCAACATCGGGAAAGCCGTTGGCGCTCACGGTGTTGGAACCGAAGCCGGAGATATCTTCCCATGTTTGTCCCAGATCGGTGGTGCGCAAAATTTTCGGCGCGCCGGCAAACGAGAACAGTGCGTAAGCAGTCCGCTCGTCGGTCGGATGCGTCGCCAGGCCGGTGATAACGCCTTGCGAGGTTGGACGATAAATGTTGGTTGGGCGAAACGAGAGACCGCCATCGGTGGACACATAAAGCGGGCTGGTGGTTCGCATCGCATTTCCCGCCCAAACGACGTCCGGCGAGGCCAGCGAGATTTTAATTTGCGAATAATAGCTGTTGCCGACAAACCCCTGCGGCATTTCAACCAAATTCCAGTTCAACGCGAAGTTGGTTGAGCGCCAGATTCCCGAAACGCCGGTGGCAAAAACCAAGTCCGGTTCTTGTTTGGACTTTGCAATTTTGGTGAAAAATGGCGCTTCTTGCTCGCCGAGATCCGGCGGTGGTGTGCCGCTCCAGCTTATGCCGCCATTATCACTTCGAAAAATGTTGTTGAACTGAGAGGATTCGAGCAGTTGATTGCCGTTCTTGTAATGCCAAACCGCCTCGAAGCCATCGCCACTCGGCGCTTGCGCCCAAGCGGTTGTCGCGCGCGGATCATTCGGCGAGACCCAGGCGCCATTATCCTGCGTGCCGCCGATATAACGATCGGCGCCGTTCATTTTATCCAGACCGTAAAAATGCGCCGTCGTATAAGCTTTGAGCGGGCGAGAAGTGCCCCGCGTCCGAAAATAATAACTATAGCCGGTTTGGAAAAAACTCTGGCCATGGTCGATAGAAAAAGCCAGGCCGCCATCGTTGGCGACGAGCATCCAGAATTGTTGCTGGGCCGCGTTGGTTGGGATGAACACGATATTATGATGATCCGGATGCGCGCCTTTGCTGTTGCCGCCGAAACCTTCATAGACATCAACGAAGGCGGTACGCGCCACGTTTTTCGTTGTGAGTGTGCCCCAGCGAATTCTTAACGTGGCGTTCGGCAGATTGGGATTCCACGCGGTGCCTTCCGGCAATTTCGCCCAGATTAAATATAACTGTTTGAACGTATGCCCGGCGGTTTTGGCGATATCGGCAGAAGGCGTGATCGAGTAAGGCTCAAGCTGCGGGAAAATATATTCACGCGATCTATCGGTATCCGCATCTAAATTAAATCCACCGTCGGCGAGCTGATCGCGAAACGACACCATGAGCCGGCGATTGTTATCGATATCCCAAACTTCGAAAGGAACGTCGACATAATCCCGATACGTGTAGCTCGTCGCCGGCACGCCGCTTGTCGATCCCGCCGGCACGGTAAAGCGATGCGCCTTTTGTGATTTGCCCGGGCCAAAGCGTATCTCCAAAGAAGGTTGATCATTCACTGGAATGCCGGTGTTGATGCTAATCCCTCCTTCCGCCAATTGCCCGCTCGAATTAACGAACTCAAGAAACGAGGCGGTATTTTCAAAATCCACCGCGAGGGGCAGGCGTTCCGATACCGCCGTGCCGGATTTGACGTCAAATTTCCAAATCGAAACGCCGCCGGCATAAACGACGTTTTTGTCGTAGGGATGAACCGCAATCGTATTGTCATAAAAACCCTGTCCGCCGAGAAAATCGACCGTGTTGTTGTTGTCTTCCGGTTTGGCGAGCGCCCAATTGGCGCCGGCATCCTCGGAAATATAAAGCTTCGCCGGCGCGCTTTCAACGGAAAGATAAAGTCGAGAAGTGTCGAGCGAGGTCACCGCCATTTCCATTCGGCTGCCGCTGACGCCCGGCGAAGAGCTGCGCCACGTCACGCCGCCATCGACGGATTTAATCACGCCGCTGCCGAGAATCGTCGCGAATTGCGTGTTGAAATTCAGCGGATTGGCAATAATCTGGTCGACTCTTCGGCCGCCGGAATCATAAACCCGCTTCCAGACCTGGCCGCCGTCAATGCTGCGATGAATGCCGGAGTTCGTCGAAACCAAAACCATGTTTTCATTTTGCGGGTCGAGGCTCACGCGGGTAATCACGGTAAATTGGCGATTCACCGTCGCGGCGAGTTGCTGCCAGGTTTGGCCGCGATCGGCCGACTTCCACAAACCGTTGCCTTCAAATTGGCCCACTGCCGAGCCGAAACCTTCCCCGGTGCCGGCATAAATCACATTGGGGTTGGAAGCGGCCATCGCCAAACAATTCACCGCCAAATTGGTCAGGCCGGCCGTAAGTTCCTGCCAGTTTTTTCCCGCGTCCGTGGTTTTCCAAACGCCGCCGCCGATGGCGCCGACATACCACGTTTGATGCGAAGGGTCGGTCGGATCGACGATCAGGCCGCGCGTTCTGCCGGAGACGTTCCCCGGCCCGCGCGCAATCCAATCCAGTTTTTGCCCGGCGCTCGATTTGTTGAGCGCCGGCGTCGAAGTCACACCGCGCGCTTTGAGCCATTCATTGATTTTGTAATTCATCGCGTAGGAAGGTTCCGACTCGCCGTCGCGCGTGCGAATGCCGCGATGGTACTCGGCAAATAAATCCGGCCGGTCGGCGCGCTTATTTTCCTCGCCTTCGTTCGCGCCAGCGAAAACCGCCTCATCAATCGGCGGTTGCAGCGAGACCGAGACGCGATCATGCGCCAAAAACAAAAAGAGGCTCGCTAAAAAAACGATCATTCCCGCGGCGACGCTGGCATAAAATTTCCGCATCGTTACTCCTTAAATATTTTTGCTTTTAAAATTGGCGGAAATTTTTATCAGTGTCAAGCCTTTTTCAGTGAAAAAAAATCGAAAAAAATTTGCCGCCGGACTTGCCTTTGAAATTTTTTCGCTTAAATTACCGACGGATTGTATGGCCCGAATCAATCGATTTTCTCTTTATCTTTTTTTATTTTTATCTTTTTATCTTTTTTTATTTTATTATGCCCCTTCCCACTCCCTTTTACTCCCGCATGGCGCCGTTGTGCCAGAGTTATGATTGGCGCAACTGGGCCGGTTATCTCGCCGTCAGCGTTTATGAAATGTCGCACGAGCGCGAGTATTACGCCATTCGCAACGCCGCCGCGCTGATCGACGTCACGCCGCTGTTCAAATACGAAATCAGCGGCCCGGACGCCGTGCGCCTCGTCGCCCGCCTCATCACGCGCGAAGCAAAGAAGTGCAGCGTCGGCCAGGTGATGTACGCGCCGTGGTGCGATGAGCACGGCAAAATGGTTGATGATGGCACCGTCGCGCGCTTAGCGGAAAATCATTTTCGCCTCACCTCTGCCGATCCGAATCTGCGGTGGTTTCAAGATTGTGGTTATGGGTTCGAGGTCAATGTCGTTGATGTATCTGCTGATCTGGCGGCGCTGTCAGTCCAAGGTCCGAGGTCACGGGAAATTTTGCAACAGGTTGTGACGGGGACGGACATCGCCAGTCTAAAATATTTTCGTTTGACGAAGGGACAAATCGCGGGATTTCCGGTGACGATCACGCGCACGGGTTACACTGGCGATCTCGGCTACGAACTTTGGGTTGCGCCGAAACATGCGGAAAATTTATGGGATGTTTTAATAGAGAAAGGCAAGGGTTACGGCATTCTTCCCACCGGCATGGTGGCGATGGATATCGCCCGCGTCGAAGCGGCGCTGCTACTCGGCGATATCGATTATGTCTCCAGTCACAAAGCTATCACCGCGGCGTGCAAATCTTCCCCCCTCGAAGCCGGCTTGGAGTGGGCCGTCAAATTCGACAAAGGCGATTTCGTCGGCCGCAAAGCCCTGCTCGCCGAAAAACAGCGCGGCCCGCAATGGAAGTTTGTCGGCCTTGAAGTGAACTGGGATGTGCTCGAAGCTCTCTACGCCGCTGCCGATCTGCCGCCGCAAGTCGCCGGTCGCGCCTCGCGTGTCGCCGTCCCGATTTTTAAAAACGGCAAACAAATCGGGCAAGTGACCAGCAGCACCTTCTCCCCGATTCTGAAAAAATTCATCGCCATCGGCACCATCGAAAGCGCCCACGCCGCGCTCGGCACCAAAGTCGAAATGGAAATCACCGTCGAATTTGCGCGCCAACACGCGCCGGCGACGATTGTGAAGACGCCGTTTTTTGATCCGCCGCGGAAGAAGGCGTAATAAAAGACACCAACTTACTTTTTCACCTTCTGCTGCAAGCTTCGGATGGCCGTTTCGGAAAGCTCGGTATAAAGCTTGACCTTCTCCACGGGCTCGCCTCTTTGCAGCATCAGACGGGCTGTTTGCAACTGCCCTTCTCGCTTTCCTTCCTGTTTTCCTTCTCGTTTCCCTTCTCGTTTCCCTTCTCGTTTCCCTTCTCTCCACCCGTCTTTGCGAAGCTGCGCTTTTTCTTTTCTAATGGATTCGATCAACATATTGACGTCCTCTTTATCTTGATAAATGCGTTCGAAAGTGCGGTAATCCGACTCAGCAATTCTTCCGTGAATGAAAAGCTGTTTAAACCAGTTTAGAAATAACGAGAGCGCTTCTTTGTCCTCCGCTCTTTCCACGAGCGCCAAAATTCTTTTCGTGAGCAGATCGAAATCATAGTGCGCCTCGGCTAAAAATAACGTCGAAACGATGTTGCCGATCTGCAACAACAGGTTTCGGCTGAACGCGTTCTCTATGATCGGAAAA
>Ga0247727_10019060_pt1 | contig 10685 bp, 7 predicted proteins | sample WisWelCaveWW1625_FD_202498 | JGI IMG/M metagenome (GOLD analysis project Ga0247727, IMG submission 202498) | Biofilm microbial communities from Wishing Well Cave, Virginia, United States - WW16-25 | ecosystem: Environmental > Aquatic > Deep subsurface > Groundwater > Cave microbial mat | place...
GGCTCGAACACAATGCCGAAGCTTTTCTACATCTGCGCTGCCAACTCAAAACAGGCCGATGGGACAGTTTCTTTCAGCGCCTTATCAGCCCATAAAAAATCATCGACTTTTGGGAATTGCTCCCGTTCGCGGCGAGGAGATTTATGTCGGCGGGCGGTTTTCAAGATCCGGCAACATGCCTTCCAATCTCTTTGCCGTTTGGCACGAGCCGGTCAAGCACGCGCCGCAATGGTTTATACCTCCAAATCTCTCGTTTCACAAGCTTACCTTCCGCGAAAATGGTCGCAATCGTTGGGAACTGCTGCAGCATGTTTCGGACGCCGATGACAGTTTGGGCGCGTTGAGCTTCAAAGCCGAAGTGCTCGGCAAGCAAGTCGCGGGCAACAAGTGGCAAAAAACTTCAGCGTTGCAAGTCACGATCAATCGCACCACGAAGATTGCCAACTTCAAAGCCAGCCCGGATTCTTTTGGCGTGTTTAAAGTGGCGTTCACGGTCACGGACCCCGGAGGGCTGGCGGACACGACCACCATGCACGTGCGCGTGAAGCCGAGCAACGACGCGCCCATCATTGCCAATCTTCCCGAAACCATCACCTTTCGCAACACGGTTTCGAAGCGCCTCGCCATGTGGGACTTCGTTTCAGACGTTGACGATGCGGACTCGTCGTTGCACTTCAGCTTCACTGCGAGCAATGACTCGCTCAAAATAAAATTCGATGAGCAAACCGGCGTGCTCACTTTGACCGCGCCTGGCTTCATCGGCAAGGCCCAGCTCTTCATCGCCGTGAGCGATGACAGCAATGCCGTAGCGCGCGATACGGTTGTCGTGCAAGTGGATTTCAGCACCGGCGTGGCGGAGAATGAGAATCAAATCCCAACCGAATTTGTGCTCTTGCAAAATTATCCCAATCCATTCAACCCCACCACGCTCATTCGCTTCGGCTTGCCGCAAGCGGCGGAAGTGAAGCTCGAAGTCTTCAATCTCACGGGAGAAAAAGTGGCTGTGCTTGTGCAGGAGCATAAACCTACGGGTTATCATCGCGTGGAGTTCGATGCGAGCCGGTTCGCCACTGGCGCATACTTTTATCGCCTCACCGCAGGAAACTTCGTCGATATGAAGAAGCTCATGATGGTGCGGTAAGATTTGAAGACAGGAGGATTCATGAATTTCAAGCCATTCAAAAAAAGCTTCCGCCAAACACTGCTCTCGACAATCTTCATCTTGAGCTCAATATGTCAGTTTGCTTGGCCCCAAAGCAACGGCTATTGGGATGAGCGTTTCGCCGCGAATATCTTTGATAACGAAAATTATATCGATTGTATTGGTGTGACCAACGATGGCGATATCTTTGTAAGCGGTTTACTAAGCGTAAACAGAACGGGGGTGGGCATAATGAAGTGGAATGGCACTGGCTGGTCACCATTTGGACGCATGCGTACTAGTGTTAACGCGTTCTTGGTGGTGGGCGATGATCTTTATCTAGGCGGAGGTTTTACAAAAGTAGACAGCCTTATCCCGGCAAACCGCATTGCCAAGTATAACCTCGTGACGCAAACCTGGTCGCCCTTGGGAAGCGAGGGGAGCGATGGCGTTGATCATATCGTTTTTGCCTTGGCAGCCGAGGGGAATGACCTTTACGTGGCCGGCGCTTTTACGACCGCCGGCGGAATTCCTGCGAATCACGTCGCCAAATATAATACCGTCACGAAAACCTGGACGCCACTCGGAGACGGCGTCGACGGCTCCGTGCAAGCCATTGCGGTGAAAAACGGCGAAGTCTACGTCGGCAGCTCTGTCAGCGGCGTGTCGGCAAATAACATTGCCAAATGGAATGGCCGTGAATGGTCGGCTTTGGGCGGCGGCGTAAATTCACAGGTCCTTGCTCTCACATTCTTGGGCGATGACCTTTACGTCGGAGGCCTTTTTAGCCAAGCCGGTGGAAGTGAAGCCCAAGGTATCGCCAAGTGGAACACCTCTACTCAGACTTGGTCAGATGTCGGAGGGGGTATTGAAAATGGCGCAGTGTTCGCTCTGGCCTCTAATGGACGCGAGGTATACGTTGGTGGATCATTTAACCATGCCGGCGGAATGCAAGCCGGCTCTTTCACCAAGTGGAATCCTGCCAAAAGCTGTTGGTCACGTGTGGGTGGCAGCCGGCATGGTGATGGCGGGAGTGTGGATGGTCAAGTCAACGCAATCGTGATACAGGGCAACGACTTCTATCTCGGAGGAAAATTCGGACGTGCCGGCGGCAAACCTTCCCATCTTTTTGCCATTTGGCACGAGCCTCTCTCGCCAAGCCCCCACGCACCGGCATGGTCCAGTGCTCCGGATGTGACTTTCTTGGAAGATGATTCCACCCGGACGGAATTGTATCAATATGTCACCGACACTGAACATGATCTTCGCGGCCTCGCTTTCCAAGCAACTGTCATTGACTTTCAAAGCGATTTTAGGCCATCGCCAAGTTCATTTGGAAACGAATCTATCAGGCCACAGCCGAACGGCACGAATGGCTTGCAAATTCGACTCGAAAAAGTAATCATGGGCCCCGTTGGTCGCTTTGTATACGCCACTTTCACCTCCGCAAAAGATGCAAGCGGCGTTTACACCGCCGCCTTTACCGTCACAGACCCATGCGGTGAGGCGGCTTCTGACACCATCCAAGTCACCGTTACGCCCCTGAATGACGCGCCGGCTTGGTCGCCTCTCCCCAACCTCACCTTCCGCGAAGACGGTCGCAATCGTTTGGAATTGCCGAAGTACGTTTCCGATGCCGATGACAGCCTCGCCGCATTGAGCTTCAAAGCCGAAGTCATTGGCAAGCAAGCGCCAGGGGGCAAGTGGCAAAAAACTTCGGCGTTGCAAGTCACCATCAATCCCGCCACGAAGATTGCCAACTTCAAAGCCAGCCCGGATTCTTTCGGTGTGTTCAAAGTGGCGCTCATGGCTACAGACCCCGGCCAGCTTGCGGACACGACCACGATGCAAGTGCGTGTGAAGCCCAGCAACGATACGCCCGTCATTGCCAATCTTCCCGAAACGCTCACGTTTCGCAACACGGCTTCGAAGCGCCTTGCCATGTGGGATTTCGTTTCAGACGTTGACGATGCGGACTCATCGCTGCACTTCAGCTTTGCCACGAGCAATGACTCGCTCAAAAGAAAGTTCGACGCGCAAACCGGCGTGCTCATTTTAACCGCGCCCGGCTTCATCGGCAAGACCCAGCTCTTCATCGCCGTGCGCGATGACAGCAATGCGGTCGCGCGCGACACCATTGACGTGCACGTGGATCGCACCGTGAGCGTGGCCGAGTCCAACAGCGAAATCCCAACCGAGTTTGTGCTGCTGCAAAATTATCCCAATCCCTTCTCCGCGAACGGAGCCTTCGGCAACCCCACCACGCTCATTCGCTTCGGCTTGCCGAGCGCAGTGGAAGTGAAACTCGAAGTCTTCGATCTCTCCGGCCAGCGCGTCGCGACGTTATTAAACGAGCGCAAGTTTGCGGGCTTTCATGACGTGGAATTCAACGCGAGCGGTTTATCGAGCGGAACGTATTTCTATAAATTGACCGCGGGGAGTTTTGGGGAGAGGAAAAAGCTTTTGTTGGTGAAGTAAGCCTTGCGAAGGTTTGCTGCCTTCGCAAGGTTATCAATCCTCAGCGCTTTTGATCCAGAAAAAATTTATATCCGATCAATTTATACACCAGCCGCGCCGCGAAGAAATCCGAAACCGTCGAACCTTTGAGCGGCAGCAGTTCCACCACGTCACAACCCACCACGTCACGCTCGGTAAATAAGCGGCGCAAAAAATCGAGCGCCATGTACCAACCGAATCCGCCCGGCTCCGGCGTGCCCACGCCCGGCACTTCAGCAGGGTTGAAAAAGTCGAGATCAATGGTGAGATAAACATGATCGCCGAGTCGATTGAAAACTTCATTCTGCCAATTGGGATTCTCCAACATTTCGTGCGCATAATAAAGCCACGAAGGCGACCTGAGATTTTGGCGCTCACCCATAATACCGCTGCGAATGCCCAAGCCGATCAAGCTCGCGTGCTCGGCCACGCGCGCCATGGCCGAAGCATGGCTATACGGCGTGCCGTGATACGAATCGCGCAAATCGCTGTGCGCATCGAGCTGCACGACCCAGAGATCGCGATACTTCTCGCTCATCGCGCGCACCAATGGCACCGTGACCGTGTGCTCGCCGCCTAAACCGATGATGAACTTGTCGTCTTTCAAAAGTTTCGCACAGGCCTTTTGCATTCTCGCCACCGCTTTGGGCGGCGACATGCGCGTGATGGCCGGCGCTTTCATCGTCGCAATGCCGACTTGGCACGGCTCGACGTCAAGCTCTTCGTCATAAAACTCGACTTGCTGCGAAGCTTTGATGATGGCTGCCGGCCCCTTCTTCGTACCTTTGGCGTAAGAAGTCGTGGCTTCATAGGGCAACGGCAAAATCGCGACGTTTGCGGTTCGATATTCGGAAAGTTCTTTGGGGAGACCGAGAAAATTATTCGGGGTAGCGGGCATGGGTTCGGTTGACTTCCTTGAGTGGATTTTTGGATTTGTGGATTGTTGGATGGGTGGATTCATGGATTGGCGGATCTCATCAATCCATCAATCCAAAAATCCATTAACCCAAGTACGTTTAGAAATCCGGATTCGCCCACCATTGCGTTTTGTTATAGACACCGAAGACTTGACCGGTCAGCTCCCAACCGTGAAAAGGCGTGTTGCGGGATTTGGAATACGTGCGGGTGCGATCGACTTTCCATTTTTTGTCGAGAGAGAAGAGCGTTAAATTCGCGGGCGCGCCCTCTTTGATTTGCGCTTGTGGCAGATTGAGGATGCGTCGCGGGGCAATCGTGACTTTGGCAACCGCGTCGGAGAGCGAAAGCTTTTTGGCATGAACCAACTTCGAGATGATCAAACTCAGGGCGGTTTCGAGGCCGGTGATGCCGAATGCCGCGGCGGTGTATTCCACTTCTTTCTCTTCGGCGGCATGCGGGGCGTGATCTGTTGCAATCACTTCGATGGTGTTGTCTTGCAAGCCCGCGATGACCGCAGCCACGTCTGCGTCCGAGCGCAGCGGCGGATTCATTTTCGTATTGGTGTCATAACCGCTCACGGCTTCGTGCGTGAGCGTGAAATGGTGCGGCGTCACTTCACTGGTCACGCGCAAGCCGCGTTGTTTGGCTTCGCGCACGAGCGCAATTGCGCGGGCGGAGGAGATGTGCGCGATGTGAACGTGGCAGCCGGTGTATTCCGCCAAGAGAATGTCGCGCGCCACGATCATGTCTTCTGCAATCGTGGGCATTCCGGGCAAGCCGAGTTTGGTAGACATCACGCCTTCATTCATCACGCCGCCGCTGCAAAGCGAAGCATCTTCCGCATGCTCGATGATCGGCCGTTTGAACATGCTTGCATACTCCATCGCGCGTCGCGCCAATTCTGCGGTGGCAATCGCGCAGCCGTCGTCTGAAAATGCCACGGCCCCGGCTTCGGCCAATTCCGCCATTTCCGCCAGCTCTTTGCCTTCTCTGCCTTTGGTTGCTGCCGCAATCGGATGCACGTCAACCATGGTCCTCTCGCCTTGCCGAATAATGGCTTCGACGATTTCGCGTTTATCCACTGTGGGTGAAGTATTGGGCATGGTGCATACGCCGGTGAATCCGCCTGCGACTGCTGCGGCGCAGCCGGTGAGCACGGTTTCTTTGTCTTCCCGGCCCGGCTCGCGAAAATGCGCGTGCATATCAAACCAGCCCGGCGTGAGAATCAAACCGGAAGCTTTGATCACTTCGCAGTATTCATGCACGCGCAAGTTTGCGCCGACTTTCTGGATGCGTCCGTCGTCGATGTAAACATCAAGCGTTTGGTTTATGTTGAGTCCGGGATCGACAACGAGCGCGCCTTGCAGCAACAAGCGCGGCAGCTTTTGTGTGGTGAGGGTGCGAGGCATAGAATGATTTCGGTTGGTTTGAAAAATAGCCAACGGATAGATTAGGACCGACGGATGAAAAGCAAAAAGCTTTATCGCTTGGCCTTTATCTATCCGTTGGAGTATTTGCTGTTTTTCACTGATGCGTCGAATAAAATTTGACGATCACAAGCGGCAACTAACCGAGCCCCTCGATCCTGTCATTCAGTAGGAAACCTTTTTCGCTCTGGACACTAACTCCAGTGCTTAAAAGGTTTCCTTCTGAATGACATATCTTGGGGACGATTATCGAATTTGAAAGCCAAAACTCATACGGCAAATCTCCGAGCTTAATCATTCCCATTCACCACTTCCAAATCGCCACCGCACTTCAAATAGAGCACGGCCATGCGCACGGCCACGCCGTTGGTGACTTGATCGAGAATCACCGAGTACTCGCTATCGGCAATGTCATTATCCAGCTCCACGCCGCGATTGATCGGGCCGGGGTGCATGATCACGACGTTCTTCTTTGCCGCTTCCAAGCGCGCGCGATTGATGCCGAAGTACGCGGCATACTCGCGCAGAGAAGGGAAGAGGCCGTTGCGTTGGCGTTCGAGTTGTAGGCGCAACACATTGAGCACGTCCGCCCAACGAATCGCGTCATCGACGTTCGTGAACACTTCCACATCCGCGCCAAAGGCTTCGCGATAATCGCGCGGCAGCAGCGTTGCCGGTCCGCAAATCGCCACGCGCGCGCCCATGGCCTTCAATCCAAAAATATTACTGCGCGCCACGCGACTGTGTTGAATGTCGCCGACCAATGCGATTTTGAGGCCGTCCAGTTTGCCGAACTTGTCCGTGAGTGTCATCATATCGAGCAGCGCCTGCGTGGGATGCTCGTGCTGGCCGTCGCCCGCGTTGATGACGCCGGCTTCGATCATGTTTGCGAGCATGTGCGGCGTGCCGGCCGATTGGTGCCGAATGACGACCATATCGATCTTCATGGCTTCGATGTTGCGCACCGTATCCTTCAGCGTTTCGCCTTTGGAAACGGAAGAACCGGAAGTGGTGAAGCTGATGGTATCTGCGGAGAGTCTTTTTTCGGCGAGTTCGAAAGAAATGCGGGTGCGGGTGGAAGATTCGAAAAAGAGATTGACTACAGTTTTACCACGGAGGGTGGGAACTTTGGGAATGGGGCGGCTTAAAACTTCTTTGAACTGCTGGGCGGTTTTTAAAATAAGGGCGACTTCCTCGCGCCGCGTATTTTCTAGGCCCAGCAAATTTTTTGAGATGACCATTCAGACCTCGAATTTGGTTCCGTGACCTACGGAGCGTGGACTGACTGGCTGCCGGGCGGTGGTGTCGGATATTTACTTGGCTTTCTCATCCATCCAAAACGTCTACTAGATCCACACCATCCACGCCATCAACGTTTGCCAATTTGACTCTGATTTCTTCTCCCGGCGTCGTCGTCATTTCTTTGCCGATGTAATCCGCACGAATGGGCAATTCCCGATGGCCACGATCGACGATGACGAGCAGTTGGATTTTGGCCGGCCGGCCAAAATCCATCAAAGCGTCGAGCGCCGCGCGAATGGTGCGCCCGGTGTAGAGCACGTCATCCACGAGGATCACCACTTTGCCGTCGAGATTGAACGGAATGTCCGTCATCTGCACGCGCGATTGCTTCATGCGGCGCATCATCCCTCTTTGATTGTAAGAAAGATCGTCGCGATAAAGTGTCACGTCCAGAGTGCCGAGCGGAATCCTGCGCTCCTCGAGCTGCGCGATTTTTTCGATCAATTGCTGCGCTACGTGAACGCCGCGCGTACGAATCCCCACCATGACCAGGTTTTCAACGCCACGGTTCTTTTCGATGATTTCATTCGCCAAGCGCGACAGGGTGCGATTGAAGCCCGGCGCGTTCATGATCTCGGCTTTGAATCTGACTGGAGAGGCCGTCATCCTGGGAGAGACATTCAAAGTTGAGTAACGGTTCACAACGCTACGCGTTTTGCCTGGGGCAATAAAAAAGCCTTTCCCTGCGCCTCGGTAAAGAGGCATAATCTGAGACACAGAAAAAGGCTTGAGGTGGGTTCGCATAAGCGCGGGCATAATACATTTTTTTTGCAATTGTGTCAAGCGGAAATTCGGAGGGCGTTGAAAAGCTTTGTCAATCATCGTGTACATTTTAAAATTCCTCGTGTTTCGTTGCGGCAATGCTAGTTCATCGCAAGCCATTCGGCTGGGAGCAAAAACGTAATTCACCTTCCACACAATCACGAATCGGAATTTCCGGGTGGCTGTGTGTGTGCTCGCGCTTGAATAAAAACCTATTGCCGAGATGATAAAGTCGTAGCTACATTCAGAAAAACAGAGTGGCGCGCGGTTGCGCAATCGGTTTGGGTTCTACTGGCGCACGATTTGTACTGCCAAGAGAAACTGTTTTGGTAAGATCGAATCGTGCCCTATAAACTGTGGTGTTGAAAAATTGTTCCCCAACATTCGCATGAACATTTTGAAAAGCCGGTGGCTCAAGCTCGGGCAGAATCTCTTTGCCGCCGTAACTTTGGTTTGGCAACCGAACATTGAGCGCGATCTCGCGGGCTACAAAGTCTACATCGGCGAAAAGTCGAGGCAATACAATACGGTTTTCAACGTGGGCAAGCGCACGCGTTATAACTTGGAGGGTTTGTCGCGCGACAAAACGTATTATCTCGCGGTCACGGCCTACGACGTGAACGGCAATGAAAGCGCGCATTCGCAAGAAGTCGTGCTGCCCAAGGCCTCAGGTGGAAATGCTGCGCCGGGCGACGAGGGCACTTTGGAGCGCACTTACAATTTTCCCAACCCGTTTCGCGCCGGGCAAGAAGCGACGACGATACGCTATTATCTTGCCGATCCCGCTCGCGTGAGCATCAAAGTTTATGACGTGAAAGGGGACTTGATCAAGCTCGTGCTCGATCAAGCGCAACGCCCCGGCGGAGAAAATCTCGGCGACATTTGGGACGGAACGGATTTGAACGGCGCGCAAGTTTCGCCCGGGCTTTATTATGTTGAAGTGCAAGTGCAGGGCAAGAAAACCATCGTCAAAATCGTCGTGCGGCCGTAGCGTGATGATGAATCATCACGCTAGGAGATGAAAGCCAACTAAAGTTGGCTTTCACGCAATTAGTTTTTTGCCATCTTTAGATGGCTTCCATCTAGCAGTCTGATGCTTCAGCATCAGACAGTCTCGCCACATTTTTGGATATTGAGATGAACGTCCTTTCCTTTTCGTTTCGCGCGTTTCTCTTCCCGTTTTTCATTCTTCCCTTTGTTATTCAACCCCAAAGTTTTGCGCAAAGCCTCGGCAGCGCAGGCGCGTTCATGCGCATGGGCATTGGCGCGCGGCCGGGCAGTTTGGGCGATGCTTATGTTGCCGCGGCGAGCGGACCGGAAGCGATTTATTGGAATCCGGCGGCGCTGGCGATTTCACCTTCGTGGCAAGTCGCAGTCACGCAGCGGCGCTACAGCTTTGCCCGCAACTTCACTTTCGCCGGCACAACGATCCCGTTGGGGTCGCGTCAAGCGCTGGGTGTTGGTTGGACCGGTTTCCGCGCCGGCGACATTGAAGCGCGACAAAGCAACACGACGGATCCCGACACTTATTTTTCGGATGACGAAAACGCGTTTACGCTTACGTGGGGCTATCACTTGAATTCGTGGCTGTATGTCGGCTCCGGCGCGAAGCTTGTTCATCAAAACCTTTTCAACGAAAGCGCTTTTGGCTACTCCGGCTCGCTCGGCTTTTTGATCAAACCGACACCGATACTTTCCTTCGGCGGCCATTGGCAGGATTTCATTTCGAGCTATCGCTGGAGCAGCGGCAGGCAAGAGCGCTTTCCGAGAACTTTCATGCTCGGCATGGCTTTGCAGTTTTCGCAACAATCTTTGGTAACGGTGGATTATCATTATTCCTCTTCACAAAACGTCGCGCAAGAGACCAATGGCCCGTTTCGCGTGGGCGCGGAGTTTCGCCCTATGCTCGTGTTGCCGTTACGCATCGGTTATTCGCAGAACGCATTCAACGCCGGGCTCGGCTTTGAAATTCCGGTTGCGACTTCGCTGGTGAAACTCGATTATAACTTCGCGGTGCAAGACGGTCTCAATAAAGACGGTCATGTGTTATCGCTTGGGCTGGAATTTGGCAAAACGAAACACAGCGCGAAAAAGATAGGCGACAGCGATTTTGCAAACCGTTTTGGAGATAATGAAATGCCTTCCTCGTCAGTACTCAAAACCGCCGAGCCGGACTCCATTCCTTTCGCCACTTCCGAAACGCTTAAGCCCGCGCCGCCAGAAAAATATAAAAACGAAAGTACCGGCAAAGAATACGTCACCACCACAGCCTCCAAAGTAATCGTGCGCTCCGGCCCGGGAACCTCGTCCAAAGGCTTGAGAGTGCTGCGTAATGGCGGACGCTATGAAGTCATGCGCAAAAAAGGCGAGTGGTATCAAATCAAATTTGCGGGGAACAAGTCCGGCTGGGTGAATGCGGAGAATGTGAAGCGCGTTGTAGCGGCGAAGGCTAGGTGATCTGAAAAAATCGAAAGGCAAAACTATTTCTGGCAACACCATTCCTCAAAAGCCTCTAAATAGTGTCCGTCCGAAATCAGGAATCACATACAGGATTCAGGCTTTTTATTCAGAGCAGAATTTTGTTTTCAAGCGCGGAGGAAATTTAGAACAATCTCCAAGCCCGTTCGTCTCATGATGAA
>Ga0247727_10019061_pt1 | contig 10685 bp, 9 predicted proteins | sample WisWelCaveWW1625_FD_202498 | JGI IMG/M metagenome (GOLD analysis project Ga0247727, IMG submission 202498) | Biofilm microbial communities from Wishing Well Cave, Virginia, United States - WW16-25 | ecosystem: Environmental > Aquatic > Deep subsurface > Groundwater > Cave microbial mat | place...
CCTTCGTCCACTTGATAGCGAAAGTACAACTCCGCCATAATCTCCTCAACTGAAACATCCTCCGGCAGATTCTTGATCATTTCAATTACTTGATCTTTTATAACAGCCATGTGATTTCACCTCTCTTTTATTTGTTTTCTCGCAGCATCACCGAGGTATAATCGTTGGGATTATTTCGTATCCCATCCAGCAGTACCCGCATGATGTAGAACGGCGTCATATCAATTTCCTTGCCCTCCGCCAGACTGTTAAGCGTGACGCCGTCCAACAATCGGTTCTCGACGTCCAGACGCAGTTCGACCTCGCCATCACGCCAGCGATATAGGTTTTTCTTTTCCTCAAACGACAAAAAAAATTCTTGCTGCTTAATGCGTCCGATTATGGAATTGGGCGTTGGGAAGAAGAAGCCATCATACTTCTCATATTTTCGATAACTCGTTCCCGAAAAAAAGAAGCGCGGCTTCTCGATGAACGGCCCGCCATATTCGGGACAGTAGGTGTCGCAGTCGCCACACTCGTTGCAGAAGTCCGCTAGATTCGCAATCTGGTGGTTTTTAGTAAGAACAAAATCCTCCCCCGCAATCGGCTCAAAACCGCCGTCAACATGTTTGTAATGCGTGGTTGGAATATGCATGGTGCCCGTTGGAATGTAAAAGTTGGCGGCATTGGGACACACGGGTAAACATTTGTAGCAGGTTATACAATCAAACACCCGCAGGTGACTATCGATTTTCGGCGGCGTCTTCACATTCGATGTCTGGTGATAACGCGGGTTGTGCACCAGCGCCGGCATGATGCGCTGGGCGTTTTTCACCCCGGCGCAGTAAACATCCGCCACGCCGGCGCTTGTAGTTATAAACTCCGCGATGGTGCGACAACCTACTGCCTTCATGGCTTCTTGCAATTTGGTGAGGTAATCAAACAGGCGCGTGTAGCCGCCCTCCTTCAGCAAATCGGTACAGGTGGTGACGGGCTTCATGTTGCAGAGGACGGCGTCCACAAAGTTATGTTTGGCGATCCCGGCCGAGAACGAAATGTGAAAATCGTCGCCCATCTCGGTTCGGAACTGGTGCATGGCGTTCATGGCCAGCACGTGCAGCGGCGCGCCAGAGAGATACATCACTTCATCTTTGAAAACCGAGTCGTGGTTTTTCACCACCAGGGTATTGGTAAATTTCGCCCCGATTTTTCGTTGATACTTTTTTGCAAACGTTCGCAGGCGTTTCATCATCGCCACGGCTTCGCCGAACGCCACGTCGTTTTCGAAGGCTTTAGGATCGAGCACAATATCTTTGTAGCCCAAATCCTCGTGCAGAATTTTTCTCACGAAATCGTGCCCTAAAATCGTCGGGTTCATTTTGACGATGACATGAAATCCGTGTTCGTGGATCAGATGCTCGACGATGCCTTCGATCTCATTCGCCGGACAGCCATGAAAAGTCGAAAGGGTTATCGAGTTGGAAATGTTCGGATTGATTTTCAGATTTTTGAATCGCGCAAATTTCGGCGGCATCGAATCAAGTAGGCGTTCAATGGCGGCATCCGCGTGTTTGAATTCCCGCAGCCAGGTATTCATGCGCGGCGAGGAAATGCCTTTGAGATCGTAGCCAACGGAAATGTCGAACACCGTATCATAAAAGGGATCGCCTTTAGGGATTCCGAGAATCTCGATCTCCTCGATAATTTTCAAAAGCACCCACGCTGTAACATACTCGTTGAAAGAATCCTCCAGCCGCATCTCCTGCGACCATTCGACGTTGTAGCCAACGTTCGGGATGTAGATGCACGGACGCGGAATTTCGAGTCGATCGAGAATCTGCACCGTCTTCAACTCCATGATGCGGCCGCCGCCGAGAAACGCCATTACGATGTTCTGCACCATCTGACTGTGCGGCCCGGAAGCGGGTCCGAGTAACGTCGCCGCCCTCCGATCATGAAATTGGACGGAGAAGTCCAAGCCCGGAAATCCCAAAAATATTTTGCGCTTGGGATAACCGTAGATGCTCTCCTTCGCTTTGAATTCCGCGACGATACTTTCGAGGTGAAGGGCGAGGGGGATGCCGTATAATTCCGCCATTATAATTCGTCTTCACTGATTTCGGCAAGTTTCAAGAGATGTTTCAACAAGCCGATTTTAAGAGATCTATTCCGATGAATCGGAACCGAGATACGTGATGGATTTCCAGATTTTGTATAAACATGATGACTACCTTTGATGCCTCTTAGGACCCATCCCTTCTTTTCTAATAATTTTGCAAACTGCTTACCGGAAATACTTTTCACACGGCAATCTCCAGAACTTTGTCTTTATCCGTTATTTCTTTTTCAGTAACATCAACGGACAAACACGCCTCGACTGCCTCGTAAAGGTTATTCAATAATTCTTCAAACGTATCGCCTTGTGTAGCACAACCGAGAATGGCTGGGACTTCTGCCCAGTAGCCGCCCTCTTCCGCTTCATGTACGATGACTTTTAGCTTCATAGTACCCTCTAAGTTGAATTAACTTTGAAATTTTTCCAAACCCTTTCTGTGCAGCGCCGCGCTTCCACCGCAATCTTTTCTTCGTGGATGCCAGCCATTTTCTTGCCCTTCATTACAATTCGGCCACTAATTATGGTGGTATCAACCACCGTATCCACAATGCCAAACAAAAAATGCCCCCAGAAATTCTCGCTGGTCATCGGCGTTGGAGGAAAGTAATCCACCAAAATCAGATCGGCCAAATATCCCGCCTCGATGCGGCCGACTTTCTGTCCCGACACGCGCTCAAAGATGGCGGGGTTGTTTTTGAAAACCATATTTTGAATTTCCTGCCAACCGACATTCGAATTCCGCAAATCATGCTTGTGAAGCCACGCCGCCGTGCGCACATCCGGCTTAATGTCGGCGGACATGCCATCGGTGCCGAGACCGACCAAAACGCCCTTTTCCATCATTTTGAAAATATCCGCGCGTCCCACGGCGTTGTTCATGTTCGATTGCGGGTTGTGCACGACGAACGTGTCGGTTTCTGCAAGAATATCTATCTCACGTTCATTGACATGAATGCAATGGGCGGCGAGGCCTTTCTCATTCAATATTCCAAATTCTCGCAAACGTTCGACCACGCCCATTCCATATTTTCTGCGCGTCTCTTCGCGATCGACGCCGTCTTCCAACACATGAATATGGCAGCCGCGGTTGAGGGAACGACTGATCTCGGATGCGCGACGCAACGAATCATCATCCAACGTAAACGAGGCGTGCAGTCCAACCATCCCGCCGAAAAGATAATCGGGATCTTTTTCTTTCGCCCTTTGACATTTTTTGATATACCGGGCATTTTCTTCCAAACCCTGATCGCGGATGGTTTTGCCATCGCGATCGGAGACTTCATAACAGAGCACGCCGCGCAGTCCCACCTGACTTAACGCTTCTTCAATTTTATCCAGACTGCCGTTGACAGCATTGGGACTGGCGTGATGATCGATCACTGCCGTCACACCGTGCTTCACCGCCGAAATCGCCGGCACCAGCGCGCTGTAATAGACCGCCTCTTCGTCGAGCGACGAATCCAGTTTCCACCAGAGGTATTTGAGAATTTCATGAAAATTTTTGGGTGATTGTTTCAACGCCAAGCCGCGCGCAAAGGTGCCGTAAAAGTGCATGTGGGCGTTGATGAGTCCGGGCATGAGCAAACGTCCACCACCGTCGAGTTTTTGATAGCCGGAGTATTTTGTTTTGAGTTGCAATTCCGGACCGACTTCGCGAACGCGGCTGCCGTCGATGGCAACAGCGTGGCCGTCCAGGATGCGGTTTTGATCGTCGTTGGTGAAGATGAGAATGTTGTGGACGAGAAGATTCATAAAACTTTTGCCTCTTAAATCAAAGTGGAGGGATCAAACAATCTCGCCGAATGAAAGACCGTTAAAATTTCAACTTCACCCTTTTTTATTCGATAAATGATTCGATAATTGCCAAAAATAATTTCCCTGATGGTTTCAATTTGTAATTCAGGAACGATTCGCCCTGATCTGGGAAACAGTTCTAATCTTTCAACACTTTCAAATGCCCGCTGAGCAAAAACTTGAGCATATCGAGGCGCGTCTCGGGCAATAAACTCGCAAATAACATCTAAATCCTCTAATGCTTGACCCGTCCAAGTTACTCGAGCCATTTCTTCATTCGCTTTTTGGCTTCTTCATGCGAAACTTTCTGTCCTGCATCTGCCTGCTGTAGGCCTTTCTCAACTTTATAGAGCAAATAAATTCGCTCCATTACTTCTTCGAAGTTGGTCTCATCGGGAAGCTCTTCCACAACTTTTAAGATTTTTTCTTTTACTGACATAATATCACCTTTATTTTTTGGTTATACTGGTAATTGCCCCGGCTCACGACATAAACTATTCCCAATCCTGTTTTGCTACCTTAGAGCCAAGTATGGCCCAACCGAGATTCTCCATCCATTCCTCTATTGCGTCAATTTTGTCTTCAGGCAAATTTTCTAAAAACTCGAGATAACTTAATGCTTCGGTCACCTTCGTATCGGGCAATTTATCAAGAATAAAATGTGCTTTATTGCGAGGGCTTTCGATTTCCATCGTTTTTCTCCTGACTCTAAATTTTATCCATTTTCAATCTTTTGTTTGAAAAGTACAACGGCTTTTATAGCAAGTACATCTCTTCTCCGTTTCGTTTTCTTCTCCAACTTCCCATCTTTCAGATTGTCTAATACCTCGGCGTGCAATTGCATCAGCACCTTCTCCGGCGTCAGCGGGGAGTGAAACGGAAAATCTGCTTTCGGACGGAAGGCGCGCATGGCATGGCGAATCGCAAAGAAGGCGCCGATGCCGTACATCAGCGGCGGCTCGCCCACAGCTTTGGTGCCGTAAGGCCCGCGCGGATTGTCCACATTTTCGAGCAGCTTCACTTCCAGCAGGTCGGGCATGAAGTAAACGTCCGGCAATTTGTATGTGGCTAACGAATTGGAAAGATAGTGACCCGTGTCATCGAATTTCAATTCCTCCAGCGTCATCCAGCCGAGACCTTGCGCCAGCCCGCCTTCGATTTGTCCGCGATCCACCAACTCATTGATGGGCCGCCCGAGGTCATGCACGATTTTCACCGAGTTGATGTCGTAGGTGCCGCGCAGACAATCCACCGTCACCTCGATGATGGCCGTGCCAAAAACGTGATACGCAAACGGATGCCCCTTTTCTTTCGTGCGATCGAACCAGATTCCCGGCGTGGCGTAATAGCCGTGCGCAGAAAGCGCCACGCGCGAGGTGTACGCCTTCTGCACCAGCTTTGGCCAGTCCCAACCAGTTGGTTGTCCGTCATACAGCACTTGCTCATCAACAATAGTTATTTTCTCTGCGTGTGAAAGATGCTGCTCGTGAACGAGGAGCGATTTCAAGCGTTCGAGAATTTGCCCAATCGCCAGCAGCGTGGCGTGGCCGTTGAGATCGGTGGTGGCGCTGGCGGCGCTGGCGGACATGTTGGCGACGCGCGTGGTGTTGGTGCTTTCAATTTTGATGCGCTCGGGTCGAATCCCCAGCGCCTTCGCAGCGATGGCGGCAATATTGGTGATCAGCCCCTGCCCCATCTCCACGCCGCCGGTCGTAATGCCGACGCTGCCGTCGGTGTACACGTGCACCAGCGAGCTCGCTTGATTCAGCATGGTGTTGGTGAACGAGATACCGAAACAGATGGGCATCACTGCAAAGCCCTTTTTAATTTCAAAATGGGCTTCGTTGTAACTGTCGATGCGTTTGTGAATCGCGGCGATGTTGAAAGCTTTGTCCGCTTCGTCCCACGTTATGCGACTGCGGGTGTCCGCGGTGCGCTGGCCGTAGGGCAGCATGTCGCCTTCCTGCAAAAGATTTTTATACTGCATTTCTTCGCGCGGCATGCCTAATTTCTCCGTCGCTTTCGCGATGGCGCTTTCGATGACAAACATCCCCTGCGGTCCGCCAAAGCCGCGAAACGCGGTATTCGGCGGCAGGTTGGTGCGACAACACGCCGCGAAAATTTTGACGTTCGGAACGAAGTAGGAATTGGTGCTGTGAAACAACGTGCGCTCCAAAACGGCCGTGGACAAATCCGCCGTAGCGCCGGAGTTTTGATAGTGCTTCACTTCGTACGCCAGAATTTTTCCATCTTTTGTTACGCCGATTTTGAAATCCGAAGAATAGGGATGGCGTTTGCCGGTCATTTTGATGTCGTCGTGGCGGGACAGCACCAGTTCCACCGGTTTGCCCGTGTGCCAGGCTGCCAAAGCCGCCAGACACGACCACGCCGTCGCCTGATCTTCTTTGCCGCCGAATCCGCCGCCGATGCGCTTCACATCCACCTCAATTTTGTTATTGGGCAAACCCAAAATTTTCGCCGCTGCGCGCTGAACCGCCGCTGGGCTTTGCGTGGAGGAATGAATGCGCATCCCGCCACCCTCCAACGGTACGGCCCGGGCGCGCTGGGTTTCGAGATAGACATGCTCCTGCCCGCTGATGTCACAGCGGCCTTCCATGATCAGATCGCACTGCGCCCAGGTGTTGTCCACGTCGCCAAGATGGAAGGTGCGCGGGGTGCCAATGATCTGTCCTTTGGCAAAAGCCTCGCGGGGGTCCGTTACGGGCCGCAGTTCTTTTATTTTCACCGAAATATTTTTGACTGCTTTATGTGCCACTTCTGGTGAGGTCGCCACCACCAACGCCACCGGTTCGCCGACGTAATGCACGGCGTCTACCGCCAGCAACGTTTCGTCTTGAATGATCGGGCCGATTTGGTTTTCGCCCGGGAGGTCGGCAGCAGTGAGCACCATCACCACGCCGTCGATGGTACCGGCTTTTGCGGTATCCAGCTTCAAAATCTTTCCATGAGCGACGTCGGAGGAAAAGACCGCGGCGTACAGCATCTCGGCCGGTTGCGGCAGATCGTCCACGTATTGGGACTCGCCGCGCGTGTGGGCAGCCGCATCAATGTGCTTCATAGCAATCTCTCACGGTTAGAATTTCAGGAAACAGTTTGGTGAAATGGGCAATCAAAAATTGCCGCACCAGCAATCGTTTGTACTCCGCTGCGCCGCGGATGTCGCTGATCGGGACAATTTCGCTCATCGCCACCGGAATGGCCTGCGAAATGGTGTTTCGGGTGATGGCCTTTCCTTTTAAAAAATCGCCGGTCTTTTTCATAAATAACGGTATGGGCGCTACGCCACCCATGCTCAGCTCGATTTCGTCAATCACGCCCCGGGGCGCGCGCACCTTGATGGCGCTATTCACGGACGCAATGTCCAGGGTTTTGCGCTTCGAGACTTTTTCAAAATGGATTTTCGTTCCGGGTTTGGGTAGTGGAAAAATTATTTCAGCAAGAATTTCGCCCGCGCGTTTATCCATCTTTTTGTAGCCTTTGTAAAACGACGTCAACGGTACGCTGCGCCGCTTCTTGCCTTCCTTCAAAACCAGCGTCGAACCCAGCACCAGCAGCAGCGCCGTCATGTCGCCGATGGGCGAAGCGTTGACGATGTTGCCGCCCAGCGTTGCCCGATTGCGGATCTGCCATGAGGCGTTGAGGTGCATATACTCTTTGATGTTCGGAATTATTTTCACCATGCCGGGATGATCCGCGAATTCTTCAAAGGTGGTGAGCGCGCCCAGCATTACCTTTCCATTTTTGATGACGATGCCTTTCATCTCCGGGTGCAGGTTAAGAACACTCACACGAGTATCGGGAATCGTGTCGCCTTTTTGCACGTAGAGATCGGTGCCGCCGGCAATGAAAAAGTCCGAACGGACGTTGCCATTTGTTGCTCGCTGCTGCGGGATTTTTTTCAGTCGCGCCGGGATGGATTTAAAATACTCCGGAATGGCTTTTACGCGAATCAACTCCGTAACCGTGTCTTTCGATTTGGCGCCCCGACTGGTCGGGGCAAATACGGAGTCGCTGCCAAACTGTTTGATTAAAATGGACCCGGCGCGCTTCAGCGAACCATAGCCGGTGCAGCGGCAGAGATTGCCGCCGAGGGCATATTTTATTCCCTCTTCATTAATAGCCGCCCCGGCGTTCATCAAATACCCGGTTAGCGAAACCACGATCCCTGGCGTGCAAAAGCCGCACTGGCTGCCGCCTTCGTCCACAATCGCCTGCTGCACCGGCGTGAGCTGCTCCAAATTTAAGCCTTCGATGGTCACCAGGTGCTTGCCATGCAGCTCGCCAACGGGCATAAAGCAGGAGGTTACTGGTTTGTATTCGACCCGATTGCCAGCCAGCTCGCCCACCAGCACCACGCAGGCGCCGCAGTCGCCTTCCTTGCACCCCTCTTTGGTGCCCACCAGCCGTTCGCGTTGGCGGAGATAATCTAAGACTAATATTCCGGGAGGTTCAGAAGTGGATATTTCACGGTCATTCAGCAGAAATTGAGTCATTTGAGACATGGTGTGTTCCTCAATCTTTGGCAAGAAAATTCTAAGGAAGAATGCGCACGCTCAAATATACCACAGTTATGGCCGATTTGCAACGGAAAATTGTAATGTAATCTTTAAAGCTTTTAGCCAAAATAGACTTTTAAAAATTCCGCTGGCGTGAGTATAAGAAACTTAAATTTGCGCTTAATCGCCTCTGGAATTTTGAGCAGATCGTCATCGTTTGTTACTAAGTACTTTGCGCGGCCAGTCGAGGCGGTCGATAGAAAGGGATTGTCCTTTGGATCACGACTGTCGGTGAATCTTTTTCCGAGTCTAACACGCGTTACCGCCCCGCCTTCGTGTAATGAACTCAAAAAGTTGGTTACAAAATTTTGAGGAATGTAGAGTTCGGTGAGGATGCCAGCATATTCGTCTGCTATTGCATCGGAGATGATGAGTTGGAGTTTTCGTTCTCGCCACAAACGAACAACTCCAACGTTTGGAGATTTCGGATTTGAGCTCAGATAGTTGGCTACAAAAACGTTGGTATCAATAACGACTGCAACGCGGTCTTGTTTGCGGGCCAATTAGATTGCTTTCTTCTGACGATATCGTTTTACCAGTTCCACTGCGTCATTTTCGTCATTGCCGTTGCTTTTCGCCTGTTTTCGGATCGCTTCGTCCAGTTGTAAATCTCTTTGAATCGAAAGGTATTCAGCGAGGAGTTTTTCCAGCAAACGATTGGGGCGTTTTCGTTGTTGTTGCGCCAGAGCTGTAAACTTTTGCCACAATTCGGTTTTGATTTGAATAGTTGTTGTCATTTGTCTCTCCAGAGAAAGCCGTATCGATTAGTTGCCAATTAAAATAATGTACTATAAGAGAAAAATCAAGAAGAATTAAATCGTCTTGAGTGACGGTGGGCCTTGGTTCTTACTCCACATTTCTCTTGACAAAAATAAACATTTAAAATACTTTCTACCAGGTCATGCCGGTACTTAACCTTGTTGCATTTGAGTGGCTTCCTGGTACTAAAAAACTCTCTATTCTATTGCGACTTCGCTCACCCCGAGCGGAGTCGAGGGGTGCACTTTAAGAGTTTTTCAGCATCCTGTTAGATGTAATCTTTGCAGTTTATGTATGGAGTTCTGAGTTTTCATTCATTAAAGAGCTTTTCGGGATTCAGTGACAAAGGTTTTCTTCAGACCCCATGATAAATTTCCACAACCTTCACAAAAGCTTTGGCGCCAATATCGCCGTCGATAATTTGTCCTTAGAAATCAAAAAGGGCGAAGTCTTCGGACTGCTCGGACCCAATGGCGCCGGTAAAACCACCACCGTGAATTTAGCCGTCGGGCTGCTGGAACCCGATCACGGCTCGGTTCAAATCGATGGGGCAGGCACGCCCGATTCGCCGGAGGTGCGCGCTAAAATCGGGGTGGCGCCGCAAGCCTTAGCCATCTATGAAGAGCTCACTGCCGAAGAGAACCTGAACTTTTTTGCCAGAATTCAAGGCCTTACTGAAAACCGGCTTAAAGAGCGGGTGACCTGGTCGTTGGAATTCGTGGGTCTCACAGACCGCCGCCGCGCATTAGTGAAGACCTTCTCCGGCGGCATGAAGCGGCGATTAAATCTGGCCATTGCTTTGGTACACGATCCGCCGCTGCTGCTTTTGGATGAACCCACCGTCGGTGTCGACCCGCAGTCTCGCAACGCCATTTTCGAGAATATCGCGGCGTTGCAAAAAGAGGGTCGCACCATCATCTTCACCACCCACTACATGGAAGAAGCGCAGCGGCTGTGCGATCGCGTCGGCATAATCGACCACGGCAAATTGCTGGCGCTCGACACGGTGGACGGCCTGATTAAGTCCCACGGCGGCAAGAGTGTGGTAATCGCGGAACGCTCTGACGGCGAAGTGCGAACGGAGACCGACGACCCGCTGGCCGAGCTCGTACGGCTGCAAAAGCAGGACAAAATCCTTCGGTTTCGAGTCGAGAGCCCGGACCTCGAAGGGGTGTTTTTAAATTTGACGGGGCGACATTTGCGGGATTAAACCACAGATTGCACAGATTTTCACTGATTGTTTAATGAGAAAAAGATAGATCATTACAGAAAAAAATAGGACGCAGATGAACGCAGATTTACAACACATGTTTAAGTTCATCAGCGCTTACCCGCGAAAATCTGCGTTCTATTTTCAATTTATTAAACTGTTCAGAATAAAGACATGAAAGAAACGATCGCCTTAGCCATAAAAGATCTGCGCCTTTTGCTGCGCGACAAAGCCGGCTTCTTTTTCACCT
>Ga0247727_10019062_pt1 | contig 10685 bp, 5 predicted proteins | sample WisWelCaveWW1625_FD_202498 | JGI IMG/M metagenome (GOLD analysis project Ga0247727, IMG submission 202498) | Biofilm microbial communities from Wishing Well Cave, Virginia, United States - WW16-25 | ecosystem: Environmental > Aquatic > Deep subsurface > Groundwater > Cave microbial mat | place...
ACTTCCGCAACGCCCTCAACCAGTTCGTCATGACGATCGAGTATGCCGACGCGAACCCCGAGGCGCGCGACGCGCGCAACCTCCAGCGGCAGGCGCGCATGGAGATGGTCCTGACCTACAGCGAGGTCGGGACGCCGCAACGAGCCTTCGAGTTCTTCCGCAGATACTCCGGGACCGAGGAGACCGCGCTGGAGATGTACGAAAAACTCGGGGAAATCTACTTCGACACCGGGAAATGGGAGAACTCCATCGCCGTGTACCACGGCTTGATGGAGAAACAGGAGAACAGCACGCGGTTGTGTCAGTGGCAGAACAAGGTCACGAGCGCGATCATCTCGAGCCGGCCGAAACCCGATCAAGTCACCGAGGTCCAGCGCATGCTCGACCTCTACGAGACCGTCAAGGGCACGAACGTCGCGCAGGAGGTGAAGAACGACTGCCGGGCCCTCTCCGCGGCAGTCCTCATCGACCTGGCGACCCACTGGCACCGCGAAGCGGTCGGGACGGAGAACCAGCCCGGAACGAACGACCGCTCGACGATGCAGCTCGCGACCAACATGTACCGGATGATCGTCGAGAAGTTCCCCGACCTCGACAACATCGAGTTCGAGGGCATCGACCGGTCGACCTGGCCGACGCAGTACAAGGTCAGCTACTGGTTCTCGGAGTTGCTCTGGAAGATGGAGCAGTGGCGCGAGTGCGGCCCCGCGTTCGACCGCGTGGTGGAGCTCGACCCGCAGGGCGAGTACGTGCAGGACGCCGCGTTCGCAGCGGTGCTCTGCTACAACAACCTCTATCAGATGCAGTTCTCCGCGGGCGACACGCAGCGTCGCACGCGTGGAGAGAAGGGCGCGAAGAAGGGGAAAGGCAAGGCCAAGAAGGCGGCCGAGGGCGAGGACGCGCACGCCGAGTACCGCCCGCGCGACTTCACGCCGCTCGAGGAGGGGATGCTCAACGCGTACCAGCGGTACGTGTGCTTCGTCCCGGACTCGGAGGATCTGATCACGATCAAGTACCGGCGCGCCCGCATCTACTACGAGGCGAACAAGTTCGAGGAGGCGTCGGTCATCTTCCACGACCTCGCCTGGAACCACCGCGACAGCGAGGTCGCCGAGTTCGCGGCGAACCTCTACCTCGACTGCCTGAACGTCCTCGGGGAGCACAGCCAGCCGGCCAGGCCGAGCTGCTACGACACGATGTCGGCGGAGGTGCCGGAGCTACTCGGCTTCTACTGCCAGGGGGCGGCGCGGGAGAGCCACGCCGAGCTCTGCCAGACCCTGATGGACCTGCAGTGCGGCATCCTGCGCAAGAAGGCCGAGGCGCACCAGTCTCGCCAGGAGTGGCGGGACGCGGCCCGGACCTACGTCCGGATCGTGCGCGAGTTCCGCGAGTGCGGGAAGCTCGACGAGGTCCTCTACAACGCGGCCATCAACTACGAGGCCGCGAGGCTCCTGGGCCGGGCGATCCGCGTCCGCGAGCGTCTGATCGAGGCCTTCCCCACGAGCGAGTACGCCAAACGGGGGTTGTACCTCGTCGGCGCGAACTACCACGCCCTGGCGATGTACGACAAAGCCGCCGACTATTACGAACGATTCGCCAACAAGTACCCCGGCGAGACCGGCGAGCGCTGTACGGAGCAGGAGAAAGCGCAATCGCTCTGCGCGAACTCGCCGCTCGCCCTTCAGAACGCGACGTTCTTCCGGCTGGGCCTCAACCAGCCGGAGAAGGCGATCGAGGACGCTCGGCTGTACGAGCGGCTGTACAAGCAGAGGCGTCCGCGAGAGGTCGCGCGCGTCAACTACTCGATCGGCTCGATCTACGAGGCCCAGCGAAACTGGGCGGACGTCGTCTCGCACTATCAGAGGTGGCTGCGCTCGTACGGCCGGACGGCGGACGTCGACCAGCAGATGATGGCGAACCAGGCGATCGGAGCCGCCTACTGGAAGGCGAAGGCCTTCGACAAGGCGGACAAGGCTTACCGCGGCGTCCTCAAGATCTGGGGCGAGGGCGCGGCCGAGACCAAGATCGAGGGGACCAGCGAGGCGGACACCCTCTTGCGCCGGGCGCAGGCCAAGACAGCCGCCGCGGAGGCCATCTTCCACACCGCCGAGGTCGATTACCGGGCCTTCGTCAAGATCGGCTTCCCCGAGTACCGCGGCGGCAAGTCGATGGAGAAGTTCAACGCATGGGTCGCCAAGGAATTCGTCGCCTGGAAGACCCGGAAGGAAGAGTCCCTCAACAAGGCCAAGGCCGTCTACGACAAGGTCGTCGAGCTGCACATCCCGCAGTGGGAGATCGCGGCCGCCGCGCGCGTCGGAGACATGTACAAACGATTCTTCCAGACCTTCCGCGATGCACCGGTGCCGCACGAGATCCGCCAGGACGAGGAGCTCTTCGACATCTACCGGGCGAGCCTCGACGAGGCCTCCGAGCCGTGGAAACGGGCGGCGATCGGAGGATTCGAGTACTGCATGGTCACGGCCACGCGCGTGCGCTGGTTCAGCGAATGGTCACAGCTATGCGAGAGTGAGCTGAACCGGCTCGATCCGCGGACCTTCCCGATCGCGTCGGAGATACGCGCGCAACCGGGCTACTCGAGATCGGACATGGCGGTACCAAAGGCCATCCTGTCCCTCGAGACCGAGGAGGAAGCAGCCGAGCGCGTCGAGGCCGGGCAAGCCGCCCAGCACCAGGGCGGAGCGCGACCGGCAGGCGAGGAAACCTCCACCGAAGTCCCGGGCAACGAAGGAGGTGGCCGATGAACCGGTTCGCCTTCATGGCATTGGGCATGCTCGTCGCCTGCGGAGGGGACGAGCGTACGCGGACCGGCGGAGCGGGCCGGGGGCGTGGCGACGGAGGGACGCGGCACGACCAGCTCGCGGGCGAGGCGGTCGCGAAGTTCGACCAGGCGGTCAGGGCCTACCGGGAGGCGGCAACCGCCGGCTGGAACGAGGCGCGCTGCACGAACGTGGCGGACCTCTTCCAGGAAGCGGCCGAGGAGCAGGAAGGCGGCAACTTCCACGAGGCGTGGTTCAACCGAGGGATGTCCTTCCACAACTGCGGAAAGAGCGAGGAGGCCACCGAGGCCTTCCGTCGCTCGCTGCAGGCCAAGGACGCGTTCGGCCCTCCGCGCGTCATGCTCGGCATCTACGCGCATCGCCGCGGCAACGCGGGCGAGGCGTTCCGGATGTTCGAGCAGACGATCCGCAACGATCCCCAGAATGTGGAGGCCTACACGAACCTGGCGATGCTCCAGCGCGAGCGGAACCAGGGTCGGGACGGGACGGAATCGCTGTCCAACATCCGCCGCGCCCTCGCGGTCGACGCGCAGTACATGCCGGCGTTCAATCAGCTGGCGCTCCTGTACCTCGGGCAGGCCGAGGACGAGCGCGCCACCCTGCAGCTCGCGTCGGTCGTCTGCAAGCAGGGAACCCAGATCGACGCGAACTACGCCCCCATCTGGAACACCTGGGGTCTGGTCAACATGCAGGAGGGAAGCATCATCGGCGCCCTCGCGAAGTTCGAGAAGGCGTTCCAGCTCAACGACCGATTCTTCGAGGCCTACATGAACTTCGGCGCGATCACGCTGTCGTTCCGCGGCTACGAGGACGCCAAGACGGCCTTCACGAAGGCGATGGGCCTCAATCGGCGCAGCTACGAGGCGCACATCGGCCTCGGGGTGGCCCTGCGCGGTCTGGACCAGGTCGAGCCGGCGAAGGTCGAGTACGAGGCGGCCAAGGACATCGACTCGGCGCGGCCCGATTCGTACTTCAACCTGGGCATCCTCTACCAGGACTACATGAGCGGCTCGGTCGAGGAGTTCCAGAAGGCCAAGCAGTACCTCAACGAGTTCTCGCAACGCGCCCAGGGAAGGCCGCAATACGCGGACAACGTGCGCGCGTCCCAGCAGCGCGTCCGGAACATCGACGAGACAATCGCCGCATTGCGAGAGGGCATGGAGCTGCAGCGCATCGCCGATCAACAGGCGGCGCGCCAGGCCGTGGAAGACGCGCGGATCTGTCGCGAGGACCCCGCCAACTGCCCCACGAACCTCGAAGGCGTTCCGCCCGAAGAAGGCGCAGAGCCGGCTCCGGCTCCCGCTCCGGCTCCCGCGGCCAGCGCCAGCGCGGGCCCGACGAAGGCTCCTTAGTACTCGATTCCCGAAAGACGACGAATCAGCGCGGAGTACGCAGAGTCCGCAGAGACGAAGACACTCGGCGATCTCTGCGTGCTCCGCGGTGAACGAAGACGTCACCGAACTTGCGGAAGGGAGCACTCAGGCCCGCCACTTCCGCTTCCGAGTACCTCGACTCCCCGCAGCGCACCGGCTATCCTGCTCCTCGATGCGGCCTCTCTCCTTGGCCGTGATGACGGCCGTGCTGGCGATCGGGTGCGTCGGCGAGCCTCGTTCGCGGCCGCGAACGGTGCGCCGCACCGTCAGCGAGACGATCGGCCGGGACCTGATTGCGCGCGCCGAGGCCATCGTCTCGCGGCTCGAATCCGGCGAGGCGGCGCCCGAGCACTGCGAGTATGCGGCGGCCTCGCTCGGCGGTCTCGCCGCAGCCGTTCCGCCCCGCGCCGCCGAGGCCGAGTACCTTCATGCACGCGTGCTGCATGCGTGCGGCCGGGCGGACGACGCCGAGCGCGCGCTGCGCCGGGCCCTGGCCCTGTCCCCATCCAACGTGCCCGCGCTCGCCATGGCCGCGCGTTTCGCCCGCTACGAGGGGCGCCTGGACGAGGCCGACAGGCTCGCGCGAAGGGCCCTTTCCATCGAACCGAGCAGTGTCGATGGCGCGCTGGAGCTGTCCGCGGTGCTGCGCGAGCGGACCGGCACACAGTCCCTTGCAGAGGCGGAGCGTCTGCTCCTGGTCGCGCTGCGATCGTCCACCGATCGGGCGGACGTACACAACGCGCTTGCCGCGGTCTACCTGGCGCAGGCGGCGTGGAGCCCGCAGAGGCTGGAGCTCGCGACAGCCGCCTGCCGGCGGGGCGCGGACGCGGATCCGAGCTTCGGCCCCATCCACACCACCTGGGGCCAGGTCGAGCTGCGAAAGGGGAACGCGACGCGCGCCGGGGCCCGGTTCCAGATGGCCATGGACCTCGATCGGCGCGCGCTCGAACCCAGGCTCGCCTTCGGGTCGCTCTCCGTGGCTCTCGGCGCGTACGAAGAAGCCCGTGGGGCACTCGAGGAGGCGATCCGGATCGCGGGGCCGAGGCCCGTGCGGCGCGGTCTGGCCTACGACGCCAACGTGTATCTGGCGGTCGCGTTCCGGGGGCTGGAGCGCGATCCGGAAGCCCGGAGCGTGCTGCAGCGCGCGCGGGACATCGATCCCGAGCGCCCGGAAGCGTACTTTCACCTGGGGCAGATCGCCGCCGGATCGGGGTCGCCCGCCGAGGCGCGCGAGAACCTCCAGAGTTTCCTCGAGCGGGCCGGTGACCCAGAAGCGCGCAGCGGAGCCCTCGACGAGGCCAGGCGGCTTCTGGGGCAAGTTTCCCCCTGAGGGGGGGGAGCAAGGCGCCCGATAGGGCATGGCCACCCCATTTTTTCGGGAACTCCCCCCTGCCTCGCGTGTCCAAGGTGTGGTCGGCAGAGGGGTACTCCGGGGCCTGGAAAACGGCTTGACCCATGGCGCGGACGCGGTCTAGATTGAACGTGGATTATCGGTTTGCAGTGGCCGATTCTGGGCTCGCTGCACGCCGAAAAGCAGGAGGGCGCAAAATGACCCGTTGGATGGCAGTCCTCGCCGTGATTGGCACGATGTTCATCGGGGGTTCCGCGTTTGCGCAAGCACAAGAAGTCGGGCAGACGACGACGTACAACTTCGAGGACGACATCGTCACGGGCGATCTGGTTCGCCCCGACGGCGAACTCGCGGTTGCGCGCAACCGGAGCCGGCAGTCTTCGCTGATCCGGATCCGGGAGCACTTCGTGCCCGAGATGCTCAAGTCGGTCGAGAACCTCTGAGAACCTTTCGGCTTTGATCGATCGGATTCGTCGCTACGGGCGCCAAGCGCCCATCGGAGAGGACTCATGACGGAGACCAAGGGCTTTCCGCTGTCGTTCCACGTTTTCCGCGGAGAAGATCACCTGCGGAGCGAGCACCTGACCCAGGACGTCATCAAGATCGGGAAGCTCCCCTCGAACCACCTCGTGATCGAGGACGAGAACGTCTCCCGGATGCACGCGGTCATCGAGGTCCATGGGCCGGACGACATCACCATCATCGATCTCGGATCGACCCAGGGAACCTTCGTCAATGGGCAGCGGGTCAACAAGTGCAAGCTCGAGCAGGGCGACGAAATCGTCCTCGGAGAGACGAAGCTCGTCCTCGAGATCGGAGAGGCCGAGGAGGCGGTTGCCGGATCACCGGCAGCGGTCCAGGCGCCGAGTGCGCCCGCGCCTTTCGCGCCACCGGTGCCCGCCCCGTTCGCGCCGCCGGCTGCCGCTCCGTTCGCGCCGCCTGCGTTCGCGCCTCCGGCCGCCGCTGCGCCGGGCGCGATGCCTTTCGGGGCCGCGGGCCTTGCGCCGCCTCCGTTCGCCGCTCAGGAACCCGCGTACGATCCGTCCATCTACCAGCCGGGTCCGCTCGACCTGGACCAGGTCGAGGTCCGCGACGGCTCGACGACGATGGAAGTCACCGCGATGTGGGGCGACATGCCGCTCGCGGTCGCGCACCTGGCACCCGGCAAGGCCTACACCGTGGGCGAAGATCCCACCTGCGACGAGTACATGCCGTCGGAGGTCCTTCGCACCGAGAAGCTGACGATCGTGACCAGCGATGGGGCGCTCGTGATCCCGCAGAACGCGGACGGCGACCTCACCGTCAACGGCCAGACGACGAACCTGCGGGAGATGGTGCAGGCGGGTCGCGCCGCGGCTTCCGGAGAGCAGCCGGGCGCGCATCAGGTGTCGATCCCGGCAGGCGGCAGCGCGCGGCTCCAGGTCGGAACGATGATCTTCATCGTCCGCCCGGTTCCGCCCGGCAAGCGTCCGTCCGGGGCGATCATGAGCGCCATCGATTTCAGCGTGGTCGGCTTCTTCGGCGCGTCGTTCGCGCTCCACTTCTCGTTCCTCGCCCTCGTGTGGTTCATGCCGCCGGCGGCGCGCGGTCTGTCGCTGGACCTGCTCGGCGCGGACTCGCGCTACGTCCGCTACCTGATCGAGCCTCCCGAGATGCAGGAGGAAGAGGTCCCCGAGTGGCTGACGAAGGCCGGTCCCGATGAGGACGAGGGAGGGAAGGGCAAGCGGCACAAGGGCGAAGAAGGGCAGATGGGGAAGCAGGAGTCCAAGAAGACGGACAACCACTACGGCATCAAGGGCCCCGAGGACAACCCCGACCCGCACATGGCCCGCGAGGCTGCCAAGGAATCGGCCAAGACCGCCGGCATCCTTGGAATCCTGCGAAGCGCGACCGGATCGTGGAACGCACCGACCTCGCCGTACGGCCGCGACTCGGCACTCGGCAACGACGCCGAGAACGCGCTCGGCGCCCTCATGGGCAACCAGCTCGGAGAGAACTTCGGCTACGGCGGTCTAGGACTTCGCGGCACCGGCCGCGGAGGCGGCGGGACCGGCGAGGGGACCATCGGCCTGGGCAACCTGAACACGATCGGTCGCGGAGGCGGCGGCGGGTCGGGATCCGGCTACGGGCGTGGCGCGGGCGGCCTGCGTGGCCGCGGATCCCGCGTTCCGACCATCCGCCCGGGCGCCGCGGAGGTTCGCGGGTCGCTCTCGAAGGAGGTCATCCGGCGCGTCGTGCGGTCCCACATGAACGAGATCAAGTTCTGCTACGAGCAACAGCTCGCGCAGAGACCGGACCTGGCGGGGCGCGTCAGCGTCCAGTTCATCATCTCGCCCTCGGGCGCGGTGCAGAGCTCGTCGATGGCGGGTTCGACCCTGGCGAATGCGACGGCCGAGCAGTGCATGGTCCGGTCCGTCCGCCGATGGGCGTTCCCTGCACCTGAAGGCGGTGGAATCGTCGTCGTGACCTACCCCTTCATGCTCCAGTCCGCCAACGAAGGCGCTGAGTAGGCCTCTTCCATGGGCAGGGGGGGCGGGGCTCCTGACGTGCCGACGAGTCCCTGAAAGGCGGAAGCAACAGGGCCTCGCTGACACGTCAGGAGCCCCGCCCCTCCCGAGTCTTCGGCTGTGCGGGGGGTGTACGCGTCTTGGCCAGACGCGCCCCGATCCGAGGGGCTATCTCCTGCTCCGAAACACCCCCCGAGACGCCGTTTCGCTCGCGGCTTCCGGCCCCGGCTCCTGATCGGGGGGCTCCGTGCGGCGGGCGTGAAGAATTGCCTGTTGCCTGTTGCCTGTTGCCTGTCTCCTGTTGCTTCCCCGCCCGAAAACGGCCTCCTCGGTCATCCCGGCTCTCCCCGAAACCCCTTTACCATTCGCGGGGGTTTGGCTAGGCTGCGACCCGCTTTTTCCCACAGTTCCGGCGGGCAAATCTTTGGCCCAGGAGGATCGCTATGAAGCGTTCCGGGATCGTGTTTCTCGCCCTCACGGCTTCGTCCGTGCTGATGGCGGGCACCTGCAGTCGGGACCGCGTCGAGTCGATGGAGGCGAACAACTCCGGCGTCGAGATGTTCCGGCGCAAGATGTACCCGCAGGCGGTCCGCGAGTTGCAGCGGGCGGTCGCGATCGATGGAACGAACGAGGAAGCGCATCACAACCTCGCCCTCGTCCACATGGAGACCGAGAACTGGAGCGGCGCGCAGCAGAGCCTCCAGAAGGTGATCTCCATCAACACGGAGGTCGCCACCTACCACTACCAGCTCGGCACGGTCCTGCAGGAGCTGACGCAGTTCTCGGAGGCGAAGCAGGAGCTCGAGCGCGCGATCCAGCTCGACCCGAACCTGTACAAGAACTACTTCCGCCTCGCGCAGGTGCTCGAGGAGCTCGACGAGTCGGGCACCGCGCTCACGAACTACACGAAGGCGGTCGAGAAGAACCCGCGGTTCCTCCCTGCGTACTCCTCGCTCGGGAGCCTCTACGCGGACCTCAACTTCCTCGACCAGGCCGCCCAGGTCTTCCAGGCCGCGCTGCAGGTCGCGCCCGAAGGAACGGAGGAGCGCGCCGACATCTGTCATCGCCTCGGGACGGTGTACCAGGAGCAGAACAAGCTCGAAGAGGCGGTCGCCGAGTTCCGCAACGCGCTGAACATCAACCCGGCGATGCACGACGCGATGTTCTCGCTGGGATGGACCTACAGGCAGATGGGCAACCGCGAGTCTGCCAAGCTCTACCTCGAGAAGTTCAGCAAGACAGCCGGGAGTCGTGCCCGTGCGGACTACATCAAGGCCGCGCAGGATGCGCTGCTGGACCTCGCCGAAACGCCCCAGTGATCGGGCGCCCGGCGCGGCGAGCTCGGGGTGTCGGTCGTTCCGACGGTTGAAAAGGCGGTTGAAGGATTGGTTCGTAGGACGGTTTGCAGGACGGTTTGCAGGACGGTTTGAAGGAAAAGGTGAGGGCGAGAGATGTCGACGGTACAGACTCGACAGCTGGAGGATCTCCGGAACTGGCCCGCGCTCACGGCGGCGCTCGAGCAGGAGATCGAGGCGCAGGAGCGTCCGGAGGACAAGTCCGACCTTCACCTGCGACTCGGCAAGGTTCTCGAGGAACGGTTCCTCGACAAGAAGAGGGCCCTGCAGCACTACCAGCGCGCGTTCAAGCTGAATCCCGCGACGGTCGAGGCCCTCGAGCGGGCGCGAAGCGTCTACCGCGAGATGGGCAAGCTCGCGATGGTGAGCCAGCTCCTGGACATCGAGCTCAAGACGGTCGAGGACGCGGGCAGGGCGGTCTTCCTGCTGCGCACCCTCGGCGAGACGCTCACCGACCTCGGCGAGTACGAGAAGGCGCGCGCGTGTCTCTCGCGCGCGATCGAGATCGACGCGAACGACGTGGCGACCGCGGCTGACCTCGAAGACCTCGACGCGGAGGCGGGCTGGGCGGATCGCGCCCAGGCACTCGCGAACTCGGCCGCACAGGTCGCGACGGCGGACAAGCGCAAGGCCGCGGAGCTCCTCGTACGAGCCGGGCGCATCGCGAGGAGGTTCGGCGCGGCCGAGAGCGAGCGGTGGCTGCGCCAGGCGCTCACCTTCGATCCGATGTCGGAGACGGCCGCGTATCTCTACGAAACGATCCTGCAGGAGTCAGGTCGTCTCGGAGAGCTCCTGGCGCTGCACATCGAGCTCGTCGGAAGTGCCTCGGACGAAGATCGACCGACGGTCGCGTTCCGGATCGGAACGCGCTGGCACGTGCGTTTCGGGTCCACCGAGACCGGCGCGCAGTTCCTCGAGCGCGCGGTGGAGAACCGAGCGGATCTCGACGGCGCGTGGAACCTCCTGGCCGAGCATTTCGGGGCACAGGGCGAGTGGGAGCGGCTCGTCTCGCTCGCCGAGCGAGGGCTCGCCAAGTCCAAGGATCCGTCCCGCGCGCTGTACGTGATGACGCAGGCGGCGACGATCCTCTGGCAGAAGGTGGCCGACTTCGATCGCGCGCTGACGGCCTTCCGGAGAGTCAAGAAGCACGCGCCCGATCACCCGGACCTGGCCGCGTTCGTCAGGGAGAACGGCGACATCGGTCCGGACGGCTCGCAAGAGGCTCCGGCCGCCCCGGCGCCGCCCCCTCCTGCGCCGGAGCCGGTGGCCGCCGCGCCGGAGCCCGCTCCCGAACCCACTTC
>Ga0247727_10019063_pt1 | contig 10685 bp, 7 predicted proteins | sample WisWelCaveWW1625_FD_202498 | JGI IMG/M metagenome (GOLD analysis project Ga0247727, IMG submission 202498) | Biofilm microbial communities from Wishing Well Cave, Virginia, United States - WW16-25 | ecosystem: Environmental > Aquatic > Deep subsurface > Groundwater > Cave microbial mat | place...
ATCCTTTCCAGGCAGTTGGCAGCGCTTCTGCCTTCCAGGAATTCGCCCGGCATCAGATCCCACATTACGATCCGGGAATAACCGGAAACCATTCTCAGCATGGAAGGAGTAAGATGACCAAATGGCGCCCGGTACAATTCGGTACGAATACCTGCAGAATATTCAATCAACTCCCTGGTTTTATGAAATTCTCCCGAAGTTTCCTCACCAGGCAACACCCAGGGATCCCGGTGAGAATACCCGTGATTTCCGATTTCATGTCCTTTGCCGGAAATTTCGTTCACGATTTCCGGATACAGCAGAACATTTTTACCCAAACAAAAGAATGCCGCCTTTGCCTCATATTCATTCAGAATGCCTGCCACATCCCGTGTAATTCCCGGTGAAGGTCCGTCGTCAAAAGTCAGATAAATCTTTCGCTCATTCCGGGAGCGATGCCAGATTACATCCGGAAAAAGATTCCGCACGAGTTTTGGGGTATGTAGCAAAAGTTGTGAAGGAAAACTCATGAATAGGATTGCATGCGCCTGTTGTGATGCATTCAGGTTAATTACGCCTAAATTTACCATGCAAAACTCAATTTGCACCCTGAAACTGCCCTTACCTTTCTATGCGCCTGATTGCTTTCTTTTTGTTTGTTTTTGCCAGCCAGATCGCTTCTTCCCAGACTTCTGATAAACTGGAAACCGATCGCGGAATCCTCGGTTACCGTCTTGGCTATCCGAGGGATTCCATCAAAGGCATCACACGAACCGGAAAAACCCAGGGGCTGGAAAAGTTCAGACCTGTAAACGACACAATTTTCTGGAGAGGGATCAGGGTGGAGGCCTTGAATTTGTATTTTTTTCGTGACAGCCTCCATTCGGTCATTGTGAAAGTGATGGACGGACGGGACTCAGAAAAAGTGAAAAGTTTCTGCGAACAATTGTACGGACCGGGTGAGAAACTGGATCAGTTCGGGACAAGACATTTCTGGCGAAGTGAAAACATCATTCTCAACTTCGAGGAGAATATGGTAAGCGGCAGCGGCACTTTGAGTTTCTTCCATATTCCACTGGTCAATCACCTGGAAAGACATATCTATGACAAGCGTTATGGAAAGCTTGAATAGACCCGGAATGCAGGAAAAGTCAGCGAAAGGAAAAATATTTCCTGTCGTTGCGGTCCTGACTATATTGTTCGCTTCCACATCTTGCAGTGATGCCGGGGAAAAGGGAAATGAAATCGGCGGAGATTCGACGGAAACCGCTGATTCTCAGCTTGTTAATGCGATTCGTCATCAGAATATCAAAAAGGAAAAAACCGTTTTCCTGATTTCGGCTCCGGATGATCCGGGCCGATTGCAATCCGCTTCGCAATACGACCGATCCGGCAACCTGATTCGGGAAGTCACTTACGGGAATTCCAACTCCGGCAAGCCGGAGGACACGACTTCTTTTGAATACGATGGGCGCGATTCGCTATTGTCTTCCGGAACTAAAAATGAGAAAATAGTATATGTTTATGATGGTCAGGGCAAACTGGCTGAGAAAAAAGTATATGCCGGGGATCGTCACAAATGGACACAATTGTCAAAATACGAATTGGATCCGGCGGGTAGAATGATTTCCGAAAGCAGGTGGGAACAATTTCAGGACGGATCGCCAGATCAGGAATTGTTTCATTATGTCCATCAATACGATGAGTCGGGACGGCGGAAATCCTCCTTTGCTTTGGGAGCAGGCGGCGATACAACTTCACAAACCGTTTATCATTTTGACAGGCGTGGAAATGTCACGATTGCAGAAGAATTCGTACGGCACTCCTTATTTCCGGGAAGCCGCATTTACACGAATTTCAACGAATACGGGGAAGCGGTGGAAATCCGCCGGATGGCATGTTCGGGCCCGGAAGATTGCAAGGAATGGTCCAGGGAACAATTCCGGTATGATGATTCGGGGAATGCGACCTGGCACTTCATCTGGCAAAACGATGGAGAAAATTTTGGTCAGAAGATGATTTACGAATATTGGCAGCAAGATGAGCCTTGACATCGAAAGGCTGACATTCGCCTTCGTGCGAAACGCAACCGGTTGGAAGGCGCCGCGCCCTCCTGCCGCGGAGGAATTGCGCATTCTGGCAACGCACCAGCAGGAGAATGGGAAATTACATGTCCAATTCGAATATGTATTGGATGAGTACAAAGGCTCCGGAATGGATAGCCGCCAGATATTTTCGGGATGGATCATGGTCAACCGGATGCAGGAAATTGAACAAAGCAGTTTGTCTCTCGACTACGTTGGGCAGATGGTAAGGTGGAGATTTGATCCCTGAGGAGTGCCCGATTCACCGGTGAAAAAATTCAAATCGTCAGGCTTTCTGATCAATTCCCGTTCGTGATCAAGTGTGATTTCCTTCCCCTGAACTGCAAAGTCTATATCTGAACCTTCGCGGAAGGTCAATAGTTCTTTCAGATAATCCGTATTTCATCATAATTCTTCATTGTATTCCACGCAAGTTCATAGGTATATTCAAAACTTTTGATCATTCCCTGCGCTTCCATTTTGTTCAGGTTCCCGGCTCTGATAAATATCCGCATCTGGGCCAGGGTCTTTGAGAAATTATGAAAACGCTTTTTCCAACGGATGCCTTTATCTGCCATAAGGAAAGGATCGGCGGGACATAAACCGCTGTAAATTTTGTTCTTTTGCGGTTCTCGTAAAGATTTTTTGATCCGCGCCGCCACTCCTTTTTCGCTAAATTGCCCTTTCAAAAACGACCACGTTTTTACTTTTATGACCACCAGGACAAAAGAAACCCTTCCCGGATCCGAGACAGCGAAAAAGCTCGGACTCCTTCCGGAAGAATATGAAAAAATACAATCCATCCTTGGCCGTGATCCGAATTTCACGGAGCTGAGTATCTACTCGGTGATGTGGAGCGAACATTGTTCATATAAAAATTCAATTAATTGGTTGAAAAAACTCCCGAAAGAAGGAGAGAACGTCCTGGCGGGTGCGGGAGAAGAGAATGCCGGCCTCATGGACATCGGGGACGGTCTCGCAGTCGCTTTCAAAATTGAATCACACAACCATCCCAGCGCCATTGAACCCTACCAGGGGGCAGCAACCGGTGTCGGCGGAATTCAGCGTGATATCTTTACTATGGGCGCACGGCCGGTTTGCAGCCTCAATTCTCTGCGATTTGGCGATCCGGGCCTTGCCAGGACAAGACATTTGGTAAAAGGCGTTGTAAAAGGAATCGGGGATTATGGCAATTCGTTTGGAATACCGACTGTGGCAGGGGAAATTTATTTCGATGAATGCTACAATACCAATCCGCTTGTAAATGCCATGTCAGTCGGAATTGTCGAAACCGGCATGCGCGTTTCAGCGACTTCGACCGGTGTGGGAAATCCCGTTTTTATTGTCGGTTCCGCAACCGGACGGGACGGCATTCACGGTGCAACTTTTGCATCAGAAGACATTCATGAAGATTCGCACAAAGACCTGCCTTCGGTACAGGTTGGCGACCCGTTTACTGAAAAATTATTGCTGGAAGCCACCCTCGAAATCATCCGCACCGGAGCTGTCATCGGAATGCAGGACATGGGCGCGGCCGGAATCACATGCTCCACTTCCGAAATGTCAGAAAAGGGAAAGCACGGGATGGACATCTGGCTGGACCTCGTGCCAACCTGGGAATCGGGCATGAAGCCATTTGAAATTCTGCTTTCGGAATCACAGGAGCGGATGCTGGTAGTCATAGAGAAAGGCCGCGAAACCGAAATTTCATCCATATTCGAAAAATGGGATTTGAATTGTGTGCAGATCGGAGTCGTCACGCAGGGTCCCATGCTGCGTTATACTATGTTTGGCGAATGTGTTGCGGAAATACCTGCAGAATCACTTGTGTTGGGAGGCGGCGCACCCGTTTACGAAAGGGAGCAGAAGCGTCCGTCTTACATGGATGAAATTGATGCCTTTGATTCTGCAAAAATCCCGCAACCGGAAGTTTACCGCGATGTCGCTGAATTCCTCGTTTCCCAACCTTCCATTTCTTCCAAGAAATGGCTTACCCAGCAATACGATTCGATGGTTGGCCGTGTCAATCTCAGCACCAATCAGCCATCGGATGCGGCTGTAGTAAACATCCTGGGAACGAAAAAAGCCCTGGCCGTCACTACAGATTGCAATTCGCGTTATGTGTTTTCAGACCCCGAAACCGGCTGCGCTCTTGCAGTTTGCGAAGCGGCGAGAAACATCGCCTGTGCAGGAGGAACACCGCTTGGCATCACGAATTGCCTCAATTTCGGCAATCCCTACAATCCGGAAGTCTATTTCCAGTTTGCCAACTCCATCCTGGGAATGAAGAAGGCTTGTGAAAAATTCGGAATTCCGGTGACCGGCGGCAACGTAAGTTTTTACAACCAATCGTCATTTGACGGTCCTGTGTATCCGACTCCGACCATCGGAATGGTCGGCTTTCTGCAGAATGCCGAAAAGCAGAAAATGTCTTTGGACTTCAAATCTCCCACTGATCTGATTTACCTGCTTGGAATCAACAGCGACGATATCGCTTGCTCAGAATATTGTTATTCGTGGCACAAAGTCCGGCGCAGTCCCGCTCCTGCATTCGATCTCGAAAGCGAATTCAAGGTGGTTCATTCGCTCCTGCACCTGATCGGTGAAAACCGCATTCGCTCCGCACATGATGTTTCAGACGGCGGGCTTATGGTGACGATGCTGGAATCTGCCTTTCCGCGGCAGCTCGGATTTGAACTTGGTTTTTACGGTAACATGCGAAAAGACGGATTTCTTTTCGGTGAAGCAGGAGGAAGAATTGTCGTATCAATCAAGCCGGAGGATTTGGTGGAATTTGAAGATACCACAGAAGCTCTGGGGGTTCCATTTGCGCAATTGGGTTGGGTTCGTGACGATGGAAAGGTCGTCGTGGATGGAGAAAACTGGGGCGGAATCGAATTTTGGAAAGAATTATATGAGAATTCTCTCGGAAAGAAACTGGGGATGATTGCCTGAGATGCTTCACCTCAAACTTCCTACAGATCCCCGCTGGGTTAAGGACGCAGTCGAAGGAAATCTTGAGGCAATTCTTACCGATCACGCCTGGTGTGAACAAAAAGCCGCTTCGACAGCAATCTCTATGATTGTTCTGTATTCGGAATTTGAAGAGGTAGTCATTGCCATGACCGACCTTTGCCGGGAAGAAATTTCTCACTTCGGCATGGTTCACCAGGAAATCATCAAGCGCGGATTCCAACTCGAAGCAGAACGAAAAGATGAATACGTCAACGACCTGATGAAATTTGTCCGGTCAGGGGAAGGAAAGGAAAAGCGTTTCATTGACCGGATGTTATGCGCAGCCATCATCGAAGCACGCAGTTGCGACAGGTTCAAAGTATTGTCCGAAACACTTTCCGACAAGGAACTTGCAGGATTTTACCGCAATCTCATGGAATCCGAGGCAAGGCATTATGCGACTTTTATCCGGCTGGCGAAAAAATATGCAGACCCGGAATCGGTGGAAATCCGTTGGAAACTATGGCTGGATTTTGAGGCGAAAATCATTGCCGGTTATGGCAAAGGTCCGGCTGTCCATGGATGAGGTCTCTCCAAATTCCGTATATTTCCTTCCCAAACACCTGAATTATGCCGTTCTCTTCCTGTCTGAGCAAAATCGCCGGATCCCTCCTTTTTTTGTTGTCCTTTCATAGCCTGAAAGCCGGACAAGGCGACACGATTGTCGTACAGGTTTTCAAATTCGGACATGCACAGGATTCCACAATCCAGTTTCCTGCAGATTCCCTGCAGTTTGAAAAAATCCTGATGTACTATACTCTCAAATGCGTGCCGGGAAACAATCCGTCCTGCGGTGAATGGGACTACCTGACCTATACCTTCCTGTTTGATTCAACCGGAGTACTTGATTCTACCCTGCTTTCGCATGCCAATTTTCTTGTCAGTGGCAACGAGCAGGATTCCGTAAAATATACCTCCACACCCAGATATACATATTATCAATCTGAACAATATCAGGTTGTGCAGGACAGCATCCTCTCCGATACCGTCTCCACCCCGGGCGCCGGATTTCAGTCGTTGCCGCACCCGATGATGGGTTCGCAACCTGATGCCCGCTCCCAATACCTTTGGACGGCATCTGAGCTTTCTGCCGCCGGACTCACCGCCGGAACTATAGACGCTCTCGATGTCATGATCAATTCCTGCGGCTCCGATCTCAAATGGATGCGTCTCAGAATGAAACTCAGTTCACTCAGCAGCCTCAGCCCTTCCAGTTATGAAAACTCGGGTTTTACCACCGTGTATGAACACGATGTCAGCTGCGGGGGAACCGGCCTCAACCGAACCTATCTGACAACTCCGTATTTCTGGGATGGGATTTCTTCCCTTGTGATAGATGTCAGTTTTGATAATTCTTCCTCCGGTGCAGACTGGCTGATTGCCGGTGATACGACCACTTTCAATTCCGGACTTCTTTCATCCGGAACAGATTACTTTCTGGATTACGAAGGGAAAGATTATGTGGAAATCCCCGCGGGGGCGCTTGCTTCCATTGACAGCGCCGTTACTGTCATGCTCTGGCAATACGGCGATCCTGCCATGCAACCGCAAAGCGATTATGCATTTGAAGCACGTGACGCCGCAGGAAACCGTGTGCTGAACAGTCACCTTCCCTGGGGCAATGCCGAAGTGTACTGGGATGCCGGAAACAGCGGGACCGGAAACTACGACCGCATCAACAAGGCAGCGCTTGCATCTGAATTCGAAGGCCAATGGAACCATTGGGCGTTTACCAAAGATGTAGCAACCGGAGAAATGCACATGTATGTCAATGGTAAACCCTGGCATTCCGGAACCGGAATGACAAGAACCATGGCCGGAATTACCCGTTTCATCATCGGCGCGAATGCTTACAACTACAATGAGAATTACGACGGATATATTGACGAATTCAGCATTTGGAACAAGGCCCTCGACTCCGCCACCATTCGTCAATGGTATGCAAAAGACATTGCCCCCTCCCATCCCGGTTATTCCAGCCTGCTGGCGTATTATCAGTTCAACGAAGGCAGCGGAAATTTCACTTCTGATGCTTCACCGGCATCCTCTACGGGAGCGTTGATGGGAATGCCTCAATGGATGGATGTTGACGGCCAAAATATTTTCCGGAATTTTTCAGCCGTCAACGAAAGACCGATGCTGGGATTTGTCCAGGGATCATTTCTCACTCATGTGGATACCACCCTCATTCTTGATTCCATGCAGGATCCCATCATTTCAATCGAGCTGTTTGATGATTCGCTCAACGCAACCACTTCCAATGATACCTTGTACGTCTGGGCTGCCGGAAATTATTCATACCTGTACGATCAGAACGGGAACGCCCTTGATTCATCCTTCATAACAGAAGACACGACGCGGTATAAAGTTTTGTGGCCATACTGGAGCGAACCGTTTGAAATCATTGACCGCTATGAGTTGTTGCGTTACATCACCCCTTATGGAATCAACCTTGATCTTGGCAATGGATGGCGATGGGTGTATGATATGACCGATTACCGTTCCCTTTTCAAAGGAAAGAAACGAATGGCCGGCGGCAACTGGCAGGAGCTGTTGGACCTGCAACTCGTTTTTATAGAAGGAACGCCGCCTCGCGACCCGCTGGATGTTGAGGTTTTGTGGTCAGGCGATTACGGATTGGCAAATTTCGCAAACACCGTGACAGACAAGACAGTTCAACTGGATTCGGCCGCCTCAGAATTTCTCGTCAAGTCCCGGGCATCCGGCCACGGATTCAGCAATCCGACCAATTGCGCCGAATTCTGCCAGAAAAACCATTATCTCGACGTGAATGGATTCCAGATTGATACATGGAAAATCATCATCGAATGCGCCGACAATCCGCTCTATCCCCAGGGAGGCACCTGGATTTACGACCGCGCTGCCTGGTGTCCTGGAAAAGAAACGATGACGCGCAATACCGATATCAGCGGATTGGTTACCCCCGGAGCGAATGCTGTGATTGATTACGACTGCGATTCCGATCCATATGGAAATTATGTATTTGAAGGTCAACTCATTTCCTACGGACCGAAGAACTTTACGCTGGATGCAGGAATTACCGACCTGGTTTCGCCAAGCAGCGAAGACCGGCATTTCCGTGCCAATCCGGTCTGTAACAATCCGATTGTCATCATCCGCAACAACGGATCCGCAATTCTGACCGACCTCGATATCACCTACGGTCCGAAGGGCGGCAACAGCAATACTTTCAACTGGACCGGCAATCTCGCTTTCATGGAAGAAGAAAGAGTCAACTTGCCGGTTTTTAACTGGGGAGGCTGGACAGGTGCAAACGAATTTGAGGTGACAATTGCCAATCCGAATGGAGGTACAGATGAATACGCACCCAACAATGTGTACCGGGCTGTATTTAACAGCACTCCTGTTTATCCGTCAAAGTTTTTCCTGCAATGGAGAACCAATGGGAAGGCGAATGAAACCAAATGGACCGTAAAGAACGACATGGGGATGATCTTGTATTCCAGTTCCGCTTTCATCGGGCCGAATACAATATATACCGATACATTTGAGCTGAGTGACGGTTGCTACACTTTTCAACTGACTGACCTGGATCATGACGGACTGGAATTTTTTGCCAACAACGACGGAGCGGGGTTTGCGCGGTTCCGGAATCTGAACAACATTGTTCTCCGGACTTTTGATCCGGATTTCGGCATGGAAATTTCCCAGCAGTTCACGGTGGGATACACCCTGGGAAGGCAGGAAACTTTGGTGCAGCCAAAGTTTATGAACATCTGGCCCAACCCGACGGCGGGAGAATTCACCCTCGATCTGAACATCCCCGGGTGTCTGAAAGCGGAAATGATGGTGAACGACCTGACGGGGCGGACTGTAATGCAAAGGCAGTTGGACACCTGGGGCGGGGCAACCATTCAGGATTTCTCAATTTCAGGGTATGAAGCGGGAATATATTTCGTAAAAATTGTATATGAGGGTGGATCAGAGACGAGGAAAATCGTGTTAGCGAAATAAACCCGGAATCTCCCGGCCATGGATGAATCGGAATTTTATGATTCGGTTGACAGCGACGCCCTGTATGATCCGGTTTTGCCGGATATCAGGGAGTGGCCGATCTATAAACTGAGCCGGAAGCGCCGGCAATTGATGGAATCTGTTGGTTTGGAAGTAGTCGGATCTCTCCTTTCGGTCAAAAACAAAAACGGCGCTCTCCCGGAAATGATTGCTTCTGCCTACCAGCAGGAAAAGCAAAGGATCAGGGAAAACCCCTGGAAAGCCGATCCGGCCGATGAGGAGGAATTCTGGAGAAAGGTAAAAAGGAACCTGCAGCGGAATTCCGACCCGCACATTCAGCCTGAGATTTCCCGGGAAGCGAATGCCGCCATTCTTGAAGATATAGTCAAAAGATATACATCTGAAATTGCCGGGAATTTCCGGGTGCGGACTTTCCGCTTTGCCAAGCGTGCAACCAATTTCGGATTCACGCGACTTCTGAGCGCGGCGACAGAGGGATTCATGCGCGGCTTCTGGAACCCCAGGCGGAAACTCCGGGAAAAAATCATAGTGACCGGCGAACTCGAAACGATCCGAAGCCTTTCGACCAAAGGTGTTCTGCTTCTTCTGCCTACGCATTTCAGCAATCTCGATTCCGTTGTATTGGGATGGGCGATCGAAGCGGTCGGTTTGCCCGCAGTAACTTATGGGGCCGGTATCAACCTTTTCAGCCACCCTGTGCTGGCTTACTTCATGAATCGCCTCGGCGGCTACAAAGTTGACCGCAGAAAAAAGAATGAGATCTATCTCAGCACGCTGAAGACTTACGCAACACAAACTCTGGTAAACGGATGCCACATGTTGTTTTTTCCCGGCGGAACACGATCACGAAGCGGTGGAATCGAAAAAAACCTGAAACTCGGTTTGCTCAGTACTGCCATCGAAGCGCAAAGACGCCTGCTTGAGGGCAACGATGAAAAGCCGGCAAAAATTTACGTAGTTCCGGTAGCCGTGAGCTATCACGTAGTTCTCGAAGGAAAAAACCTCATTGACAGCCACCTGCAAAGTACTGACAAGGAAAGGGCCGTACTTCTGAAGGATGACTTTTCCAGCCTTTGGAAAAACATCAGGTTTATCTGGAAATTCCTGAAGAGCGGCTCCGAAATGACAATCCGGTTTGGGAGTCCCCTGGATTTGTTCGGCAACTTTGCTGATGCCAACGGCAACAGCTTGGACCGGCAGGGCAAGCCGGTAGATATTCGTGATTATTTTCTCAATGGCGGTGTAATCAGCAAGGACTCGCAACGCGATGCCGTATTTACCGAAAACCTCGGAGAAATTATTCTCGATCGCTACTACAAGGAGAACATTGTTTTCTCCAGTCATGTCGTGGCTTTCACAGGGTTTGAATCATTCCGCACCCGGTACAAACATTCTGAACTTTTTGAATTCCTGAGAATGCCTGAGGACGAAATGGAGATTTCGCAAACCGAATTCGAAAAGGCGGTTGCCTTCGTGATCGAACAACTGATCACCCTCAGATCACAGGGCCGCCTCAGACTTGCGCCTCATCTGGATACTTCTATTGCTGAAATTATCCGCCACGGAATCTCAAATCTTGGGATATATCAT
>Ga0247727_10019064_pt1 | contig 10684 bp, 5 predicted proteins | sample WisWelCaveWW1625_FD_202498 | JGI IMG/M metagenome (GOLD analysis project Ga0247727, IMG submission 202498) | Biofilm microbial communities from Wishing Well Cave, Virginia, United States - WW16-25 | ecosystem: Environmental > Aquatic > Deep subsurface > Groundwater > Cave microbial mat | place...
TCGGTAACGATGCGATAGTCTCAAAAAATCCTCAGATTCTGTGTCCGGTTTTTCCCTCAATTCGCAATTAGTTATTTTGATTGAGGTCGAGCCCCGAATTCGGGAAACTGTTCATGTGTTTACAATGGGGTGGTGTTGCCTCAGAGTCGGACGGGGCGACAGTGTAGTGTGTCAAGCAGTACCATGAAAGCGGTCCGGTTGCTTGCCTGTCTCTATCAGACTGGTAAAGACAGGTTTTGCCCTCGGTTGATTGCCGCCAAGCCGTGGCTCTGCACAGGGTTAGTGGCACCAATGACCTAACTTTGGAGAGTTGCCAATGTCGGTGCGTTTGATTCCCATAGGTGAAGGACCGGCGATTCCACTGGATCGCCCTATCGTTTTCATCGGTCGTCATGCGGATTGCGATGTCCGCATTGATTCAAAGAAGATTTCGCGCCGACACTGCGCCATCGTTCAACTCGCAGACAGGCTAGTCATCCGAGACTTGGGCAGTACCAACGGCGTTTACTGGAACGGCCAACGAGTCGAAGAGGCGGTCCTTGCACCAAGAGACGAAATCCAAATCGCCAACCTCCACTATCAAGTCCAACCCTCCAACGCACTTCCCGCCGAAGCGGCCGTCGCCGCCGCCTTGGGAAACGGCGAGGAAAAGGAAGTGAGCCCCCAGCCCGACCATGCAGTCGATCGGAAGCCGACCCAAGAGATTCCGAACGAATAGTTGAGAATGGAGTAAGCAATACGTGTAGGAGGAGGGAAACGTGGCAAAGCACACATACACACACACACACACTGCAATGAAGGAACCGCGAAGCCACAAAATACGGTTGGGCAGGAGACCCACAATCGTGTTGACCGGCCGGCGCGAGAACCGGCACCACATCGTTGAGGTGTGTGGTCGTGAGGGATTGTTTACCTTTGGTGACTTCACCGCGCTGAGCCAGTTGATTTGTGCCCTCGTCTCGACGGCCGCGGGCACGTGTCCACTTGGACCCATGACCGTCTTGCGTCTGCGTCGCGCGCTGGACCGCGCCGCTGCCCAAAAGGGCACTGGAAAATCTCTCATCCACGCCGCCTCCGACGGCGAATACTTTTTGGCTCTCGATCAAACTGAACTGGGCATCGATAACACTTTCCCCGAACTCGGTCCCAAGTTCATCGATCCCGCCACGCAAAAAACGATCCTCCGCGCGCTTTCTCGAAATACAAGCCTCAGCCAAGAACCGACTAACCGCTGACTTCCTCCCACTGCCTACTGCCCACTGCCTGTTCCCTTCTACCCGTTATCGGTTTGTGATCGGTTGGTGATTGCATTGCCCCAGGCTCAATTCATACGCTACCGTCTATCTTTGAGACTTCCGTGGAGGCTTGTACAGGACTGGTTCATTGCCGCGTGAACTTTCTGAAGCCATGATTCAATTCAACCCACAGACCGCAGCGAGGAGTGTAGTCGATCGGAAGCGTTCGAGTTTAACTCGCCATGCCCGATTGCGCGGACGAAGGCACTCGTGGTTGCGCCTTGTGGTTGAGGAGCTCCAGAAACGGTTTGCTCCTGCCGCTACATTCGATGTGTCGACGGGCCTGTTGTCGGTTGTTGGGGATGAGAACGGACCGAGTGACGACGTGATCGACGTTTCTGTCACACCAGACCGATTTGTCGAAGTGACGATCAACGGTACAGTCTGTTCCAGCGATCCTAACTCGTCTGCATTTGATCCGGCGCTCGATGGGGCGACCGGCCCGTCTGTTCTGTCTGTCTTGATGCTAGGGGCCGAAGGGAACGATGCCCTGCGTTTGGGCGAGGGCGTCAATAAGCTAGCGGGCGGTCATATCACACTGGATGGTGGCGCCGGCAATGATGCCGTAACTGGTAGCAATCTGTTCGAGAGCATTAGTGGGGGAGCAGGTAATGACACGCTTCTCGGAGGCCTCGGTGAGAACACGATCGAGGCTGGGGCGGGCGACGACATGATCATATTCGTATCCGTCGGCTCACCACAGCGGGATTCGATTATTGACCCAAGTGGAATAGACACCCTGGATTTTTCAATGTTTGGGGCTCGCTTGGTGATCGACTTGGGCAAAGAAAACGGTGAATTTCAGGACTACTTTTCTTGCTTCGGGGAGTCGAGTTGCGGCGTTGCCATTTCGGGCACAATGGAGAACGTGCTTGGCAGCAATTCGGGCAACTCGATCACTGGCAATGCAGCCCAGAACAGGCTGAGTGGCGGCGCGGGCGACGACTTGCTATCTGGCGGCCTCGGCGACGACACTCTTATTGGTGGTGCGGGAAACGACAGAGTTGATGGCGGAGACGGTATCGACGCGCTAATCGAGTCCGTCGACGTTGATTTCACTCTGACAGACACGAGTGCCACCGGGTTGGGGAATGATACCCTTGTCGCCATCGAGCAGGCCACTCTGACCGGAGGCGGTCGCGATAACCGCATCGATGCCTCAGCCTTCACCGGACCTTCTACGTTGGATGGGATGGCTGGTGACGACTCGTTGATAGGGGGACCGGGTGTCAACACCTTCATCGGAGGGACCGGAAACGATCGTCTCGACGGTGGTGAAGGCAGCGACACAGTGGACTTCGGTGGATCAGCCATGGGGGTCACGGTGAACCTGTCGCGCCATACTGCGCGCGGACAAGGCAGGGACGTTCTATTTCGAATCGAAACTGTCATCGGAACCCAATTTGATGACACGATCATGGGTGACTCGATGCCAAACCTACTCGAGGGCGGCGATGGCGATGATGTGCTAAGAGGAAGACGTGGCAGCGACACGGTCGATGGTGGTGTCGGCGACGATAGCGTCTTTGGCGATGCGGATATGGATTCCTTGCTCGGCGGCCTCGGAGACGATCTGCTCCGTGGGAGCAAAGGCGACGACACACTCATCGGCAATGAAGGCGTGGACCAACTTTTCGGCGATGCGGGCTTTGACCGTCTGGTGGTTGATCCAATGGACAAAGTAACCGATGTCGGTCGCGACGGCGGAAAGATCATAGCGGCGTAAGAAATCACTCTGGGGGGTGCAACGATGAAGCGACACGCGAGACTTCTTCTCGGTTATCACCGTCCGGCTGTCCCACTTAAGTGCCCACCAAGGCCAGCCAAGAGAGCGCGCCGACACAGACCGAATCAATGCCCCCTGGTGCCTGAGATGCTGGAGGATCGCACGCTGTTGAGCGTGAGTTTCGTTCCCGGCCCTCTTGCGCAACCGGCCGTCAACACGGTGGACAGGGCATTGGGAAACATAGGTTCGTTGGTTGTGGTGGAGCCGATGATCACGGTGAACGAAAGAGACCCGGCAAACATAGCCATCTCCACCGGGAACGGATTGCGTCTGTCGACGAATGGTGGTGCAACCGCGTCTGCAACTGTGAACTTCCCACTCTTGTCTGGTGCAACGGGTGCGGTAGGCGACACCGATACTGCGTTCGATGGCCAAGGACGCTTGTTCTGGACAAACCTCCAACAGAATCCGGATCTTGACGTAACCGTTGCTCAGTTCAACTCGACAACTGGATCCCAAGTCGGATCGACCTCAAACGTAAATGGCGCAAGCGATCCAAACTCCGGCATCGAAGACGACAAACAATTCTTGGTGGCAGACGTGTGGCCCAACAGCCAGTTCAATGGTCGGCTTTACGTGGTTTGGACAAAGAACCCGAATACTAATTGTGCATCACGGGTTATGTTTTCCAGATCCACTGACCAGGCAGCGAATTGGTCTGCACCGATTCTGCTATCAGATAGCGACGGCCCCAACAATCAATGTGGCAACAATGATGACGAGGGTTTCGTCTGGCCCTCGGATGTAACCGTTGCGCCAAACGGTGACGTGTACGTCGCGTACCACGCACAACCGGAACCTATCAACCCAACCTCAGGCACCGAAGGTAGAACGTTTGTGCTACGTTCCACGGATGGAGGTGTTAGCTTTCCGCAGAAAGTTATGGCCTTTACGGCAGGGGCCAGCGACGTCACTTTCAACGTGCAAAGTGACACTGGCCGAATTCCTGGGGCCCAGTTCTGGACTCAAGGGTCTGCGCAACCATTTGTTCTTGCCGATCCAACCCGGCCGGGCAATGTATACGTGATCACAGCGGATGATCCAGACAATGTGCATGGATCGGGCGATGATGCAAACGTCGTGATCGCTCGCTCGACAAATCATGGATTGAATTGGTCAACTCTTACAATTGCGGCCGGCCCGACCAACAGCTTTCAACTATTCCCAACCGCTGCCATTGATACGTTCGGCACTATTGTGGTGGCATGGTACGACAACCGCGCTGGCCTTCAGAATGGCAACGAGAACTATTTGCTAGATTTATACGCAACCTACAGTACAGATAGTGGAATTACCTGGGCTCCTGAATTCATGGTCAATGATTCAAACAATCACTTTGATCCTGATGCAGGTGCCGTTCAGCGATTCCCCTTCAATCTTTCTTCGTGTGATGCATCCACGAACTCGACCCATACTTGCCGCATGGGCGAGTATTTTGGCCTCGATGTCTTTGGAAACTCTGCATACGTAGCTTGGACCTGCAACACCTTCAGCACGGGTGGCCTCGTATCCGTACCAAATGGTCAACAGGTCTGCTTTGACACTTTTCCAATAAACGGCACGGTCACGATCAGTGGCGATGATAGCGGTGCGGCCACGGATGACACAATCGTTTTGCAGCCAATAACCGACAACGCCGCCTTCCTTGAAGTGTTGGTAAACGGTCAACGCCAGTACGCAGGACGTGAGGGAAACATGATTCTGGACGGATTGGCGGGAAACGATTCCATTACGAATACCAGCTCTATCCCATGCACCTTGGTTGGGGGTCTGGCTAACGACACTATTACCGGAGGCAGTCAGAACGATGTGATGCATGGTGGGCCTGGAAACGACACACTTGACGGTGCTGGCGGTACCGATACCGTCTCTTATTCCACCGCATCCGGTAGTGTGACTTTGAGCCTTGGTTCGGCGGTTCAACCACGGACTACAGCCGATGGCGATGGAGGCCAGGACAATCTCATCGCGATTGAAAACGTGATCGGGTCAAACTTTGGAGACAGCCTTTTGGGAGATTCCGGGCCCAATTCTATCAAGGGAGGCGGTGGCGACGATTCAATTGCTGGACGTGCGGGCAATGACACGCTGGACGGAGGAGAGGGCATGGATACAGCGACCTACGCTCTAGCAGCCGCGGCCGTGAGCGTCGACCTTTCTTTACTTGCGCTGCAGGCCTCGGTCGATGGAGACGGTTCACAGGATACTCTGCTCCTAATTGAAAACCTACTTGGTACGGCTTTCAACGATTTGCTCAAAGGTGATTCCAGCCCCAACTCACTCAACGGCGCCAATGGCAATGATACACTCGACGGTAACGACGGAGACGACACGCTTGTCGGACAATCTGGCGATGATAGTCTAGTTGGTGGATTGGGCAACGACAGTGCGTCGTATGCCAACGCAGCAAGCGCAGTAATCGCGGACCTTTCCGCTGCGCAACCGAGAACTTCAAGCGATGGAAACGGTGGAAAGGATAATCTAATCGCCATCGAATACCTCTTGGGATCGAGCTTCAATGACCTGCTAATAGGTGACACGGCTGCGAATCTGCTCGATGGTTTTGGCGGTAATGATACTCTCACGGGCGGCATGGGCAACGATACCCTTATTGGTCGCGCAGGTAATGATAGCTTGGATGGAGGCCAAGGCAGCGATACCGCGTCATACGCACAGGCCGGAGGCGCAGTCAGCTCAAACCTTTCGGCGACCTTTCAGCCTCGAACTTCTGTCGATGGCGACGGTGGCCAAGATGACCTAATAGAAATCGAAAACATCGTTGGATCAAGCTTTGGTGATGTGCTCCTCGGCGACACGGCCGGGAATGTGTTCGATGGTGGTGGAGGAGGCGATAGTCTCGTCGGAGGTAATGGCGACGATACGTTCATTGGGCGGGCAGGTGTCGACACACTGGATGGAGGCCAAGGTATTGATACGGCTTCTTACACATTCGCATCCGGCCCCGTGACCTCGAACCTCGCTGCGAACGCTCAACCAAGAACATCCGCCGATGGTGACGGTGGTCAAGACAATTTGACAGACATCGAAAACCTAATCGGGTCTAACTTTGCTGACACGATTACAGGCGATCCTGGCCATAATAGAATCCAGGGCAATGGTGGGAACGACACACTCCGGGGCGGCCTTGGCAACGACACGCTTATTGGCGAGAGTGGCAACGATTCGCTCCTCGGTGAAGATGGCGCAGACACGGCTTCCTATGAGACAGCGCCCGCTGGAGTAACTTCAAATCTCAAGAATGACAGAACAAACCAGGATGGCCACGGTAACACAGACAATTTGGACTCCATTGAAACGCTGATGGGTTCCAACTTTGACGATACACTTACGGGCGACAAGGGGGCTAATCTCATCGTTGGGTTAGCAGGCAACGACTTCTTGGTTGGTGGCAAGGCGAACGATTCACTGACTGGAGGAAACGGGGACGACACTTCACAAGGCAACCAAGGCAATGATTCTCTACTGGGTGAATCGGGCAACGATGACCTTAGAGGTGGCAAGCAAAACGACACCCTTGAAGGTGGCTTGGGCAATGACCGATTGCTCGGCGAACAACATGACGACAGTTTAAGTGGCGGCGCTGGGAACGACGTTCTGATCGGCGATAAGGGTTCTGACACCCTGAACGGGGGCTTGGACACCGACATGTGTTCTGACAATGATGCCCTTACAACGAGAGTGGATTGCGAGCTATAAGTTTGAGAGCAGGAGGAAAGACCCATGTCACTTAAAGCACACTGCAAAATGCTAAGTCGCTCACAATGCTGCAGTCTCGCTCGACTAACGATCGAGAGACTTGAAGGTAGATTCCTTCTCGCTCCCATTCAAGATCCGACAGATTTCTTCATCCCTGATTCGGACGACCCCAACTCAATCGGAACTATTGACATTTTGTTTGATAACCAAGATGACGTCATTCGCTTCGAATTCTTGAATGCGACAACAGCCCGCTTGACGATCAACGGTATGTCGTATGACTACCAGGGTAACCGAATCGAATCGATCGGGCTTCATACTGCTGGAGGTAACGATCTCGTTGAGATAGCGGCTGACGTTGGCATTCCGGTCCTGTTGATGGGTGGTAAAGGAAATGATTCTCTCATAGGTGGAGCCGCCGACGATACACTGGACGGTGGAAATGGAAAAGACACACTACACGGGGGGGAAGGCAATGATGTGTTGATTGGTGCTGATCAAGGTCAGTGCGTTCAGGATACCAGTGCCAACACGGTATGTGGTCCGGTTTCCCAAACTGAAAGACAGGACCTACTGGAAGGTGCTGACGGCGATGACACGCTTGCTGGTAGCTCTGCCGACGACACCATGTTGGGCGGAGGTGGGACGAATCAGATCATCGAATTCCCAAACGGCACTGACGTTTTCGTCGGTACTCTCGAGGGTGCCGATACAATCACCGTTGAACTGTTTGCGGCTAGCACGCTGAGGATAACAGTCAACGGAATTACGTATGAGTATCCATATACCCTTGTTTCCCGAATCGACATTGACGCCCGTGGTGGAGACGATTTTGTTCAGATCGGAAGCGACATAACAGTCCAGACCAATGTCGATGGAGGATCGGGTAATGACACGCTAATTGGAGGCGGAGGATCTGACACTATCCTTGGCGGGCAGGGAGACGATTCACTTGATGGCGGTTTGGGCGCCGATTCTCTTAGTGGCGGCGACGGCGACGACACACTCGCGGACGGAATGGGCGACGACACGCTGGACGGCGGCACGGGTAATGACGTGTACGATCTGACACCGGGCAGCGACGACGTGCTGCGGGATAGTGCCGGCGTGGAGACGGTGAGTTTCGCTCGGGCTGGACGGGGGATCACGATGGACCTTGGTCGGTCGGCGGGGCAGAGGCAATTCGTGGACGGCTCACGCAACACGGTGGCACTCAACGGCGTGTTTGAACATGCCGTCGGCAGTGCGTTCGCCGACGACATCACGGGCAATGCGCTGCCGAACCGGATTGATGGGGGTGGCGGCGACGATACACTCGATGGCGGTGGCGGCGACCGCAGCCTGCACGGCCGGCCGAACGGTGCGCCGCCAGATCGCCGGGCTGGCGGCGGCTGTGATGGCGATTCGCTGGCCGGCGGTCCAGGCCACGACTGGCTCGACGGTGGGCGCGGTCGTGACGCACTGAGCGGCAACGACGGAGACGACGTGCTTGTCGGCGACCCGGCACGTGACACGCTGGATGGCGGCGCGGGCGTGAACCAATCTATCGCCGTACTTAAAAGCGCCGGCATCTGCAGTGCCGGGGGTGCCGCGCGTGCCGAGATCGTAGCACCACGCACGCGGTTTAGCCCGCTCACGGGTCGGCTGACTGTTGAAGGCGACGAGGCCGGCCCGACCGATGATGTCATACGTGTCAGCCCGACCGTGGACGGATTCGTCGAAGTGACGCTAAACGGCGGCGTTCATTCCAGCGATCCAAACTCGGCCAACTTCGACACGGCCTTAGAAGGGGCTAGTATTTCCACGGTCTTGTCCTTAGGGGTGAGTGCTGCGGACGGTAACGACCGCTTGAGCGTTGACGGCGGCTTCCCCGCCGCCGACGGACGCATCACCCTCGACGGGGGGACCGGTGACGATGTGTTCGCGGGAGGCGCAGGCGCCGAGATTTTGCTGGGTGGCCCAGGGGACGACATGCTCTCGGGTGGCGACGGCAACGACACTGTCGCCGGTGGCGATGGCAACGATCACTTGGATGGCGGCTCGGGCATTGACACGGCCGATTTTGCCAATTCCTCACGTTCGGTCCGAGTCAACCTCGCGCGCCAATCCGCAAGAGGGCAGGGGGCGGACCGGCTTGCCGCCCTGGAAAACGTCCTCGGCTCCAACTTCAATGATCTGCTGATTGGCGACTCGCTGGCAAACCTGCTCATCGGAGGTAATGGGAACGATATGTTACGGGGCGGGAACGGTGGCGACACGCTGGTCGGCAACGATGGTGATGATCGCTTGCTCGGCGAACTGGGCAACGATCAGCTCGATGGCGGCACTGGCACCAACCGGCTTAAGCCCGGACCAGAGCCCTTCGCCGTGCTACTTCCGAGGCTCAAAGCCAGGCATGCACTGCGTGCCTAGTCTTTGCTGCATTTTTCACCACAAGCTTCTTCGCTTGCGACTCTCCGGCGCATGCACAAGCGCGGGCGCTTGTTTTACAGAAACACCCTCACAGAAACACTCTCAAACAGACTTCGTGCTTGACCGGCCCTGTCCCTCCCGGTACATTCACAAAGAACTCGGTTGGCGGAAGGAATTCCCCAATAAGCACCAAGATGGAGTCGAAACTCGTGATCGCTACTCGCCTCGCGCTGGACCTGTTGCTTCTGGCTCTTTTGAGCCGGGCCGCTCCCTAGGGTCCCGCGCGTGGCCAAACAGATGGCCAAGGAAACCCAAAGCCCTGGGGTCGCGGACCTCAGGGCTTTTTTGTTGGACGTACTGCACATTGGAGAAATTGGAGGTCAGTCATGCCTGAAAACCACATCGTCATCTTCGACACGACGCTGCGCGACGGCGAGCAATCGCCTGGGGCCAGCATGAATATCGGCGAGAAATTGGAGATTGCGAGGGCACTGGTGGAGTTGGGGGTCGATGTGGTCGAGGCCGGATTTCCGATCGCCTCGCCGGGCGACTTTGAAGCCGTCAGGGCCGTATCGGAAGAATGCCGGGGCGCCATCGTGTGCGGGCTGGCTCGCTGCAACGACCTCGACATCGACCGCGCCTGGGAGGCATTGCAGCCTGCCGAACATCCGCGGATTCACGTATTTCTGGCGACCAGCGCGATACATCGCGAGTTCAAGCTGCGGATGAACAAGGACGAAATCATCCGCCGAGCCGTCGATGGCGTGAAACGGGCCAAGGGGTATTGCGAGAACATCGAATTCTCACCCGAAGATGCGGCACGCACCGAGTTGGACTTTCTCACGGCCGTGGTCCAGGCGGCTATCGAGGCCGGGGCCACCACGGTCAACATTCCCGACACGGTCGGCTACGCGACGCCCCAACATTATGCCGGCGTCATCCGGCACCTGCGTGAAAAAGTACAGGGCATCGACCGGGCAGTGATCAGCGTTCACTGCCACAACGATCTTGGACTGGCCGTGGCCAACAGCCTGGCGGCGATCACGGAAGGTGCCCGCCAAGTCGAGTGTACGATCAATGGCATCGGCGAACGCGCGGGCAACGCGGCGATGGAAGAAATCGTCATGGCCCTCAAGACCCGCCGCGACTTCTACGGCTGCGAGTCGCGGGTCAACACCCAGAAGCTGTACCCGGTCAGCCGCTTGGTGGCGAACATTACGGGCATTCAGGTGCAGCGGAACAAAGCGATCGTCGGCCGCAACGCCTTCGCCCACGAAGCGGGCATTCATCAGGACGGCATGCTCAAGGACCGAAGCACATACGAAATCATGCGGCCCGAAGACGTGGGGGTCCCGCGCACGGAACTCGTGCTCGGCAAGCACAGCGGCCGGCACGCCCTGCGCCAGCGGCTGACTGAACTCGGCTATCATCCGACCGACGACCAACTCGGGGCCGTTTTCGAGGACTTCAAAGT
>Ga0247727_10019065_pt1 | contig 10684 bp, 8 predicted proteins | sample WisWelCaveWW1625_FD_202498 | JGI IMG/M metagenome (GOLD analysis project Ga0247727, IMG submission 202498) | Biofilm microbial communities from Wishing Well Cave, Virginia, United States - WW16-25 | ecosystem: Environmental > Aquatic > Deep subsurface > Groundwater > Cave microbial mat | place...
AGGGGGGGCCAAAGCCGAGCCCCGAGCTAGTCGGATTGTCCGACCGTCTGGCGTCCGGCGATACGCAGGTGCAGAGCGTTCCCTCGGTCGATGCGGCAGCGCAGTCGTTGCCGCAGTATCTGGCCGCCTTCGCTTCGCGTAATCCGTTTACCGGGTTGGCGTTCGTCCAGCAACAGCAGAGTCAGCCCGTTGCCAAGCAGACGGTCAGGAATCGGCTCGAGGAGTTGGCCGCCGGTGTGACCATCGTCGGGATCGATCGGGGGCCGACGCCTGTGGCGTTGATCGAAGATGTCGGCCAGCAGCGGACTCATTTCGTGAAGGCAGGCGACAGTATCAACGGATTGCTGGTGAAGGAGATCGGTCCGCAGGGGGTGATCGTCAGTTATGAAGGCGAGGAGATGGCGCTGCATTAACCGGCACGGTCGCGCGTGCGCGATCCTGACGGTCTGCATATCGCTGATAGCCCTCGGGTCTGGCATCCACAAGGCGTTCGCCCAGGCGCAGCCCCCTCAGGATCTGCCCTTGCTTGACCGCCCGGAGGAATCAGCGTCATCGGGGAGCGGGCTCGATATGCGGATTTCACTGGATCTGCGATCGACCGAGGTGACTGACGCGCTCAAGTATCTCGCGACGAAAGGCCAACTCAACATCGCGATCAGCAAGAATGTGGCGGGACGCGTCAATCTCTTTCTGACCGATGTGCCGATCCGCGACGTCTTCGACCTGATCCTGCGGAGCAATCAGCTGGCGTACGACAGACAGGGTGTCGTGTACAACGTGATGACCGAGGAAGAGTATCGCGCGCTGTACGGCCGGAAGTTTTCCGACCTGCGGGAAGTGAAGACGTTCCGGCTCCAGTACGCGATCCCGCAGCAGGCGTTCAATCTGCTCGATACGATGAAGAGCGAGATCGGCCGGTTGCTGGTAGACGAGGATTCCGGCACGGTGCTCGTCATGGACACGCCGGAGAATCTGCGCGAGATGGAGGCGGCGCTGTCGACGCTGGAGCAGTTCGGCGAGGTGCGGGTGTTTGATCTGAAGTACGCGAAGGCCGTCGACCTGGAGGCGCAGCTCAAGGAGCAGCTGGAGATCAACAAGCTCGGCTACGTCAAGGCGGATGAGCGGAGCAACCAGCTGGTTGTCAAGACGCTCCCCAATCGGATGGCGGAGCTGGAGCAGCTGATTCAGGCGCTGGATCGGAAGACGCGCGAAGTGATGATCGACGCGAAGATCGTCAAGGTGACGTTGACCGATGAGCTGACCACGGGGATCGACTGGAACGCCGTTTTCGCCAACCTCAAGTTTCACGGGATTGCGAAGGGGGCCGATTTCCGCGCGGCAACCACGGGCACCGCGCCATCGGAGGTACCCGGTATCTTCAAGCTCGTCGTGCGAAGCACGGATAACGCGTATCCTATCAACGCACTGTTGGGTACGGTGGCCCGCGATGGGTACGAGTTGTTCCGGTATCTTGAGGGGATCGGCCGGACGAAGATCATTTCCAATCCCCGTCTGCTGGTGACCGAGAATCAGGAGGCGCGCATTCACGTCGGCACGCGAGAAGCGTACATCACCACCACGACCACCACCGGTCAGACGACCACGACCACGGCGGAGGAGGTGGAGTTTATCGACGTTGGGATTCAGCTGGTGGTGACGCCGACGATCAACAATGACGGGTTCATCGCGATGAAGATTCAGCCGGAGGTGTCGAGCGTCGTGCGGACGCTGACGACGCCCAGCAACAACAAGATCCCGATCGTGGACACATCGACGGCGGAGACGAATGTCTTGGTGAAGGACGGGACCACCGTCATCATCGGCGGCCTGCGGAAGGACGAGAAGAGTTCCGACAACGATCAGATTCCCGTGCTCGGTCGGATCCCGGTCGTCGGCGAGTTATTCCGTCGGAGGGTCCGTGACGATGAGTTGACGGAGCTGGTGGTGTTTATCACGCCGCACATCGTTGGCGGGACCGAGCTGGTGATCGGCAACGAGACAGAGTTCGGCGGAAGCATCAAACCGTTCCGAGAGTATGATCCGATTCTGTCGTCTGAAGAGCCGGTCGAGGGGGCGCAGGCGGTTGCGCCGCCGGGGGCTCGTTGAGCGTGGGCTGTCGATGAGTCTGTTGCGCAGCAGAACGGTCGTGGCGGGCGTGATGATCCTGTCGGTCATCGGCGCCGGCGTGGCGGCAGGTATCGAGATGCAGCAGCGGACGCGTCGGCTGTCGGGCGAGCTTGCGCAGGCCAGAGCCGAGCAGCGACGGGTGAGCGAGCAACTGCAACAGACTGAGCAGTCGCTCCAGTCGATACAGCAGCAGCTGCAGCAGGCGCAGCAGGAGGCCGGTCAGCTGCGGGAGTCGCACCAGGCGATCGCCATCGATCGCGACAACCTGCTGGCGCAGTGCAAGCGGATCCTCGAGGAGACCAACGCGACGCGCGACGACCGGTCGCTTCTGGAGCGTGTGTTGAAGCGGACCGCGCAGGCCTATCGGACGTTGCGGCAGGAGCGTGACGCGATCGCCGGACAGCACGACCAGGCGCGTCAGTTGCATGAACAGCTGCTCGCGGAGCGTGACGCATTGCGGCAGCAGCTGGCCGAGGCGCAGACACAGGCGGATGAGAGTCGGATCAAGGGGGAGCTGGCGCAGGAGCGCGAGCAGCGTCAACAACACGAACGGTCGCTGCGTGAAGCCGAGCAGCGATTGAAGAAGACGCAGCAGCAGCTGGTGAAGATGGAGGTGCGGCTGGAAGACTCGGAGGAGCGGATGCACGCGTTGCAGGAGAAACATACCGGCGTCCTTTCTGAGAACACCACGCTCAAGTTCCAGGTGAAGAAGACCCCTCGCGATGTGGTGCGGCTGGCTGCCCAGCATGAGCGGCTGGTTGAGGAAACGGCGGGCGTGCATTACAATCTGGGCGTTCTCTTCACACAGCGCGATCAGTACAAGAGGGCGTTGACGGAGTTCAAGAAGGTGATCGAGCTCAAGCCGTCCGACGCCGATGCACACTATAATCTCGGGGTCATCTACGCCGAGCATGTGCCGGATCGGGATCGGGCGATCGAGCATTTTCGCAAGTATCTGGAGATCAATCCGCGCGCGAGCGATGCCAGTTGGGTGAAGCAGTATATTGCGTCGTGGAAAGCGTGGGAGGGTGCGGAGCGTTTGGATTAGTAGCGGTCTGATCGATTCGCGAACATACTGATAGGCGTTTGTCGAAAGAAGGAGGCAGGGGGTATGGAGCGGCGTTGCAAGGGGATCGTGACAGGGTTGGTGGTGTGGGGAGCGGTGACGTGTGGGGCGTCGCATGAGGCGATGGCGCAGATCGATGCTGCGGCGAAGCAGGCTAGAGCGGCGGAGGTTGCTGCACGACTGAGCGGCGCGGAGTGGGTCATCGAGTTGACGCCCATGTCGGGTGAAGGGGCGAAGGCCACCCGGCAGGACACGCTGCTGTTTGCCGACGGAACGGTTACCTCGAAGCAGCTGTCGGCGAAAAGCTACAACACGACAAACTATACGCTGACGATCGGCGACGACGGCACTCCTGTCTGGGAGACGATGCAGACCAGTGAGGCGGAGGGTGTGGCGTTCTGGCGCGGGGAGCTCCGCGAGGACGGCATGCGGGGTATCTTGAGCAAGCATCCGCTCGAGGGGAATGCCGAGGATTATTCGTTCGTCAGTCGCGGGGAGAAGCGTGTGGAACCGGAGAAGAAGGCGGAGCCCGCGCAGAAGGCAGCGTCTGAGACAGCCGCGGCGCCTGCGGTGACGGCGCCTGCCTCTACGCCGGCCGAATCGGCTTCCGGTCAGGCGGCGGCTGCGGCGACGGGAGAGGCGACGGCCCCGGTGGCTGCGGCGGTTGAGCCGGTTGCCACCGAAACCGCCGAGGTCGTGTCGGACGTCACGAAGGCATCGTCGGGGGAGGCGGTCGAGCAGGCGGCGGTCAAGGCAGTCGAGTCGAAGCAGAAAAAGGGATGGCTCGATCGATAAACGGTTGAGGGAAGCGTAGATGATTGCATGGACATCGTTCACTGATGAGCAGAGATAAAGGCCGACACGTTGTGACGAGTTGCGGAGGGCGTTTCTGCGCGCGTCCGCATCGACGTAAGGCGTTTGGGCGCGTGATGACGGCTGGGGTACTGCGCGGCATCCTCGGCCTCTGCGTGTGGAGTTGTTGCGCCGGCGCTCCAGCCGTTGCCGAAACGGCCGACGAGTATTTCACCCGAGGGTTCACGCTCTATTCGGAAGGGAATTTCGCGAAAGCCGCCGAGGTCCTCCGCAAGGCGCTCGAGCAGGATCCTCAGCACACGCATGCAAAGGCGCTGCTGAAGGCGGTCGAACAGGCCGACGGGCGCGGTGGTACCGGCAGCGCTCCCAACCTCGTCGCCCAGCTCACCGAAGCGCTCAGCGATCAGGAAGAAGAGCATCAGCGTCTGCGGCAAGTGATCGCCAGTGCCGAGGCGCGGATCAAGGAGCTGGTCGGGCAGCGCCAGACGGATCAGCAGACGATTGGCGATCTCGGTCGGCAGCTCGCCGAGACACGGAGACAGTTGACCGAGGAGCTCTCCAGGTTGCGGACGGAGCATGAGGAGTTGACGCAACGGTGGACGGCGCTCGAGCAGGACCGGAAAGCGTTGCAGGGAGAGTTGCAGACGCGGCACAAGGCGTACGCTACGCTCCAGCAGGAGCTGGCCGAGTTGCGGGATCGTCTGACTCGGCAGGAAGAGCAGTTGCAGGCGATGAGTGTGGACAAGGATGCGTCGCAGCAGCAGCTGACCGGTCTGCGGGCGGAGCAGCGCGGGCTGGAGGAGCAGTTGCGCCAGGCGCAGACCGCGCACCAGAAGCGGGAGGCCTCGTTGCAGGCGGAGTTGATGGAGGCGCAGGCCGCGCACCGACAGTTGGCACAGCGTCTGGAGTCTGTGGAGCAGGAGCGGGCGCGTCTGGAGGCTGTGGCGTCGGAGGTCAAACGGATGCAGGCGGCGTTGACGAAGGCGCAGCAGTCGACGGCCTCGTCGGAGCAGCGGCTGGCAGCATCGGAGACGAAGCTCAACGAGCTGCAGCGCGCGTTGCAGGCGCAGACGGAAGCTCGGCGTCAGGTGGAGCGGGAGCGCGACGAGCTGTCGAGGGTGAAGGATCAGCTGGAGGTGCGGTTCTCCGAGACGCAGCGGCAGCTGACCGATGATCTCACGGTGCTGCAGAGTATCAAGTCGGAGCATGATGCGTTGCAACAGGGCGTCGGAACGCGGGATCAGCAGCTGGGTCAGCTCAGAGAGGAGTTGGTGAAGGCGAAGCGCGATTTCTCCGAGCTCAAGGTGGCGCACGATCGCGTGGAGGCCGAGGTGCAGGGGCGCGATCAGCAGGTGCGGATTTCCCAGCAAGGGATGGAGCTGCAGCAGGAGCGCCTGAAAGAGCAACTGCAGGAAGCGCAGGCGGCTACCGAACGGTTGATGCGCGAGTTGGAGGCTGAGCGCACCCAGCGCAACGAGTTCAAAGGGGCGTTGGCCCAGCGCGAGGCGCAGCTGAAGCAGACAGAATCGATGGTCCAGCTGATGCAGAGCACGGGAGGGGTGTTGGCGGTTCCTGTGCAGACGCCTGGTCAGGGGGCGACGACGCAGACGTCGTCCGGGGCGTCCGCATCGGCGGAGGTATCGTCCGGGGCTCCATCGGTGTCCGACGCGTTGCAAGGATCCCCCGTGAAGATCTACCAGGTGGACAAGGAGTTTGATTTCGTGGTGATCTCTGTTCACGAGATCAGCCAGGCCGCGGAGGGCATGTCGCTCGTGCTGGCGAATTCAACGAATCCGGTGGTGACGGTCGAGTTGACGGATCTGGACGAAGCCGGGTTTGCCGTCGCGCAGATCACGCACCGGACTGATCCCGGGTATGAATTCATCAAGGGTGACGTCCTTTTTGCGCGCCAGCTCATCAAGCCGGTTATCCAATAGCCCGATCCTCTTGTATCCGTCGATTCCACCGTCTCGTTCTGAGACTGGGTCATTCATTCGAGAATCCCCATGAAACGCTGGAGTCGCCACACGCCGTGTACCACTCCGAGGTGTCCATAAGATGCGATTGATGCGGAGCTGGTGCGCAGGGTTGCTCGTTGTGGCGCTATGGCTGGGTGTGCGGATCGCGGCGGCCGTCGACGAGGAGGCCGTCGGCGTCCCATCGACAGTCCGCATCGAGGCGCCAGCCGGCGGCTCGTGCGTGCGTGGCGATGTCCGGATCGTCGTGGAAGCGACCGATCCATCGGTGGAGTTGGTCAGTGTCTACCATGCCGGTACAGTGCTGGGGAGCGCGTCGCACAGGCCGTTCGAGATGTTGTGGAGACGACGGAATCTGCCGATGGCCCGTGCATGCTGGTGGCGAAGGCGTTTGGCCGGAACTTCGAAGAGATCAGTTCATTGCCCGTCACGGTGGTGGTGGACAACACGCCCCCCGGGATCGCGCTCACCTCGTTGCATCGAGGCCAGATGGTGTGCGGTGTCGTGGATGTGGAGACAGAGGCCGGCGACGTGGTGGGGATTCAGGAAGTGCGTGTCTCCGCGAACGGTCGGGTAGTCGGCGTGGCGCACGAGCCGCCGTATCGCATTCCGTGGAACACAACGGTCGTCCCGAATACGCGCTATACCGTTGAAGCGCGTGTGTTCGACAGAGCCGGCAATAATGTCGCGTCCGAGCCGATCACGGTCACGGTGGCAAATCCGAACCGGCCGCCAGTACTGGAGCCGGTGGGGTCTCAGACCGTTGCGGAGAACCAGCCGCTGTCGATTCGTGTGCAGGTTCGAGATCCGGACAGTCCGAGGGATCCGGTCAGCGTGACCGTTCTCAATCTGCCGTCATGGGCGACCTTCGATCCGTCTACCGGGATGATCGAGGGTACGCCGCCGTTCACGGAGGCCTCGTTGCGGCGTCCGGCCAGAGTGTACTCCGATGTGCGTATCGACGCCTGCGATCCGGAGCCGCTCTGCGATCACGAGATCATCACGATTTCTGTTATCGATGTCAATCAGGCGCCCAATCTGCGGGTGCCTGAGACACTCGTCATCCGTGAGGGGGAAACGGCTTCCGTCAACCTGGTCGGCAGCGATCCCGACGGCGATCTCCTGACGTGGGACTCGGATCTGTTGCCGTCTTGGGCGGCCTTCGACATGTCCAAGAAGATGTTCGCGGGCGCTCCGGGTTTCGACATCGCATCGTTGGCGAAGCCGGAGGTATCGCGGAGCTTCTCGTTCGAGGTCTGCGATCCGCAACCGTTGTGCACGAGCCAGTCGATCACGGTGACGATCGTCAATGTGAACCGGGCGCCGGAGTGGGAGGCGGTGGTTGAGCAGGAAATCAACGAGCATCAACTCCTCCGCTATGAAGTGGAGGCATACGATCCGGACGGTGATAGCGCGGCACTGAAGACGGGGGCGCTGGGCTGCCTGTGGGGATGACGCTGACCGACCTGGGGGAAGGGCGGGGGGTCTTGGTCCGGACGCCGGGCTCTGATCAGGCGGGGGAGTACGAGGCCGCAGTTGTTGCGACGGATGGCGATCTCGGCACGCCGGTCACCGTACCGATCGTTGTGCGTGAGGCGGACGTGACGTTGTCAGGCGTTGTGATCGACGATTATGGAAGGCCGGTGGAGGGGGTGCTCATCAAGCTGAGCCAGGGCAATCGACAGGTGCGGGAGGTGGTGACGGATGCGGCCGGCCGATACCGGATACCAAAGCTTGCTCCAGGCGAATACATGGTACGTCCGGATCGTCCGATGAAGCGGGAGTTCACGCCGACCGCCCATCGGCTTTCGGCGTATGGGTTTCAGCCGAGGAGCCATCTGGTGACGGTCGGAGATCGCGATATGCTAGGGGTGGATTTCGAAGCGATCTCGCCCGATTAGCCGCATGTGATAGCTCAGTGGTGGAGCCAGCATAGGGCGACTGGAGCGTTGCTACCGCGTCATGATCTCATCGAGAAGGGGAGAATCGGCATGGTTTGATAGTAGATGTATAGGTATTGGCAACTTTATTTAACGCAATGTCTTGATTGTTTGTAAATATCGTGTAAGCTTCAGTTTTGAGTAGCAAGTTACTATTGTTGATTGAAAATATTAGCTACTGATCAATCCGCCATGAGATATGGCGGTCCCGCCGATAGGTTGTGGCGGGGGCATACTATCCGAAAGGATAGGACGCAAAGCCACGGGTCCTGAGCAAGGGAGCGAGAGCGACCGAGCCGGAGGATAGCCGGGTTGCCAGTAGTGTCTGGAGTGTGTCCTCCTCATGAGGAGGATTACGGAGTGCCAGACCTTTTGGATGCGCCCTTCGAGCTTTCGGAGGGCGTTTTTGCTTTTTGGGTGTTGTGGAGCAGATGGTGACTATGGCATGGTGTACGATGAGTGATGTCGCGCGACCCACCCCGGACGGAGAGTCCGCGGGGGTCGCATTTTTTTCGCGCCAAGCACGCGGTGCCAGGCACTCGATGGTTGGTGCCAGGCACTCATATACGTGGGGGAGCTCCCGAGATGTCTCGGACGCCTCGCATTCGCGTTGAGGGTGCGCTCTATTATGTGACCGCTAGCTCGGCCGCCGATGCGCCGCTGTTCTGCGACCAGCGGGACTACCAGACGTACCTGAGGTATCTCAAAGAGTACCAGGCGCGGTACGGGTTCAAACTCTACGCGTTCCTCCTCCTGCCGCATCAGCTGGAGCTTTGCCTTGAGCCGATGAACAGCGTGACCATCTCAACGATCATTCATGCGCTGAACTCCCGTTACACCAAGTATGCGACCAAGCGGCACGGGCGTTCCGGACATTTGTTTCAGGGGCGATTCCGGTCGACGCTGTTGGAGTTGGAGACGATGCTGCTGCCAGTGACCGGATTCCTGCATCGCTACCCGCAGCTGCAGAAGCTCGTCGACAGCGTGCACATGTATCAGTGGAGCAGTTTGCCGGCGTACATCGACAGCGGTCGGTACGACGCCATGTACTGCCCTCACGTGGAGGCGGCCGAGGTGTTGCAGCGGCTTGCGGAGGAGCGTCCCGGCGTCGATTATGGCGCGTATCTCGAGTCGATCTCCGAGGAAGAGTGTCGGCGTCTGGAGGGAAGTTTGCATCAGGTGGCAGCAGGGTCCGAGACGTTTCTAGAGTTGATCCGCCAGTATCAGAACGGTCCATCGATGAGCGTCGAGCCCGTCGGGCGGACGCCGTCGCACCATGCAGCGCACGCGCATCGGTGGCGTGCGATGGAGATGGCGGGTCGTGTGGCGGTCGCGGTCGTCGTGATGGGCGCGGTCGGCCTCTACGCTGAGCGATGGTCGGCGCTGTCGCATCAGCCACGAGCAGTCGTCATGGAGAAAGAGGATCCCGTGACGCTGGAGCATGAGCGTGTGGTGAAGGCCTCCGCCGTCCCGCGGGGAATGTTGGCAGGACCGATGTACCTCAACGGCACGGCGTGGAACGTGCAGATCAAGCCGGTTGATGCAGCATCCGTGTCAGACGATGCGCAGTCTCGTGTGGATCAGCTTCGGTTCTTCGATGGGCGCAAGGTCGTTTCCCTCCGGTTGAGCGAGGAGGGCTTCGGGTGGTCGAACTACACATTGTTTGACCAGTCGGATGGTACTGTCCGGTGGGAGACGATGCAGACCGGCCCGGGCGGAGAAACGGTCTGCTGGAGCGGTGAGGCGGGTGGTGAAACGATGCGCGGAATCATGACGCGCCAGCTGCCTGGCGGAGCCACGGAGAACTTCACGTTTGTCGGCGCGCCCCGGCACGGGCATTTGAGCAGTCAGACATCGAACGATATTTAGGAGGAGTGATCGATGGTTACAGTAGAGTGGAAGATGATGGGTGTCGTATGGCGTATCGCGACATGCTGGTTTACTCGTGTTGTGCTGTCGAACGGTCTTCCAAATGCTGTGCCAGTGCATGCTTCCCACGCCCAACCATTGCTTGACGGACGCCGAAGTCGTGGTGGCCGGTCAATGCGGTGCGTTCGCAACTCTCGGTACGACGCCCCTTCAAACTGGATCTGTCGGATCGCGTACATCGCGGCGCTGATTGGTTGCGGCGTCGTGATGTCTGGCGATGCTCGGGCGGAGTCTGTGGTTGCGCCAGTCAATGAGCAGAGTGTCGTGGTCGAATCGATGCCGCGCGCTGGTGAGCTCGCCGAAGAGAAGATGCTGATCGGTGAGGTGAGCGGTGTCGGTGGGCGGTTCCTCTCCGTGGAGTATGAGCGGAGTACGGACGGTACCTCAGCTCAGGATATGGGGTTTCAGCTTGCCGAAGAGACGGTGCTGGTCGGCGTTGACCAACTCATGGCGTTGGGACTGGGAGACAGGGTGTCGGTCAGCTACCAAGAGTTCACGCGATATGACGAGCAGGGTGATGTGGCGGGGATCCGGCGCGTGCCGACCCGCGTGTCGTTGATCAGCAAGGCGGTGCCGGTCGTTCAACAGGAGCCAGTCGATGGAGCAGCAACGGCCACTCCATAAGCATCACGCATTGTTGGCGCACGCCACCGGGCGGCCGACGGTCGCCGGCGCCCGCGCTGTCCACCCACTCTTCGTGGGCGCCCTGGTGCTGCTCGGCGTCGTCCTGCTCGATGCCACGACGGCGTATGCCGTCCAGATCAAGAAAGTCCAGAGCGGCACGGTGGTCTTCGATGTCGACGACACGGTCAACACCGCGGATCTGGGGACAG
>Ga0247727_10019066_pt1 | contig 10684 bp, 10 predicted proteins | sample WisWelCaveWW1625_FD_202498 | JGI IMG/M metagenome (GOLD analysis project Ga0247727, IMG submission 202498) | Biofilm microbial communities from Wishing Well Cave, Virginia, United States - WW16-25 | ecosystem: Environmental > Aquatic > Deep subsurface > Groundwater > Cave microbial mat | place...
CAATGCTAAACTTCGGCTAACCCCACTCTGACAGGAAGTGCTCCTATGCCAAACGTCTACGCTGGAAAGATTCTCAAGATTGACCTGACCACGCGCCAAACGTCCGTCCGCGAAATCCGCGAGGCGGAGGTGAAGGCGTTTTTGCTTGGCTCGGGGTTGGCGGCCAAAATCTACTCCGAGGAGTACGCCGACCTGATCGACTCCACGCTGGATGTCTTCGACGCGCGCAATCCGCTCATCCTCCTCAACGGCCTGCTCTCCGGCACGTTCGCGCCGACGGGTTGCCGCTCGTCGTGGTGCGGGCGCTCGCCGCTCACCGGCATCTGGAACGAGGCCAACCTCGGCGGGCACTGGGGCGCGGAACTGCGCTTCGCGGGCTGGGATGGCGTCATCCTGACCGGCGCGTGCGACCAGCCGACGTATCTCTGGATCGATGGGGATAAGGTGGAGTTCCGTTCTGCGGCGCACGTGTGGGGCCGGGATCAATTTGAGACGCACGATATTCTGCTCGGCGAGACGAACGAGAAGGCGCGTTGCGCTTCGATTGGGCAGGCGGGCGAGAATTTGGTGAAGATCGCGGGCGTGGCGACGGGCGGGAGGCCGCACACGCGCATGGCGGCGCGCGGCGGCATGGGCGCGCTCATGGGGTCGAAGAAGCTCAAGGCCATCGTAGTGCGCGGCAAGCTGAAGCCGCAGTACGCCGACCCCAAAGGCTTCCACGCCACCGTCAAAGAGTCGAATCACTTCATCATGGCGCACGGCCCGGCGGAGGCCCTGCACCTGGTCGGCACGGCGGGCGGGCATCCGACTACGGACAAGTTCGGTGACAACGCGATTATGAACTGGCGCGGCGGCAACTGGCTGGAGGGCACCATCAAAACCTCCGGCAAGGCCATCGCCGAGACGATCTTCACCAAGCACACCTTTTGCCATGCCTGCCCCATCGGCTGTGGCAAGGCGGTGGAGGTGAAGGAGGGTAAGTATGCAGGCGTCTCAGGCGAGGGGCCGGAGTACGAGACGTTGTGCGGCTTCGGCTCCAACTTGCAGTGCGATGACCTGAACGCCATCGCGGCGATGAATGACCTGTGCAACCGCTATACGCTCGACACGATCTCAACCACGGGCGTGTTGGCCTTCGCGTTTGAGTGCTACGAGAAAGGCCTGATCACGAAAGACGACACGGGCGGCGTTGAACTGAAGTGGGGCGACGCGGACGCCATCATCGCCATGATCCACAAAATCGCGCGCCGCGAGCACGTCGGCGATTTGCTGGCGGAGGGTGTGCGGGCCGCGTCAGCCAGGATCGGCGGCGGCTCGGAGAAATTTGCGATGCACGTCAAGGGCCTGGAGATGCCGTACCACGACCCGCGCGGCTTCGTGAGCATGGCGGCCAATTACGCCACCGCGGCGCGCGGCGCGTGCCACCTGGAGGCCATCTCGTACTGGCGCGGTGTGGGCATCGAATGGCAGGGCTGGCAGGAGGGCGACGCGCAAGGCTGGGTTGAGAAGAAGCGCTTCGACTCGACGCTTGGCGCGGAGACGGCGGTGGATTTCCAGAACTTCATGAGCGTGTACAACCCGGGCGGGCTGTGCAAGTTCATCACCAAAGGCTCGTTCACGCCCGCGCAGACGGCGGAGCTGTTCAACAAGGCGATGGGCTGGAACTGGACGGACAAAGACCTGCTGGAGACCGGCGCGCGCATCTTCAACTACAAGCGGCTCGTCAACGTCAAGCTGGGCATCCGCCGCAAGGATGACGTTCTGCCGCACCGCCTGGAGCACGAGCCGCGCCCAACGGGAACGGCGGCGGGCGTCCTGCCGGACATGCCGCGCCTGATCGAAGATTACTATCGCCTGCGCGCCTGGGACGCGGACGGCGTGCCGACGGAGAAAGCACTGATGCCGGAGACGAACGGCGCCTGATCGAAACACAAATGATGAACACCAAAGATCATATCCTGGCTACACTCCGTCAATTGAAACCGGAGATTCAACGAAAATACAAAGTCAAAGCTTTGGGGGTTTTTGGCTCGATAGTGCGCGGTGAGCAGACCGCCGCCAGCGACATTGATGTGCTGGTGGATTTTGGGCCACAAGCCAGCCTGTTTGATCTCGTCGGGTTGGGGCTGTTCCTGGAAGAAAAGCTGGGCCAACGCGTGGATGTGGTTTCCAGAGGTGCGCTCAGGACAGAAATCCGCGAAACAGTGTTGCGCGAGGTAGCACCGGTATGAGAAACTATCGACTGTACTTGCAGGATATTTTGAAGGCCATTGAGAGCATCGAGTCGTTCGTCGCGGGAATGACCCTTGAGTCGTTTCAGGAGGATGATAAGACCTCCAGCGCCGTTATTCGCAAGTTCGAGATCATCGGTGAGGCGGTGAAGCAGATCCCGGATGAGATTCGCCAGAAATACCCGGACGTGCCATGGAAAGAGATGGCGGGTATGCGAGACCGGCTCATCCATTTCTACTTTGGCGTGGATTATCCGCTTGTCTGGAACACCCTCCGGGAATATCTGCCGAGCGTGCATCAGTCAATCCGCAAACTTATGGAAGAAATGAAATGATTACCTGGGAGGCGGACGGCGTGCCGATGGAGAAGGCGCTTCTGCCGACAGTTTGAGTTAGAGTTGGTGAGGCCACGATGGAACCGAAGCCACCGATCAAAAAACTAAAAGAAACGACGTTTGCGCCCACGTGGGAGATCGCCTATCTCTTTCCCAATCAAGGGATGTGGAGTGAGACGGATTACATGGCGCTTCGCCCAAATCGGCATGTGGAGTTCACGGATGGCGTGCTGGAGGTGTTGGAGATGCCGACTGAGGCTCATCAATTTATTGTGGAGTTTCTCTATCAAACTTTGAAAGCATTTGCAGCGGCTAGACAACTTGGCAAAGTGCTGTTTGCTCCTCTACGGGTGCAAATCCGTTTGGGGAAGTATCGGGAGCCTGATATCGTATTCATGCGGGCCGAACACGCAGACCGGCGGAGCAATGAGTTTTGGATGGGCGCGGATTTGGTAATGGAAGTGATCAGCGACGATCGAGAGTCGCGGGAGCGCGATCTTGAAAAGAAGCGCGATGACTATGCTGAGGGCGGCATCCCTGAATACTGGATCGTCGATCCTGTTCTTGAACGGATTACGGTGCTGGCGCTCGACGGCGACGCCTATCGCCGGCATGGCGAGTTTGAGCGCGGCGCTCAAGCAACTTCGGCGACGCTGGCCGGTTTTTCTGTAGAGGCCTCCGCCGTGTTTGACGCGGCGAAACAGTAGTTGCAACCTGCAAACAGGAGCCCCATGATCGACACAACCCTCGAAACGATGACCGCAGAAGAAATGGTCGCGCTCACCAAGGCGCACTCGTTCTTTTCCTGGTCGGCGCAGGACGCCGTCAACCCCATCCCGATGGCGAAGGCCAAAGGCGTGTACTTCTGGGACGCCAACGGCAAGCGCTACTTTGATCTGAACTCGCAGTTGATGTGCGTCAACATCGGCCACGGCGACCCGCGCGTGATTGACGCCATCAAGGCGCAGGCCGAGGAGTTGACCTACGCCGGGCCGAGCATGGCGACGAGGGTGCGCGCCCAGATCGGCCAGGAGCTCGCGGAGGTCACGCCGGGCGATCTCAAGAAGTTCTTCTTCACGCTGGGCGGCGCAGAGGCCAACGAGAGCGCGATTAAGATGGCGCGCGCCGTCACCGGGCGGCAGAAGATTCTGGTGCGCTACCGCTCGTACCACGGCGCGACGGCGGGCGCGATCTCACTCACCGGCGACCCGCGCCGCTGGGCCAACGAGCCGGGCATCCCCGGCGTGATCCGCACCTTCGACCCGTACAAGTATCGCAGTCCGCTGTACCAGGAAGGCGACAGCGACCAGGTCTTCGCGCGCAAGTGTCTCGATCAGATCGAGGAAACGCTGATGTACGAAGGCCCGCACACCGTGGCCGCGATCTTCATCGAGACGGTGACGGGCACCAACGGCGTCATCATCCCGCCGGACGGCTACCTGCAGGGCCTGCGCGAAATCTGCACCCGGCACGGCATCCTGCTGATCTGCGACGAGGTGATGGCCGGGCTGGGCCGCACCGGCGCGTGGTTTGCAGTCGATCACTGGCAGGTCGTGCCGGACATGATCACGCTGGCCAAGGGCCTGACCTCCGCCTACATGCCGCTGGGCGCGGTGGCGCTGAGTGAGAAGATTTACGATTACTTCCGCCAGAACGTGTTTTACGGCGGCCTGACCTACAGCGCCCACCCGATGAGCCTGGCCGCCGCCGTCGCCAACCTGCGCGTGCTCAAAGACGATGACCTCGTCGGCAACTCCCGGCGCATGGGCCAGGTGATGGCCGGCCTGATGGACGACCTGAAGGCGGAGCATCCTTCGGTGGGCGATGTGCGCAATATCGGCGTGTTCGGCGTGATCGAGTTGGTGAAGAATCGCAAGACGAAGGAGCCGATGGCCCCCTACGTCGGCGCCAGCCCGGAGATGGCGAAGCTGGGCGCGGTCCTCAAGGAGAAGGGCGTGTACGCCTTCACCTGGCGCAACATGCTCCACACCAACCCGCCGCTCTCCGTCACCGAGTCCGAGTTGAAGGAAGTGTTCGAGATCATCAACGCGGCGCTGGCGGTGACGGACGAGGCAGTCACGGGCTAGGAAAACACGGAAAAGCGGGAGTGTCCATATAACTGGACTTTAGCAACACGCCAAATATGGGACGCGGATGAGCGTGGATTCCGCAGATAGGGGGCAATCAGCGTCCATCTGCGTTTATCTGCGTCCTATTTGCTAAACTTCAGCTAATAACTGGGGAGTGACGTTTTCCTGGAAGTGCCGGGTCGCTGCCTCCCAACTGAAAGCCGCTATGTTGCAATCCATGCTGACCGAGGCGCAGGCGCAATTCCTGCGCGCTGAGAAGACCGCCCTGGCCGAGGTGCGTTTGGCGCTGGCCGGGCTGGACATATCCCGCGATCAACTGGAGACATTGCAACAAGCCATCTTGCAATTGGACGAGTTGTTTTTGCTCGTCGTGGTGGGCGAGTTCAACGCGGGCAAGAGCGCGTTGATGAATGCCCTGCTGGGCGAGAAGGTGTTGGCGGAGGGCGTTTTGCCCACGACCTCGCGCGTCACGCTGGTGCAGTGGGGCGAGCAGGGGGGTGAGCGCGTGGTGGATGAGAGCTTCGCCGTCTTCACGCATCCACTGGCGCTCCTGCGCGAGGTCAACATCGTGGATACGCCCGGCACCAACGCCGTGATCCGCCAGCACGAGCGCCTGACCAACGAGTTCGTGCCGCGCAGTGACCTGGTGCTCTTCGTCACCTCCGCCGACCGCCCGATGACGGAGAGCGAACGCCAATTCTTGGAGCGCATCCGCGCGTGGGGCAAGAAGGTCGTCATCGCCCTCAACAAGATTGACATTCTGGATGACAAGTCTCTGGACGAGGTGCGCGCCTTTGTCCTGCGCCACGCGGAAGACGTGCTGGGCTTCCCGCCGGAATTTTTCCCCGTATCGGCGCGGCTGGCGCAGGAGGCCAAAACGGCCACCGATTCCGCCGAGCGGCGCAGTCTGTGGGCGGCCAGCCGTTTGGGGGCGCTTGAGCGCTACATCAGTTCTACGTTGGATGACGCCGCCCGCCTGCAACTCAAATTCGCCAGCCCGCTCGGCGTGGCGGAGCGGATCATCGATCAGACGTGGAGCGCGGCCCGCGAGGAAGAAGACGCGCTGAACGAGGACAAGGAAACCGTCTCGGCGCTGGATGGCGTGATTGACGCCTACGACCGCGAACTGCACAGCGAGCTAACGCCGCGCCTGTCCGAAGTAGAGAATATCCTGCACCGCCTGCAGGCGCGCGGCCTGGATTTTTTCGATAACACACTGCGCCTGACCAACATCGGCGAACTGATCCGAGGCGATCTGGTGCGGCTGAAGTTCGAGCAACAAGTGCTGGCGGACGTGCCGAGGCAAATTGAAGAGCGGGTGCGGCGTTTGATTGACTGGCTGGTAGACAAAGACCTGCATCAGTGGCAACAGGTGATGGCCTATCTCCAGCGGCGGCAAGCGCGCTACACCGAGCAGTTGATCGGCGGCGGGGCGGCATCACTCGATAACCGCCGCCGCGCTCTGATTGATACGGTGGGCGCAACGGCCAACACCATTGTCGAGACTTACGACCGCGAGAAGGAAGCGCGCGAGTTGGCGGCCCTGGTGGAGACCACAGTGGCGCAAGTGGCGGCGCTCGAAGCCGGGGCAGTGGGGCTTGGCGCGCTGGTGCTGTTCGCGCTGGCCTCGTCCACCGCCGACATCACCGGCACGCTGGCGGCGGGCACGCTCGCAGTCCTGGGGCTGTTCGTGATCCCGTACAAGCGCAAGCAGGTCAAAGATCAGTTCAGCGAGAAGATGGAAGCCTTGCGCGGGAAGCTGTTGGGCGCGCTGACCATGCAATTCAACGGCGAGGCCGATTCCGCGCTGACGCGCCTGCGCGAGGGCGTGACGCCGTACACGCGCTTTGTGCGCGCCGAACGGCAGAGGGTGGAGAAGACGCAAAGTGTGTTGCAGGACTTGCGAAAGCGGTTATCAGGGTTGAAAGCACAGGTGGAGAGGCTTTAGCGCGTCGAGACGATGCGCATAGCCACTTAAGGCGAGTGGCATCATCTTTTCAACATCTCCAGAGCAAACTCAGGCTACGCGCACTCTCGTTCAATCGTAATCAACCTCCCCAAGCCTTTCCGCATCAGACTTTCTCCACCTTCATCCCCGTAGGGTTGACGACCTTCACCGCGATCTTGCCTATGCTCGGTAGATCGAAGGGCAGGCTGGTGGTCTGATAGAGCGCGCTCCCGTTATGCTATACTTTGTTTGGATGTTCCTCTCAAGCAAGTAAGTTTCCCGGCACAATATGGCGCTCAAAGATCGCATTCAATTGATTCAAGAACTAGAAACTCTTCGCGGTTCGCGTGTGATCGTCTATGTAACGTCGGATCGCCCGCCTCCATTTCAGGCACAAATGGCGATGGACGTTGTCCGTCGCTTTTACAATCATCTATCAATTTTGCAGAAGACAGACAAGATAGACGTTTTCCTGTTTAGCACTGGCGGCGACACAATGGTGCCGTGGCGCTTAGCCAACCTGATCCGGGAATACTGTGAACATTTGGGGGTGCTGATTCCTTACAAAGCTCACAGCGCCGCCACCATGCTCGCGCTTGGGGCGAATGAGATCGTTATGGGGACGTTGAGCGAACTCTCGCCTATCGACTCAAGTGTGCAAACGCCTCATAATCCTCCCAACGCCGACCAACCTAACGAGCAAAAGATACCGATTAGTGTTGAGGACGTCATGGGCTTTTTCAATTTAGCCCGTGAGCGCATCGGAATTGCGGATCAAGACAACTTAATCACTGCTTTTGGACATTTGACCAATCGGGTTCATCCGTTAGCCGTAGGCGCGATCTATCGCTCACACGCTCTAACACGCTTATTGGCGACCAAGTTGCTCGAAATACATTATACGGAAGATGTGCAGAAACGCGCCATTGGTCGTATTGTAGATGAGTTGGCGGAGAAGTTGTATTATCACAATTACACCATTAGCCGGGTCGAGGCAAAAAAACTTGGCATCCCGGTGGTGTTCGCCCACCCAAAACTTGAACAACTCATAATGCGCTTATACGAACACTATGAGCAGGAAATGCAACTGGGCCAGCCGTTCAATCCGGCGATGCTCACTGCTCACACCTCCGAGCTTAACTTGCCAGTTGCTATGATTGAGAGTCGAGCATTATCTGACGAAATTCGTACCACTGTCAAAGCACAACCCGCCCAACCTAGTCAACCGGCGCTCTTGCAAGTCGAAGCGGGGCAATGGACATCACATTTAGCGCCGGAACAGGAGGACTAACAATGAACACTTTCTCAACCACAGCCGGAATTGTTTATTTGCAGTCCCAACCAATGTTGAATCCCTATCCTTCTCCGTTCACCGCTTATGTATTGCCATCGGTGCTTATTGGACAATGGGTTTGGAAAGAAGTGCCGTCAGAGCGCGCCACGGCAATTCCAGAAGTGACCGACCGGGAGGTGGAGCGAGTCGGGAAGATTTATGCGGAACTCGCCAGTGAAGACGTGGAATTAGCCGAAATGGGCATGGCGGATTACAGCGGTCGGTTAGATCACGACCTGGTCATTCACTAGAGTTTCCCGCTAAATGTCAAAATGAAACGCGGCGACGTATATTTTGCCGATCTCAACCCAACTCAGGGTTCGGAGCAGTACGGCAAGAGACCCGTTGTTATTTTTCAGCGCGACTCAATTAGCAAGTACACCCGAACGTTAGTCGTTGTTCCCTTCACGGCTTCACAAGTTGACAAATATCGCCAACTCCCGAGTTGTGTTTTTGTACCCAAAGGCGTCGGCGGACTGTACGAGGATTCCGTAGCCTTAGGCCATCAGATAAGAACCCTGGATCGCGCACGGCTTACGGACTTTCTTGGCTCTTTACCAGGCACGTGGCTGGTTGAAATTGAGAAAGCAACCGCATTTACTTTGCAAATCTCTTACGCCCCTTAATCGAAGAGATAGACCTGATCCCTGTCTCTCACCTTTAGCACCTCACTCCCCTCGGCCTCCTCAGCTTCCTGCCTCATCCGATACTTGATGTCATAGCCTCAGCGGCTCTCACACCGCCTCCACCTTCATCACCTCATCGCCATAGTGGTTGATGACTTTCACCGCGATCTTGCCAGTGGAGGGCAGGTCGAAGGGGAGACTGGTGGTCTGGTAGAGGGCTGACCAGGCCGCCTCGTCAATCTCGGCGCGCAGGGCACGCTTGAGCCGCTCGTAAGGTTCCTCAGCGCCGGTGAAGTAGGCCTGCCGCACGAAGAAGGACTCGCCGTTGTAGCTGGTGTCCACGAACCAGCAGGCGATATCGTCCGTGCCGTTCGAGCGGATTTGGCCGGTGGTTGGGTCGTACACATCCACACCCTTGATGGTGACGGTGAGCTTGCCGGGCGACTCACGAGTCGCCCCTACGCGCTTCACCGCGATGTCCGGCTCGCCGAAAACCATAAACAGGTTGCCCGCGCCGGTCTTCTTGAGCAGCTCCTCGCCCATCGCCAGGTCAGGGTTCATGCGCGCAGTCAGGACGGTAAGCTGGCCGTACCGCCGCGCCTCCTCACTCACGTGCGGGTCGAAGGCAAAGCCGCACACGATGAGTAGATCGAAGCCCACACCTTGCACCGCTTCCTTAGCCGACTCCTTCACCTGCTCCGGCCCGACCGTGCCGTACTCCGGGCCGATGGACACCGCCACGCGTCGGGCCTTGCCGCTCTCCGTGTAAGTTCCAGCGGCCTGTATCCAGACGCCAGCATACGGCTCCAGCGAGTCGAACTTGAGCCGCTCGTTCTTGACGGTGTTCTGCACGCCTGCTTTTTTCAGGTTTTCGATAATCGTGTTGGCGAAGCTCACCGCCGACTCTGCCGATGCGCGGGCTTCGGTCGTGGGCCGTTCGTCGCGCGCAGTGGTCGCGAGGACGCGGTGCGGCGAGAGGCTCTCCACAGTGAACGGGCCAGCCACGCGGATACGCTTGTTGTCTTCGTAGGGCTGGTCGTAGAGCAGTTCGGTCTCGGCGCGGCGGGCGATGCTGGCGTCAATCGCCTTCTGCCGCTCACGCCGCAAGCGCCACCATTCCGCGTGAATGGCCGTGATTTCTCCCCTCACCCCCGGCCCCTCTCCCCGCTGGGGAGAGGGGAGTTCGCGCGGGATTTGCCACTCTTCCCAATGTTGCTTGAGCGCCTTGTTCAACTGCTCGCGCAGCGGCTCCATCTGGGCTTGAAAGTCGGCGTGGATCGAGTCAATCTCTTCGTTGTTGGCGATGGATTTGAGCGTGATGTGCGGCACGCGCTTGTAGACAAAGCCGCGGCGGATGTCGGCCTCACCCCCCAACCCCCTCTCCTGACCGCGCAGTTCGCGGTCAGGAGAGGGGGAGTCCTGAGCGAAGCGAAGGGCGGGGGTGAGGCCCAACTCCATCTCCTTCTTCCGCCCTTCGGGCGAGTCCGCCAGCAGGTAGTAGGGATAGCGGGCCGCCATTAGCCTTGTCCGCGCAAGCGCAATGGCGACGCGGGACGTGTCACACGTGATCCACCGCCGCCCCCATTGCTCCGCCACGTAAGTCGTTGTGCCACTTCCACAGGTGGGGTCAAGCACCAAGTCGCCAGGGTCGGTGGTCATGAGCACACATCGCTCAATAACTTTGGTGGTTGTCTGAACCACGTAAATCCGTGCTTCGTGATAACCTCCAACACTTGTATCGTCCCAGACGGTAGACAAAACCTTCGCCGGAAAATCATCGGAATATCGAATATAACGAACGTCACTGCCCGGAGCCCAAAGGCGATCCGCAAGACTCAGCTTCCCAACACCTTCTCTGTTCGTCTTCCAATGTCGTCCGAGTGGAGTCCGAAATGTGCGATCCTCAAAATGAATATCAAAACCGCCTGAGGAAGTTGCGCCCTCTGAATACAAAGGCCCAAGAGCAAACAGTCTGTCTTTGACAGCAATCAATTTCGGATTGTCGCGTTCTTCTTGGGACAACCTACGACGAGTTCCATCCAATTGCTCAATCCAATCGTATCCTCCAGTACCCGCGTCCTCATTTCCTTTCGGCGCATAAATTGATCGAAACTTCATAGC
>Ga0247727_10019067_pt1 | contig 10684 bp, 10 predicted proteins | sample WisWelCaveWW1625_FD_202498 | JGI IMG/M metagenome (GOLD analysis project Ga0247727, IMG submission 202498) | Biofilm microbial communities from Wishing Well Cave, Virginia, United States - WW16-25 | ecosystem: Environmental > Aquatic > Deep subsurface > Groundwater > Cave microbial mat | place...
CTGAAGGGCGGCCCGCACGCGGAGGTCATCGCGCTCGCTGCGGCCGGGGATCAGGCCCGCGGCGCGACGGTCTACGTCACGCTCGAGCCCTGTGCCCACCACGGCGACACTCCTCCGTGCGTGGACGCGCTCATCGAGGCGGGTGTAGCCCGCGTCGTCGCCGGCCAAACGGACCCGGTGCCGGGACACGCCGGCGGACTCGAGCGCTTGGGTGAAGCCGGAGTCGAGGTCGAGCTCGTGGACAGCGAGCTCGCTTTCCGCGCCCGGCAGCAGATCGAGGAGTGGCGAACGTGGGTCACCCACGGGCGCCCTTTTGTCACGTACAAAGTCGCGGTCACGCTCGACGGACGCGTCACGCTGCCCGGCTCGCGCTGGGTCACCGGTGACGACTCGCGGCGCCTCGTCCACCTCCTGCGCGCTTCCTCGGACGCCGTCGCGGTCGGGATGGGAACCGTGCGCTGGGAGAACCCGCGCCTCGATGCCCGCGACGTCCCGGTCGTCCGTCAGCCACGCAGGCTCGCCTTTGGACGGGGACCTCTTCCCGACGGCTCCGAGCTCGAGCTCCGGTCCGGCCCGCTTCGCGAGGAGCTCGAGTCTCTCGCCGCCGACGGCGTCCAGTCGCTCCTTCTCGAGGGCGGCCCGACGCTGGCCGCAGCCTTCCTCGAGCAGGACCTCGTGGACAAGCTGCTCGTCTTCGTCGCGCCTAGGCTCTCGGGAGAGGGTGCCGGGATGCTGGCGGGGCTTGCGGGGCCGATCGAGCTGACCCGGCTCGAGGCGCGCACCGTGGGCGAAGATCTCCTCATCCAGGCGTACGTCCACGAACCCTAGACGCGTCATGTGAGCGAGCGGCGCCGCGCCCGCGAAGCGGACGCCTTCAGGGATTCTGCGCGACCGGAAATCAGCGCGAGCGCCTGCGCAGCGGGCGCCTTCAGGGATCTTGCGCGAGCGGAATCTGCAATCGCAGATTCCGCTCTTGCGCACTGAAGAGCATTCCGGTCTTGCGCCATCTGAGTACGGTTCGGTTGTGTTTACGGGAACCGTGCGAGAGCTTGGCCGGGTCGTCTCTGCACAGGGTGGCGGCGACGGGCTCGCGCTCGTCGTCGAGGCACCCTCGACAGCAGCGGACACGAACGTCGGCGACTCGGTATCGATCGACGGCTGTTGCCTCACTGTGGAAGCCGTCGACGGCGCAGGGATCTCCCTGCGCGCCGTCCCTGAGACGCTCACGCGGACGACACTCGCGAGACTCGCGACAGGCGATCCCGTGAACGTGGAGCCGGCGATCCGGGCCGGGGACCCGCTCGGCGGGCACTACGTCCAGGGGCATGTCGACGCCGTGGGACGCGTGCAGTCTGTCGAGGCTGAGGGCGAGGGCCTACGGGTCTTCGTCGAGGCGCCGGACGACGTCCTGCGCTACTGCGTCGAGAAGGGATCGATCACGGTCGACGGCGTGTCGCTGACGGTGGCCGAGCTTGCGGACGACGCCTTCGCTGTGGCTCTCGTGCCGCACACGCTCGTCGGGACGACGCTCGCGGCGCTGAGACCCGGCCAACAGGTCAACCTGGAAGTCGATGTGCTCGCGAAGTACGTCGAGCGTCTCCTGAGAGCCCGGGACCGTTGAGGGCTACGATCCCGAAGTGACCGTGGACTTGAAGGCGGCAGAGACGGCATCTCCCTTCGCGACCGTCGACGAGGCGATCGAAGACATCCGCTCCGGGAAGTTCGTCGTCGTGGTCGACGACGCGGACCGCGAGAACGAGGGCGACCTGACCATCGCCGCCCAGTTCATGACGCCCGAGGCGATCAACTTCATGGCCACTCACGCGCGCGGGCTCATCTGCCTCTGCCTCACGCCGGAGCGTTGCGACGAGCTCGCGCTGCGGCCGATGACCGAGCGGAACGAGACGCCGCTCGGCACGGCTTTCACCGTCTCGATCGAGGCGCGCGAGGGCGTCTCCACCGGGATCTCCGCGCACGACCGGGCGCGCACGATCCAAGTCGCGATCGACCCGAGCTCGACGCCCAACGACCTCGTTCAGCCGGGTCACGTCTTCCCGCTCCGCTCGAAGCCGGGAGGCGTTCTCCAGCGCGCGGGCCAGACCGAGGCGGCGGTGGATCTCGCGCGCATGGCGAGCTTGAATCCGGCCGGCGTCGTCTGCGAGATCATGAACGAGGACGGGACGATGGCCCGCGTGCCCGACTTGGCAGCGTTCTGCACCCGGCACGGCCTCAAGATGATCACCGTCGCCGATCTCATCGAGTACCGGCGGCGTACGGAGAAGCTCGTGGAAAGAGTCGTCGCGGTTCGGCTCCCCACCGAGTACGGGGAGTTCCAGGCTGTCGCTTACCGCGAGCTCCTGACCGGAAAGCAACACCTCGCCCTGGTCAAGGGAGAGCTCGAGGGCGCCGAGAACGTCCTCGTGCGCGTCCACTCGGAATGTCTCACCGGCGACCTCTTCCATTCGCTCCGCTGCGATTGCGGGGAGCAGCTCGAGCAGTCCCTCCTTCGGATCGAGGCCGAGGGACGGGGCGCCGTGCTCTACATGGCCCAGGAGGGGCGCGGGATCGGGCTCCTTAACAAGCTGAAGGCCTACGAGCTCCAGGAGTCGGGACTGGACACCGTCGAGGCGAACCTCGAGCTCGGCTTTCCGGCAGATGCGCGGGAGTGGGGTATCGGCAACCAGATCCTCGCCGACCTCGGCCTGACGACGATCCGGATCCTCACGAACAATCCGCAGAAGCTCACCGGCCTGGACGGGTTCGGCCTGACGGTGGTCGAGCAGGTGTCGATCGAGGTCGAGCCGCAGCCCGAGAATGCCCGCTACCTCGCCGCCAAGCGGGAGAAGCTGGGGCACACGATCACGAAGCTCCACCATCAGGGAGTCCGCCTCGAACCCGAGCCTCCGGAGAGCGACGCATGAACCGCGGCATCGACGATTCGAGCGAGAACGTCCTCTCGGAGTGGCCGCGCGAGCTGGAGGAACCGGAGCCGGAGGACACGGACGAGGCGCCCGCGTGGGGGACGGCGTCGGTATCCGAGTCTGCCGAGATCGATGATGCCGAGGCGCTCGCGGTTGCGGAGCCGGAGATCGAGGATCCGTTCGAGCCCGAGCTTCCCGGGGACGACGAAGGCGCGCCCATTCCGCTCGAGCCTTCACGTGAGCACGCCGCGGGGGACCTCGACATTCCGGAGGGGTATGCGGTTCTGGAAGGGGTTGCCGACGGCGGACGGCGGGCTGTGGGCGTCGTCGTGGCCCGCTTCAACGGTGGTGTCACCTCGCGGCTGCTCGATCGCGCGCTGGAGGAGCTCGAGGCCGCGGGAGTTCGCCGGGAGGCGATCACGGTCATGGTCGTTCCCGGTGCGTTCGAGCTTCCGCTCGCCGCCACGGCACTCGCCAAGACGCGCCGCTTCGCCTGCATCGTCGCACTCGGCTGCGTCATCCGCGGCGATACGCCGCACTTCGACTACGTGGCGAGCGAGGCCGCGAGCGGCCTCCAGCTCGCGGCGCTCGAGACCGGCGTTCCCGTCTCCTTCGGCGTCCTCACGCTCGATCGCGTGGAGCAGGCCGACGGACGGATCGAAAAGGGCGCCGAAGCAGTGCGCAGCGCACTCGAGATGGCCGACGTCTTCTCCCACCTCCGGGCGGCAGCGTCTCGCTGACCCCCGAGGGCGAGGCATGCCTCGCCCCTACGAGCCACAGCCGGACGAGCCGGGTCGGTAAGATGCGCGGCCGCATGTCCAAGGTCTGCGCGATCTGCGGGAAGAAGCCCGGCTTCGGGAACAGCCGGAGTCACTCGATGGTGGCCACGAAGCGGCGCTTCAACCCGAACCTGCAGCGCATCCGCGTGATCCTCCAAGGTCGCCCGACGCGCGCCTACGTCTGCACCCGCTGTCTGAAAGCGGGCAAGGTCCAGAAAGCCCTCTGATCGATCGCTCCGATGCCGCGACGGTTTAAGCTCGCGGCGTGAAACGGGAGCACGACTGATGCAGCTCGAGGCGGTTCGGGCACTCGCGCGCGCCGCGCTCCAGAACCTCGAGGCTCATCGCCGGCGGATCGACGACCTCAACGTCTACCCGGTTCCGGACGGAGACACCGGCACGAACCTCGTTCTCACGCTGCGCGCAGTCGTCGAGGCGCTCGAGCGCTCGCAGGCCGCGGACCGCGTCACGGTCGCGAAGGATCTCTCCCGCGCGGCGCTCATGGGGGCACGCGGCAACTCCGGAGTCATCTTCTCCCAGATCGTCCGTGGCTTCGCGGACGTTCTAGCCAGGGCAGAGATCGCGAGCACGCCGCTCCTCCGCCGCGCCTTCCGTGCTGCGAGCGACGCCGCCTACCGGGCGGTCCGGCAGCCTGTCGAGGGAACGATCCTGACCGTGATCCGCGAGATGGCCGAGGAGGCGGAGAAGAAGGAGCACCGCCGGCTGCTGCCGCACGACTTCCTGCGCGCGGTGCTCGCTCGCGGAGAGGACGCGCTCGCCCGGACACCGGAGATGCTCGATGTCCTTCGCAACGCGGGCGTGGTGGACGCGGGCGGCGCCGGCCTCGTCGAGATCGCGCGCGGGCTAACTCTCGGAGTTGCCGGTGAGCCCCTGCCCGAGGTGCCGGTCGAGACCGAGAGCCTGGGCTTCGAGGCGATCCACCAGGAGCTCTCGCGGTACCGGTACTGCACCGTCTTCGTGGTCGAGGGGGACCGGCTCGATATCGCCGGGCTCGAGGGCGCGCTAGATCTGCTCGGAGACTCGCTTCTCGTCGTCGGCGACCAGTCGGCGCTCAAGGTGCACGTCCACACCGACGATCCCGGTGCGGCCCTCTCGCTTGGTACGGCGATAGGCGTGATCGAGGGGATCGAGATCGCCAACATGCACCTCCAGACCGCCGAGCGCGAGGAACGATTGCTCGACCCGACGGCGCTGCCGCTGCCGACGCTGGAGACGGGCCTCGTCGCCGTCTGCCCGGGACAGGGGAACCGGCGCCTGTTCGAAGGGCTCGGCGCGACGCGCGTCATCGAAGGGGGGCAGACGATGAATCCCTCTGCGGCGGAGATCGTCGCCGCGATCGAGGCGACGCCCGCGGCGGAGGTGATCGTCCTCCCGAACAACTCGAACGTCATCCTCACGGCCGAGCAGGCGGCCGCGTTGGCCTCGAAACCCGTGCGCGTCGTCCCCTCCCGCTCGGTCCAGGCCGGATTCGCCGCGATCGCGCGCTATGTGCCGACGATCTCGTCCGACGAGAACGAGTCGGCGATGCTCGAGGCGCTCGCGGACGTGTCCACCGGAGAGGTGACCGTCGCCTCCCGCGACGCCGAGCTGGACGGCGTCGTGATCAGGAAGGGCGCCTTCCTCGGTCTCGTCGACGGTACCGCCGTCGCGGCCGCCGACGACATCGACTCGGTGGCGATCGAGGTCATCGAACGTGTGCTCGAGGGAGAGCGCGGCTGGCTCGGGATCCTCACGGGGGAGGGTGCCCCGCCGCTCGATGGCCTTGTCGCGGCCGTCGAGCGCGCTCACCCGGACCTCGAGATCGAGGTGCACGAGGGAGGGCAGCCGCACTACCCGCTCCTCGTCGTGGCGGAATAACGGGGTGGAACCGATCCGCGTCTTGCTCGTCGAGGACAACGACGTCTATCGCGAGTCTCTCGTCTTCCTCCTCCGCCGCTACAAAGGCCTCGAGGTCGTCGGGGCGGTCGCGGACGGCGGCTCGGCGGCGCGGGCCTGTGCGGAGCACGGCGCGGACGTGGTGGTCATCGACTACCGTCTCCCCGACGTGGACGGAGCCGAGGCAGCCGCAGATGTTCGGGAGCGCTGTCCGGAAGCGTCGGTGGTGTTCCTGAGCGCCTCCGCGGGGCAGGACGAGGTGGACGCCGCGCGCCGGGCAGGCGTCCCGCTCGTACGAAAGGACCAGGGAGTGGACGCACTCGTCGGCGCGGTGCGCGCCGCGGCGGGGAGGAGCGGAGCGGCATGAACCTGACCACCGACAACACCGCGGTCGTCCTCGATTCGACGTCGGACTATCCCGAAGCTCCGTCTCGCTTTCCGAACATGCGCTTCGTGCCTCTCTACGTTCGCTTCGGCGACGAGACGTACCGCGACTACGTCGAGCTCGGCCCGGCCGAGTTCTACGAGAGGCTCCGTAGCTCGCCCGTCTTGCCCGCGACGTCGCAGCCGACGCCTCAGGACTTCCTGTCGGCCTACGAAGAGCTCGAGCGCTACGAGCGCATCTACTCGCTCCACGTCTCTTCGAAGGTCTCCGGCACCTTCTCCAGCGCCGAGCTCGGGGCGCAGGAATTGGGCGGTGACAAGGTACGCGTCGTCGACACCCTGAGTGTCTCGCTTGCGATCGCGATGCTCTCGCACGCGATCCAGCGCCGCCTCGCGCGCGGGACGACGGACGAGGAGATCGAAGCCCTCGTCGAGCGGTTTCACCGCGACTGCGGCGTCATCTTCACCGTCGAGACGCTCGAGTACCTGCAGCGCGGCGGGCGGATCGGACGAGCGGCCGCGCTCGCCGGATCGCTCCTGAACGTCCGGCCGATCCTCGCGATCGAGGACGGCGTCGTCGTTGCGGTCGCACGCGTTCGCGGACGGCCGAAGACGCTCGCGGAGTTCGAGCGGCGCCTCGAGGCCGCGACCGAAGATCGGGCCGGGCTGCGCGTCGCAATCGCGCACGCGGACGCGGCGGAGTGGGTCGGCACGCTGAGCGAGCTCGTCTGGCGCGCGCGCCCGAAGGCGGAGATCGAGTTCACGGCCTCCCTCGGCGCGGTCGTCGGCACGCACGCCGGTCCGGGCGCCGTCGGCTTCTTCTGGTTCGCCGACGAGTAGGGGCGAGGCGTGCCTCGCCCGCTGCCTGTCCGGCCCCGGGACCTATAGTGGTCACGAGTTGAAGGGGACGCAAGCTGCTGTCCTGCTCCCGGCCGGCTTTGCCGGCGCGGACCCGGCTGAGGCCTGGCCTCGCCCGAGGAGCGCGCCTCGCCCGGAGCGGCTCGCGGCGTCGGTGGAGAGCCTGCCCGGTGTCGGGCCGACGCTCCGGCGACGCCTCACGCGCATCGGGATCATGGAGGTCGGCGATCTCCTCTGGCAGCGCCCTCGCCGGTACGAGGAGCCGGTCCCTGCGAAGCGGATCTGCGACCTGTTCGGCGACGAGGAGGCGGTGGTCGAGGTGGACATCCGGTCGGTCTCGAGTCGTCGTCGCGGAAGGCTCAAGATCCTCACGGCCCGGGTGGCGGACGACACGGGCGAGATCAAAGCCACCTGGTTCAACCAGCCCTGGCTCGAAGGGCGGCTCACGCCGGGCACGCGCGTGCGACTGCGCGGCCGCGCGAACAAGTTCGGCTTCGCCGTCTCGTCCTATGACCTCGAAGGCGAGCTGGAGACGGCCGATTTCGCCCCTGTCTACCCGGCGAGCGAGGACCTCTCGCAGAAGAAGCTCCGAGAGCTCCGCGCGGCTGCCCTCGAGCTGGTACGGGATGCGGGCGAGCCGCTTCCGGCCGCGCTTCGGGCTCGCGACCGCCTGCCGCTTCGCGCCGACGCGCTCGTGGCGGTCCACCGGCCGCGGGCGCTCGCAGAGGCGGAGACCGGTCGGCGCCGGCTCGCGTTCGAGGAGCTGCTCGTGCTCCAAGTCGCTCTCGCGCGGTCGGCGGCCGCGCGCGAGCGCGCGTCGGCCGAGCCGCTCGGTCCGCCGGGCGAGCTTCTCGCGCGGTATCGCGATTATCTCCCCTTCACGCTCACGCCCGACCAGGAGCGCTCGATCGCGGAGATCGACGGGGACCTCGCGCGCACGATCCCGATGCAGCGGTTGCTCCAGGGGGACGTCGGGTCGGGGAAGACGGTCGTCGCCCTGTACGCGCTCCTGCGGGCCGTCGAGCTCGGGCGCCAGGGAGCGCTCATGGCCCCAACCGAGACACTCGCCGAGCAGCACTTCTTGACGATCGACGAGCTCTGCGCGCCGCTCGGAGTCCGCGTCTCCCTCCTGACGAGCTCGGTCCGGGCTCGGGAGCACGCGGCCGTGCGACAGCTCATTGCCTCGGGCGACGCTCAGCTCGTCGTCGGGACGCATGCGCTCATCCAGAAGGAGGTCGACTTCCGAGACCTCGCCGTCGCCGTCGTCGACGAGCAGCACCGCTTCGGAGTCGGCCAGCGAAGCGCGCTCGTGGAAGGGCGAAGCCCGCATGTACTCCATCTGACCGCGACCCCCATACCGCGGACGCTCGCGCTGACCGTCTTCGGCGACCTCGACGTGAGCGAGCTCACGCTCCCGCCGGCGAACCGCAAGCCGGTCGTCACCGCCTGGGTCGGTGAGGATCGGAGCTCCGAGGCCTACCGTCGGCTGCGGCGCCACCTCGACGAGGGCCGGCAGGCGTATGTCGTGTGCCCGCTGATCGAGGAGTCGGAGACGAAAGTCGCTCGCGCCGCCGAGGCCGAGGCCGAGCGTCTTCGGAGCGGCGAGCTCAGCGGCTACCGCGTGGGCTGCCTCCACGGGCGCCTTCGGCCGGCCGACCGGCGTGGGCTCATGGCGAGCTTCAAGGCCGGCGAGCTCGACGTTCTTGTCGCGACGACCGTGATCGAGGTCGGAGTCGACGTCCCCAACGCGACGATCATGATCGTCCAGGAGGCGGACCGGTTCGGCCTCGCGCAGCTCCACCAGCTCCGCGGGCGCGTTGGTCGGGGCGCAGAACAGTCGTACTGCCTGCTCGTCTCGAGGCCGCGCGAGGAGCTGACCGAGGGTGCGGTCGAGCGACTCGAGGCGCTGGTGGCGACGACGGACGGCTTCGAGCTCGCCGAGCACGACCTCGAGATCCGCGGCGAGGGCCAGCTCCTCGGCGCGCGCCAGTCCGGCGTCTCCGACCTCCGCTTCGTCCGCCTCCGCCACGACCGGGAGCTGCTCGAGCGTGCCTGCGACGCCGCGCGCGGACTCGACGACGAAGGGCTGCTGGCGGACGAAGTCGACCGCTTACTCGGCGAGGCCGAGCACCTGGGCGAATCGTGAGGATCGTCGCAGGCTCGCGGAAAGGGCACCGGATCGCGGCGCCGAAGGGCGTCGTCACCCGGCCGACCGGGGATCGCGTGCGAGAAGCCGCATTCGCCCTCCTCGGGCCCGTCGAAGGAGCGGACGTGCTCGACGTCTTCGCCGGCTCCGGTGCCATGGGCTTAGAGGCGCTCTCGCGCGGCGCGTCCCGGTGCGTCTTCGTCGAGTGCGACCGCGAGGCGTGCCGGGTCATCGAACGCAACCTCGAGCAGCTGCGTCTGACAGGCGCGATCGTCATCTGCCAGGACGCCGTGCGGGCGCTTCGCGAGGAGCGGGCCCGCGGCCGCCGCTACGACCTCGTGCTCGTGGACCCGCCATACGAGGAGTGGGAGCGCTACGCCGAGCCGCTGAGCGAGCTGTTGCCGGAGCTGCTCGAACAAGGCGGCCTCGCGGTCGCCGAGACGTCTGCGCGCGTCGCGCCGGAGCTTCCCCTCGACCTCGTCACCACGCGCCGTTACGGTTCGGCTCGGATCACGGTCTTTTCCAGATGATCAGCGCTATCTGTCCAGGCTCCTACGACCCCGTCACGAACGGGCACGTCGACGTCATCCGTCGCGCGGCGTCCATCTTCGACCGGATCGTCGTCGGCGTCGTCCGCGACCCGCTCCACAAGGAGACGCTGTTCTCGGTCGAGGAGCGTGTCGCGTTCCTCGAAACCGCCCTCGCGGGGATCGAGAACGTCGTCGTGGACGTGTTCTCGGAGCTCGTGGTCGACTTTGCCCGGAGGCACAACGCGAAGACGATGGTGAAGGGGCTTCGCGTGATCTCCGACTTCGAGTGGGAGTTCCAGATGAACCACCTGAACCGCCAGCTCGCGCCCGAGATCGAGACCGTCTACGTCATGGCGAGCCCGCTGTACAGCTTCGTCTCCTCGAGCGGCGTCAAGGAAATCGCCTCGTTCGGCGGCAAGGTGGACGAGCTCGTTCCCGAGGCGGTGGCGCGGCGCTTCGCCGACCTTTACCCCGACGGACGCCCCGGCGCCCCCGTCTCACCCCAGGAGTAAACTTCCCGACCCATGGACGTACTCGTGCTCATCGACAAGCTCGACGACCTCGTGCACAACGCGAAAGCCGTGCCGCTGACCGACCAGGTTCGCCTCGACCGCGAGGAGATCTACGAGATTCTCGACCAGATGCGGGCGACGATCCCAGAGGAGATCAAGCAAGCGCGCTGGATCGTCAAGGAGCGGCAGGAGATGCTCGCGGAGGCGAAGCGCGAGTGCGACCGGATCGTCCAGGAGGCCCGGGAGCAGGCGATGCGCGAGGCCTCGCAGACAGAGATCGTCAAGCTGGCCGAGAACCAAGCCGAGGACATCGTCGACGACGCACGCCGGAAGGCGCGCGAGACGCGGCTCGAGATGGAGGACTGGGCGGACGGCATCCTGTCGACGCTCGAGGTGAATCTCGACAAGTTCCTCACCGCGGTGAAGCGCGGCCGCGAGCGCCTGCACGAGCGCTCCCAGGAGACGGTGGTCGCGGGCATCGGGCCCGAGCCCTTCGAGCCCCAAGAGCTCGACCGCTTCGCGCCCTAGCTGGCGCGCGACCGTAATCCGCTCGCGCGGATTCCGGTCGCGCGAATCCCTGAAGGCGGTCGCTTCGCGACCGCGGCGCTCCTTTTTCACGTCAAGCCGCTATGGGCTGGCGCAAGACCGGACTCCGCTC
>Ga0247727_10019068_pt1 | contig 10683 bp, 13 predicted proteins | sample WisWelCaveWW1625_FD_202498 | JGI IMG/M metagenome (GOLD analysis project Ga0247727, IMG submission 202498) | Biofilm microbial communities from Wishing Well Cave, Virginia, United States - WW16-25 | ecosystem: Environmental > Aquatic > Deep subsurface > Groundwater > Cave microbial mat | place...
ACGAGCTGGCGGTGTATGCGCCTTGTCGTTTGAGCGCAGCATCGCGAGAACAATCAACCGACTACGTATGTAGAAGTTCTCGGTAACTGTCTTCCGGACGCGGGTTCGATTCCCGCCGTCTCCACTTGGTTGTAAAGCGTGATGCGTAATACGTAAGGCTTATGCTCAATCTGCGAAGCAAAGAATTTACGTATTACGCTTTACGAATTAAATCAATGCGCAAATCTTTTTGGAAGTGGCTGCCGGTTATTGCGGCGGCGATAATGCTCCTCATTCAACCTCTCCTTTCAAGATTTCCCGTTGCCATCGAATCCCTCTACGCGAATGGCCTTTATAAACTTCTTGCAGCCGTCATCTCGCCGGTTACTGCGCTCGCGCCGTTTTCTTTCTCGGAAATTTTTCTTTATGTGCTGATTGCTGTCGGCGTCTATTGGATTGCCCGCGGCATCAAGCGCCGACGGTTTTGGAAATCGTTGGGAGAATTGATTATTGCCGGATCGTCAGTTTTGTTGTGGTTCTATCTCGTGTGGGGGCTGAATTATTTTCGCCAGCCGCTTGACACCTCTTTAAATTTCACCGGCGCTCCTCCCGATAGTTTGGCCATGCGCCAACATCTTGAATGGTCGATTTCCGAGACGAATACTGGCTGGCAGTCGATTCCCGAGTGGTCATTGGCAGAACTTGATGGTGAAATCGAAGCAGGCTATCACCGGGTATTTTCTGCTTTGCACATGAAGTTGACACCCGGCAAACGCCGACCCAAGACCCCATTGATTTCGGCTGTGCTGGATTATACTTTGACTTCAGGGATTTTCGGTCCGCTGTTTCATGAAGTCCATCTCAATGCCCATTTGTTGCCAGTGGAGCTGCCGTTCGTGCTTGCGCATGAGAAAGCGCATCAAATCGGTTACGCGCGAGAGGGCGAATGCAATTTTCTTGCAGTGCTGGTTTGTCTGACCAGCGACAATCCGGCCATGCGTTATAGCGGGCAATTTGCCGTGCTAGGCCGCTCGCGCTTTCATGCTTATGCGACGGATGATTCGCTTGAAAAGTTGATTAGACCGGAGGTGCTGGAGGATTTTGCCGTCGTGCGCCGGCGCGTCGAACGGTTTTATGGGCCGGTTGCGCGATGGGCGGAGAAATGGTATGATCTTTATTTGAAAGCCAATAAAGTTGAAAGCGGAGTGGAGAGTTACGGCGATGTGGTGAGCTTGTTGATACGCTGGAGAGAAAAAAACAGCGGGGCATTACTGCCATAAAAGAAAGTTCGTAGTAGTCCCTTTAGGGACAGGATGGGTGCCACCCCGCTCCGCCACTTTATGCTTCTATGGTAGCTGGGCGGAGAAGGCGCTACTACGAGCCAAAATTTTTCTTGGGAATCATCATGAAATCATTACAGGAAAAAATCGCCATCGTCACCGGCGCGAGCAGTGGAATCGGTGAAGCCACGGCGTTGCTGTTAGCCGAACACGGCGCGAAAGTAACTCTCGCAGCGCGGCGCAAGGATCGGCTCGGCAATGTCAAAAAGAAAATCGACGACATGGGCGGCGAGGCGATCATTGTGCAAACCGATGTGACGCAGCGCGCACAAGTGGAAGCAATGGTGAAGTCTACGATCAAGAAATGGAAACGAGTGGATATTTTGATCAACAACGCGGGAGTGATGTTGCTGTCATTCTACCAAAACCTGAAGGTGGAGGAGTGGGAGCGAATGATCGACATCAACATCAAAGGCGTGCTTTATGGGATTGCAGCGGTTTTGCCGATTATGCGCGAGCAGCGCAGCGGCTACATCATCAACGTTTCTTCGGATGCCGGACGCAAGGTGTTCCCCGGCTCCGGCGTTTATAGCGGCACCAAAGCCGCGGTGAATTGGATTTCCGAAGGCCTGCGCTTCGAGCTGGCGCGGGAGAAGATGCCGATTCGCGTGACCACTATAATGCCCGGCGGCGTGACGACCGAGCTGACGAAACACATCACCGATCCGATGGTGTTCGAATCTTTCAAATCATTTCCGGCGATTGAGTTCATGCAAGCGAAGGACGTTGCCGAAGCGATTCTCTATGCGCTGATGCAGGAGACGAGGGTGGATATAAACGAAATTCTTTTGCGTTCGACAGAGCAGGCGACGTGAGAGAAGGGATATGCGGGCGGTAATCCTTCGGTGATGGGATGAGTACAAAATGAAAGCACTTGTTCAACAATCTCGAAGCAGGTCATTTGGAACAGAGCGCGCTTCACTTATTCCAAGACCTCGACCTTGATTTCGGCGCAACGGTCGAGGCGGTGATCGTTGGTGTAAAAGACATCGCAGCCGCTGGTGATGGCAGCGGCAAGATGGACGGCATCGGGAGTTTTGAAGTTGTAGTTGGCGCGAAGCTCCGTGGCTTTGTCGATAACTTCGCGCGCGATGCCGATTTCTAAAATTATTTTGCTGTCGAAAAAATCCTCAAACTGTTGCAGTAAATCCTGATTGATATCACGAAACGGCTTTATTCGCGTCTCCAAACGCGATAGAAGAGAAGTCGCCAGTAAAATATCCGGCTTTCTTAAGCGTTCAGAGGCGCGTTTGTAAAATGGCGTGACTTTCTCGACCAAATATATTATTGGCGCCGTATCAAGATAGTAAAACATGCAAATCTAATCTCCCCAGCTATTCCGTTCCTCTTGAATCCACGCATCAATTTCTTCTTTGGTCAATGATTTGATGCCCAGCTTTTTTCTGCGTTCGTGAAGCTGTTCCAACCACGCAAAAAGGGCTTCGCCGTTATAACTTTTTTGTGGCGCCGGTTTTATAATCACTGAGACACGCTTCGTGGAAAGCGGCACCGGCTCATCCAAATGAATGATCTGCCCGTTTTCCACAGTGCCATTGACAATATAAGTCTGTTCCATAAGTGCATGGACTCCATTATTTCAGATGACGCCGCCGATTTACAAAAGCAGAATAATGAATCATTCAATCAAAATCAAGCTCCAATCGCGTCGCTCCTTTTTCCTCGATGAGTCTATGTTTGACCGGCGTTTCCCATTACGCGTTCATCGAAGGTGACTTGAAAAACGTCCTGGCGCGCGAGAAGATGCCGATTCGCGTAACCACGATCATGCCCGCTCCACCCCGCGTCCATAAATTCTAAAGGAGCCGGAGCGGGGGGCGGCGTGCTGACCGAGCTGACGAAGCACATCACCGACCCGATGGTTGTCGAGCTTGCCCCGCTCCGTTTCATATAATTATTGAACGGGACGGAGTCGAGACATAGTGTTCGAATCGTTCAAATTATTTCCGGCGGTTGAGTTCATGCAAGCGAAGGATGTTGCAGAGGCGATTCTTTATGCGCTGACACAGGAGCCGAGAGTTGATATAAACGAAATTCTGGTGCGTCCGATGGAGCAGGCGACGTGATAAATCATCACCTTTTTGTTTTTGCAGAAAATAATTCTCTCACGCCATTTTTTCCGGTCATCATTACTATAACTAAGATAACTCCGTAAATTATTTGCCTCATGTTTGCTGCAATGCTGTTCGGCATTCCAAGAAAGCGAAGGGCCTCGGGTAAAAGGATCAAAAATGCCCCAGCCAAAAAACTTCCTGTCAGATTACCAAGTCCGCCAATAATTACAATGGACAGAATAAGAATAGACTCGTTTACAGTGAAACTTGTCGGATCAATGTAGGAGATATAGTGAGCATACAATGCCCCCGGGATGGCTGCAAACATTGCACTCAATGTAAACGAAACTATCTTGCAGAAGTAAACATCTTTACCAATACTTTGACTATAAATCTCATCCTCACTGATTGCTATCAATGTCTTGCCGAAACCTGATTTGGAAATGTTTCTCAACACAAACCAAACGATTGCAACAAAGGAAAGTGAAAGTGTAAGGAAGGAGATTTTGCTGTCTAAACTCAGTCCGAAAAAATAAATGGAAGGGATGCCCGGAATACCAAACGGACCTCTTGTCAAGTCCATACAGTTATTCATGATTGAAAAAAGAATTATCTGAATGCCCAAGGTGCAAATGATGAAATAATCTTCCACAGTCCGCAGAGCGATAAGCGAAACAACGTACGCAACTGCTCCGCTAATGAGCATTGCCAATGGAATACCGAGCCAAAAAGAAAACCCGAATTGGGTTGAGAGGATCGCGGTCGTGTATGCACCAATACCATAAAAACCAGCATGCGCCAATGAAATCAGTCCGGTGAAGCCGGTAGAGAGATTTAAGCTTTGCGAAAGCAAAGTGTAGAGAGCAATCAGTATGAGCAGATGCAACACATACTCCATGTTACACTTCCACTTTTTTAAGGCGCTTGCCACTAAAGCCAAGGGGGTTCCAGCTCAAAAACAGAATGAGAATGATGTACGTAACAGCATCTATCCATTTGGTATCGATGTAGTAGGCCGCCAAGTTTTGTGCGGTGGCTACAAGCAGCGAACCTGCAATTAACCATGTTGTGCTGCCAACTCCTCCAATAATCATTGCGACTACCCCGTAAAGCAACAGATTAAAACCGAAAGTGGGTATCATATTGGTGTCCATTGCTGAAAATATTCCCGCTGTGGCTGCCAATGCTGAACCGATGCCAAAGGTAATAAGAATAATTTTATTGGACGAGATGCCGAAAATATTGCAGAGATCGGGATTGCTGGCAACGGCACGAATGGATTTACCTGTTGCTGTGGAATGCAAAAAAAGATTGACAGACACGAACAATAGTAATGAAGCCCCAATAGTGACGAGTTGTACGGTGGTGATATATGCACCGAGGATCTGGTTGCCGACTGCTACCTCATCGGTGTTGATGATTTTGGTATCGTCTCCGAAAAAAAGTGAAATGCAATTTTGCAGCACTACATTCAAACCAATGGAAGCGATTAAATACTTCAATGCAGGGATATTTTGTTTTCGCATTGAACTGTAAATAAACAACTCACAGATTATTCCGATGCAAGTTGCTACGACTATCGCAGCAATGAGCGAAACTAAGAATGGAAGTAAAAGTTGTTGAGAAAAAAAAAAGTGAGGTAGGCACCTAATGAAATGATAGCTGCGTGAGCAATATGAAAAACTTTTGCCGTATGATAAATAAGAGAGAATGAAAGGGCTATCAGTAAATAGGCTGATGCCATTAGAACGATATTTACTGCAACCTGATTCATCAAAACTGTCTTAGCCATTATGATTTGACGTATTTAGCTACGATCCAATTGTATAATTCCTTCACCGCAGTGATATCATCCCCCCCTAAATCAATACCTTGGAATTTGTATTTACCCTGGTCGAACGATATAGTTCCTAAAAATGCCTCCTCATGAGCATACCCGCCAACAAACATCTGGCTGCCACTTCTAATGTCGCTCCAGTGCCCGGGACTAATAGTAGTCACGGAGAGGTTATTACCTGATAGATACTTGGTCTTGAATTCCGCTGCATCGCCAATATAATCCTCGCGGTCTTTATGCGCTTCTAATCTCCAAGTCTCAATCTTATCGCATTCTGAAAGATAAAATAGAGTCAGAAAATCGTGAACATTTGATCCGCGATCCGACGGGTCGCCGTCCAAACAAACCATATTGACACTTACTCCTGGTATTTCGCCTGAAACGCAGAGAGCGATTTGCTCTTTCAACTTGGAAAATTTATGTTTTCTCTTTGAGAGATTAAAACATTCATCAAATTGTCCCGGGTTTGGGAATAGTGTCAGAAGGTGCACAGGGCATTTATACTTAATTGCATCCTCGAATAAATCTATGCAATGTCCGAGAAGTTCTTGTGCACTCGAGAATTTGAAAGGATTGATCTTCTGATATATTTGCAACGAAACGAGGAAACCCGCTACACCAACCACGCCGAAAAACACGTTCGAAGAAACGATGATAATATGTGAATAAATGGCATGTTCGTTTGTAAGGGATGCGTCAAAAAAATAAATTGCTGCGTAACACGCTACGAATATAAGAAGAAGAAAGACGGTTCCTCTCTGTACCCAGAAAACATATCCCCGCTTCCAAAGCCCTATAGCTAACCGTGCTGCAGAACCCTTAAGTTTCTTCAATAGTTCATTGAGCATGGCTTTCCCCGATTGGATTAATTGATTAACACATCTATCTTCGAGTACTTAATCCACAGTAGCGCTTATTACTTTAGCGGGGCACGTATGAACGCTCCAGATTGAACTGTCTTGATGATAATAGGTTTTACCACATCTCCCTTTTCGTCGAAGCTGGTTTCGCCTGTGACACCCTGATAGTCACGGATGGTGTATAAGTGGTTCTTAATACAGTCCGTGTTGCTTCCGCATTTGCGCAATGCGTCCGCGATAATGCTTAAGCCATCATACGCTAAGACTGCAAAGCCTTCCGAGTTATGTCCATAACGCTGTACGTATCGTTTTTGATATTCTTGGACTCTCGGATCTTCAGATGCCGGATCGAAATGATGCGGATAATACACACCTTCTGCGGTGTTCTTGGCAATCCGCAAAATGTCTGGGTTCTCAAACGTTGCGGCTGCTAGGAATTGTTGGTTCATTCCTATCTCTCGAGATTGTTTCAGGATTTGACCTATTTCACTATAGGCAGGAACAAAAATCGCATCGGGGGTCGATTGCGCTGCTAGTGCAACTTGCGTTCTCAGGTCCGTCACCCCTTGCTGAAAGCCGTTCTCCGAAGTGATCTGTCCACCGAGAGCAATGAAATCTTTTTTGAAAGTTGCCGCTAAGTCAACACCAAAATCATTGTTTACATAAATAATTGCAATCCTTCTCAGTTTTAAGTCGTTGTAAGCGTATGCTGCAAGAGCTTTCATGTAAAGGCTTCCATCCGGCTGAATGCGAAAGACATAATCGCCTGCATCGCGAATCTTTGGAGACACAGCTTCAGCCATTACGATTACATGAGATTCTTCGGCAATCGGAGCTTGAGCGAGTACCGAAGACGACGCCCATGAGCCGAATACTACTGGAACTTTGTCCACTTTCGCCAGCTTTTGCATCGCGCTAGCTGCTAATTTGGGGTTAGCTTGATCATCTTCGTAAATGATTTCGAGAGGTTGTCCATTTATTCCACCTTTGGCGTTGATCTCCTCTTTACCCAATTCAAGACCCTCCTGTATCCATTTGCCATACTGCGCAGGCTGACCACTGAGTGGAAGAATCGCCCCAATTTTTAATGCGCCTTTCTTGCCACTCGGACATCCGATGAATGCGAATACTATAATTAACAAAGGTGAATATATTAGCCAAACGGAACGTCTTAGCGTGTTCATCTTTTACCTCTTGTTAGTTGTTGGTTGAATAATAATATCTTCCTTCTTCATCCAATGGACAGAGTGGACGACTGGTGGAAACTGTAGGGACTCGCCACTTGCCCACCACTTCGCAACCCGCTCTTCTTTCAAACTGCACATTGCTGCCCCGCCCGCCTTCTCAAGAAAAGATGATACGCTTGAAATTAGGGACTTAATCAAATCGTGTTTACCTTGAGCTGTGTAAACCAGTGCGATTCCCCACGATTTAGGCATATATATCATCAACAACCCCGTCTCTGTCAACTGCTTTAGCAAATTGGGGTCTGAACGTTCTGGACAAAGTGTGAGATGAAATTCACTCTCCCGGAAGGTTTTAGGTGGCAATGATGTCATCTCTAGTTTGAACGGAATTAGAACATTCGGATCATGAGGAGACCACGCAAAATCCTTATCAAGACTAACCAGTTCGCCCTCAATATAACCCATCATAGCTTGTTGCGATTGTGCGTAAGCCCTGACTCTTGAAAACATATTGCGGAATTCTCCGGCACTCTTAGTCTTAAAAGTCAAGTGATTCAACGGTTCAGTTTTTCCACCATCCTGTCCGACGAAATCAGTGCGAAAAAATCCAAGCTCGTTTGTGAGCAAATTCTCAAAGTCTCGCGACAACCAAGCCGCATCTACATGAATATGAAAAAGTCGTTTGCTGATAAATTGGCTCATTGCTCTCCCTTTTTGGGGGCCACGGGTTTCAGAATGTAACTAGACTTGTCTATAAGCTTTACATTCCCATCCGGAAAAATCACTTGATTAGACGAATCAACATGAACTTTGCTCCCCCCTATGAGAAGGATAACATGTGTTTCTGGGAAAAATGTTCCCATTATTTGCCCATTGTCATTCCACACATTTCGTGGGGAATTAACTAATGGATCTATTTTCTTTGCTGAACGACCCATATAATTAGTCCAAGTCTCAGACAGGAAGAAATCATTATCAGCTACACAAGTCATTTATCAGCACATTAGGCCGATAAAGCCAACGAGGTTTATTATGAAACCATTTACGACATCGCGAAAAGATATCGCTTACTTTCCCCAAAGCCGCATCGTTGCCTAATACTTAACAACTGTCTAAGTAAAAACTAATTTTCAAAAACCCCATATTTTGACCATTTTCCATCTTCAACTTTGCTATGTCGTACTTTGTTGCTTGAATCGACGCATTTATTTTTTATACAAATACTGAATTTAGCTCTTTGATATCAAATGTTGCGTTCACCTCTAGTTTACTGAAAACCTTGCCAAGTTTCAAGCCAATTATTTTATTTGCAAATCGTGCACATTCTTTAACACGGTGTTCAACAATTAGTAAAGTGATTCCTTTTTTTTCATTTAATGCTTTCAAATTTTCAGCAACAAATGATACGTTTTGAGGTGATAATCCGACAAAAGGTTCATCATATAAAATCATTTTGGGTTGGTGCAAGGTTGCCATTGCCAAGGTGAGCAATTGGCGTTCACCGCCACTTAGTTTCATAGGTGTTTTGGCAAGATAGGGTACTATTGTAGAGAAAATTGAAAGTGTAATCTCCATTCGTCGCATAAATAGCCTTTTGTCAATAGTTAAGCCAGCCATTTCCAAATTCTCCTTCACGGTGAGGTCTTCAAAAAGTTTGTTCCTTTGCGGAATGTAGAGCAACCCTTTTTTCAGAAGTTCTGACGTTGGTTTGCCTGTAATATTCATTCCGTCATAAATAATTTGCCCGTGACTCCATTGGGGTAACATGCCGTAAATTGCTTTAAGCAAGGTAGATTTTCCACTACCATTGCTTCCTACAAACAAAACTATTTCGCCTTTGCAAACTTCAAAGGAAACATCATAAAGCACCTGCTTTTTGTCATAGCCGGTTGAGATGTTTTCAACCTTTAGCATTGCATTTGTCAGATGTAAGCCTCCATTACTTGTTTGTTGTTTCTAAGTGAGTCAATGCTTTCAAAAGTTGTAATACAACCTTCGTGTAGGAAAAATATCTTGTCTGCAAGAGCGCCAATAAAATCAATGTTGTGTTCTATCAATAAAATTGTTTTGCCTATCTCTTTCAATTGTTTAATGAGCATAGAAATTTTATAACGATACATTGGTTGTATTCCCGCCACTGCTTCATCAATAAGTAGAAGCGATGCACCGTTTGCAACACAGCATGCGAGGGAAAGTAGTTTTTGTTGTCCGTACGAAATGTCAGCAGCCAAAGAATTTCTGGCATCACTGAGGAAAAACTTCTCAATAATTTCATCTGCGGTTTTATCTAATTGCTGATTTGTCTTACGATGGAAATTTTCAGGTAGCAAGGCATTGAACCAATTGTCGGTTGGGTTGGGTTGTATTGCTAAAATTATATTTTCCTTTACAGTGAGTTTTGTAATGAGTCTCAAATCCTGAAAAGTTCTGCTAATGCCTTGTCGGTTAATCTTATATGGCGGTTCATGAGTGAGATTTTTTTCTCCCCAAAAAATCTCACCGCATTGCAGTCTGATGAAACCTGTAATGATATTGAACAAAGTTGTTTTCCCTGCGCCGTTGCTACCCATCAAAGCGTAAATCTTTCCTTTTTCTAAATACACTGAAAGGTCTTTAAGGATTTGTTTTTCAAGGGAAAAACTAAAAGTAAGGTGGAGGAGCTTAAGTGTCAAGTTCGTCCCTACAGAGAAGTCAAGATTAAACATGTACACTGTCGAAGGGTGGCGTGCAAAATATCATAATAATTTACTGGAACGTATATGCGAAAATTTTACTGAAAAGTCAAGCCATTCTTTTTATTTCGAAGAGTTTTTCGCTTATTTTAACTGCGCTCCAAAAGTGCAACTTGAAAGTTGCGCCACGAATTTGCTCAAAACAAAAATCCCCCTGCAAGAGGGGGATTAAAATTAACAACAAGCCGTTGCGATGGTTTTCGAGAAGCTTTCTCTTCCAGCTTCCACCAATGATCTGCCACAGTGATGACTGACTACTGATTACTGATCTTCTCTTCCAGCTTCCACCAATGAATCAAGCCCAGTTCGTGCTTGTGCGCGGAGGCCGGAGCTTTTGGCAACACGCGGAGATGATACTGGCTCGATCCGTTGAATGGTGTGGCTGCGGTGAGGCGATAATGGCTCACGCCGTCACCGTTGCTGCTGATCATTTTGAGTGGGATGGCTTTTGCCTTTGGAGTTTTGCTGCTATTCTTTTCTGCGGTGCAATACAATTCGACTTGCACGACGTCTGGCGGCAGTTGGCCGAGGTAAACCGAGGCGTCAACTTGAATTTCATCGCCGCTCTTCGACAGGCTCAGAGAGCGGCTCTTCGGCAAGCTCAGCGCTCCGCGCTTTGAGATGGCTTCGGCGTGGGTGACGTGTACCAGCGGCCAGTTCTCGCGAATCCATTCTT
>Ga0247727_10019069_pt1 | contig 10683 bp, 11 predicted proteins | sample WisWelCaveWW1625_FD_202498 | JGI IMG/M metagenome (GOLD analysis project Ga0247727, IMG submission 202498) | Biofilm microbial communities from Wishing Well Cave, Virginia, United States - WW16-25 | ecosystem: Environmental > Aquatic > Deep subsurface > Groundwater > Cave microbial mat | place...
TGATCGACGACCGGCCGGACGGCACGCTGCTCTCCTGGAGCTACGCCGAGCTCGAGACGCGCGCGAACCGGCTCGCGAACGTGTTGCTCGCCCACGGCGTCGGCCCACGCGACCGCGTGATCTGGTGCGGTCCGAACTCGCCCGACGTGGTCACCATGACGCACGCGGCGCGCAAGATCTCCGCCACGGCGGTGCCGCTCAACTACCGCTTCACGCCTGACGAGGCGGCCTACGTGGTGGACAACTGCGACGCCGTCTTCGCGTGGGTGGACGCCGAGCAGGCGGGCCTGTTCGCCGAGCTCGGATCGCGCTGCCCGAAGCTCGCGAGCGTCGCGGTCTACGGCGGCCGGCCGAGGCCCGGGCAGCTCGAGGGCGAGAAGCTGCTCGCCGCCGCCGTGAGCGCGCCGCCGCCGCGGCCCGCCGTCGAGCCGCAGACCATGATCTACACCTCGGGCACCACCGGACATCCGAAGGGCGCCGTGCGCAGCGGCCTCGGCGATCCCGACCAGCTGCGCGCGCTCACCTCGTTCATCGGCTACCGCCCGGACGACGTCTATCTCTCGACCGGCCCGCTCTATCACTCCGGGCCGGGCGGCTTCATGGGCCTCGCCTACGCCTTCGGGCAGAGCGTCGTGCTCCAGCGCAAGTTCGACGCCGAGGACTGGCTGCGCCTGCTCCAGAAGTACCGCGTCACCAGCACCTTCGCCGCGCCGACGCCGATCCGCATGATCTGCAACCTGCCGGACGCCGTGAAGGCCCGCCATGACAAGCGCTCGATGCGCATCATGGTCGCGAACGCCGCGCCCTGGTCGCATGCGCTGAAGCAGCAGTACGTGAAGGACTTCCCGCCCAGCTCCTTGTGGGAGGTGTACGGCTCCACCGAGCTGGGCGTCGACACGATCCTGCGCCCTGAGGACCAGCTGCGGAAGCCCGGCTCGTGCGGGCAGCCTGCGCCGATGGTCGAGGTCGTGCTGTTCGACGACGACGGGCAAGTCGTTGCGAAGCCGCACGTCCCGGGCGAGCTCTACGTGCGCAGCAAGAACGTGCTCAGCACCTATCACAAAGCGCACGACAAGTACCAGGCCGACATGCGCGGCGACCACCACACCGTGGGGGACGTCGCCTACTTCGACGAGGAAGGCTTCTACTACATCTGCGACCGCAAGAAGGACATGATCATCTCGGGCGGCATGAACATCTATCCGGCCGAGATCGAGGCCGCGCTGGATCTGCATCCCGACGTGCACGACGTGGCCGTGTTCGGCATCCCGAGCGAGCAGTGGGGCGAGGCCGTGCACGCCGTCGTGGTGCGCCGGCCCGGCGCGACGCTCGGCGAGGCCGAGATACTGGCTCACGCTCGCGCGCAGCTGGCGAGCTACAAGCTCCCGCGCTCGATCTCGTTCGCCGACGAGCTGCCGCGCACCGGCAGCGGCAAGATCCTGAAGCGCACCCTGCGCGAGCCCTTCTGGGCAGGCCACGACAAGCGCGTCGGGTAGCGGGGACGTTCGTCAAAACGTCAAAACGCGAGCTGAGCCGCTGACCGTTTTGACGTTTTGACGAACGTCCCCGTCTTACTCGGGCCAGCGACGCGAGAGGACTTCTTCGACCAGGTCCACTGCGCCTTCGATGCCGAAGCAGCCGGTGTTGAGCGCGAGGTCGTACAGGCTCGCGTCGTCCGGATCGATGCGGAAGCTGCGCTGCACGAACTGCCGGCGGCCGAGGTCCTCGCGCTCCAGCCGCGCTCGCGCCTCGGCGAGCGGCAGGTCGTAGCGCTTCGCGAGCCGCTCGGCGCGCTCTTCGCGCGGCGCCACCACGAGCACGCGCAGCGCGTGCTCCGGGGCGAGCACGTAGCTGCTGCCGCGTCCCACGATGACGGCCGAGCCGCCCTCGCCGAGCGTCGCGATCACGCGCACGAGCCGGCTGACATAGTCGCCCTCGCTGAACGGCGCGGGCCGGTTGCGCAGCCCGTCGATCACGGCCTCGATCGCGCCGCGCACGCGCTCGTCCATGCCCGCCACGAGCTCCTGCTGGATGCCCGACAGGCGCGCGATGCGGTCCACGATCTCGACGCCGAAGAACCCATAGCCGAGTCGTTCCGCAAGCAGCCGTCCGAACTCGTCGGCGCCCGAGCCCGGCAGCCGCGAGATCGCGACGCAGGGGCGGCGCGGGCGCAGGCGCTGCCGGCGCGCCTCGAGCTGCCAGCGTTTTACCTGGTGCTCGACGAGCTGATCGATCGAGCGAACTCGGGTCACGAATACGAGTCTACTACGAGCCCCGGGGCTCCCGCCGCTTCTCCTGGAAGCGCCGGAATTCGGGCCCCTCCCAGGCGCGTTGCTCGCCACGCGCGTAGGCCTGGGCATTCCACCAATAGTTCCAGGCGTTTTCGCGGTTTTCCGTCGCATAATCGCGGCTCTTGATCACCCGCCCGGGCACGCCCGCGACCACGGAGCCCGCGGGGATCCGCGTCCCTTCGGTGACGACTGCGCCCGGCGCCACGATCGAGCCGCGCCCGATCACGGCGCCGTCCATCACGATCGCGCCGATCCCGATCAGGCAGTCGTCCTCCACCGTCGCGCCGTGGACGACCGCGCGGTGGGTGATCGAGCAGAAGTCGCCGATCGTGGCCGGGTCGTCGTAGCCAACGTGGATCATCACGAAGTCCTGCAGGTTCGTGTGGCTTCCGATGCGGACCTGCTGGCACTCGGCGCGGATCACGCACTGCGGCCACACCGACGAGCCCTCGCCGATCGTGATGGCGCCATACAGTTCGGCGCTCGGCGCGATCCAGACGCTCTCGTGGATCTGTTTCAGGACTCGACTCGCATCCGGCTGCCCCATCGTGCCAGTATAGTGGCACGATGTCATTGGAGTTCGGCGTCTTCCAGGGTGGATCGGTCGGGCCGCGGCCCTGGGGCGAGCGCGAGGCGCGCCGGCTGCGCCAGGACATCGAGGTGGGCATCGCCGCCGACCGCGCCGGCTTCGACACGTTCTGGGCGCCCGAGCACCACTGCCTCGAGGAGTACTCGCACAGCTCCTCCTCGCACCTCTCGTGCCTCGCGGTGGGCGTGCAGACGACGCGCATCCGCGTCGTCACCGGCATCATGAACCTGTGTCCGCCGATCAACCACCCGGTGCGCGTGGCCGAGCAGATCGCGCTGATCGACGTGCTGACGAATGGCCGCGTCGAGCTCGGCACCGGGCGCGGCAGCGGCAGCACCGAGGTCAACACCTTCGGCGTTGCCGCCGACGAGACGCGCGCGATGTGGGAGGAGGCGATCCGCGCCATCCCGAAGATGTGGACGCAGGATCTGTTCTCGTGGGTCGGCAAGTACTTCTCCGTGCCCGAGCGCTGCGTGCTGCCGAAGCCGGTGCAGAAGCCTCATCCGCCGCTCTGGGTGACTGCGTCGAACCCGGGCACGCTCGAGGTCGCCGGCCGCATGGGCATCGGCGCCGCGATGTTCAACTTCGCCGACCCCGAGCTGTCGCGGCCGCTGGTCGAGTCCTACAAGAACGCCGTCGCGAAGGCCGAGCCGGTGGGCGCCTTCGTGTACGACAAGATCATGACGATCGCGCCGACCATGTGTTTCGAGGACGGCGAGGAGGCGCGCGCGGTCTACCGCGCGAACGCGAGCCGCGTGGCCGCGCACTTCTCGGTCTACTTCGACACCATCCCGGCCTTCGGTGAGCGGCTCGCCGGCATCCCACGCCCGATCCCGCAGACGAAGCTGCGCGAGCTGATCCGCGAGACTGCACGCTCGGGTGCCGCGAAGAATCCCTTCGCGGATGCCGCGTTCGACCCCGAGTACCTGCACCAGAACGGCATCTGCGTCGGCACGCCGGCCGAGGTAGCCGCGACGCTGCGCCGCTTCGAGGCGGTGGGCTTCGACCAGATCGTGCTGGTGCCCGTGCTCGGCTGGGAGACGCCGCAGGAGAAGACGCTCGAGTCCGTGCGGCTGCTGGGCGAGCAGGTGCTGCCGCAGTTTCGGAAGGAGCCATGAGATGAAGCACAGGGTGATCGTCTGGGGGACGGGCTTCACGGGCAAGATGGTGGTGCGCGAGCTGCTCGATCACCCCGCCTTCGAGCTGGCCGGCGTGATCGTGAACGACCCGGCCAAGGATGGGAAGGACGTCGGCGAGCTGCTCGGCATCCGCAAGGTCGGCCTGAAGGCGACGCGTGACGTCGATGCCGGGCTCGCGCTCGAGGCCGATGCGGTGGCGTACTTCGGGCCCACTGCCGAGTTCGCCGCCGCGAATCTCGAGAACATGAGCCGCGCACTGCGCGCGGGCAAGAATGTCGTCTCCACCTCGATGACGCCGCTCGTCTACCCGAAGGCGTGCCCGCCGGCGATGGTCGAGGCGCTCGACAAGGCCTGCCAGGAGGGCGCTACGAGCTGCTTCACGACCGGCATCGACCCGGGCTTCGCGAACGATCTCTTCCCACTCACCCTGATGGGCCTCTGCGCGCGCGTGGACTCGGTTCGCATCCAGGAGATCCTCGACTACCAGAGCTACACCGGCGACTACGCGAAGACCATGGGCATCGGCCGGCCGCTCGAGGAGAAGGCGCTGCTCGAGAACACGAAGATCCTGGTCTTCTCGTGGGGCCACACCATCCCGCTGATCGCGGACGCGCTGGGCGTCGAGATCGAACGCTACGCCTCGAGCTACGAGAAGTGGGCCGCACCCGAGCGCATCGTGCACATGAACGGCGCAATCGAGCCCGGCTGCTGCGCGGCGGTACGCTTCGAGATCCAGGGCATCGTCGCTGGCGAGCCGCGCATCGTGATCGAGCACGTGAACCGCATCACCAAGGCAGCAGCGCCGCATTGGCCGCGCACCCAGCTCGAGGACGACGACTGCTACCGCGTCATCGTTCGCGGCAGCCCGAACATCACGCAGGAGACGGCCTTTCGGAGCGCCGAGAGCGGCGACTCGAACGCCGGCGGCTGCCTCTCGACCGGCATGCGCGCGATCCACGCCATCCCGGCGGTGTGCGCGGCGCCGCCCGGCCTGCTCTCGGCCCTCGACCTGCCGCTGATCGCGGGGCGGGGGAACATGCGCTGAGCGCGCGCGAGCGCGCGGCCCCGGTCGGCGCGCGAGCGCGTCGGTCAACCGTAGGGCGTATCGAGCGGGTACGTCTCGAAGGAGCCGAGCGCCTGCACCAGCTCCTCGGCGCTCCAGGGCCCGTCTTTGTCCTGGCTCTGCGTGAGCGTGAGCGGCTGGAACAGGCCGATGCGGCTCTTCGCCACGAAGAACACCTGCCCGTTGATGCGGGCCGCGGCCTCGGTGCAGAGCGCTGCGATGAGCACCGCGACGTCCTCGGGGCGCTGTATCGCGGCGGCGAGGTTCTCGGCGCGGCGGGCGGCGTCGCCGCCGGCGGCGCGCCCCGCCTCGATCGCGCGCGCCACCATGCGCGTGTCGGTCGCCGAGGGATTCACGGCGTTCACGGTGATGCCGAAGGGCGCGAGGTCGCGGCTCGCGACGTTGGTGAGGCCGAACGCGCCCCCCTTGCCGGCGCCGTAGGCGGCGTTGCCGGGTACGCCGATGATGCCGGCCCGCGAGACGAGGTTGACGATGCGGCCGAAGCCGCGCTGCTTCATGTGCGGGGCGGCGGCGCGCGTGCAGTAGAAGGCGCCGTGCAGGTGACTGGCCACGACCCTTTCGAACAGCGCGGGCTCGAGCTCCCAGATCGGCGCGCCGGCCGCGAGCCCCGCGTTGTTCACCAGCAGGTCGACCGCGCCGAAGCGCTCGAGCGCCGTCCCGACGATGCGCTCCGCGCCGCTCCACTCGGCCACCGAGTCGCTGCTCGCAGCCGCGCGCCCGCCAGCGGCCTCGATCTCGTGCACCACCGCGGCGGCGAGGCTCGCGTCGCCGCCGCTGCCGTCCGGCAGGGCGCTGCCGTCGGGCAGAGCGCCGACGTCGTTCACCACCACGGCGGCGCCGAGCCGGGCCAGCTCGAGCGCGGTGGCGCGGCCGATGCCGCGGCCCGCGCCCGTCACCACCGCCACGCGCCCCGCGAGCAGCACGCTAGTGCACCGTCTTCGGCAGGCGTCGCACCCGGTAGCCATGCTGCCTGAGCAGGCTCGGGACGCCGCGTGCACCCACCACATGCGCCGCGCCCACCGCCACGAACCAACGCCCGCCCGCGTCCACGCGCTCGGCGATACCGCGCGCCATACGAGCGTTGCGTTCGAAGTAGAGCGCCTCGAAGAACGGCGCGAGCGACGGGTCGCTCGCCAGCTCGCCGAACACCTCCTGCTCGAGGCGCGCGTCGTCCCCGAGGCGCCAGGCTTCCATCAGAACGGAGATGATGTCTTCCTCGTCGCCGCGCCGCAGAAACTCGTCGAGGAGGCGCACCTGGATCTCGAGGGGCATGTGGTCGAAGGCGCGGAGCTGCTCCTCCGGCGTCTCGAGGCCCTCGGTCGGCTTGCCGGTCTCGGCGGCGTCCTCGACGAGCCGCTGCTCCACGCCCTTGCCCAGGTCGTACCCCTCCTGCTGGAGCTCCAGCACCTGAAGGGTGAGCAGGGCGAGCCACGGCTTCATGCTGCGGAAGCCGGAGAGTGGAAGCTCGAGCTCTGCCACACGCCGCCCGAGTGCGCCGAAGGTCCCCTGGCCCACGACCTCAAGGAGCGTGCGCCCGTCCAGGAAGTAGCCGATCTCGACGGACAGCAGACTGATCTCGGCGGGGTCGGCCTCGTCGGGATCGATCTCGAGCACCAGAGTGTCTGCATCGGCGAGCGCGCGATCGACGACTGGATCGAAAGTAAGCTCGTCCTCCGACAGATGTACGGAGCCGAGCACGTGCGCGACGCCCCCCGCACCGTCTGAGCGCTCGACTTCCCACAGGAACAGCTCGCCCGTCGGAGCGGGTGCAGGCGCCGTCGTCGCGCAGCCGAGCCCGAAGCCGAGCGACACCACGAGCAGAAGCTGGACGCGGATTCGAATCAGCACGCGGTCTCCGCTGGAGCCCGAAGGGCGCTGCTAGGATACGGACTTTTCCGCAGAGGGAGAGCCTGCCGCATGCGCGCGATCGTCGTGGACCGCTGGATGGAGCCTACAGACCTGACGCTGCGTGAGGCACCCGAGCCCGTGCTGCGGCCTGGCACGCTGCTCGTGGACGTGAAGGCGGCCGGCTGCAACTTCTTCGACATCCTGATGTGTCGCGGCAGCTACCAGGTGAAGCCCCCGTTCCCGTTCGTGCCGGGCGCCGAGGTGGCCGGGGTGGTGGCGGCGGTGGGCGAGGACGTCTCCGGCTTCGCAGCCGGCGACCGCGTGTTCGGCTCGTCGGGGCTCGGCGGCTTCGCCGAACGCGCGCTGGTGCCGGCCGGCGGCGCCTGGCAGCTGCCCGATGCGATGAGCTTCGCCGAAGGCGCGGCGCTGCCGATCGTGTATCCGACTTCGTACGCGGGCCTCGTCTACCGCGCGGCAATCCAGCCCGGCGAGACGCTGCTCGTGCATGCGGCCGCGGGCGGAGTGGGCGTCGCCGCGGTGCAGCTCGGCAAGGCGCTCGGCGCGCGGGTGCTCGCGACCGCTGGCGGCGCCGACAAGCTCGCCGTCGCGCGCCGCGCCGGCGCCGACGTGGTGATCGATTATCAGGGCGAGGACTTCGTGGCGCGCGTGCTCGAGGAGACCGCCGGCCGCGGCGCCGACGTGATCTACGACTCGGTCGGCGGCGACGTCTTCGAGCGCTCGCTCAAGTGCATTGCCTGGAACGGCCGGCTGCTGGTGATCGGCTTCGCCGGCGGCGAGATTCCCTCCGTGAAGCTGAACCGCATCCTGCTGAAGAACATCGCCGTGGTCGGCCTGCACTGGGGCGCGTACGCGAAGTTCGAGCCCGCCCGCATCCCAGAGACGATGCGCGCGCTGCTCGATCTCTACGCCAAGGGCGCGCTGCGCCCCGAGATCTACCGCAGCTACCCGCTCGCGGAGGCGAGCGCAGCGCTCATCGCGCTCGGCTCGCGCAAGACCTGGGGCAAGGTCGTTCTCACCCCCTGACTCCCCGGGGGGATCCGTTCGCGCCGCGTTGCGCCCGCCGGGGTCGCTTCCTACTCTCCGCCGCTCGCCAGAACCCGGGAGTCACGGAATGGCCAAGAAGTCGCAGGTCCTGCGGGATCAGGGCCGCGCCAAGCTGATCAAGAAGTTCGCCGAGAAGCGGGCCGCGCTTCGCAGGCAGCTCCAGGATCCGAACCTCTCGATGGAAGAGAAGTTCGAGGTGCAGGAGGCCTTCGCGAAGCTGCCTCGCAACTCGTGCCCGACCCGGGTGACGCGCCGCTGCCGCATCACCGGTCGCTCTCATGCCGTGTACCGGAAGTTCGGCGTATCGCGCATCATGCTGCGCGAGCTCACGCTGAAAGGCGAGCTTCCCGGGATGCGCAAGTCGAGCTGGTAGCAAGCGCCGCGGCGCGCGCAGCGAGGGCGAAGCCCGAGCGGAGTCAAGATCATGAAGCAAGGCATCCACCCCGACTACCACACCGTCTTGTTCGTGGACAACGCTACGGGCAAGGAATGGATGGGCTGCTCGACATTGAAGTCGGACAAGAAGCGCACCATCGACGGCGTAGAGGTTCCGGTCGTGCACCTCGAGATCTCCGCCGAGAGCCACCCGTTCTGGACCGGCCACCAGCGCGAGCTCGACGCCGAGGGCCGCGTCGACCGCTTCCGCAAGCGCTACATGAGGAAGAAGTAGATGCCGCGCCGCTGCCACCTGACCGGCGCGCACTCGCACGCCGGCCAGAACGTCTCGCACAGCAACCGCAAGTCGAAGCGTCGTTTCGCGCCCAACCTGCAGCACGCGCACCTACACAGCGACGCACTCGGCCGCACCGTGCGCATCCGCGTCTCGACGCGCGCTCTGCGCACGGTGACGAAACGCGGCGGCCTCGACGCCTACCTGCTCAGCAGCGACGATGCGAAGCTCCCGGCCGAGGCGCTCGTGCTCAAGCGCCAGGTGCTGAAGGCGCTGCACTAGCCGGTGCGCGCCGGGCGACCCAGCCCAGCAGCAGCGCCAGCAGCAGGAAGGGTGCGAGCGTCCAGGCTGAGACACCGATGGAACGGTACATCGGGCTGGATGCCCACGCCGCGAGCTGCACGCTGGCGGTGAGCGGACAGGAAGGAGAAGCGGGCATTCGAGGTCCGATAAGCATCATAGGGGGTGGCGTCTGTGTAGTACCAAAATAGAAATGTCCGGTTTCTCCCAAGTAGAAATGTCCGCTTTCTCCACGGATACGCGGTACCCCCACGGGCATGGAGGCAGTGACCATGAGCTACGAGGAGCTGGATCGGGTGAGGGTCATCGAGCGGGTGATCGAGCGGCGGCTGACGCAGCGTGAGGCCGCCCGGATGCTGGGTTTGACGAGTCGGCAGGTGCGTCGGCTGCGCCGCGGCTACGAGCGGGACGGCCCCGAAGGCCTGGCGCCTCCGCATCGCGGCAGACCCAGCAATCGGCGGCTGGCTTCGCAGCTGCGCCGGGAGGGGCTCGCCATCGCCCGCTCCCGGTACGAGGGCTTCGGCCCGACGCTCGCCCACGAGAAGTTGACGGAGTTGCACGGCCTCCGGCTCTCGGTCGAGACGCTCCGGCGGTGGATGATCGAGGAGGGCCTCTTTCTCCCCCGGGCGCGCCGAGAGCCGCGGATCCAGCAGCCCCGGCGGCGCCGGCCGTGTCGCGGCGAGCTCATCCAGATCGACGGCTGTGACCACGAGTGGTTCGAGGAGCGCGCGCTTCGCTGCACCTTGCTGGTGTTCGTCGACGACGCAACCAGCGCCTTGATGGAGCTGCGGTTCTGCGAGTCGGAGTCGGCATTCTCCTACTTCACGGCGATGCGTTCTTACCTCGAGCACCACGGCAAGCCGGTGGCGCTGTACAGCGACAAGGCCACGGTGTTCCGAGTGAACCGGAAGGAGCCCCGTGGGGGAACCGGAGTCACGCAGTTCAGCCGAGCCCTCAGCAGCCTGAACATCGAGATCCTGTGCGCCAACACGCCAGCGGCGAAGGGTCGGGTCGAGCGCGCTCACCTGACGCTGCAAGACCGGCTGGTCAAGGAGCTGAGACTGCGCGGGATCAGCGACGTCGAGGCCGCGAACGCTTTCGCCCCGGAGTTCATCGCAGACTACAACCGCCGGTTCGCGCGCACCCCGCGAAGCGAGCACGACGCTCACCGCCCCTTGCAGCCGTCCGACGACCTGGCCCGCATCTTCAGCTGGCAGGAGACCCGCCTCGTCTCGAAGAGCCTCACCCTGAGCTACCAGCGGGTGCTGTACGTGCTGGACCCGACCGACGCCGCGCGGGCTGCGCGTGGGAAGAGAGTCGGCATCGAGGAGCGGGAGGACGGTTCCCTGAGCTTTTGGCACAGCGAGCACGAGCTGCCGGCGACGGCTTTCCCCAAGGAGCACGGCGTGCGGCAGGCAGAAGTCGTCGAGAGCAAGCGGCTCTCGGCGACCATCGAGTTCATCAAGGAGCGACAGCGCGAGCGCATCGAAGCGAAGGTGGCGAAGCCATCCACCACCCTGCGGAAGGCCCGCCTGCTGCGCGCCGGAACGCCGCGGCGGACCCTTCCGTGCCCCTCCATAGAGACCGGACTGTGACCGATCGAACGGGGAAACCGGACATTTCTAACTTGGAGAGAACCGGACATCTGTACTTTGGGCCGACAAAGGCGGAAACCCAGGCAATATTCCCTATGCCCT
>Ga0247727_10019070_pt1 | contig 10682 bp, 3 predicted proteins | sample WisWelCaveWW1625_FD_202498 | JGI IMG/M metagenome (GOLD analysis project Ga0247727, IMG submission 202498) | Biofilm microbial communities from Wishing Well Cave, Virginia, United States - WW16-25 | ecosystem: Environmental > Aquatic > Deep subsurface > Groundwater > Cave microbial mat | place...
GACCGGTTGACTACATTCATGAGTTTCTTGGCGGCTATGGATTCAGGTACCGGGTAAGCGATCAGGTTTTCATTGGGAACAGTCTTGGTTTTGGTATATTCCGGCAATCGAATTATGTCGTCACATTAAATGACAGAAAGGGCCGGACAGGTACCAACGGATTGGTTCAGGTGAATTTGGGATATGAATTTAATTAGTTGCCGGATTGTCCCTTTGCTTTTGATTTGTGGAATCACATTCCTGGGAGCATCCTGCGAAAAGCTGGACGAAAATGCTCCGTTAAATCTCGTGGGCGGGAAGCCACTCATCATTGGTCACGGTGGTTCTGGATTTGTGACAATGAGGAATACAGTTCCGCCGAATACGATGGAATCCATCATCCATGCCATGGAATCGGAAGATGCCGACGGGATTGAATGTGACATCCGTCTGAGCGGGGATTCCGTGCTTGTTGTGATTCATGATATGGAACTTGCCACTGCCACAAACTGTAAAGGGTGTTTAGACTCGATTCATTCGGGCGATTTATCCGGCTGTATATACCGGAACACCTTCAGTTCGGGATTGCACAATTACGAAATTCCCTTGCTGGAAGAAATTTACAATCACTTCAAAAATTGGAATCCGCATCCCTGGATCTCGCTGAATGTAAAGACCGACGTTTGCGAAGGAGATGAATTCAATAGTGGCCGGATGAAAACATACTCGGGAGCGATTGTGGCCATGATCAGGAAATATTCGGCGGAACAAGTGACAATCATTGAAAGTCCGACGGTTGAATTCCTGCGGGAAGTCCATGCTCTCGACTCAAACCTCCTGATCATGCTCGACGGCAATTCACCAGATCAGGAGCTTCCGCTCATCCGTGCTGAAGGTTGGGACGGCATCGTCAGCAACTTGTATTCGATCACAGCAGAGCAAGTGGAGACGGCTCATGCCGGATCTTTGTTTGTCGTCGTTTATGGCGTAAAGCTCCGGCAGGATGCAGTGAAGGCGTTCAACCTGGGGGTTGATATGATACAGACTGATGACATCAGGATGTGCAGGGCGGTGGGGAGGTAGAAATAAGGCATTCATCGAGACAACATATGCGTTTTCTCTACTCCTTCTGAATCAAAGCTGTTGTCACAGCAGTAGTTGTAGTCAATTGGCATAGGTTCTTGAGATGAGATCTTCATCCTGTCATTATCGGCAAATTATTGCCGTACAATCACCTTCCGGACTTCACCAAAGTCATCCGATTTCAGGGTCACAATATATACGCCGTCGGTTACATCCGGAAAACTGATTGTGGATTCCATGTTCTTGCCTGCCCTGACCTTCTGTTCATGAACGAGCACTCCCGTAAGGTTTCGGATTTCCAGATCACCTTCCTCAATCCCGGGAAGGGAATACCTGACAGCAAAAACGCCCGAATTCGGATTCGGATACAATTCAAACCATGATGGAGGAGAGTCCGGAATACCAACAGAAAATCCAACAATGAAAGTGTCTGATTTGGAGCAGAAGTTCACATCGCTGACCCATACATCATATGTACCCGGCAAAACATTCTGCAAATTTTGATTTGAAGAACCATCGCTCCAGAAGAAACTGAAGGGAGGGGCACTTCCTGTTACAGTGAGGTACACCGCACCGTCCTGGCAGCCTGGACAACTTGCCGGAACGATGCTGTCTGGTGAAATGGTTAAGGTTCCCTGGCTGTTGACTGTGGCCGTTGTCGAAAGGGAACAGCCAAGTGAATCGGTGATGTCAATATTGTATAGTCCGGCAAACAATCCCCAGAATGTACCGAAGGGCTGAGGGATTCCACTGTTCAGGCTGTACTGCAATTGGCCGGTTCCGCCGCTTGCGATGACTTCAATTTGTCCCATTCCGCCGTCGCACCAATCGTCAAAAACAGTCACCGATTGAATTGAGATTGAATTTGAAGCAGGGACAACAAACGATTGAATGGCGATGCAGTTGTTCGCGTCGGTAATGGTGACGGAATAATTGCCGGCGGAAATGTTCGTGATGTCCTCTGTCGTTGAACCGTTGCTCCATAGGAATGTACATGGTAAAAAACTGCTTGAAACGGTAATGTCAATGGTTCCATTGTTTGTCTGGCAGCTCGACGCAGTGATGATCCATGAATCAACCGAAACATCTCCCTGCCCGGAAGCGACAGCAAAAACGAGGTTAAGCTGGCAGCCGGTGGAATCGGTAATGGTTACGGAATAGTTTCCTCCCGACAGCCCGTTGATATCCTGGGCAATCGCTCCTGTGCTCCAGCTATATTGGTAAGTGCCCGCCCCACCGGATGGAATCAAATCAATCGCACCTCCGGCGTTTCCACATTCCTCATCTGTGATTGATGCCGAGGCTGCGAGAGTTCCTGTATTGTTATTGACGGAATAAACGGGTGATGTTATCGCACAGCCGCTGATGTCAGATACTGTGACTGAATAATTACCTGCAGAAATTCCGGAAAGGTCTTGCGTGGTCGCTCCATTGGACCACAAATACATGTATGGGTTGGATCCACCGGAAACTGTAATATCGATTGCCCCTGCATTGTTTCCACAATTCTCGTGGGTGATGACCGGATTTGCAATCGCGATTCCATTTCCCAGGTTGCCGACAACCGAAATTGTAGTGTCACTGCACCCGGAGGCATCCGTTACGATCACGGAATACGTCCCTGCAATCAAACCGCCAATGCTTTGCGTGGTGTCGCCATTGCTCCATGCGAAACTGAATGGAAGATTCAGGCCATTGACAGCAAGGGAAATACTTCCATTCCCTTGTCCGCAGGTTTCATCGGTAACCGATGGGGTGACGAATAGGCTTCCGGAACTGAGGCCGACGACGGCCGATGCCGATGATGTACAACCCAGTCCATCGGCAATCGATACCTGGTAGTTACCGGGGGAAAGTCCACCCGGATCTTCTGCGGTGTCGCCGTTGCTCCATGCGAATCCGTATGGCAGTGTGCCGCCTGCAACTGTAATATCCAAAGACCCGCCGCCGCCGCCGCAAAGCGCATCGAATACCTGTATCGCTGTGACTTTTAGATTTCCACCCTGATTCTTAACTGTTCCGGTCCATGTCAATTGGCAGCCGGCGCTGTCACCAATCAGCAATGTGTAATTCCCGGCGGGAATGCCGGTCACATTCTTTGTTGCGGATCCGTTGTTCCAGAGAAATGAAACAGGCGAAGTTCCTCCGCCGGTTCCGATCAGAATGGATCCCGATCCGTTGGCACAGGTTTCATCGGAAATGGTGTCTCCGGAAATTGTCAGACTTCCGGAAGAATTTTTTACAACGGAACTTGCGGAGAATTCGCAGCCGGCCGAATCAGATACCGTTACCGTATATACTCCTGAATTCAGGTTGGTTAGCTGGATTGTTGTGTCACCGGTATTCCACAAATACGAAACAGGTGAAATTCCTCCGGAGACCGAAAGCGTAACTTCTCCAAGCCCGTTTCCACAGTTTTCATCTACCGAAAAAATCTGAACGAGGGACAATGATCCCGGATTGGAAGAAACGGCAACGATTCCGGTATTTGTCTTGCAACCTCCGGATGTTACCGTACAATTGTAATTGCCTGTTGCAAGACCGGCAATGTCTTGTGTCGCAGCTCCGTTATTCCACAAATAGGTAAAACCTGTGCCGCCGGTTACGCTGATGTCGATACCTCCATTTCCTCCTCCGCAAATCTCGTCGGCTACGGCAATTGACGTGATGCTGAGACTACCAGGATCGTCGGCGACTGCAAAGGAAGAAGAAACGATACAACCTTGACCATCGCTGACATTTACATTGTAATTGCCATCGGCGAGGCCCATAATATCCTCTGTGATGGCGGCATTGCTCCAGGAATAATAATAAAATCCGGATCCTCCGGCGACAGTGATGTCAATCGAGCCTGCGGAATTTCCGCACAGTTCATCCGTCACATTTGAATTTGTGATTTGCAGAGTGCCGGATGAATTCTGGATGACAAACGGGCCGGCAACAATAGAGCAGAAGAGACCATCGGTTATTTTACAGGAATAATTTCCCGGAGAAAGATTCACAAGGTCCTGTCCGGTTGCGCCATTGCTCCATAGGTATTGAACAGGAGCATTGCCGGTAACAGAAAGGTCAATTGAACCATCATTTTTGCCGCATGCCGCGTGCGAAACAATATTTCCGGTCAATTGCAAGTTTCCGCTGTTGTTGCCAACTGTTGCGGAACCGGAAACACTGCATCCGGTGGCATCCTGCACAGTTACAGAATAATTTCCGGCCCAAAGCGAACTGATATCTTCGGTTGTGGCACCGTTTGACCAGGTAAAAACAGCCGGGGCTGTTATTCCGGTGAGAAAGAGATCAATTGCACCGGAAGAATCTGCGCAAAATTCATTCGTCACAACCATATTGAGAATTATTATTGCTCCCGGATCATTCGCGACGGTTGCCTGCGATGAAAGAGTGCAGCCGGAAGTATCAATGATGGTAATATAATATGTTCCGGAACTTAATACGTACAAATCTTCTGATGTAGAACCATTGCTCCATTGATAAGTCAGCGGCACCGCCGGGCTGCTTGCTGAAAGATTCAGGACGCCCATTCCGTTGCCGCAAACTTCGTTGGTCACGTCAATTCCACCCAGGGACAACTGTCCCGGTTCATTCACAAGTGTGATTTGGCCGGTCGCAAATGAACATCCGGCTGCATCGGCAACGGTTGCAGAGTAATTACCGGCTGCAAGATTGCTATTGGTATCGGCTGTCGCCCCGTTGTTCCAAAGGAATGAATAAGGTTTGGATCCACCTGAAACGATCAACCTGATTTTTCCATTGGCGCCGCTGCAAATTTCATTGTCCGCGAGAACCATATCCAATGACAAAGTTCCCGGATCATTCGTAACCGTGTAAACCGGAGTTGACAGGCTGCAGCCGGCAAAATCAACAATGAGGCACGAATAGGTTCCCGCAGAAAGTGAATCAAGGTCCTCGAATACCTCCCCATTGCTCCAATTAAACGTATGAGGCTGCATACCGCCCATGATGGTGATGTCAATGCTCCCCAGGCCATTGCCGCATGTCTCGCCGAGAGGATTCCCCCATGTCTGCTGCATAGTTCCCGTATTGTTATAAACAGTATATGTTTCGTTGATGCCGCAACCGGTGGCGTCGGTTATTGTCACAGTATAGTTTCCTGCATTCAAAGTGGAAATGTCCTGGGATACGGCACTATTGCTCCAGGAATAAAAATAAGGAAGGGTGCCCCCTGCCGGTGAGATGTCAATGCTGCCTTTTCCATTGCCGCAGGTTTCGCTGCCAATCAGCGGCGTGCCGGCTGTCAGGGTCCCGGCCTGGTTAAAAATAGTGTAAACGGATGAGGAAGTGCATCCCTGGGCATCTGTGATGGTTACAAAATACGTGCCTGCTGCGAGGGAATAAATATCTTCTGTGAATGAGCTGTTGCTCCAGACATAGGCAAGCGGCGCATACCCGCCTGAGGGCGTGATATTTAAGGAGCCGTTTCCATTTCCGCAGGTTTCATCGGTCACGACTGCAGTTCCGGACGATAAATTACAATTGACCTGGCAGTTACCAACGTTGTTCAGGATTGCAAATGTATCGGCCATTGTACACCCGCCATTGTCGGTGATGATCACTGAATAATTTCCAGCCTGGAGAAAAACCTGGTCTTCGTTTGTCGTGGAATTGTTCCATGAAAATGAATAGGGCGGGTTTCCGGATGTTACTGATAGATCAATTGATCCGTCTAATTGACCGCAAACTTCATTGGAAATGACGGCGCTGCTAACGATTCCGGGAATCGTATTGACCTGGATTGAATTCAATTGAACACATCCGTTTGCGCCTGTGACCGTTACGGAATACATTCCTGCCGGGACATTGAGGAGATCCTGTGTGCTTGCTCCGTTACTCCAGAGGTATGTCCACGGACTACCGGCGCCGGTAACCGTGAGGTTGACGTTTCCGTTGCTCCCACCCGGGCAAGAAACCGCCGCAGCAGAAACAGAGGTGGTGAACCCGGAATTGTTGTTTTGTACGAAAAAGGAAGAGTCGAAATCGCAACCTGTCGAATCGGTAGAGGTGACTGTGTAAATTCCCGGCGAAAGACTGTTGATGTCTTCGGTAGTTGCGCCGTTGCTCCACAACCATGTGAAAGGTGCGAAGTTTCCTGTGGTTGTGAGGTTGACCGAACCGTTTGAATTGCCGCAATTCGGATTGTTGACAGTGGCGGATAAATTTATTTTTCCAGGTTGACCGATGATCACTGTATCACCGGCAGCATTCATGGAAAAACTCAGACTCCAGTTGCATACCCATCCATTGTCCTGGGGTTTATAGTCCTTTATCCAGATTGACCAGGTTCCATTGAGCGGGGCGCCGACAAGGTTTGAAAAAGGCTGGTAAGGTTGATAGGATCCAGACGGGAGGAATTTATCATTCTGAATCGGAGGCCCGGTCACCGGAATGTAGGAATAGGTGTAATTCCCCGCTGTATTGACCATTGTTCCGTATTGCGGGCTGTTGGTGAAAAAATATGGATAGCAAACTCCCATGGTGGAGTCCGGATTATTGGTATCCACGGGACCTTTGGCAACCGGTTCTCCGAAATTGGTGTGATTGCCTCCCGGCCTTTCTTTGAGTTGGACGAATGCGCCATTGGGTGCATACAACCTGATTCCGACATCGCCGATGAAACTGTGTTCTAGTGAAACCGAAACGAATTGAAGCTGAGCTGCATTGGTCAAAGTTGTGCCCACCGGAAATCCCGAAATTGTGATTGGAGTGGTATAAATATTTCCGTTGCCATCGGGAAGAAAAAGGGGCTGGCCGGCATATTGGCCTCCGGCGGCGAGAGCTCCCCCGCCGCAACCATATCCGTCAAGGACTTTGATTCCATAAATCCCTGCAGGAAGGTTTGGAATTGTACTGGTCTGGAAAGTATCTGCACCGTTGAGGACGATTGAAAAGGGAGGCGTACCCCCGGTAATATTCAGAGAAATGGAACCAGTGGAATCACCGTAACAATCTGCATCATTTCCTGTGGCGGTAAAAGTGATCGGGACATTGTCTTTGATGTACAACAAAACGCTGTCAAATGGAACGCATGGTTCGGGTTTGTAGTAGAGCAGGACAGACTCCTGGCCTTCTGTGAGACCATCAATGCTTGCCTTGATGAAAATTGTCGCGCTTGTTTGACCGGCAGGAATTGTAAAAATCGAATCAATGAATGCGTAATCAATGCCGTTTACCGCGCTTCCTTTTACCTTTAGCGGGATATTGCTGGGATAAGGAACAGGGTTGCTCAGCGAAAAGGTGAAGCTTGCCTGCTTACATCCTTCCACAGCAACGGAATCTCCGAGAGCAGTATTCGAAACGGCAGAAATACTTCCCTGCACAAGGCTGTTCTCCTCAAGAAACACGCCGGTATCGAGTGCATCGTCGAGTGCGTCGGCGACTGCCAGCTTGAGGTGATAGGTCTCGCATGGAATGAGTCCGGATTTTTTAGCAGTAAGGACTACGGTAATGCCGTCGTATTCCAGCGTCGTCCCGTTCGGATTATCTACATAATATTGCCAATATGAAGTTGTATTTATATTATTGATCGAAACATAGCTGGTCGTTCCGGGCACCAATGCTATATTTTGCTGCCCGGCGATGCCTGGGCCACTGATATAAAATGCAAAAACGTCATTGAAGGAACCCACAAATTCCAGGTATTCGTCGGACCCGAAAACGTACTTGAACTGTATTTGGTCGGTTTCCACTGTAAAGTCAAATTCAAGGACGGTAGCGTCATATGTCTGTGCGCCTGCCAGGGCCGTCAATTGTGTATCACCTGGAGTCCCATTGTTAAATGAAATCCCTGAATTCACATTCGGCCCAACCGTGTTGTCCCGGCTTCCGGATGTCAGCATGATTCCAGAACTGAGCCCGAGATTGGTATTGGAGGCAGAGAATGTACCGTATGAAATCGCAGCTCCGGAAACCACCGCATTGGTGACGGAGATTCCGGGTCCCGCAAGGTTATCAGCCAATTGCTGTGCTGTAAATCCGCCCGTTACGGTAAGCTGACAGATCGCATGTTTGCAAAAAAGCAGGAGAAGGCAACAATGTAGCAGCAATCTTTTCATTCATCCGAAATCCAGAAGAGAGGATAAAACCGGAAAGCAATTTACATGATGATTCCCAATCAACCGCAGAAGGTTGCATTTAAAACTGCCGGCCTTGTCGGGATTTGACAATATCTGAAAGGAAATCATCTTCGATGGAAAAAACAAGCTCTCCGGCGAATATCAGGAAATCGAATCGTAGTGCCAGACTCTACTTACCGCCTCATCGTGTGCTATAAATCCAGCAATAACGATTTGGGGTTTGCCCCGGATTTCAATGGGAATTTTCGGCCTTGTGACATCGGAATCGTGACCGGTGGAACACTGGGCCGGTTTTTCAAATGTCTCTTTGGGTTGAGACTTGGACGCATTTTTTGAAAATGCAGAACAAATTCAATTCGCTCTTTTTCGCATGCCAGGTCACATTGAACGCAAGCGAAGATGTCGTATTCACATATTTCCCGGCATTGCCTCCGGGACGAATAACTACTTTTCGACTTTAGATTCAAATATCCGTCTTTTCCCCCGCCACCAGCACCTTGAGTGAATTCCGCCGGATTTCACAAATAATTTTCGCCGGCATATGAACCGGATCGCCGTCCACCTGTGCGATTCCATCAGAGGGCCGGGTGATTTCAAACCGGCTTCCTTCGATGTGGGTGACGAACTTGCTTCGGTGAATGGTCCCCTGGAACAGGCGGCGCAGAATACCGGCTGTCTGGACAACCGGATTCTTCTTCAAAAAAACTGCCGTCATTTTTCCGTCGCGGATGCTCGAAAGTGGTGAAATTTTCGCGCCACGGCCCCATTCGGTTCCGTTCATGATGTCAAGCAGCAAGGGATCGGCGAGTTGCAGTTTTTCGCCACGATCAACGATCAATGTAACCGGATAGGTTTTGTATTTGAAGAAAGTCTGGGACCCGATTTTGACATAAGTCTTCAGTCCCCGCGTCTTGCTCGATGCAAATTTTTCTGCAACTGCGGCCTGCATTCCGATGCCAGCAGTGTTGAGAAAAGGCTCTCCGCCAAAAACTCCGGTGTCAACCAGGGCGAAATTCTGTGCCAGGCATTGCCGGATGGCTTCATCGTATTTCATGCTGAAGCCGAGATGCCCGGCATAACCATTGCCGGAACCGGAGGGAACAATTCCCAGAGCGATCCCGGTGCCGATCAGACGTTTGCCAACGGCATGAACAGTTCCGTCTCCGCCGCAGGCGATTGCCGCATCGTAGGAATCGCGGACGGCCTCAGCGATAATCGAATCTATTTGATCAATATCTGACCAGATCCGGATTGCGAATTTCGTTCCTGATTCACGGCAGATCCGGCGGATGCGGTGAACCAGACGGTCAGGCTTTTTGCGCCGGCCGGCAACCGGATTCACAATGAACATGCGTTTCATTTCATCCATTTTCCGGCTATGATTCGGTTTTCCAGACGGCAATTGACGGTTTCCTGGTAAAAGCACCGCAAATCATAATCCATCTGCCGGGCGACAATGATAGGAATATCGCTTGCATCAATATGTTTCCAGCCGCCGGACGCATCACGGTGCAGACAGGGCATATTTTTTTCGAAATCTGTGCTCCAGGCATATTGAGGCCCCGTTAAGGTATAAATTCCGGAATGATTTGTCACAGCGAAATTTTGCTGGTCTGCAGTCAACAGGGATCTCCCGGCGCTCGCATGCCAGATGTCAAGCCGCAGCAATTCGATGATGGTTGGCAGGATATCAAGCTGGTCTGCCGTTCGATCGTCAACTTTTGGTTCCAGGCCGGGAGCGATGATGAGCAGGGGGATGTGGCTGAGGTCAAGAATATCACGGTTATTGCCGTCTGATTCATGAAAGGTGTGATCCGCCGTGATAATGAATATGGTGTTTTCGAACCAGGTTGTCTTTTCTGCAAGATCAAAAAAATTTACAAGTGCACGGTCTGAATATTTGGTCGTCTTCTTCAGATCTGACAAATTGGAATTTACGATGTCGCTGAATCCTTCATCCGGAATCCGGAAGGGATGATGGTTTGAAACCGTGAACAATACGGAAAAGAAGGGTTGTGAATGATTTGACAATTCCGAAGCCCACCATTCGAAAAAAGGAAAATCGAAAATACCCCACATGCCATCGAAATCAGATTCCGTGTCCGGGTATTCATCCATTCCATAGTACTTCGCGAAACCGGAGATCCGGGAATAGTTGTCAAAGCCCATGGTTCCGTTCCGGCCGCCATGATAAAATGATGTTGCGTAATTCTTTGCGGCAAGAATATTCCCAAGGCCTTGGTGATTGATGGTTTCGCGGTCGGAGCCGATGATCGGACGGTTGAAAATATCAGGAATGGAATTCAGAATTGCCGGAAGCGCCTCGACGGAGCGGGTAGCATTTGCGTGGAAATGGGTAAACAAAATTCCTCTCTTGCTCAGCTTGTCGAATCCGGGCGTGATGTTCTCATCGCTGTTGCCGATCACTCCACAATAGGAAGCATTGAGACTTTCCATGATGATGAGAACCACATTGGTTTTGTTTTCCGGCCCTGGAAAATCAGCCCGGCG
>Ga0247727_10019071_pt1 | contig 10681 bp, 8 predicted proteins | sample WisWelCaveWW1625_FD_202498 | JGI IMG/M metagenome (GOLD analysis project Ga0247727, IMG submission 202498) | Biofilm microbial communities from Wishing Well Cave, Virginia, United States - WW16-25 | ecosystem: Environmental > Aquatic > Deep subsurface > Groundwater > Cave microbial mat | place...
CAACGATGCACCCATCATCATGCTGTTCGATGTGACCCAGAGCGTGGCGATGAAGGACACGGTACAAGGCGTCTACCTCGAGCCGGCCAGCAACATCTGGATCGCGAAGTACGGCTGGAAGCAGCGGCAGTAGCGTCACCCTACCCAGTCAATCACCGCCAGGCCGAGCGTGGCCTGGCGGTGGCATCACGTCGGAACCCGGAGGCCCTGTGGCGATTTACGCAGCCAGGCGCATCCTGGCCAGCGTCCCGATCCTGCTGCTTGCGGTCACCGCCGTCTTCTTTGCCTTTCAGGTGATCCCCGGCGACCCGGCCCACCTGTTCGTAGGTCCGGACGCGTCGCAGGAGACGATCGAGGCGGTCCGGCGCGAGCTGGGGTTGGATCGCCCGGTCTATGTGCAGTACCTTGAGTACCTGCGCCGGCTGTTTCGAGGCAATCTCGGCCTCTCGATCACGACCCGTCTGCCGGTCACCCAGGAGCTCGGGGCGCGGTTCGCCAACACCGTCAAGCTGGCCGTGTCGAGTATCGTGCTGGCGACCGTGATCGGCGTCCTGCTGGGCACGATTGCCGCGGTGAAGCAGGGAACGTTCGTGGACCATCTGGCGACCGTCGTGGCGCTGATGGGGATCTCGATCCCCGTCTTCTGGCTCGGCCTGCTGATGATGTATCTGTTCAGCGTGGAACTGCGCCTGCTGCCCAGCGCGGGCAACGACACCTGGCGTCACTACTTCATGCCTGCGCTGAGCCTGGCGACGTTCTCGCTGGCGTTCATCGCCCGCATGACCCGCTCGTCGCTGCTGGAGGTGATCCGCCAGGACTATGTGCGGACCGCGCGCGCGAAGGGCGTGCCCGAACTGTTCGTTGTCGCCCGCCATGCGCTCCGCAACGCCCTGCTGCCAGTCGTCATCATCGTCGGTTTGCGCTTTGGGTATATGCTCGGCGGTGCTGTCGTCACTGAGGAGGTGTTTGCCTGGCCGGGGATGGGCCGGCTCCTGGTCACGGCCGTCGGCCAGCGCGACATCCCGGTGATTCAGGGCGCGCTCCTCGTCTTCGCGACGTCGTTTGTGGTCGTCAACATGGCCGTCGACCTGCTGTATGGTTTCCTGGACCCACAGATTCGGTACCAGTGAGCCCGCCGGGATCGGTCGCCCGTTCGAGCCGCGATGAAGCACACACTGCGGAGCCTCTGGCGGCTGCACCGGCTGGCGGTCATTGGCGCAGGCATCGTGCTCCTGTTCTTCCTGACCGGCCTCGCCGCGCCGTGGATCGTCCCGCACGACCCCAACCAGGTGAACGTGCGGGCGGCGCTCCGGCGCCCGGGCGGCGACCACCTGCTGGGGACGGACAGCATCGGCCGCGATCTCTTGAGCCGGATCATCTTCGGCGCGCGCGTTTCGCTGTACATCTCGGCCTCCGCCGTGGGCTTCGGCATGGCCGTGGGGGTGACCCTCGGCATGCTGGCCGCGTACTACCAGCGTCTCGACGCGCCGGTGATGCGGTTCGTAGACATGCTCCTGGCCTTTCCAGGTATCATCGTGGCGTTGACCATCATCTCGGTCCTCGGCCGCGGGGTCGAGAACCTGATCGTTGCGATCGCGATCGTGCAGGTACCCCAGTTCGCCAGGCTGGCGTACGGTCTGACGCTGGGGGTCAAGAGCCGCACGTTCGTCGAGGCGGCGGTAGCGACAGGCGCTTCTGACTGGTTGATCCTGACCCGGCATATCCTGCCGAACTGCCTGTCGCCCATCGTCGTGCAGGTCAGCCTCCTGATTCCCGGGGCGATCACGACCGCGGCCAGCCTGAGCTTCCTGGGGCTGGGCGTCCCTCCGCCGACCGCGGAGTGGGGCGCGATGCTCCAGAACAGCCTCCAGTGGTCCCGCCTAGCCCCGCACGTTATGGTGATCCCCGGCCTGGCGCTGATGCTGGTGGTCTTTGGGTTCAACGTCTTCGGCGACGGGTTGCGGGACGCGCTGGATCCGCGACTGCGGCAGATCCGGGTAGGGACCGGCGGATCGCGCGGGGCGGGGACGACATCGCCCGCCGAGGCGAGATAACCCGGGCAGGACGCGCCGGCACGATCTCCGAATAGCCCGGACAACAATGCGTTTGCGACAGATATCGCGGGGCCGGATCGCCCTGCTGACCCTCGCACTGCTCGTCCTGCTCGACCTCGGGCGGTCCGTGTACGCGCGGGTAGGATACGCACGCCCCGTGCAGGTTTGGCAGCCCAATCCGGCGGTGTATGCCGATATGACCTGGCCGCCGGGCGCCGATTTACCGCCGAACGTGCCGCTCGGGCGGCGCGTCTACGCGCAGCGCTGCGCGGTCTGCCACGGTCCAGACGGCCGGGGCAATGGCCCTGCCGCGCCCTCGATGATCCCGCGGCCGCGCGACTTCACCAGAGGTGAGTTCAAGTACCGGTCCACGGGTCCCAATCAGCTGCCGACCGATCATGACTTGCGGCGGGTCGTCCGGGACGGGCTGCGGGCTAGCGCGATGCCTTACTGGCGCGGCGTGCTGAGTGACGACGAAATCCGCGCGGTCGTCGCGTACGTCAAGGTGTTCTCGCCGGCGTTCGGACGCACACAGCCACTGCCCATGGTAGTGCCACCGCGCGTTGCTCCGTCGCCGACGAGTCTGGCGCGGGGCCGCGCCCTCTACCAACAGCGGTGTGAGACGTGTCACGGCCAGGACGGCCGCGCGTGGACCCTCCTCCAGGACGCGAAACGGTACCCTGTCATCGCGCGCGACCTCACGGCGCCTTGGACCTTCAGGGGCGGCAGCGAGCCTGAGCAGCTCTGGCTCCGCCTGACCAATGGATTGCCGCCGGGGCCGATGCCGTCTTTCGCCTCCGTGACCACGCCCGAGGAGCGATGGGACATCGTCAACTACGTGCTCTCCCTGGCGCGCATGCCCCCCTGGGCGTCAGGCGGCCGCCTCGAGGGGCCGGGACAGGATCCGGACCTCGTGAGGCGAGGCGGCTACCTCATCCGCGCGTCCATGTGCGGGCTCTGCCACACACCTATCAACCGAACGGGTATCTATCGCGGCGACGACTTCTACCTCGGTGGTGGAATGCGCGTCGGCGCCTACCCGCACGGGCTGTTCATCAGCCGCAATCTGACCGCGGATCCTCAGACCGGTCTGGGACAGTGGACCGAAGCACAGATCGTCGAGGCGCTGCGCAACGGGCGGTCCCCCGACCGCCTCCTCAACATCTGGGACATGCCGTGGCCCTGGCTGCACCGCCTGACAGACGATGATGCCCGCGCGATCGCACGCTACCTGAAGACCCAGCTCCCCGCGGTCAGGCAGTGGATCCCGGGACCCTTGCAGTACGGTGTGATCGAGACGATCCTGGTCAAGCTGATGCATGGCCTGCCCGCCGCCAACCCCGGGGTTCTGACGTTCGCCGACGGCATGTTTGGTCAGATTGGCGGTCTATCGCGTGATCTCCCGCAGCGTCTGCTCATCGGCGCGCAGTGGCTCGTGCTCCTCGTCGGCACGGTGGTGGCGCTCCGCGTGCGACCGACGCAAGCGCGGCCAACGAGCAGATGGCGAGGGATCGCCGCCGTCCTCCTCGGCTTCCTTGTCGCGCTGGTCGGATGGGCGCTCTACGCGCTGCCCATGCTCCGCATGATCCCACCGGAGCAACTGGTCGCCGGGGCTACCGGCGATATTCCGTCCATAGACCAGGCGCGTTTTCCCAGCAAGGAGCATGGCGCGCTGTCCGGCCGCGGTCAGTATGTGTACCTGACCGCATCCTGCGCGCTCTGCCATGGGGCCGATGGGGCGGGCGGCGCTAAGATCAGCTGGCGACCGTTCGGCACGTTGTGGGTGAGGAACATCACCCCGGATCCTGAGACCGGGCTCGGCCGCTGGTCCGATGACGAGATCGCTCGGGCTATTCGGAGCGGTGTCTCGCGCGACGGGCGTGCCCTCCACTGGCAGGGGATGATCTGGGACCACGCCTCCAACTGGGATGAGGAGGACATCCGGGCGCTCATCGTCTACCTGCGGGCGCTCCCCCCGATCCGGCGTGTGATCCCCGCGCCCCGACCGCCAGCGCCGGATGACTGCGCCGTCTACAGTTTTTGGACGCAGCCGAGCCAGGTCCCCGGGTGCCGGTGACCCCCGAGCGGGCATCAAGCGGAGAGGTCGCTCGCCTCCGTACGTATCTCGAGTCGCACCGCGACCGTCACCTGGCCCGCCTGCAGACCTGGCTGCGGCAGCCAAGCGTTTCGGTGGATGGTGAGGGCGTCGAGGCGTGCGCGCATCTGCTCGTCGAGTTGCTGCGCGACGCCGGGTTCCCTCAGGCCGAGCTTGTGCCGACACCCGGGTATCCGGGTGTGTGGGCCGCATACGATGCCGGCGCGCCGGTAACGCTGGCAGTCTATGGGATGTTCGATGTTCGCCGCGCCGAGCCGTCGGCATGGCGCGTGCACCCTTTCTCGGCGGAGGTCGTCGAGCAGCCGCCGTTTGGCCGCGTCGTGATGGCGAGAGGGGCGCGGGCCGTCAAGGGACCACTTGGCGTGTGGCTGAATGCCGTGGAAGCCTGCCGGGCCGTGTGGGGCCGGCCGCCCGTCAACCTGCTGTTGCTCGCGGAGGGAGACGAGATTCTCGGCAGCCCCCACTACCGCGCCATGATCGATCGCTACCGTGATCGGCTGCGCGCCGCCAACGCCTGCTGGTCACCCGGCGCGTCCCAAGATGCCGACGGCGCCGCGCATCTGACGCTCGGGTACAAGGGGCTCATCTATGTCACACTCCGCGCGTCCGGCGCGAGGTGGGGACGCGGCCCGAAGGCCGGGCCCATCCACGGGATGGCCAAGGCGGTCGTGGACAGCCCCGCCTGGCGGCTGGTGCACGCCCTGGCCGCGCTGACCGGTCCCGACGGAAATACGCTCCTGGTCGATGGCTTCGAGCGGGAGACCCTGCCGCCCACCCCTGAGGAAGCGGACGAGATGCGCACCATCGCCGCGCGATTCGCCGGGATCCCCTGGCAGCGCGTGCTGCCCGGCGTGCAGGGTGCCGACGTTCCCCCAATTGGCGACGCCGGCGAGGCCGACGTCTACCGGCGCTACTTCTTCGGGCCGAGCGCGAACCTGAACGGTCTGCGCACTGGGTACATGGGGCCCGGCACGCCGACCTTCACCCTACCGCATGTCGCCGAAGCGGTGCTCGACATCCGTGTGCCGAGACTGTGGGACGTCCGGGAAGTGCTGCGGGCCATCCGGGCGCGGCTTGACGGCGCCGGGTTCCCCGACGTTGAAATGGACGTCGCCGGCGCTTTCAACGGGTCGCGGGTGCCGCGGACCGCGCCTGTTGTGCGCGCGGCCGAGACGCTCTTCGCGTCGCGGGGTCTCGAGGTGGTCTGGTGGCCCATGACGGGCGGCGGCGGTCCCTGGTCCATTTTCGCCGAGGAGTTTGGGATGCCGGTCCTGCGGGATGTCGGTCTCGGGCACGGCCGCGCGTCGGCGGCCGACGAGTATCTCGTGATCGACGGTACCGGGTCCGTCGGAGGCATGGTGGACATGGCGGTATCTCACGCTGAATTCATGGCTCGGATGGGAGGGGATTGAAGTGCGCAGCGCGTCGCAACCCCTGACGGTTCTGATCGCATCCTACCTGGAGCCCGAGTACGCGAAGCAGATCGCCGCGGTGGCCGGTGTCCGGGTCATCTATGAACCCGAACTGGTGCCATCCCCCAGGTACACCTGCGATCACGTGGGGAAGCCCATGAAGCGCACCGACGGCGACGAGCGCCGGTGGCGGGGATACCTGGCGCAGGCAGAGGTGATGTTCGATTTCGACCACACCAACGCCCAGACGTTGAAGGACCTCATCCCGAACGTGCGCTGGATTCAGGGCACGAGTACCGGTATCGGCGACTTCCTCGTCCGCACCGGGCTCATCAATACCGCGCTCACCTTCACCACGGCACGGGGCGTCCACGCGAAACCGTTGGCAGACTTTGTCATCATGGCGATGCTCTGGTTCGCGAAGGAAGGTTTCCGGATGATTCGCGACCAGGCCGCGCACCGGTGGCAGCGGTACTGCGGGCGCGGACTCCACGGCGCGACCGTCGGCATCGTCGGTCTGGGGACGATCGGTCGCGAGGTCGCACGCCTGAGTCGGGCAATGGGCATGCGGGTGGTCGGCACGCGGCGGACGGGGACCGAGGAAGTGCTCGGCGCAGGCGACATCGATGCGCTCATCCCGATTACGGAGTTGCCCGCGTTGCTTAGGGCCGCGGATTATCTCGTCCTGGCCGTCCCGCGCACCCCACAGACCGAGGGGTTGATCGGGGCGCGGGAGTTCGAGGCCATGAAACCGGGCGCCGTGCTGATCAACGTGGCGCGCGGCGCGGTGGTCGACGAGGAGGCGATGATTGCTGCGCTGCGGGGCGGACGCCTCGGTGGCGCGGCGGTGGATGTGCTGGCCAAGGAGCCTCCGGTCGACGACAATCCGCTGTGGGACATGCCTAACGTGCTGATCAGCCCGCACTCGGCCAGCACCGTGGACACTGAGAACGCCAACCTGACAGCGTTGTTCTGCGAAAACCTGCGCCGCTACCTGTGCGGGGATGCGCTGATCAATGTCTTCGACCGCGAGCGGCTCTACTGATCCGGCGCGCGAGCCGGCGCGCGCTGGTGAGGGGACGGCATACTGGATCCGGCTGACGGCGTCCCCCGAAGCCGCGGGGCCGCCCCCGGACGATGCCTCGGAGGTCCGGGCGCGCCTCGGCGCCCTCCTGGGCTGCCGGTGGGTCTGGTGGGTGTCGGATGCCGATGCGGCCTGGTCGGCGGTCCTGGAGACCTGCGGGGTGGGGTCGCACAGCCAGGTGCTCCTCCCCATTGGGGCGGCCCCGCAGATCGAGCGGGCCGTGCGTGCCCGCCGCGCGGCGCTGGTCGAAGTCGATCTGGATCCACACGCCGGGTGGCCTCAGTGGGTCCCTGTCCTCGAGCAGCGGCGGCCCGGCCCGTACGTGTGCATCCTTGATCATCGCCACGGTCTGCCGTCACGTCCGCCGGCCCATCCTGGTGACGGGCTGGTGATCGAGGACGCCACCGACGCTGTCGGCGGTGACGTGTCCCGCCGGCCTGTGGGATCGCTCGGCAGTCTGGCCGTGATCACGCTCGGGGTGCCCCCGTTTGCCCGATCGCGCGGCGCCGTGATCGCTACTAACCAACCGAAGCAGGCGGAGGCCCTCGCGCTGCGGCCCGGCCTCCATGATCCAGGCGCAGACGACCGTGGGGCAAGACTATGGGCCGACCTCCTCGGCGAGGAAGACTGGGTGGAGGGATGTCGCGCGGCGGCGCGAGTGTACTCGAGCGCCTGGCGCCCCCTCGGGCTGCCGCTGCGGCCGGTTGAACCCGCGCCGGAAACGGCGCCCACCTTCTCCGGCTACCTGGTGGCGGTGCCCGATCCTGACTCCCTCCATCAGGCGCTCGCGGCCCAGGGTATCGAAACGCGCCGTCCCCTCAACGATCGGATCGTACGTCTGCTCCATGATCCGGCCGGCGCCGGGCTCGCGGGCGCTCGAGCGTTCTACGAGCGCGTCTTACAGCTCCCCAACCACCCGGGCCTCGATATGGCCGATCTGCTCTATGTGGCGGATGCGGTGCGCCGCCATCTGGCCGAACGGCCGCGCAGCTGAAGGGTTGGGTTGCTCGAACCCGAACTTCCCCTGCAAGCGTGTCGATTTTCATGAAGGGGGTGGACGGTCAGATGACCGGACTGTGGACGCGTTCGACACCTCGATCGCTGCGGATTCACGCGCACAGGGCGGCCGCCGTCGCGACGATGGTGGCCCTGCTCGGCATCCTGCTGGCGTCGGGAGGCGTCGCGGCGCCGGCGCCGGACACCGCGGTCATCGTGCAGGGCGCCGACATCGTCACCCTGGAGCCGATGTTCTCCCAGTCGCTGCCGGACCAGAACGCCATCATACACATCTTTGAGACGCTGACCCGGTTCGGTGACGATCTCACGCTGCTGCCCGGCCTGGCCGAGTCGTGGCGGCTGCGCGACGCGAGGACCTGGGAGTTCAGACTCACACCGGGCCGCCGGTTCCAGAACGGCGAGCCGCTGAATGCCGAGGCCGTGCGCTGGACGCTGATGCGCGGGAAGGAGTTCTTCGAGAAGAAGCTGGCCGATGTCCAGTACGCGTACAACCTGCTCGACCTCGACACTGTGGAGGCGGTCGACGACGTCACGGTGCGCATCCGGACAAAGAGCGCGAGTCCCATCCTGCCGCTGCACATGGCGCACTCGCAGACCGCGCCCATGGCGCCGCGCTATACGGCGCAGACACCGGTCAACACGCTGGAGCGCCGCCCGATCGGCAGCGGACCCTATCGCGTGGTCGAGTTTGTCCCGAACGAGCGGGTCGTGCTCGAGGCGTGGTCCGAGCACCCCCGCCGGCCCCAGATCCGGCGGCTGCTCTTCCGGCCCGTCCCCGAGGACGCGACGCGCCTGGCCGAGCTGGCCGCGGGCAACGCCGACATCATCGTCAACGTGCCGCCAGACCTGATTCCCCAGGTCGAGCGCAACCGCGCCGCCCGTGTGGAGAGCGTGCCGGGCCTGCGGCGCATCTTCATCGGCCTCCGCCAGGACCGCCACCTGGCCCTGCGTGACAAGCGCGTCCGGCAGGCCTTCAACTATGCCTTTGACTGCGCGACGATGATGCGCAACCTGCTGGCCGGCAAGGGCGAGTGCACCGGCACGGTGGCGAACGTGCCCGACCAGAATCCCGCGGTCAAGCCCTATCCCTACGATCAGCGCCGCGCGGCGGCGCTGCTGGACGAGGCCGGCTGGCGCATGAATCCTCGTACCAACGTCCGCGAGCAGGGTGGGCGTGCGCTCGAGATGGGCTTCGACTGCCCTCGGGGACGCTACATCAAGGACTCGGAGATCTGCCAGGTGATCGCCGCCGATCTGGCCAAGATTGGCGTCAAGACCGACCTGCAGATCTTCGACTGGTCTGTCTATGTGGGCAAGTCGGCGCGCCGCGGCGCCGGCTTTCGCGACATCTACCTGCTGGGATCGGGGCCGGGCTTCTCCTGCCAGGCCGATCTGGCCCTGGTGCAGAAGAACTCGGGCTCGAACCGCAGCCTGTTCGACAGCGCGCGCTTCGAGGAGATCTGGGATGAGCTCGACCTGGCCTTCGACGTCAAGAAGCGCCGCGACCTCTGCCACAAGATGCAGGAGGTCATCTTCGATGAGTCGCCGCTGATCTTCATCTGGTTCCAGACCGACATCTACGGCGTCAGCCAGCGCCTGGTCTGGAAGGCGCGTGTCGACGAGCGGATCCGGCTGCACGACTCCCGGTTCCGGTAGGAGGCGCATGAGCCCGAAGGCCCATGCTCGCGTACCTCGCCCGGCGGCTGGCCCAGATGCTCGTGGTCGTTTTCCTGGTGAGCGCGGTGTCCTTCGGGCTCCTCTTCCTGAGTGGGGATCCGACCGAGATCATGCTCGGCGCCGCGGCCGACGTCATGACGCAGGAGCAGATCGAGGAGTTTCGCCGGGCCCGAGGGTTCGACCGGTCCTGGCCGGTGCAGTATCTGGTGTTTATCGCGCACGCGGCGAGGGGCGACTTCGGCGATTCGCTGCGGCATAAGCGGCCGGCGTTCGAGATCGTCTGGGAGCGGGTCCCGGCCACGGTGCAGCTGGGAACCGTTGCCTTTCTCATCTCGGTGGGCGTGGGGATTCCGCTTGGGGTCCTCTCAGCGACCCGGCGGGGCTCGACGGTAGACGCCGGGGCCATGCTGGTGGCACTGCTGGGGCAGTCGGTGCCGAGTTTCTGGCTCGGCATCGTGCTCATCATGATCTTCGGCGTCTATCTCCACGTCTTGCCCATCTCCGGGCGCGGCTCCTGGCTGCACCTGATCATGCCGGGGCTGACCCTGGCGGCCTTTCCCCTGGCCCGGAACGCGCGCCTGACGCGGTCGTCGGTGCTCGAGGTGCTCCACCAGGAGTACGTACGGACGGCCCGGGCCAAGGGCGTCTCGGAGCCCGGCGTCGTCTACCGGCACGCGCTGCGCAACGCGCTCATCCCGGTCGTGACCATCATCGGGCTGCAACTGGGCTTCCTGCTGGGTGGCTCGGTGATCGTGGAGACGATCTTCGCCTGGCCGGGCGTCGGCCGCGCCATCGTCTCGGCCATCGGCGACAAAGACTTCCCTGTCGTGCAGGCCGGCGTGACGATGCTCGCGGTGACGTTCGTCGCCGTGAACCTGGCCGTCGATCTCCTGTACGCGCTCCTCAACCCGCGGATTCGGTACACCTGATGTCCGCCGCGCCCAACGCTGCGGTGGCCGTGAGCGTCGGCGTCGTGCGGACGCGCCGTCCCCTTGCGGTCTTGCGCGGGAGCCGTCGGGTCGCGGCCGCGGCGGCCCTCGCCGTGATTGCGGTCGTTTCCGCCGGGGCCATGGCGGCGCCGCTGCTCACACCGCACCAGCCGGCGGCGATCGACATCGCCAACCGCCTGGTGCCGCCTGCGTGGGCCTCCGGCGGGAGCGCGGTGCATCCCCTGGGGACCGACCAGCTCGGCCGGGACGTCTTCAGCCGGCTCGCATTCGGCGCCCGGGTGTCGCTGCTGGTCGGGCTGTCTGCCGTCGCGATCTCGGGCGTGATCGGTGTGGCGCTCGGGTTGATCGCCGGCTATTACGGCGGCTGGTTC
>Ga0247727_10019072_pt1 | contig 10680 bp, 11 predicted proteins | sample WisWelCaveWW1625_FD_202498 | JGI IMG/M metagenome (GOLD analysis project Ga0247727, IMG submission 202498) | Biofilm microbial communities from Wishing Well Cave, Virginia, United States - WW16-25 | ecosystem: Environmental > Aquatic > Deep subsurface > Groundwater > Cave microbial mat | place...
TAGCGGCCGAGCGCGAACGACTCCGGCTGCGCCGTGTCCGCCGCTGCGTCCTCGCCCGCAGGCGCAAGAGAGGTGCCGCAGGCCGGGCAGAAGCGGAAGCCCTCCGGCTGTTCCTGTCCGCAGCTCGAGCAGATCGCCACGTGCGAAGTCTAGGCTGCTCGCGACCGGGGATCGCCCCTCGAATCTCGTCAGTGTCGTCCCGGAGGCTCGTCGACTCGTTCCCGAGTCACCGCCTGGCCGCGCGGATCGCTGCGATCGTCGTCCGCGGCGTGATCTGCTCCGGATCGACCCGCAGCTCGAGGAGCGCCGGCCGCCCCGCCTCGAGCGCGCGCTCGAACGCCGCCGGGAAGTCCTCCGTCCGCTCCACGGTCTCGCCGTGGGCGCCGAACGCCCGCGCGTAGGCGGCGAAGTCCGGGTTCTGGAGATCGGTGCCGACGACGCGCTCCGGGTAGTGCCGCTCCTGGTGCATACGGATCGTCCCGTACATGCCGTTGTTCACGAGGAGGATCACGAGCGGGAGCTGGTACTGGACGGCGGTGGCGAGCTCCTGGCCCGTCATCAGGAAGTCGCCGTCGCCCGTGAAGCACACGACGAGCCGCTCGGGATGGACGAGCTTCGCCGCCACCGCGGCCGGGACGCCGTAGCCCATAGCGCCGCTCGTGGGCCCAAGCTGCGTCCGGTAGCGGCGGAACTGGTAGAAGCGGTGCGCCCAGACCGAGAAGTTCCCGGCGCCGTTCGTCACGATCGCGTCTTCGGGAAGGCGCTCGCGGAGGTGGGCCATCACCTCGCCAAGGTCGACGAGGTCGCCCTGCCACGGCTCGTGGCGGAGGTTCGCGTAGTAGTCCGCCCGCGCCGCCCGGCACCAGCCGTGCCAGGCGAAGCTCTCCACCTGCTCCAGGGCCCGAGCCGCCGCGGCGAACTGCGGCAGGCCGGAGTTGATCGGGAGCTCGGCCTGGTAGACGCGGCCGAGCTCCTCCGGGTCGGCGTGGACGTGCACGAGCGTCTGCTTCGGGCGGGGCGGCTCTACGAGCGTGTAACCCGACGTCGTCACCTCGCCGAGGCGCGCGCCGACGACGAGGAGGAGGTCGGCGTCCGTGATCCGCTGCGCGAGCGCCGGGTTGACCCCGAGCCCGATGTCGCCGGCGTAGATCTCCGAGTGGTTGTCCACATAGTCCTGGCAGCGAAACGACGCGCCCGTGGGAATCCGGTTTGCGAGGGCGAAGGCCGCGATGTCGCTCGAGGCCGCCTCGTTCCACCCTCCGCCCCCGACGATCATGAACGGCCGCCGCGCGGTCCTGAGGAGCACGCGCAGGCGCGCCATGTCCTCCGCGCCCGGATGGGCTCGGACGACCTTGTAGGCATCCGCGTCGGCCGTGTCGGCTTCCTCGGAAAGCATGTCCTCAGGGAGGGCGAGCACGACCGGGCCGGGCCGGCCGGCCAGCGCCGTATGGAAGGCGTGGCTCACGAGCTCCGGGATGCGCTCGGCCTCGTCGACCCGGGCCGCCCATTTGGCGAGCGGCGTGAACATCGCCTTCAAGTCCACCTCCTGGAAGGCCTCGCGCTCGCGCTGGCCGCGGGCGACATCCCCGATCAGGAGGAGCATCGGCGTCGAGTCCTGGTAGGCCGTGTGGACGCCGACGGAGGCGTTCGCCGCGCCCGGCCCGCGTGTGACGAGACAGTTCCCGGGCCGGCCGGTGAGCTTCCCGTACGCCTCGGCCATGTTGGCGGCGCCACCCTCCTGGCGGCAGACGACCAGCCGGATCTCCGGCGCGTCGTGGAGCGCGTCCAGCACGGCGATGAAGCTCTCGCCGGGGACGGTGAAGATCGTGTCCGCCCCGTGGATCCTGAGCTGGTCGACGAGGATCTGCCCGCCGGTTCTCACGGCTTGACGGGCCGATCGAAGAAGACGGTCGCCTTCTGGAACTTGGGCCTGTCCGCGTCCTCGGGGTTGACGTAGCGGATGGTTCGCTTCCCCTCCCACTCCCGCGGCAGGAGCATGACCCGCACGAAGGACGTCTCCTCGGTCGGCGAGGCGGCGGCGAGGACCGGGTCCGGGCCGCGCTCGAACCACGCCTCGAAGGAGCCGTAGCGGTGCGACTCCCCGAGCGATTCGATGCGGATCTCGCCGGCGAGAAGGCAGCGAATGCCCGGGCCGGGGTGCGTGTGGAGGTATGCGATCCCGCCGGGCGGGAAGTCGATCCGGTCACAGCGCATGAGCCACTCGACCGCCCGATCGAGATCCACCTCGGCGGAGAGCGTGGCGCCCTCCGGCTCGTCCTCGCCGAGCTCCCACGAGAGCGCACGCCCCGAGATCGACGCCGCGCCGAAGTGGGCCTCGTTGCGGACGACGTCGTAGACGACGTGGCTCCCCGGGCCGACCGCCACGCCCGCCGGATGCTCGAGGAGCGACAACCTCACGCCTCTGGCCGCCTTCGGCTCCCGCCCGGCGGAGCCGGGCTCCGCCGAAGGCTGACGACGCTGGCGGCAGGATGCAGCGCGCCCTGCGCTGGTCCGTGCTCGCATGCACTGTCCTGCGCACCGGCCGCTCGCCCCCTTTGCCAGCGCCGCCCCAGAGACGTGAGGGACCTCAATGGAAGTACTGGCCTCCGTCGATGACCATCGTCTGGCCGGTGACGAAATCGGAGTCCGGGCCGCAGAGGAAGACGACCGCCCCGACGACGTCCTCGGGCGTCTGATCGCGCTGGATCGTCCGCGCCGCGATCGAGACGTCCCGGAGCTTCTCGACCACCTCGGGGTGCTGTTGCACCCCTTCGGACATGGTGAAGCCCGGCGCAACGCAGTTGACGAGGATCCCGTCCTTGCCGAGCTCCTTCGCGAGCGCGCGCGTGAAAGCGACGATCGCGCCCTTGCTCGTGACGTAGTGGAGGAGAAAGGGCACGCCGCGAAAGGGCGTTCCCGAGGAGATGTTCACGATCCTGCCGCCGCCCTGCGCGCGCATGCGGGGGACAACCGCACGGCAGCAGAGGAACATGCTCGCGACGTTCACGTCCATGACGCGGCGCCACTCCTCGAGCGGGATCTGGTCGAAGGGCCGCATGGCGAGCGAGGCGTAGAGGCCCGCGTTGTTGACGAGGATGTCGATGCGGCCGCAGCGAGCGACGACATCCTCGGCCATGCGGGCCACGGCCTCCTCGGACGAGACGTCCGCAGCGATCCCGACGCCGCCGGGGAACGCCGCGGCGGCCTCCTCGGCGCGGGCGAGGTCGACGACGACGATGCGGGCGCCCTCGGCGGCGAGCCCCTGGGCGATCGCGTTCCCGATGCCCTGCGCGGCCCCGGTGACGACCGCGACCTTGCCTTCGAGCTTGAGTGCACTGACCACTATCGGATCGGCGAGAACGGCGCCGGGATGAGGATCCGGTTCTCCTGCCGCAGGACGAAGGGGCGCACCTTCGCCACGTAGTCCTTCCAGCCCGCGTCGGCCATGAGCTCGGCGCGCCGGCGCGTCCGCTCCTCGAAGCTCTCGTAGCCCCACATGTGGACGACGAGGTTGAGCTCGCCGATCTCGCTCGAGAAGTAGCCGATCATGTTCCCGAGGATGCGCGTCTGGATCGGCATCCCCTCCTGCTCGTAGAGGCGCAGGTACTCGGCCGTCTTCCCGACCTCGAGCGTGTAGATCCGCTCCTCGACGATCACTCGAGCTTTTCCCCTGCGGGCAAAAGCTCGACCAAAAGATGTCGTCCCCCCTCGGCCACGCCCACCTTTCCTTTAGCGATTGGCGGCATCATCGATGCCACCAATCGCTAGATACTTGACCTCGAGCCATTCGTCGATGCCGTACTTCGAGCCTTCGCGGCCGATGCCGGACTCCTTCATACCGCCGAACGGCGCGACCTCGGTCGAGATGAAGCCCGTGTTGATGCCGAGGATGCCGTACTCGAGCTGCTCCGAGACGCGCCAGATCCGTCCCATGTCGCGCGAGTAGAAGTACGAGGCGAGCCCGTAGGGAGTGTCGTTGGCGATCCGGATCGCCTCCTCCTCGGCCGCGAAGCGTGCGATGCCGGCGACCGGGCCGAAGGTCTCCTCGCAGCTCATGGCCGCGTCGGGAACGACGCCGACGAGCACCGACGGCTCGAAGAACTGCCCGCCCAGCTCGTGGCGGCCGCCGCCGAGGAGAAGCTCGGCGCCGCGCTCGCGCGCGTCGGCGACGTGGCGCTCGACCTTGGCGATCGCCGGCGCGTCGATCAGCGGCCCGACCTGGACGCCCTCGTCGAGGCCGGACCCGACTGTGAGCTTCGCCACGGCGTCCGTGAAGCGCCCGACGAAGTCGTCGTACACGGCGTCCTGCACCAGGATCCGGTTGGCGGAGATGCAGGTCTGACCCGAGTTTCGGAACTTGCAGAGGATCGCGCCCGCCACGGCCGCGTCGAGGTCGGCGTCGTCGAAGACGATGAAGGGCGCGTTGCCGCCGAGCTCGAGCGAGATCTTCTTCACGGTGCCCGCGCACTGGCGCATGAGGAGCTTCCCGACCTCGGTCGAGCCGGTGAAGCCGATCTTCCGTACCGTCGGGTTCGAGGTCATCTCGCTGCCGATCGCAGGGGCGTCCTCGGCGTCGCCGGTGACCAGGGAGAGGACACCCGGGGGAAGCCCGGCGCGCTCGGCGAGCTCGCACAGGGCGAGCCCGGTGAGCGGTGTCTGCTCGGCCGGCTTCATCACCATCGTGCAGCCGGCGGCGAGCGCCGGCGCGCACTTGCGCGTGATCATCGCGGCCGGGAAGTTCCAGGGCGTGATCCCGGCGGTGACGCCGACCGGCTCCTTCAGGACGACGACGCGGCGGTCGGCCATGTACGTCGGGATCGTGTCCCCGTAGACCCGCTTGCCTTCCTCCGCGAACCACTCGAGGAAGGACGCGCCGTAGGCGATCTCGGCGCGCGACTCGGCCAGCGGCTTCCCCTGCTCCGTCGTGAGGAGGACGGCGAGGTCCTCGGAGTGCTCCATCATCAGGTCGGCGAAGCGGCGCAGGATGCGCGCGCGGTCCTTCGCCAGAAGCCGGCGCCAGCCCGGAAGGGCACGCGCGGCCGCGTGGATCGCGCGGCGCGTCTCGGCGGCGCCCATGCGCGGCACGAGTCCGACGGTCTCGCCGGTCGCGGGGTTGAGGACGGGGAAAGTGGCACCGCTGTCTGCAGCGGCCCAGGAGCCGTCCAGGTAGGCCTTGGTACGGAAGAGGCCGCCGTCCTCGAGCGCAGGCGGGCGAAGCTGCTCGGGCGTCCGGGCTTCGGTTGCCATAGGCTTCGGAGCATAGCGACCGGCTCGCGGCGCTCATGCCCCGACCGCCGCTGCCGATGATCCACACGTGGCCGAATACCTGACCCAGACCCAGCGAGCCGCGCTCGAGACCGAGCTGGCCGAGCTCGAGGGCCCGAAGCGCGCCGAGATCGTGCAGGCGATCGCGACCGCGCGCTCCTTCGGCGACCTCTCCGAGAACTTCGAGTACCACGCCGCGAAGAACGAGCAGGGGCTGCTCGAGAGGCGGATCACGATCCTCCAAAGCCGACTGCACGGGGCGGTCGTCATCGACGAGGCCTCGGTGGCCGCAAGCAAGGTCGTCACGATCGGCTCCGTCGTCGAGCTCGAGGACGAGCACGGCGAGCACATGCAGGTCGAGATCTCGAGCGCGGGCGGTAGCGGCTCCGTCTCGCCCGACTCGCCGCTCGGCGCGGCTCTCCTCGGCGCAGCCGAGGGCAAGACGGTCAGGGTCAAGGCGCCGCGCGGGTCCTGGCGGGCCCGCGTCGTCTCGATTCGCCGCAGCTGAACCTGGCGGCGTAGTCTTTCCGCGAATGACCCGTTCTCGAGGAGGGCCTATGGACGCGCTCGCGGCCGAAACCGAGTTCCGCCACCTGATCCTCCGCATCGAGGCGCCCGCGGCGCGGATCACGCTCAACCGCCCGGAGAAGCGAAACGCCCTCTCGCTCGAGCTCATGCAGGAGGTGATCGCCGCGCTCCGCGAGGCGAGCTCCCGGCCCGGCGTCCGCGCGATCGTGATCGACGGCGCCGGCCCAGTCTTCTCCGCCGGGCACGACCTCTCGGAGATGGTCGGGCGTGACGTCGCCTTCTACCAGGAGCTCTTCGACGTCTGCACCGTGATGATGGAGGTGATCCACAAGCTGCCCCCGCCCGTGATCGCGAAGGTGCACGGGGTCGCCACCGCCGCCGGCTGCCAGCTCGTCGCCTCCTGCGACCTCGCCGTCGCTGCCGAGGGAACGCGCTTCGCCACACCCGGCGTGAAGATCGGCCTCTTCTGCTCGACGCCGATGGTGCCGGTCTCGCGCGCTGTCGGACGCAAGCGCGCGCTCGAGATGCTTCTCACCGGCGACTTCGTCGACGCCGAGACGGCGCGCGACTGGGGCCTCGTGAACCGGGTCGTCCCTCTCGACGAGCTCGACGCCGCCGTGGCCGAGCTCGTGGACAAGATCGCCCGCTCGAGCGGCCTCGTCGTCGGCATCGGCAAGGAGGCCTTCTACGCTCAGATCGAGCTGGACGAGCACCGCGCGTACGACCTGACGAAGACCGTGATGACGATGAACATGCTCGCCGCCGACGCGCAGGAGGGCATCTGCGCGTTCCTCGAGAAGCGCCCGCCCGAGTGGAAGGGCGAGTAGTTGGCTTAGGCCGAGACGAGGAGCGTCATCGCACCGATCCGGAACGAGTCCTCGTCGACCGGGCGGGCGCTCTCGTCCCGCAGGTAGAGGAAGACAGCTTCGCGAAGCGACTCACGGAGCTCGTCGAGCGTGTGCCCGGAAGCGAAGCAGCCCGGCAGCTCCTGCACGTCGGCCCAGTACGAGCCCTCCTCGAAATGGATGTTTGCCGTTAGCTCCACTGATCTCAGTCTAGCCCCGCCTGTCTCAAGATCGCCCGCGTCAGGCCACGGCTGTAGTCCCCGCCCCGGTGCCGAGGGAGTGTGATCGCCCGATGCCCGGGCTTCGTCATCTTCACAACATGCTTCCCGCCGATCGCTCGGGTCCAGCCATGCTGCTCGAGAAGCTCGATCGCCTTCTTCTGCGAGAGCGGCCGCTCCACCTCGCCATGGTGCCCCCTCGGAAGGCGCTTGCACCTCAGGTGCGGCAAGTCGTTCGACTCTCGACACAGAGTCGGGACAGATGAGGGCGGCCGTTGGCGCTCGACGGCGCTCGGCCGACGCCGTAGGCTCGCTCCTAAACCGACGAAAGGAGCGAGCATGCCGCTGATCGAGGTCAAGCTCTACGACCGGCGCGTCACCGAGGAGTCGCTGCCGAAGCTCATCCACGAGCTCACCGAAGGGCTCGTCCGCGGCACGGGCGACGAGGGCGTCCGCGAGCACACGTGGGTGATCGTCGAAGGCGTCTCGCCAAAGACCTGGGGCGTCGGCGGGAAGCCGAGCGCCTAGCCGCGAGGCCGGCGCAACCTTCAGGGAGCCGGCTCGAGCTCGACCGCTGGCGCGTTCGGGACGATCGCCTGCGTCTCGCGCGCGTGTAGCAGCGTCGTCTGCACGATCAGCTTCGCGCGCGCGAAGTTGTCGAGCTGCGTCGGCACCGGCCCGACGCGGCTGCCGAGCGCGTAGCCGGCGGCGTTGCGGCCGATCGCCCGGTACGAGTCGAGGTCGAGGAGTGGCGCCATGCCGAAGAGCTCGAGGTTGTCGAGCGGCTGGAGGTCGGCGCGGTGGATGAGCGCCGTCCCCTTCGACTGGAGCCCGACGGCGACCCCCGAGCCGGAGAGCAGGGCGCCGTCGTGGCCGATGAAGGCGACGTCGGCGATCCGGCGCACGCGGACGAGGCGCGGCTCGGCGCCGCCCTCGCGGACGCCTGCGACGACGGCCTCGAGGACGTCGCGGTGCGAGAGGCCGTTGATCGTGGCCAGAATGGCGCTCCCGAAGGCGGGCCCGACGGCGACGACGACCTCGTCCGAACGCTCGCCCGGCGCGGCCTCGCCCAGCTCGCGGACGACCGGAGGCGCCCCGTCCGCACCGGCGCCGGCAAGAGCGCGAGGGTCGATCTCGTAGGGCAGCGAGCGCAGGAGCTCCCAGCGCTCTCCCTCGAGCCGGTAGCCGGTCCCGGGGCCGGCGTAGACGTTCGGGTCGTTGACCGCGGAGTGAACTGTGCCGCCCGAGTCGATGACCGAGGCGGTCTGGAGGTAGTCGGCCGAGACGCGCTGGCGCTGCATGAGCAGGATCGCCTCGGCGACGTCCGTGAAGCCGCGCTCGTCGAGGGCGCGAGCCACGTCGAGGCCGGAGATCCCCTCTGCGAGCACGCGGTCGCCGGCCTCGACGTCAGCCGCCCGGTCGCGGTCGGGCAGGTCGTCGCTCGAGTACCCGTACGTCGCGGCCTCGACCTCCTCGTCCGTCACGGCCGGAAAGCCAAAAGCGCCGAAGACCGCCTGGACGGCGCGGGCGGCCTTCCGCCGCACAACCACCACGTCCTCTTCGCCCGCAGGCTCGATGCCCGCGTCCACCTGCCAGTCGCGCTGGATCGTCAGCCACTCCTCTAGGTCGTCGGCGTCGTAGTTGCCCCCGCCGAAGGTGTTGTCGTGGCGCGGCATGACCGAGTAGCCGGAGGTGACGAAATCCGTCCCCGGCAGGAACTGCCCCATGAGCTTCGCCGTCTTGCGGATGGGCGAGTGCGAGGCGATGGCGTCGTTTCCGGAGGCGACCTCGAGGTCGAGCCAGGCTGCGATGAGGTTCTCCGCGAGGATGGCGCGGGTGCCGCCGGGCACGGCGAGCTCGAGCGCGACACAGGAGATGGAGCCGTTCTGGACTCCCTGCGAGCCGGCCGCGCGGATGACGGCGAGGCAGCGCGCCTCGAGGTAGAGCATCGACTTCCCCTGGGCGTGCCCCATGAGCGCTTCCGAGCCGCCGCCAGAGGTGAAGCGCACTTTGACGCCGCGCGAGGCGTAGGCGGAGGCGAGGAACGCCTTCGACCAAGGCGTGTCGTCGCCGTCCACGAAGACGGGCTCCGTGCCGTAGACGGAGAGCGTCTCCGCATACGTGACGAGTCCCTGGATGGCGAGCTGGAGGTTGCGGCGCTCCTCGACCGCGCACTGCGTCATGACGCCGGGCCGGCCGGTCTGCGAGCCGACAAGGAGCGCGATCGCGTTCAGCGGCGCGTAGCGCGAGACGCCGACCGTCGTCTCCATCTCGGCGAAGCCGCGGGCCGCCGCCTCGGCGGCGTCGGCGGCGAGGAGCGCAGGGTTCTCCTTCAGGTTCGTGACGTGGGCCTGGTTCGCGGGCCGGCGCCGCGCGCGCAGCTTCCGCAGCGCGAACATCATCTCGACCGGGTCGAGGAGCCCGACAACGCGCGCAAGGCGCGCCGGGGTCAGGCCCCGCGACAGCTCCACCAGCTCGCGGCGCGGGCTATCCACATCAACGAGGCGGCAGGCAATCTCCTCGTCGGGGAGGTCGGCGGCCCGGGCGGCAGCCTCGAGGTCGATGCCGTGGCGAACGAGGAAGTGATCGAGGACGTCGAACTCCTCGCGGGAGCGGCCGTCGAGGCGCACGACCTCACCCTCCTCGACGACGAGCTCGGGATCGGGATCGTTGGGCCCGTTCATGGCGACGAGGCCGAGTTCGGGGTACGGCCTGACGAGGAGCTCCTTGCGGAGCTCGCGCGCCTCGCGAGAGGCGAAGCGCCTAGACCGCCGCGCGGTCAATTCGTGGCCCGCCCGGAGCACGCGCCAGCAGCCCACGCTCCGCGTAGACCTCCTGCGCCTCGCGTAGGAACGAGGCCGCGAGCGGCGCGCCGTAGTCCGACTCGAGCCGGCCCGCCCAGTCGTCGAGCTCGGCCGCCGTCGAGCGGTGCGGCCGGAGCGCCGTGTAGATCTCGAGGATGACGTCAGCCGGGACGGAGGCGAGCTCGGCCGCGCGAGCGAGGTTCTCGGCCAGCTGCGGGCGCCCGGCCGCGCCCGCGACCTCGGCCTGGCGGGCGAGCGTCTCCGGCGTCGCTCGGATCTCCTCGCCGACGATCCGGTCGGCGCGCAGAGCCTCGAGGGTCACCTCCGCAAGCGGGATCCCACCCGGCGTCGAGACGAGGTCCGGACGGCGCGAACCCAGCGGGTAATCGGTTACCGGGTCGAACTCCACGCGGGAGAGCTTAGAGTACGGCGCCGTGAACACCTACGACTTCAGCGGCCGCGTCGCGCTCGTCACCGGGGGCGCGAGCGGCATCGGCGCCGCCGCCGTCGAACGCCTCAGGGCCGGGGGCGCCCAGGCGGCGGTCTTCGACCTCCGACTCGAGGGCGCCGACCCCGGCGCGCTCGCGATCCGCGGCGACGTGACGCGCTCGGCCGACCTCGACGCCGCCGTCGCGCGTGTCGAGCGGGAGCTCGGCCGCCTCGACGTCCTCGTCTGCTGCGCGGGTGTGAGCGGCGACTCGCTCAAGACCGTCGACGTCTCCGACGCCGAGTGGAACCGCGTCATGGCTGTGAACTCGAGCGGCGTCTTTTTCGCCAACCGCGCCGCCCTCCCCGGCATGGTCGCCCGCGGCTACGGCCGCATCGTCAACATCGCCTCCATCGCGGGCAAGGAGGGAAACCCGATGGCCTGCGCCTACTCCACCTCGAAGGCGGCGGTGATCGGAATGACGAAGTCGATCGGGAAGGACGTGGCCGGCACGGGCGTCCTCGTCAACTGCATCGCGCCGGCCGTGATCGAGACGCCGATGCTCGGGGACATGACCGAGGAACACGTCGCCT
>Ga0247727_10019073_pt1 | contig 10679 bp, 7 predicted proteins | sample WisWelCaveWW1625_FD_202498 | JGI IMG/M metagenome (GOLD analysis project Ga0247727, IMG submission 202498) | Biofilm microbial communities from Wishing Well Cave, Virginia, United States - WW16-25 | ecosystem: Environmental > Aquatic > Deep subsurface > Groundwater > Cave microbial mat | place...
CCCGGAGGTGATCCCGGCGCAGACTGAGGCCGGCGCCGGGTTCCACGCCTTCGACTGGTCGCCTGACGGGCGTCGAATCGCAGGATACCGTTCCCGACTCGATGCGGTGGAGGGGATCGTGACGTACACGATCGAGAACCACGCGTTCGAACGGCTGACGGAGACCGGAAGCAATCCGCGCTGGCTCTCCGATGGTCGCCGGCTGATCTACATGAACGAAAGGGGCGGCCTTTCCCTGGTTGAGAGCCGCTCCAAGCGGGCTCACGAGCTCCTGTCCCTTCCCCCGCATAGGATCTCCAATCCCGTTCCGTCGCGGGACGACCGGTGGATCTATTTCGTGCGTGGGTCGGCCGAAGCCGACCTATGGCTGCTGACGCTCAAGTGATGGGAAGCGAAGCTAGCGCCTGAGGTCCGCGCGGCTCTGCGGCGTCACTGTACCCTCGGGTGCTTCGGCTGGGGAGGAAGGCTCGGCTGGTGGGCGTCAGCCTGGCCGATGCTCCGCCCCGCAAGTCGACCGAACCGGCGGAGGCGGCATAGTGAAGAGGACGGCTAGTGACGCTCGAGGTCGTCGGCGGGCAGGGTCGGGGCGGCATGGTTCCGACACTCGCGCCGGGGCTTCCAGTTCACCCGCGTGGCCGGAGGGCGATTCAACACGATCGCTCCCGGCTCCGGACACACGTCGACGCAGCTCCCCTCGAACCAGCACTCGCCCGGGTAGAGAACGAGGGGCGGGCCCCCGATGCGCGGATTGGGTAGAAAAAGATCGACGGGACAGACGTGGAGGCAGAGGTTGCAGCCGGTGCAGGTCTCCGGATAGATCGTGACGGGATCGACCAAGGCCTGGTCGGGGACCACGAAGACCTTGCTCATCCTCGGGCCTCCGCCATGTAGTCCGTGTTCCATCGTTCGTAGTTGGCGGTGAGATCACCGTAGTAGTCGATGGGCAGCGATCCCGTCCGGACTCCGCTCTCGTCCCGCCAGACGGTCACGAACTTGTGCCACTCGGGCGGGTCCATCTCCGGATAGTCGAGGCGCGTGAACATCAGTTGCTTCGAGCTGGCCTTGCGGGCCAGGCAGGACTGGATCACCAGCTCGGCGTTGGTCAGGACGTTGAGCGTCTCCTGGGCCCGGAGCAAGTCGTGGGGGTTTCTCGCGTAGAGGGCGGCCGCCTCGTTCTCCCGCAGATCCGAGAGGCCGCGCACGCCCTCCTGCAGAAGATCGTCGCTCTTCACCGCCCCGCAATAGTTCTGCATGACCCGGGTGATCGCCTCGCTCAGGGCCTGCCAGCCGACGCCGTTCTGCCGCTTCAAGGGTTCGTAGAGGCGGGCGCGCTCGGCTTCGACCTGCTCCGGATGGATCTTCACCGGTCCGTTCTTCGCGGCATAGGCGGCGGCATGCCGGCCCGCGTAGTGACCGGTAGCCGCCGCGTGGCCGGCGCAATCGGAGGCGAAGAGCACGTCGCCCGCGGCGAAGAGGCCTTCCAGGTTGGTCATGAGCTTCCAGTCGTTGACCATGCCGCCGGGGATGCCGAAGAACTGCCGCTCCTGCGGGAGGAACTGGCCCGACCTCCACCCGTCCCCGTAGCTCTGCAGCACGTCGCGCGTGGAATCGAAGCCGGCCTTCGTGAAGGCCGCGAGGACCGGCGTCTTGGTCTTGCCCTCGTTGCCCACCATCATTCCCCAGATCACCCGGCGCTCCGTCTCCGGCATGCTGGTCAGGTCGGCATAGAAGGGAAGCTTGTAGCCGCGCTTGAGGGCCTCCGCGGGCGGGATCGTCTCCGGTCCCTCGAACTCGTAGAACGGGAAATCCGGCTCCCCGCCGCCCTTCATGAAGAACTTCTGGCCCGGCGCGGGCCGATAGCGCTCGGCCACGGTCTCGAGCTCCCGGCCGTCGCGGTCGACGTAGGGGATCTCGCGGCCTTCCGCGTCGACCATGGTGCAGGCGTACCAGGTGTTGTGGTTGTTCCCGGTGCTGTAGGGCGGGAAGCTGCGCAGCCCCGACCATTCTGCCCGGCACGACTTTTCCAGCATCGTGAACGAGCCGCCCACGCGCCAGGCCATGGCGTGGCCGTCGCCCGTGCACTGGGGCGGCCGGAACTCGGAGATGCCCGTGGCCCCCGGGGCGAAGAGCCACAGCCGCGTCGGCCGCGACATGCAGAAGACGGTGGCCTTGGCGCGGCAGACGGTGAACCTGCCCGTGCGTCCGTCGATGGCGACCGCCCCCACGACGCGAGCCCCCATGCGGCCGCCCTCCGTGAGCAACCCCGCGCCCATGGTCCGATCCAGGACCCGGGCCTTCATTTGCTTGGCGCCCCGGTACATGGCCGTCTTGAAGGTGGCTCCCCAAACGCGCAGGGTGAAGCGGTTCTCGTAGTCGTACGCGAACATGAACTTCGTGGCGTCGTCCCGGAAGTCGGCGCCCTTCCACTCGTCGTCGGTGTCGCGGATCTTCGCGCCGTAGCGCTCGAGGTCGAGCAGCCGGTCATAGCACTCGCGGGCCTCGATGTAGTGGGAGATGCCGTTGTTGTAGCCCCGGTGGCCGCGGATCATCGCGTCGGCCAGCTCCTCGGGGGTGACGCGGGAGCAGGGGTTGGTCGCCGCCATCTCCCAGTGATCGCAGCCCGAGCCCATCGCCCCGCTGGTCAGGGTCGCGGCCTTCTCCATCATCACGACCCCCGCGCCCCGGCTGGCGGCGCCCATCGCCGCAAAGCATCCGGACGCACCGCCGCCGATCACGAGCACGTCGGTGTCGATCTCTTCGGTGCGGTCGTACTCGATGGGATAGGGCCACTCCATCGGGCCCGGGATCTCGTTCATCACACGAAGCCTAGGGCAGCAGGAGCTTGAGCGTCCTCGTCAGCAGCGCTAAAATCTTCTCAAATCTTCTTGGAGGAAGCCGTGATCGCAGCTCCCCGATCGACCTACCTCTTTGGGCCGTTCGCCTTGCAGGCGACGAAGCGTCTCCTCCTCCGCAACAAGGAAGTCGTGCCCCTGACGTCCAAGGCTTTCGAAACGCTGCTGGCTCTCGTCCAGAACGCCCGCAGCATCCTGGGGAAGGACGACCTGCTCCGGCGCGTGTGGCCGGACGCGGTCGTCGAGGACCAAAACCTCACCCAGACCATTTTCATGCTGAGGAAGGCCCTGGGGGACAGCGTCAAGGAGCATCGCTACATCGTGACGGTTCCCAACCGGGGCTACTGCTTCGTCGCGGACGTGCGGGAGCTCGGCGAAGACGACGAGAGTGCACAAGCGCAACGGCCCGCCCGGGAGCTGCTGGGCCGGCGCTACTCCGAGAACACCGAGGCCCATCAGTTGTGCCTCAAGGGGCGCCACTTCTGGGCCCGGAGAACGGCCGGCGCGGTGGAGAAGGCCATCCGCTGCTTCCAGCAGGCGATCGAGAAGGAGCCGCAGCACGCAAAGGCCTACGCGGGGCTCGCCGACTGCTACGCGATCCTCAGCCATTACAGCCGGCTTTCGCCCCGGCAGACCATGCCGAGGGCCAGGATCGCCGCCACGAAGGCGCTGGAGATCGACCCCACGCTGGTCGAGGCCCACACCTCCCTGGCGGTGGTGAAGATGCTCTACGACTGGGACTGGGCCGGGGCGGAGGCGGAGTTTCGTCGGGCGCTCGAGCCCGACCACAACTATCCCACCGCGCATCATTGGTACGGCATGTACCTGGTGGCCCGCGGCCGATTCGACCACGCGATCGCGGAAGTGGAGCGCGCCCAGCAGCTCGATCCCCTGTCGCTGGCCATCAACACGGACCTGGGCCTCGTGCTGTATCTGGCCCGCAGGTACGACGAGGCCGTCCAGCAGTACCGAGCGACCATGGACCTGGACCCCGGCTTTCCCGACGCCCGGGTCGGGCTCCTCATGGCCTACAACGAGATCGGAATGTTCCACCAGCCGGTTTCCGAGTTCCTCCGGTCCCCGGAGACGTTCAGCCGAGACATCGCCGCCCGGCTGGAAGAGGCCTATCTCCAGTCGGGTGTGACGGGATACTGGCGCGCGTACCTGGAACTGGCGGAAGCACCGGGGACCGACGTCGCCTGCTCGCCGTACGTGCGGGCTCGCCTCTATGCGGAGATTGGAGACGAAGGCCTGGCCCTACAGTGGCTGGACAAGGCCTACGCGGAGCGGGACGGCGGGCTCTCGCTGCTCAAGGTGGATCCCGGCCTGGACAGCCTTCGCGCGGAGCCGAAGTTCAAGGCCGTGCTGGAGCGAATCGGGCTGTCCTAGGGGCCCGGCCGGTGAGCTCGAGCACATGCGCCTCGCGCAGGAGGACATCCTGCGCTACACGCTCGATCCCGGCGAAGTCGCCCGTCTTCTCGAGCGGCTACCGGCCGGAGCGCGCGAGGCCTGCCCAGCCATGCAAAAGTTTGTCTTGACCGACCGGTGCCAGTCGTCTTAGTCTCCCCGTCAAGCAAGGCCCGCGAACGACCCAGAGGTGGGGCCCCCGCGTTGGGGTAGGCCACTGCATTCGGGACGAGTTGAATCTGGAGGTGTCTATGATCAGGTGGCAGAGTCGGCTCGTCCTGGCCGCGCTGTTCCTGGCCGCGACGATGCCGTTACAAGCTCAAACGTATCACGGGGGTATTCGCGGGGCGGTTCGGGAGCAGGGTGGGGTCGTGCCCGACGTCACCCTTTCGCTCGTCAACGACGCGACGGGCAACACGCGGAGCACCCGCACCAACCAGGTGGGGGAGTACGCGTTCGTCAACGTGGAGCCGGGGACCTACACCCTGGTGGCCGAGAGGCAGAGCTTCAGGAAGATCGAGCGAAAGAGTCTCCGCATCGGCACCCAGCAGTTCCTCACCCTGGACCTCACGCTGGAGATCGGCAACCTCCAGGAGATCGTCACGGTCATGGGCGCCTCGGCGCTCGAAACCTCGAACGCCTCGGTCGGCAGCACCCTCGACACGGCGACGCTGCAGACGCTGCCCACGGCGGGCCGGAACCCGTTCTTCCTGGCGGTGACGACGCCCGGGGTGGTCCCGTCCGGCGACCCGCAGTTCGTGCGGCAGCAGGACCAGACCAACTCCTCGTTGCTCTCCCTGGGCGGCGGGCCGCGGCGCGCCAACAACTACACGCTTGACGGTGTCTCGATCGTCGACCTGCGCAACCGCGCCACCTTCATCCCCTCGATCGAGGCGACCGAAGAGGTCAAGGTCCAGGTCAGCACGTACGACGCGGAGATGGGCCGCACCGGCGGCGGCGTCTTCAATACGACCGGGAAGTCGGGTGCCAACGACTGGCACGGCAGCGTGTTGTACCAAAACCGGCCGGAGTGGGGAAAGGGCAAGTTCTTCTTCTCGCGCGACCAGCCGAAGCCGGAGGGCTATTTCCACCTCTACGGAGGCTCGTTCGGGGGGCCGCTCGTCAGGGACAAGACCTTCTTCTGGGCCTCGGCCGAGGGCTACAAGACCAAGACCTCGCGGAGCGCCGTGGTGACCGCCCCTAGCCAGGCCGAGCTGAACGGTAACTTCAGCGCGAGCGGCGTGACGATCTACGATCCGCTCACCACGGTACGGAACCCCGATGGGACGGTGACCCGCCAGCCGTTTCCGAACAACGTCATCCCCGCGAACCGCATCAGCCCCGTGGCCCAGGCGATGCGGCAATATTGGCCCACGGCCGGGCCATCCACGGCCGAGCTGGTGGACAAGGCGATCCAGGGAACGATGAAGCTGGACCACCGCTGGAGCGACAAGGCCCACTCTTCGATCATGTACGCGTTCTACGATTCGGAGGAGCCGGAATCCCGCTTCTATGCCAAGGAGCTTGGCTCGAACCCGGGAGAGCCCGCGGAGGGCCTGCTCTTCCGCTTCGTGAACGTGCTCGCGTTCAACAACACCTTCACGCCCAACCCCAACACGTTCGCCCACGTCCGCCTCGGCTGGACGACCTTCAGGGACGACGACGTGCCGAACCAGTTCGATCCGGCCACGCTGGGCTTCTCGCAACCGTTCGTCAACCAGCTGACCTACAAGAAGTTCCCGAGCATCAACATCCCCCCCTACGGGACCGTCAACTTCGATACCTTCGGCGACCGCGACCCCCAGGACACCGACTACTATTCTTGGGATGCCAACGCCTCGATGTCGAAGCTGTACGGGCGGCACACCCTCAAGTTCGGCGCCTCCTACCGCAAGATCGGGATGAAACTCTTCGCGCGGGGCCAGCCGAGCGGGAACTTCGACTTCGACAGCACGTTCACCCGCGGCCCCAACCCGCTGACGGCGAGCGGAGCATCCCAGCATGCGCTCGCCGCCTTCCTGCTCGGCTTCCCGACGACCGGCGACATGACGGTAGCGACGGAGAACGACTTCTCCATCGACTACTACGCCGGCTACGTCCAGGACGACTTCCGCGTCAACTCGAAGCTGACCGTCAACCTCGGCCTGCGCTACGAGTTCGAGCAGGGGCTGAAGGAGAAGAACAACGCCTTCACCGTCGGCTTCGACCGCGAGCGGTCCTGGCCGTTCCAGGTCCCGGGCGCGCCGCCGTTGCGGGGCGGACTGCAGTACCCCGGGGTCGACGGCTACCCGGACCACCAGAGCGACCCCAGCAAGACCAAGTTCGCGCCGCGCGTGGGCTTCGCCTGGAGCGCCAACCCATCGACCGTGGTCCGCGGCGGCTACGGGCTCTTCTGGGCGCCCCAACAGTACGCCTTCCCCAACCAGTTCCGGATGGGGGCGCGCGGCTACACGGCGTCAACCGACTACGTGGCCAGCATCGACGGCAACCTGACGCCGTGCGCGACCTGCAACATCGTGAACCCGTTCCCGGCCGGGATCAACCAGCCTCGCGGCAGCGCCGACGGCATCCTGACGGGCGCGGGCGGGACGGTGGACTTCGTGGACCAGTTCCGCGAGTCGGCCTACGTCCACCAGTTCTCCCTCGACATCCAGCGTGAGCTGCCCGGCGAGCTGGTCGTGGGACTCGGCTACGTGGGCGCGCGCACCGAGCGGATCTCGGTGGGCGGCTCGAACTCGAACACGGTGAACATCAACCAGCTCGATCCGCGCCACCTGTCCCTAGGGGCGGCGCTGCTCGATCCCCTGCCCAACCCGTTCTTCGGTGACCCCCGCTTCGGGGCCTTCGCGAGGCGGACAACGCTCACCCGAGGGCAACTGCTGCGGCCCTATCCGCAGTTCGGCGACATCCGGGCGCACCAGGTGAGCGACGGCAAGGCGCGCTACCACTCGGTCGTGCTCCGGTTCGAACGCCGAATCAAGGACGGCTGGGGCGCGCGCGTCAACTACACCTGGAGCTCGAACAAGGACAACCTCTTCGGCGAGGTCAACTACTTCAGCAACAACAGCGGTGGCAGAGCCCGGGCGCTGAACGTCTACGACATCGAGAACGAGTACTCCGACTCGCTGCTCCACACGCCGCACCGGCTCAACGTGACGGGAACCGTCGAGCTGCCTCTTGGCAAGGGCAAGCGGTGGCTCTCCGAGCCCGGCTTGGCGCGCGTCCTCTTCGGCGGCTGGTCGATCACGGTGATTGGCGCGTACCAGAGCGGGTTCCCGGTGGCCATCGTGCAGAACACCAACAACACGAACGCCTTCACGGACATCCAGCGGCCCAACGTGACGGGGACGGACCCCAGGACATCGGGGGGGACGGAGGAGCGACTCAACAACTGGTTCAACACCGCCGCCTGGACGAACGCGGCCCCGTTCACTCTGGGCAACTCGCCGCGCACCGACACCCGCGCGCGGACGCCGTTCAAGTCGAACACCGACATCGCGTTCCAGAAGGTCGAGCCGCTGGGCGGCAACAAGCAGTTGATGGTGCGCCTCGAGTTGATCAACGCCTTCGACGACGCCAACTTCCTCGCGCCCGAGAACCGCTTCGGCAACTCGAACTTCGGACGGATCACCCAGGTGGGCGGGTTCCCCCGCACGGTCCAGCTCATGGTGCGGTTCGGGTTCTAAGACGCGCTAGCCGGTTTTGCTGAGGGCGGCCCCCTCCCGGGGCCGCCCTTTCTTTGTCGACCCTCCACGCTATCCCTCCCCACGTAGGGGAAAGGAATCGCTGCTGCCCGAACGGCTGCGCGCCCTTGCCCCCTTAGTTGAGCACCCGGCGCGGCAGCAGCGGGTTCAGGTGCATGGTGAGGTCGTAGACGGAGCTGCCGCAGGCTGCGGCCAGGTCTTCGGGCCGCGAGCCTTCCTGGGCGTCAAAGAGCGTGGCCACGTCTCCCACCGCGACGCGTGGCTCCGGTCCGATCTCGACGATCGAATGGCTCGCGGAGACGGTGGCGATCAAGGGATAGAGGCTCCCGCCGATCCGGACCCGCCCCCCCTTGGCCGCCACCCGCGGCAGGCCGTCGGCGTGCCCCACCGGAAGGGTCGCCACCCACACCGGCCGCGGCGCCACGTAGGCGCGCTCGTAGCCCGCGCTCTCGCCGGACTGGAGCTGCTTGACGTAGATCACGCGCGCCTTGAGACTCACGGCGGGCCGAAGGTCCAGGGTGCCGGCAGCGCGGAACCGCGGCTCCGGATACATGCCATAAAGCGCCATTCCCGGCCGGACCATGTCCAGGAAGGCGTCGTCGTGCTGGAAGAGGCCGAAGCTCGAGGCGGCGTGGCGCTTCCCGAGCCGGACGCCATCGCGCTCGAGCGAACCGCAGAGGGCCTGGAAGCGTGCGAGCTGCTCCCGGTCGAAGGCCGGGTCCTCGGTGAACGTCATCATCACCCCCTCGAGCTGCACCGAGCGACGGGCGGTGAGATCGCGGATGAGGGGGGCCGCCTGGGCGTGCGGGACGCCGACACGGCCGATGCCCGTGTCGACGCAGATGTGCAGCGGGATCGCCCGTCCGCGCCGCTCCGCGAGGCGGTCCAGCCGGTCGCCGATCGGCGTGTAGACCATGGGCATGATGCCGCGGGCCACCGCCTCCTCGAGACCGGCCTCGTCGTAGGGGCCCATGAGGAGGACCGGCTTGCCGATCCCCGCCTCGCGCAGGGCCATGGCTTCGGCCAGCTTGACGACCGCGAAGCCCAGGACGGCCGTCGTCGGCTCCAGCACTCGGGCCACGTTGACGACTCCCAACCCGTAGCCGTTGTTCTTGATGACCGCGAGGATCGGCCGGCGGGCCACGCGCCGCGCGACCTCCTCCACGTTGTGGCGCAGGTGGCTCGCAGAGATCTCGATCCAGGGATCGAAGGACGAGTCGGTGACGGTCGTCGCCGTGACGCGTGGCGGCGGGAACAGGGCGGCCGTGGCCGCCCCCGCCTGGAGAAAGGACCGACGTGAGATGCCCACCGCTCCTCCGCTTGCGTCGGTTACCGGGAGTCTAGCACCCCGCCAGGGGGCCGATCGCGTTCCGCGGCTTGAAAAAGTCGGGGGCGGGCGCACAATAGCCGGCGCACTCATTTTCTCTCGGGGAGGGTTGGCGATGCTGCACGCAAGGCGGGTGCGATTGACGTTCGTAGGAGCCGTCGTCGCCGTGGTCGCGTCGTCTTCAGGGTCGGCGGAGGGGCCCCCCAACTCGGAGCCCAACCCGTATCGGACGGTGGAGAACTGGGCGAGAATGCCCGAGGGGCGGACGTGGGGATCGACGAGCGCGGTGGAGGTCGATCGTGACGGGAAGTCCATCTGGGTCGCGGAGAGATGTGGCGCGAACACCTGCGCCGGCTCCGATCTGCCCGCGTTGCTCAAGTTCGACGCCGAAGGGCGGTTCGTCACGAGCTTCGCCGCCGGTATGTTCGTCTTCCCCCACGGCATTCACGTGGATGGGGACGGCAACGTCTGGGTGACCGACGCCCGGGGACGAGAAGGGAAAGGCCACCAGGTCTCGAAGTTCAGCCCGGACGGAAAGCTCCTGCTGGCGCTCGGGAAGGCGGGAGTCACCGGGGAGGGGCCGGACACCTTCAACCAGCCGTCCGACGTCGCGGTCGCCGCGAACGGCGACATCTTCGTCGCGGACGGGCACGACCAGAACTCGAACGCGCGCATCGTGAAGTTCTCGAAGAAAGGGGAGTTCATCAGGGCGTGGGGGAAGCGAGGGTCGGGCCCGGGCGAGTTCGACACGCCTCACGGCCTGGCCTTCGACTCCCGCGGGCGGCTCTTCGTGGCCGACCGGGGCAACAACCGGATCCAGATCTTCGACCAGGACGGCAAGTTCCTCGAAGAGCGGAAGCAGTTCAGCCGACCGAGCGGGATCTACATCGACAAGAACGACGTCCTCTACGTGGCCGACTCGGAGTCGAACACCAAGGTCAACACGGTTTGGAAGCGGGGCATCCGGGTTGGGAGCGCCAAAGGCGGCAAGGTCACGGCCTTCATCCCCGATCCGGAGCCCGACCCGGAGAAGGTGGTGACGAGCGCCGCGGAAGGCGTGGCCGTGGATGCCCAGGGCAACGTCTACGGCGCGGAAGTGGGGCCGCGGGCGCTCAAGAAGTACGTCAAGAAGTAGGAAGTCGCGGCTTCCTCCAGTCCGAGGAGACTCCCGGCCAGGGCACACCCTGGTCGGGCTTCGTGACCGGCCGGAGACCTTTGTAGACGAACTTCTGGAGGCGCTTCCCTTCGTAGGTCTCGGTTGTCGTTCCTCCGGATCGCGATCCGAACCCGGTCCGCGCTTTCAAGTCCTTCACCGATGATCTGCATCGTCTCGCGGACTGGCTGTTGGCCTGCGGTGTGACAACGGTGGCGATGGAAGCCACCGGCGTC
>Ga0247727_10019074_pt1 | contig 10679 bp, 13 predicted proteins | sample WisWelCaveWW1625_FD_202498 | JGI IMG/M metagenome (GOLD analysis project Ga0247727, IMG submission 202498) | Biofilm microbial communities from Wishing Well Cave, Virginia, United States - WW16-25 | ecosystem: Environmental > Aquatic > Deep subsurface > Groundwater > Cave microbial mat | place...
ACAAGCTGTGGCTTGACGAGACCATGGCATACTCCTGCGCATACTTCCGTCATGAGAACGACACGCTCGAGCAAGCACAGCAGCAAAAGTACGAGCACATTTGCCGGAAACTTCAGTTGAAGGCCGGAGAAACACTGGTTGACATCGGCTGCGGCTGGGGCGGGATGCTGATCTACGCAGCCAAACACTACGGCGTGCGGGGCGTCGGCTGCTCACTGTCGAAACAGCAAGTTGAATATGCGACTGATTTGGTGAAGCGTGAGGGTCTCACGGAGAAAATTTCAATCGTGTTTGAGGATTATCGGAACATTCAGGGCGAGTTCGACAAATTCGTGTCCATTGGCATGTTTGAACACGTGGGGAAGCAATTTATTCCGACGTTTATGGAGAAGGTGCAGTCGATCTTGAAGCGCGGTGGCATAGGGCTGCTCCACACCATCGGAGAAGAACGATCAATGCCCGGCGACCCCTGGACATTGAAATACATTTTCCCCGGTGGATATATTCCCACCCTCGATGAAATCGTACGCACCATGGGCGAAGTCAGGCTCGTTCCGACCGACATCGAAAACCTTCGCCTGCACTACGCCAGAACGGTTGAGGAGTGGAGCACACGGTACGAGGCGCAGACCCAAAAAGTCGAAGCGATGTTCGATGCGTCCTTCGTTCGCATGTGGCGCATGTTTCTCAATGGTTGTGTCGTCAATTTTCGCTATGGGAACCCACGGCTCTATCAAGTTCTTTTTACGAACGGCTTGAACAACGCCCTTCCCATGACGCGCGAGCATGTATATCGCTAATGGAGCCGATCATAACAGTCGCCTCAAGCTTGCAAGCCGTCAAAGCCCGCATTGCCAAAGTTGCGCAATCCGTCGACCGACAACCGGACGAGATCACACTGCTGGTAGCGAGTAAAACTCACCCTGCCGAGCGAGTGCGGGAAGCCTGGCTCGCCGGACAAACTATTTTTGGCGAGAATTATCTGCAGGAAGCGCTGGCAAAAATGCCGGCCCTTGCCGATTTGCCGATTGAATGGCACTTCATCGGTCCCATACAGAGCAATAAGACAAAACGCATAGCAGAGAATTTTTCCTGGGTTCACAGTGTGGGTAGAGTGAAAATTTCCGACCGCTTATCGAAAGACCGGCCCGAATCACTGCCGCCCTTGCAAATCTGTTTACAGGTAAATGTGAGCGGAGAGGAGAGTAAAAGTGGTGTAGCCCCTGAAGAAGTGGCTAATCTGGCCGCTCATGTCGTTCGCCTACCCCGCCTGAAATTGCGCGGACTGATGGCCGTCCCTGAGCTAACGACTGCCACGGCCTTGCAGCGCAGCCAGTTCCACATGCTGTGGGAATTATTCAATCGGCTCAAGCGGGATGGATACGAACTCGATACGCTCTCCATGGGAATGTCTGAGGATATGGATATCGCAATCGCCGAAGGGGCAACCATCGTGCGCATAGGTACGGCAATTCTGGGGCCAAGGCGCTACCCAATACCTGAGGAACTTGCTGCTCGCGCTGCGCGGTGAGACTTCGGCCGAGTGTCCGTCACCTCCGTGCCACCTTACAGGAATACTTCAACAAGCTCAGACATGCCGTCGATCTCTTCCACACCGATCTTACCAATTGGCTGATCTACAAGACCTCGAAGAAGGCCGGACCGTTCCCAAAAGATAGTCGGGCGCGTTGAAGATCGCCCCTGCCACTCTTGGCCGCTCAACTGACCATCTCCACCCACATTTTTCATCCACAAGCGAAACATCGAACGCCCTTCTCTCTATCCTCGAATCTTACATTTTCAGGGACTATTGCTGCTAGGATATGGGGCCGGGCGCTTGGTTTGGCAACGAGACCGATAATGGGGGAGCTTGTCTTGAACACAACCACACGCATTCTGCAGCGGTCTCCCTTGCCGGCTGGGCTCGCCGCTGGAGTTAGGGGATTATTGATCTGCGATATGCTCTTCAGCGCGACGAACAGCATTGCACAAACCACCGATGCCGATACGCCTGCTGCCGAAACCAACAACACCACCCAAGATTTCAGCTCCGCCGGAATCCTTTTGATCCTCCTGCTCCTGGGAGCAGCGACGATTTTTTATTTCCTGAAAATACAACGGCCCTCCCTCCCTGACTTTTCCGGGATCACAGGCCGCGACCCGTCCAGCGACAATCTACCGACAAGGCGACCCGCCACAACCAGACAGAAATTACCGGTTGATAGTGTCACCTCCGCCGACAAAGCGGCCTTTCAACAGCTGCTGATCGATGTTCAAAGGGCCTGGAGCAAACAGGATCTGACCGAGTTGCGGCAGCTCGTCACGCCGGAGATGTTCGATTATTTCAGCGCCGCCCTCGCCGACAACCGCAGTCAGGACATCCAGAACCATGTGGAGAATGTGGTGCTCCTCCGTGCGGAGATCCTGGAGGTCTGGACCGAACAGGCGAGGCAGTACGTGACGGCAGGGCTTCGCTGGAGCGCCCGTGACTACAACCTGTCTCTGACGAAGCCGCGCGGAGAACCAGGCTATCTCGTCGAAGGCAGCGAAGAGATACCGACGGAATCCGGCGAAGCCTGGACCTTCATGCGAATCCAAGAAGGGAAGTGGCGGCTCTCGGCGATCCAACAATGAAAGGGGATGGAACCTGATGATCTTCTGTGCTCGCGCAACGCGCGGCCACTGAAGGCCCTCGCTCGTACTCCTTTGAAGGGGTGGCCCGATTGGTCTCCCACTGTGCGAGCCATCCCACTTACCTATTTCATTTTCAATGGTAGCCTGGTTGATCCTCGATTGCGCGCGTCGAACGAGCACATTCTTCTCGTGCGCGTTCCGCGAGCAGGAGGACGACCAGGCCGTGCTACCGTCCCCCTACTTCCACCCATCGCTGCTCGTCCCTCCTCCGAACCCTCCCCAGTTTCCGCCGAAGCCGCCTTGGCCTGTTCCCCAGTACTCGCCTTTTTGAATCCGTCTATACGGATGTCGAAGGTCAGGACGGCTGATCCACCAGAAAAACGAGAGGGCCCCGATGGCGGTAAAGAGGGAGAGCCAGAAACCCAAACCTTTGAAATGTATATTCGAGATGGCGCCGACACGCACCTCCTGCGCGGGAGTGGCCAGCGCCACCACGGTGAGATAGAGGCCTTCGCCGAAATGTCCCAACTCGATCGACGGCTGCAGATTCTCGTGCGCGACTTGATTCATCACCGCGGGGGTAATCACCGGTAACATCTGCCGGCCCAGCGTGATCGCGGCTTCTCGTTCCTGCACTGCGACCAGCACCATCACGCCATGTTCTTGTTGCGTCGATCCAATGCCCCATTTTTCATAGAGCGCCGTCGCATACTCATTGGCCGACCCGAACGGCTTGATGGTCGGGACGGTCACCACGACCATTTCCACGCCGGTCTTACGCTCAAGGTCCTGGCAGACGGATCGGATGCGCTCTTTCCAGTCCCCATCGATCACCTGGGCATGGTCGCTCACATAACCGCGCGGCTCCGGCAACTGAACCTTGGGCCGATCGTAGGGAACCGCCTGGGCCAGGCCCTCGAAGAGGACAAGAAAGAGCACCATCGCTAGCCTGCAATATTCATGACGGTTCGTCGCGAAATGCCGCAGCGGCGCGCGACAAGCGCGAAGAGCGAGACTCGCGTGACGTGTTAGCCCTGTTCCTCCTAGTCGCGCTTTTCCCGCCAGTCTCGCCCATCTCGCTTGAGTCAGGCATCGGCGATTGCAGCAGAAGCGCTCATGAATAATGCGGGCTTGACTGACGATCTTCTTCATCGATGCTCCGACAGCTGCAGTTGCTCGACTGCGCGAGTGAGCAGCGTCGCGGCTTGCAGATACCGGTCAAAGAGACGAGGCACTTCGTGGGGGCCCGGAGAAATCTGTCCGCGTTTGAGTAACCAGGCCTCCAGCAAGCCCTGCAGATCCAGTTTCAACAGCTCGGCGACGTCCTTGATCACCGCATCGGAGTGAGACAGGACTGGACGCCCAAGAAGACGTTGCACCCCGCGCAGCAATGGAAGGGTCGCGGTGATCGAGAGCGGCAGCAAAATCAACGTGGCGTCGTCTGTTCCGCCCCCTTCGACATAGCGCTGGCGTAGACGTAAGACATGACTCGCAAGGCCCTGGACCACCATCTCTCTTAACCGATCGGTCTTCACGTGAAAGCCGATGAAGGGGTCGCGCCCGCCCAGGACGCGATGCTGTTCTTGGATTTCCAGAAACTCAAGTGGGAATATCGCTGCCGACATGTGCAGCTCCTCTTGCGTCAGAAAGAGCGGGACCACAATCTGTTCCTTGCTCCATTGACGGTGCAACGCACTGTATTTTTTGAGGACGGCGCTGTCGTACGACGACACCAGGAGGAGGATATTCAGGTTGGACCGCCCCGGAAGAAATTCCCCACGGACGGCACTGCCGTAGAGCAGCATGCCTTCCAGTTGCTCCCCGAACCGACCTTTGACCTCCTTCACGTAGGTCTGCAGCAGCTTCTGCGTGTCGTCCGGCAATCCCTCAATCAGACGTTCAGTTATGCCCATGGTTCCTCATGAAGACATCGGATGTGGTGATCTCTCATTCGCATGTGGATCGGGGAAAAACCCCGCGGCAATCACGCGATCGAGTAGATTAAACGGCGGCATCGTCCGCAACCCCGCCGTGGTCGACAGGACCTGATAGCGAAGCCGTGCGTTCCGATCCAGCGTCTGAAACACGCGATCGCGTAGAAAAGCTACCACTGGATTCTCTGTATTCCAATAGAACACTTGTTGATCGGCCAATCGCTGCAACATGGTGACTTGCGGCCTCCTGATTCGTTCAAATTCTTTCAGCCTGGCGGCGGAATAGTCCTTATCAGCGAGACAGCCTGGCAACAGATCGGACAGCACCATGGCATCGACCATGGCCTGCATGCGCCCCTGCGACGCATGGGGATTCATCGCATGGGCGGCATCGCCGATCAGCACAGCTCCATCCGCCACCCAGGTCGGTGTTCGTACCCTCCCGGTCGGCATATAGGCTGTCTGGCTCCAATCGTTGAGACGCCGAAACAGCCCGGCAAACTGCGGCGCGATCCGGCTCCACGTCTGCTGTAGCGCAGGGAAACCCCGCTGCTTCACAGCCTCCATCGAATCCTTGGGGATCATGTAGAAGAGATAGACCTTGTTCCCCGTCGCCGGAAACAGTCCCAAAATACTCCTGTGTCCAACGTAGTAGAACGATTCCGATACCGGCTCCTCCGATTCGAGAATTGCAATCAGATACCCGTCGGGATAGAGATAGACATCGGCGGGAATCTTCAATGCCTCACGCACTTTCGAAAATGCGCCGTCGGCGCCGACGACGATCTTAGCATGGATCTGGTGCGTGCCTTCCGGCCCTTGTGTGGACAACCCCACCACCCGATCGCCTTCGCGTAAGAGTCCTATGAAAGAGGTCCCGTAGCGGAGCGTCACGCTCTTGTGCTGCTGCACTGCCGCAACAATAGCGTGGTGCGCCACGTTCGGCAAGGTCACGATGGCACGATTGTAAGGTGGCGGCAGATCGCCATAGTCGATGCTGCAGAGCCGCGTCCCTCCAGCCCGGTAAAAGTGAAAGTGCCGCACGGACCTCGTAGCGTCGACCGGCAACGAATGCAATACGCCCAAGCGATCGAGTACTTGTTGTCCGTTTGGTTGAAGAATTTCTCCCCGCAAGCCCTTGGGTGGACCGGCGGCCTGATCCAAGACGACGGTGCTGATCCCTTGCTTCGCAAGCGCCAGGGCTAAGACGGCTCCGCCCCCCCCTGCTCCCACCACTGCGACGTCAGTCTGTTCAGTCATCACGCCTCACGAAGAAAGGCTTAGGTTGAGGTCGAGGTCGCCTCAACCTTCTCATCTACTTCCATTCCCGATATCGCGCGTGATCGTTCCACATCGCCAGGAACTTCTCTCGGGCCTTGACGGTGATCGCGTGATCGGTAATGACGTCGAGCCGCTCATCGTTATAGCGATTGCCGCTCGTCGTGTGGTTCATCGAGCCGGTGCTGTTCACTTCATCGTCGATCACAACCTGTTTCAGGTGCATCAACCCATCGTGCTCGTTCACGAGAATAGGGATGCCGGCCAACTGCAGTGTACGGAGCGCCGTGAGCTGCTTGACGTCCTCAGTGCGCTTCAGATCGGTGATCAATCGCACATCGACTCCCCGCTTCTTCGCCGCGACCATCGCCTCCACCGCGCGGGGAGAGGTCAACCCATAGACCGCCACATAGAGGTAGCGTGTCGCATGCCTATAGAGCGCCGTCAGGCGATCGAGTGGCGCGTCGTCTGGCCCGTAGTAGACCTCCACCGTCGCACTCCACCCGGTCCCGACCGGAACCGCGAGCATCAGCACGACAAGACACCACGACAGCACGATGCGGTTGGGCATGACTGCTCTCATCGATGGCGGAGGGCAAACACAGTCATTCGAGTTCAAACAACATCTTGAAATGATTGTCCGTGGCCTCCCAGGCCTTGGGCGCCTCGGTGGCGAGCCACTGCTGCAGAAACTGCTTTTGGCCCGGCGTGAGCACCTGTTTGATCTGGTGTGAGCGGCCTTGGAGGGGTTGCAGAAATCCCACCCGTTTCTCAAAATCCAATGTCGCCGTGCGGACATACATGTTCGTGAAGGCCGTCGGTTTTTCGTCCTCCCCATCGCCTTGAATCCAAACCGATAAAAACCTCTCTAACTTGAGTCCGGTGCTATCCATGGCGGGATCGATATCGAGAAATAGCTCATTTTCCGATTCTTTGAGCGGAATGGCCTCCGCGGACCTGAACATGAAGTTGCGTTTCCACATGTCATCGCTCATCCAAAAGATGGCATAGTGGCGGCGGATCGCGGACAAAGTCAAGCAACGAGCCAGTCGGTTTCGTTGCCTTGACATTGGCACAGACCGTTTGATAACGTGTTGAAATTGTTTAATCTCTTGGCCATCTTGGGAGTCTTCATGCAGGTCAAAATCAATGGTAAGGCAGAAGAGATTTCAGGGGGAACAGTCCTCGATCTTCTCCAGGCCAAAAAGATCGAACCGCAAATGGTCGCGGTCGAGGTCAACGACACCATGTTGGACCGGGATCATCTCGCCACCACCAGCCTATACGACGGCGACCGGGTTGAGTTCTTGTTTTATATGGGCGGTGGCCGGTGACGATGACCATCCACAAAGACATCACCGCACTCATCGGACGGACTCCCCTCGTCCGTCTGAACCGGTTGTCCCCTACAGGCGGGGCGACGATCTATGGAAAAGTCGAGTTCTTTAATCCCGGTGGAAGCGTCAAGGATCGAATCTGCCTCAATATGATCGACGAGGCGGAACGACTAGGCGCATTAAAGCCGGGCGGCACGATCGTCGAACCGACCAGCGGAAACACCGGGATCGGACTGGCATTAATCGCCGCGGTCCGTGGCTATAAGCTGATCCTTGTGATGCCGGAAAGCATGAGCATGGAGCGGGCGAGCCTCTTGTCGTCCTATGGCGCACAGCTTGTGTTGACGCCTGCCTGGGAAGGCATGAAGGGTTCGATCCGCGAGTCGGAAAGCATCATCGCGCAGAATCCGTCATACTTTATGCCGGATCAGTTTTCAAATCCGGCCAATCCGGCTATGCATAAAAAGACCACGGCGCTCGAAATTATCGAGTCGCTAGACGGAAAAATCGATGCATTTGTGGCCGCAGTGGGCACGGGCGGCACCATTACCGGATGCGGAGAAGTGTTTAAGGAACGGAATCCCAACGTGAAAGTAATTGCAGTTGAACCGGCCGGATCACCGGTCTTATCCGGTGGAGAGCCAGGGCACCATAAGATTCAGGGCATCGGCGCGGGGTTCATCCCGAAAGTGTTGAACCGGGCCATTCTCGATCGCGTGATGACCGTGACCGATGACGAGGCCTATCAAACGACGAAACAGCTCTCAAAAAAGGAAGGCCTGCTAGTGGGCTTCTCTTCCGGCGCCAACGTGTTCGCCGCACAGAAAGTGGCCCAAGAACTTGGACCCGGCAAGAACGTGGTCACCATCCTGTGCGATACCGGCGAGCGGTATATCAGCATCGAGAAGTATTTCAATATTTGACGTGAGGGGTCAGGCGTAAGGGTAAGGCGATAGATCGGAATATGGCGTTTTGCGTTCCTACTCGCCTTACGCCTCACGTTTTACGCCTAACGGAATTTAGAGATGGAATTTACCGAAGATCAGATAAACAGATATAGCCGCCACATTCTCCTGCCGGAAGTCGGTGGCAAGGGGCAGAAGAAGATTGCCAAGGCCAAGATTCTTCTGGTCGGCGCGGGAGGCCTTGGTTCGCCGGCGGCGCTCTATTTGGCCGCAGCCGGTGTCGGCACCATCGGCCTCATTGATAGCGATGTGGTAGACCTGACCAATCTTCAAAGACAGATTCTTCACCATACGTCGGACGTGGGCCGCCCAAAAGTCGTCTCGGGGAAAGAGAAGATTCAGGCGTTGAACCCCGACGTCCAGGTCTCGATGTACGAAGAGCGGCTGACGGCTAGCAATGCGCTAAAGATCATCAGCGAGTACGACGTCGTCATCGACGGGGTCGACAACTTCACGGCCAAGTTCTTGATCAACGACGCCTGTTTCTTTGCTGGAAAACCGTTGGTCCACGGCGGCATCCTCCGCTTCGATGGGCGCGTGACGACCATTGTGCCGAAGCAGTCCGCCTGTTATCGTTGCGTCTTCAAGACTCCACCGCCGGCTGGGCTGGTAGCTTCCTGCCAGGAGGCGGGCGTGATCGGCGTGTTAGCTGGCATCATTGGAACGATCCAAGCGACTGAGGCCTTGAAACTCATTCTGGGTATCGGTCATCCTCTCACGAATCGGTTCCTGGATTTCGATGCGCGCAAGACGCAGTTCAGAGAAATCAAAGTGAAACGCAATCCCGACTGCGCGCTTTGCGGAGCGCACCCGACGATTACCGAACTGTTCGATGACGGTGATCCGTTTGCCGGCTGTGCCGTCCAGCCGTAATCATTGACGTAGCGAGGTGGAGTTGCCATGCCCACAATGAAAGCCCTAGTCTGTCGCGAGTGCGGAAAAGGATATCCGACGAAGGCGATCCATGTCTGCGAAATGTGCTTTGGCCCCCTCGAAGTGAAATACAACTACGAGGAGATCAAGAAGAACATTTCCCGCAAGAAAATCCAGGACGGGCCACATAGTATCTGGCGCTATGCCGATCTCCTGCCGGTGGAAGGGCCGACTTTTCTCGGCCCCCATGCCGGGATGACCCCGCTGGTCCGCGCCAAGAATCTCGGCGCCTACCTCGGATTGGACGAGCTCTACATTAAGAATGATACGGTCAATCATCCTACGTTATCGTTCAAAGATCGGGTCGTGGCCGTGGCCATCACCAGGGCTCGCGAATTGGGATTTGAAACCATTGCCTGTGCCTCGACCGGCAATCTGGCCAATTCCGTCGCCGCCCATGCGGCTGCCGCGGGGATGCGCGCCTATGTATTCATTCCTGGCGATTTGGAAGCCGCTAAGGTCCTCGGGAATTTGATCTATAAGCCGAACGTGGTCGAGGTCGAAGGCAATTACGACGATGTCAATCGCCTCTGCAGCGAGATAGCCGGCGAACATGCCTGGGCCTTTGTGAATATCAACATTCGTCCCTACTATGCGGAAGGCTCAAAGACACTGGCGTTCGAAACCGTGGAGCAACTCGGCTGGCGTACGCCTGACCAAGTGGTCATCCCGATGGCGTCCGGCTCGCTCCTGACCAAGATCTGGAAGGGTCTCCATGAAATGAAGGCCTTGGGTCTCGTCGACGACGTGCGGACGAAGATCAACGGGGCGCAAGCCGAAGGCTGTTCCCCCATTTCCACAGCCTTTAAGGCGGGGCGGGATTTTTTCAAACCGGTGAAGCCGAAGACCATCGCCAAGTCGTTGGCCATCGGCAATCCCGCCGACGGGTACTACGCCCTCAAAGCGACCGCCGAGAGCAAGGGTGCCATGGACATGGTCTCGGACGACGAAGTCGTGGAAGGGATCAAGTTATTGGGGCAAACCGAAGGGATCTTCGCAGAAACCGCCGGCGGCGTGACGGTCGGCGTGCTCCAGAAGTTGGTGAAGCAAGGCACGATCAAGAAAAGCGACGTGACGGTCGCCTATATCACCGGGAATGGCTTAAAGACGCAGGAGGCCGTGATCGATGCGGTCGGCAGACCCCACCGCATTCAGCCGAGTCTTGTCAGTTTTGAGCAAACCTTTAAGATAGGGAAACACGGTGGTGGTGACGTATGATTAAAGTTCGCATTCCAACCCCGCTCCGTCCTCTGACGAAGGGACAGGGAGAGGTTGACGCACAAGCCCGCACGATCGTCGAGATGATCGACACCTTGAACGCCTCCCACCCTGGGATTAAGGATCGCCTCTGCGACGACACCGGAGAACTTCGTCGTTTCGTGAATATTTACGTCAACGAGGAAGATATTCGATTCCTCAAGGGCAAGGAAACCTCGCTCAAAGACGGCGACGAAGTCTCAATCGTGCCAGCCATTGCCGGAGGTTTATCATGCCGAACATGAAGGTTCACATTCGGTTTCCAGAAGACAAGATCAAAGAACCGGTCATCTATCAGATCGGTCACGAATTCAAGGTCGTCACGAACGTCCGGCGAGCCG
>Ga0247727_10019075_pt1 | contig 10679 bp, 8 predicted proteins | sample WisWelCaveWW1625_FD_202498 | JGI IMG/M metagenome (GOLD analysis project Ga0247727, IMG submission 202498) | Biofilm microbial communities from Wishing Well Cave, Virginia, United States - WW16-25 | ecosystem: Environmental > Aquatic > Deep subsurface > Groundwater > Cave microbial mat | place...
TATCATGGAATGCCGATACACGAAATCCAGCGACTTGTCCGCCATGATCCGGCCGCGGAGTTCGTCCATCGCCTCGTCGCCGCCGGCTTTCACGATCCTGGCGATCTCCTCGATGGAAATCCGCAGCTCTGATGACATGCGCTGGACCTCTGCGTCAAGATCTTCCTGCTCGACCGTCAGCGCTTCTTTCTCCGCGATCGCTTCCAGGATCATGCCGACTTTCACGCGGCGCTGGGCCTCGGGGGTGAATTCCTCCCGCCACTTTTTGAAGGCCTCCTGCCGCACAGCCGGGTCCTCCAGTTCGGTGGCCCGCTCCCGGCCCTTCATCCGTATTTCCTGGTCCACCCGGTGCCGAATCATCGCTGTGAGTTCGCGCTCGACGAGTGTTTCCGGAATGTCGAAATGGTGCGTCTCCACCAGCCGCTTGAGGATCGTGTCCTTATAGGTTTCTTCGATGTCCTTCTTCAGCGCCTTTTCCATTTCCTCGCGCAGCTTCTCTTTCAGCTCCACCACCGACTGGTAGGGGCCGCAGTCCTTGGCGAATTCGTCGTCCAGCGGGGCGAGTTTCTTCTGCTTCACGGCTGCGACCGTGATCCGGAACACCACCGTTTTGCCTGCCAGCTTCTGATCGGGATGGGTGGCCGGATAGGGCTGGGAAATCTCGACCACCTGGCCTTCTTTCTTCCCCATCAATTGCTCGTCCATCTCCAGCCCCATCACCGTCAATTTGGCGCCGAGCTTATGCAGATGCCCCTCTTTCTTCGCCCCCTCCAGTGGCGCCAGATCGACGAACCCCTCCACGTCCAGCACGACGTAGGAGCCGTCGGCCAATGCGGTGCCGGCCGGCGCCGCTTCCAATTGAGCCTGCCGCTCCCGCAGCACGTTCAACGCCTTGTCGATCTGATCGTCGGTGATCGTGCGTGTGTCGATCTTCAGCGAGATGGGATTCGGCGCCTTGTAATCGCGCAATTCAATCCTGGGCTTGATCTCGACGGTGGCCGTGAATGAAAATGGCGCATCTTTTTTGATCTTTACCCGTTCGATCGGCGGGACTTCCACCACGATCGGCACGATGCCGGCCTGGCGGATGGCCTTTTCATAATAGGTGGGGATGATGCGGCGGACGACGTCTTCGCCGACATCCTTGCCGTACCGCTGCTCCAGCAGCGACTGCGGCGCCTTGCCCGGCCGGAAGCCTGGAACACGGACTTGCCGGTTCAGGTCGGCATAGACTTCGGCGAACTGCCTGTTGACGTCTTCCTGTGGGACCTCGATCTTCAGCGACCGCTTGATCGGGCCCAGTTCTGTGACTTCAACTTTCATGGTGTCCTCTGGACGATCTAACTTTGGGTGTTTATCAGACGGCGACAATTACGATAAAGCGAACAAGAACCGCCGGCTCAACCGAAGGTTGGTATGGCCTGCCGGCCGAAGCGGTATTATTGTTGCCCGCCTTCGCTAACGCCATGGCGGGCAGCCTTCACTCCGCGAAGGCTGGTGCGAGAGGAGGGACTCGAACCCCCACGGTTTCCCACGAGATCCTAAGTCTCGCGCGTCTGCCAGTTCCGCCACTCTCGCGCCTGCAGCACGACGATCGAGCCGGATCGGAACCATGTCACTGCCAGTTCCACGTCGATACTTTACAGAAGAGTTGTACAGGCCCCCGCGCGCCACTGTCAAGCGATCACAGGCTCGTGGCAAGAGGGAGATTCGGGGCACAGGGAAAGCCGGCTCGGTCAGGGGTGGTATGGACTGGCGAATCGCAGTATACTGGGGGACATTCCGCACGGGCGCATGACCGGATGTTCGATGAGGCGGACCGGTTGGTTGTCCGGCATCGTTTCTTCATCACCGTGTTATTCGCCGTCCCTTCACGCCGTCCGGCCAGCCCGTGCACTCGAAGGGGGTGCCTCATGAAGCGCGCCATCGCGATTGCCATCGTTATTTCGCTATTCATCTTCTCGCAGGAAGCCGGCTGGGCCTATCGGGACTACTTCACGACCGAGCAGAAAAGCCAACTGGCGAAAATTCAGACGGTCCTGGTGGAAGCCGTCGCCTTGACCGACAAGGGAGCGGTCGACGCCGGACCGATCCGTGCCGTGGTGGTCTCCCGCCTCTCTGAACTGGGCTACACCATGATCACCGACGGATCGAAACCGTACGACGTCATATTCAAGGTCAAATGCGAGCAGCGGAAGACCTGGGAAGGGACGGCCACGGCCGGCGGCGACGCGGACCTGCCCGATTCGCCATCGCGCGTCTGGAAGGGACCGGCCTGCCAGCTCAATTACACGCTGGGCGGCATGAAAATTAAATGGCAAAAAGAAGTCCGCACGGACTTCGAAGACGCCATTACCGCCGCGCAGAAAGCCGGTGCCGGCGATCCGGGCGACTATGCGATGAAAAAGCTGACGGAGCGGCTGGCTGACTACGACTTCCCGGTGACCGTCACCGCCGACTGGGGGCAGGACGAGCGGCTGCTGAAGCTGCTGGATAGTTCCAAAAACCAGATGCGGCGGCTCAAGATCATCTCGCTGCTCGGCGAAATGCTCTCCGACTCTGCGCTCCCCCGGCTCAAAGAAGCGTTGAAAGACAAGGATCTGGCAAAACAGGCCGCCGAATCACTGGGGAATATCGGCCTCGAGGGCATTCCCATTCTGATCGACATCCTGAAGAACTCGCCGGACAACGACTTGCGTATCTCGGCCGTCAAAGGCCTCGGACAGGTGGGAGGGCTGCACGGAGATACCACCGCCATCCCCCCGCTGCTCGAAGTCCTGGCCAATCCGAATACCGACTGGACGTTGCTGGCGGAAGTCGCCTGGTCGCTCGGCAAGATGCCGGACAAACGGTCGATCGAGCCGCTCTACGCACTCGACCGAAAACTGCAGGCGATGCGCGACCCGGAGAACATGAAACTCAAGAAGCTCAAAGAAGCGGTGTTCTGGGCGATCAAGCAGTGCGATACGTGGGATCAATACAGCTGAGAGCGCACCGGCAGGCTCTTGAAACAGAAAGGCGGCTGAGATCGCGATCTCAGCCGCCTTTCTGTTGCCGTCGGTAGTGTGCAGCCACCTTGATTCGATTACCGCATAAACCCATGCTGCACCACTGGCGGGCGTGATTTTTTGTTGTATCGTAAAAATAGAGGATGCAGGCGGCGTTCCGGCATTTCTTGACAAGGGACAGATCGCCAACACAGAGCAGCTCGCTTGCGGCCTCGGCAAAAGGTATGAGCAGCTGGACTGCGCCAGACATTTCCGAATGAAACCGACGTTCAAACCGACCGTTGGTGCGGATAAGTTGCGGGTAGCCTGGGCGCTGGCTGAGCAGCCCATTGATCGTCTCGACCGTCGATCGGGCAACCGGCTTACCGGCAACGATCCGTTCCGCCATCTCGCGCAGAACGGCTCGAAACGACCTCGCCTCCTTGAGCAGCCGCTCCCCCTCTGCGCGACTCAGCCGCGACACCGTTTCCTTCCCCTCGCCCGCACTCAGCAGCTTCGCCCGGACCAGCCAGGCGATCAGGTCCGTCCACTCCTGCAGAAGGTCCGTCCGTTGCCCTCGCACGATCATCTGCGTGTTGATGAAATCCAGGCACAGGTGATGGCCCACGAACAGAAACGGCTGCCCTGATTGCTTCCGCTCCATCTCCCGAATACTCCCGCTCAAAAATAAAACCGTCTAAGCACCTCTTGACAGGTTAGCCCAAAAATAGTATAACTGTCAAAGTTAATTTTAGACGGTTATAGCTTTCCCTATCGTTTTCTCACCGGGAGTTCAGGCCATGAAGGTTGCGCAGATTTGGCGATATCCCGTAAAGTCGATGGCCGGCGAACAGCTCGATCGCGCGCGCATCGGTCCTCTTGGCATCGAGGGGGACCGCGTCGTGCATGTGGAGGACGCGCGCGGTCACGTGATCACGGCCAGAACACATCATCGGCTGCTCGGGCACCATGCCACGCTCAATGCGTCAGGCGAGCCTGTGGTCGGCGGCCGGTTCTGGAGCAGGCCTGAGGTGCGCGATGACATTGTGAACATCGTGGGCCCGGGCGCCCGGCTGGTTCGCAATGACACGAGCGATCGCTTCGACGTGCTCCCCTTGTTGGTCGCGACGGATGGAGCCATCGAGGCCTTTGGCCATGACGGCCGGCGACTCAGACCCAACCTGGTGATCGGCGGTGTCGAGGGTCTGGCTGAACGTTCATGGCCAGGGCAGTGCCTGCACATCGGAGACGTCGTCATCGGCATCCAGGATCTGCGCGGACGCTGTATTATGACGACGTTCGATCCCGACACCCTGAAACAAGACCGTCAGGTGCTCACAGACATTGTGCGGAAATTCGACGGCACGCTCGCCTTGAATTGTTACGTGATCCAAGGCGGCGAGATTCGAGTCAGCGATGCCGTCGAGTTGGTCCGGAACCATGAATGCGAGGCCGCCCGTGCGTAAGAGGATGGGCCCGTCATCCCGATCCTGTCGCCCGACTGGCGGGCGCGATTGGAAGAATGTTGAAGACAGCAGATAATGTGAACCAGCACGAGCGCGTTGCTCGATAGAAGGAGGCTCTCATGACCGAATTATCACGCAGACGATTTCTACAGCTTGCGGCCGCGACCGGCGGCGCGCTGGCGTTCGGCGATCTGGCCGGTCAGGTGCTGGGACTTTCACCCCGGACGCGGGTAGCCTACGCGGGCGAGCCGATCAAGATCGGTATCCTCGATCCACTGTCCAGCCCCTACAAGACCTCGTCGATCCATGACGTGCACGGGGCCAACGTCGCGGTGGATCTGTTCAATAAGAACGGCGGCGTGCTGGGCCGGCCGGTGGCGATTTTGGAAGCCGACGACGCCTCGAACGTCCAGACCGCGCTGAAGGCCGCCACGAAGTTCATTAAGGAAGACCGGGTGGATTTCCTCATGGGCACCTTCAATGGGGATGTCGCGCTCGCCGTGGCCGATCTCGCCAAGAAGGAAAACAAGCTCTTCATGGTGACCGGCGCGCACATGATGGACCTGACCGGCTCCGGCTGCAACTCGCACACCTTCGTCTTCATGCCGAACGCCAACATGATGGCGAGGTCGGTGGCGCCCCATCTGGTCAAGGCCTACGGGACGAAGTGTTATATGGTCACCGCCGACACGATGGACGGCAAGTCCACGCTCGCCGCCATGAACGAGGCCCTTAAAGCAAACGGCGGCGAGATTGTCGGGCAGACGACGACGCCGTTCGGAACAACGGATTTTATCGCCGCACTGACGGAGGCGAAGAACGCGAAGCCGACCCTGATCGTGCTCAATCTCTATGGCTGGGATCTCGTCAACGCGCTCAAATCCTACGCCAAGCTGGAACTGGCGAAAGAGAAAATCGGCGTGGGCGGCATGATCAGCGGCGAGCAGATCGGACGGCCGCTGGGCTACGCGAACAACGCCGGTATCTGGGGTTTGATCTGGGATCCAAAAATCAACACCGACAGTTCAAAGCGCTTTATCCAGGGCGTGATCGATAAGTACAACCACACGCCGACCTCGCGCTGCTACCTCGGGTACGCCGCCATGACGCAAATCCTGGAGGCCGTACGCCGCGCCGGCGCCACCGACACCGCCGCCGTCATTAAGGCTCTTGAAGGGCACGAATTCGATGGATGCAAGGTGGGTAAATCGTACTTCCGCGCCTGGGACCATCAGCACGTGCAGGACGTGCTCGTAGGAGAGGCCTACGGGAAGGAACTTGGACTGGGACACTATAAAATCCTGGCGACAGTGGCCGGCGATACAGTCGCCGGGTCACGCGACCAGACAGCCTGTAAGTTGTAACCGCCGAACCTCGCCCGGAGTTTTTTGAATAGATTGACGCGGGGAAGCCGCCGCCGTAGAACGGCGTATATGGCTCCCCCGTTGTCATGTATCAGCATGGCGCTGGCGGCGCTGCTCATCTGCGGCACCGTTCTCTCTCCGAGCGACGCAGCCGCCGAGCCACCTTTTAAATCTTCAGACGTCCGCGTGGACGTCACGTTGACCTCGTGGCTGACCGAGGGCAAGACCCGCTGGAATTTTTACAACCAATCGGCGCTGTTCGGAAACCCTACCTCCGAACTGGACTATAAAGATGTCGGCACAACCGTGACCGAGCTGGGCGGCAAAGTGTCGTTTGACAAGCGCTCTTTTCAATACTTTCTGCGCGGGCAGGTCGGCTACGGCGCCGTGGGCGGGGGCCGCCTCGTGGACGACGATTACGTCAGCGCGGCCGGGGCCACGGCGTTCGGCACCTCGCAAAGCGGTGCGCACCGATTCTCGCGTACCCATAGCGATCTGGACGGCAGCCACATCTGGTACCTGAACGCCGACTTCGGGGGACAGATCGAGGTCTGGCAACAGCGGGCCTCGCTGGGCGCCTTTCTCGGCTACCAGCATCGGGAAGAAAAGCTCAAGGCCTTCGGTGTCGGTCAGATAGAATGCACCCTGCCCGGATGCGCAGCGGGAACCGTGTCCAACGTGGGGCGTCTCGCGCTTACCAACACGGCCAAGTGGGATTCCTTCCGGCTCGGGGTGGAAGGCGAGGCGCGACTGCACTCCCGAGTCAGCCTCGACGGGCGGGTGGCGTTCCTTGTCTCGCAGCTGAGCAACAAAGACATCCATCATCTGCGGGCCGACCTCAAACAGGACCCCAGCATCACCATGACTGGAACAGGGATCGGCTTTAATGGAGAGACGAACGCCAGCCTGTTGGTCTATGAACAGCTCTTCTTCGACGTTGGTTACCGCTATTGGTGGCAGCGCGTCGGCAGCGGCGACGTGATCTTTCGCGGGATCACGGGCGATTCGCAACCCCTGCCCTTGAACGAATTCCGCAGCATCCGACAGGGCGTGACGTTCGGCCTTCGATATAATTTCTAACCGCACATCCACCGGCGCCAACCGGTAGCCTCCCCCTCCCCCGCCATGCTAAGATGCCGCTCTCACGAATGGTCTGGATACGGAGAGGTGCGAGAGTGGCCGAATCGACATGCTTGGAAAGCATGCGTCGGGGTAACTCGACCGTGGGTTCGAATCCCACCCTCTCCGCCAGCTTTCGCCTTGGCGAAAGCTGTCCGCCGAAGCCTAGTACGAAGGCGGACAGCCCGCAAGTCGTGTTCGCCAAGGCTTCAGCCGGCAAGCCAACTGATTTTTGGTTTTAACAGGCTGCTCAAAATGGCTTCCGGCAAGGCCGCAGGGAGCTTGGCGACTGAGACGTACGCGGTGAGGGTACGTCGCAGGGAGACAGGCGACCGAGAACGCCGCGGGAAGACATTTTCAGCAGCCTACGATAAGGGGCCGGGCCCTGTGCAACCGAACCCCGTGAACCCCGCCAGGTCCGGAAGGAAGCAACGGTAAGCGGTCAGTTCGGTGTGCCGCAGGATCACCTGGCCCCGCATTGGAAAGGGAAGGCGCGCCGCAGGGATTGCCTCCGTGCTCGCGCAGCGCGCACGATCGGAATGTGCTCGCTGAACGCGCGCAGTCGAGTCAACCCCTGCCACGCCTGAGTGAAGAGAGTAGTGTAGGAATCGCGTCGGTGACCGTGTTGAGTATCCTATTCTAACATCACGATGGACTACCAGGTTTCCGCCAGAAAATACCGGCCGGCCACGTTCCAGGATGTAATCGGGCAACCGCACGTCGTCCAGACCCTCTCGAACGCCATCGCCAGCAAGCGGATCGCGCACGCGTTCCTGTTCTCCGGCACGCGCGGCGTCGGCAAAACAACGATGGCCCGCATCCTGGCGAAAGCCCTCAATTGCGAGAAGGGCCCCACGGCGACGCCCTGCGATGCCTGCGTCAACTGCCGGGAGATCACGCAAGGCAACTCGGTGGATGTGATCGAGATCGACGGCGCCTCCAATACCGGCGTGGACGACGTGCGTGAGGTCCGCGAGAACGTGAAGTTCACGCCATTTCACGGTCACTATCGCATTTATATTATCGACGAAGTCCACATGCTCTCCACGTCTGCCTTCAATGCGCTGCTCAAGACGCTGGAGGAGCCGCCGGCCCACGTGGTGTTCATTTTTGCGACGACCGAAATCCATAAAATCCCTGCGACGATTCTCTCGCGCTGCCAGCATTACAACTTCCGGCGCATCCCGCACGCCGAGATCATCCAGCGGCTGCGCTTCGTCGCGCAGCAGGACGGCCTCGCCATGGAGGATCGCAGCCTCTCCGCCATCGCGCGGGCCAGCGAAGGCAGCATGCGGGACGCGTTGAGCATCCTGGACCAGGCCGTGGCCTTCGCGGGCAAGACCGTCAAGCATGGTGATCTGGAAACCCTGCTCGGCACCGTGCCGCAGGAGCACGTTCGCGCCATGATCGCCGCTGTCATCGCGAAGGATAGTCCGGCTGTCGTGAACATCGTGGCGCAGGTGCTCGATCAGGGCCACGATCTCCGCGCCTATTGCGCCGACTTGGTCGAATACGCCCGCCATATGCTGGTGGCCGCCGTAGTGCCACCTGCGCAGGAACTCCGTAGCCTGATCGAAACACCCGAGGAAGACCTTAGGCAGATCGTTGCGGACGCCAAGGCGTTCACGGTCGAACAGGTTCAGGAACTGTTCCGGATCCTCTCGCAGGCTGAAGACGCGCTACGCCTCAGCGCGCATCCGCGCTTCGTCCTGGAGTCCGCGGCCATCCGCGCCGCGAGGCTGCTGGCGGGCGGCACAGCAGTTCCCGCAGCGCCGACGATGGCAGCCCCGGCACCGCCGCGGCAGACCGCGCCGGCTGCCGCTCCCGCTGCGCCAGGCCGTCCGCCATCCGGCCAGAGCCCGGCACTCCAAGCCAAACCCATGACACAGGCAAAATCTGTTTCTGCGCCCCATGCTTCCCCTCCAGCCGCGCCCCCGAAACCGGTCGCGCCCAAACTGTCCGCGCAACCGGCCACCGCAACACCGGTACCCGCCCCACCGCCCCCCGTGCGGACTCCCATTCAACTTCACTGGGAACAGGTGGTGGAGCACGTCTCGGGCAGGCATCCGAATGTCGGAGTATTTCTGGAAATGGGGACGCTCCTCGGCATTGAAGGCAATCAATTGACAATCGGCTATCCGGCCAATGCCTCGGTGGCGCGCAGCATGATGGAAAAACCGGACAACCAGCAATTAATCGCGGCTCTCTGCGCCGAGCTGGCCGGCCAGCCGGTGCGGCTGAAGATCGTTGAGCTCGCGGACGGGCAGACAGCCGCTCTGTCGCCCGCGCAGGCCCGCGCCGCGAAAGCCCGATCCCAGAAGGACGCGCTACTCGAACAGACGCGCGCACATCCGCTCGTCAAACAGGCACGGGACGTGTTCGGAAGCGACATCGTGGATATCCGGCAGACACCGCCTCGCAAGGAGACCGCCTCATGAGCAAGAATCTGTTCGGCAGTATGGGTAACATCATGCGACAGGCCCAGGCGATGCAGGACCAACTGGCGAAAGCACAGGAGCAGGCCGCGACCAAGATCGCCGAGGGTTCGGCCGGTGGCGGCATGGTGACGGCCAGGGCCAATGGGGCGATGGAGATCGTGTCGGTCACCATCAATCCCGATGTGCTGAAATCCGGCGAGAGCGACCTGCTGCAGGATATGATCGTCGCCGCCACCAACGACGCATTGCGCAAGGCCAAGGATCTCATGGCCGGCGAGATGAAGGCCATCACCGGCGGGATGAAAATTCCGGGACTCCTCTGATTTGGCGAATTGGTGATCTGGTGAGTTGGCGAAGTGCTGACCCGAATCCGAAAAAAACCTATGACCTCCACAATCACCAAATCACGCAATCACAAAATCACCAAATTCATTTTAGCTGATGGGCATTGACAACCAGGGACTGCTCGCACAATTGATCCGGGAACTGGTCCGGCTCCCGGGCATCGGGCACAAAACGGCGCAGCGCCTCGCCTTCCATATTCTCAAAACCGAGAAGGACGACGCCATGCGGCTGGCCGACGCCATCCGCGCGGTCAAAGACGGCCTGACCTTCTGCCGCCAGTGTCACAACGTCGCCGAGGGCGACCTGTGCGAGTTCTGTCGCGATCCCAAGCGCGACTGCACCAAGATTCTGGTCGTCGAAGAACCCAGCACGCTCTACGCGATCGAGCGCACCGGCGGTTACCGAGGGCTCTATCACGTCTTGCTCGGCGCCCTGTCGCCGCTGGACGGCGTCGGCCCCGCCGACATCCGCGCGCAGGATCTGGCCGACCGGCTCAAGGATGGCGGCATCGAAGAGGTGATCCTGGCGACGAATCCCACGATCGAAGGCGAAGCCACCGCGATCTATCTCACCCGACTGCTCAAGCCGCATGGCGTCCGTGTGTCGCGCATTGCCTACGGGATTCCGGTCGGCGTGGATATCGAGTATGCGGACGAAGTGACACTCATCAAATCGTTGGAGGGCCGGCGGGATCTGTAAAGCGCGAGACGCGCGGGGCGGGCGCGAATTGCGCGACTCGCCTTTCTGCTTTTCGCGCCTTTCTCGCCAGTCTCGCGCACCTCATTTCGCTTTCATCTAGGCATTGACCGGCCCGGGTCATGTTGTTATAGTTTTTGCCGATGAGTCCACGCGCACAGGGATTATCGCAGACAGTGCCCCCGCCTTCGCGTCCGGCGAAACGGACCGCTTCGCGCAAGAAACAGCCCTACACCGGCGAGCCGAAATACGCCACGATCTTCC
>Ga0247727_10019076_pt1 | contig 10678 bp, 10 predicted proteins | sample WisWelCaveWW1625_FD_202498 | JGI IMG/M metagenome (GOLD analysis project Ga0247727, IMG submission 202498) | Biofilm microbial communities from Wishing Well Cave, Virginia, United States - WW16-25 | ecosystem: Environmental > Aquatic > Deep subsurface > Groundwater > Cave microbial mat | place...
CCAAGATGCCGCGCGGCGTGGGTGCGGTTCCCGTCCATCCGCTGGAGGGTCTCCATAATCAACATCCGTTCGGCCGCCCGAATCGTCCCTCGATCCGCCAGCCGATCCGTCCCCGAATCCGCCCCGTTGGACGACGACGCCCCGTCTCCAGACTCCGCCTCGTCACACACCAAGTGCTCCGGCGTGATCTCTTTTCCGTCTGCCAAAAGCACCGCGCGCTCAATCACGTTCTCCAATTCGCGCACGTTGCCCCGCCACGGACGGTCGGACAAGAGGGCGTAAACAGTCGGGTCAAGCGTCGGCGCCGGACGGCGATTGCGCCGGGCACTCCGTTGAATGAAGTGATCGACCAGGAGCGGAATGTCCCCCCGACGCGCCCGCAACGGCGGGAGACGGAGCGGGAAGACGTTGAGCCGGTAATATAAATCCTCGCGGAAGCGGCCCTCCTTCACCTCATCCCAAAGCGGCCGGTTCGTCGTGGCGATGATGCGAATATCGACTGGCACCACGCCCCGACCGCCGAGCGGATCGACCTCGCGCTCCTGGATCGCCCGAAGCAGTTTGGCCTGCACGTCAAGCCGCAGCTCGCTGACTTCATCAAGCAGCAGCGTGCCGGTATGCGCCATTTCAAAGCGCCCCGGCTTTCGAACGATCGCGCCGGTGAACGCGCCCTTTTCGTAGCCGAACAGTTCGGACTCAATCAGCCCATCCGGCACGGCAGCGCAGTTGACGGCGACAAACGGTCGCGACGCGCGCGGACTCTTTTGGTGAATGAGGCGCGCGATCAACTCCTTGCCGGTGCCGCTCTCACCCTCAATGAGAATCGAGGCTTCACTGGCCGCCACCGACTCGGCCACTTTGAGCATCTTCAGCGCCGCAGGGTCCTGCGTTAAAAACAAGCGGTCGCCCGCCCTCGACGCTGTACTCGGATCGACAATGGATGGACGAAGCGCAGGCAGTGCGCGCATCAGTGCCGCCGCCAACACCTCCGGCGAAAAAGGCTTTGGCAGATAGTCCACAACACCGGCCTTCATCGCCGAAACCGCCACGTCGATTGTGCCAAAGGCCGACATGAGGATGACCGGCACCCCGATCTTCCGGCGCTGGAGTTCGTCGAGAAGATCAAGCCCGCTCATCTCCCCCATTTTCATATCGGTGATCACCGCCGAAACCGGCGTCTGCCGACAGCGCGCCAAGGCCTCCGTCGCACTGCCCGCGGTGAGCGTGGCATACCCCATCGCAATGAGCGATTCGGTCAGGGCGAGACGCATCGTCGGCTCGTCGTCCACCACCAAAATTGGCAGGGCCTGTACCCCGACAGCGCGGCGTGCTGTGTAACTCACGGCATCTCCTCCGGGAAAACTTCTTCGACTTCGGCCGCCGGAAGCACCAGCGTAAAACAGGCGCCGCGCTGCGGCTGACTCGTCACCCGCACCACGCCGCCGTAGGCCGAAACAGCATTCTGAACGACGGCCAGGCCGAGGCCGGTTCCATTTACCTTCGTTGTGAATAATGGATCGAAAATCCGGGGCAACACCGCAGGCGGAATGCCGACGCCCGTATCGGTGACGGTAATGACGATCGCCCGTCCTTCTGAAAGGTGCCGGTTGGCATCGGCGGGTACGTTCGGGAGCTCGGATGTTCCTTGATAGGGCGAGGCGGTCACTTCCAGATTCCCCCCGTCCGGCATGGCATCGACGGCGTTGAGAATGAGATTGAGCAAAATCTGCCGGAGCAGATTCGGATCGCCCCAGATGGCGGCGGGCAGCGATTCGGTCGACTGGGTGAAATGGATGTGATTTTCCTGGAGACGATGGAGCGAGAAGAGGCGGGCATCCTCAATGACACGGGTCATATCGACCTGCTGGAAATGCGGCGCCGGCCGACCGGCAAAGCAGAGCAAGTTGGAGATGACATCATTCATCGCCCCGACAGCGGTGGCGATATGCCCGGCCCAGCGGGCGGCGTCGGCGTCGGGGCGCTTCTGAATCAGCGCAGCGAACAGCGCGATGCTCCCCAGCGGGTTGCGAATCTCGTGCGCCATCCGGGCCGCCATCTCGCCCGCCACCGCCAGCCGCGCCTGATGCGCAACATCCACCCCGCCCGGCAATTCCTGCACCGCCAAATCGGCCCGTAATGGTGCAGGCACCGTGACGACTGGGTCAAGACGATCACACAAGACCCGCCGCCGTTTCACCTTCTCTCTCACCGCCATGACGATCCTTCCCGAAGGCCGAAATAATCGTTTGTCTGCGACAAGGAATGGCTCAATGCCAAACACCGCAGGTGGGTGAGTAGCATTTTTCCACAGAGGAAGTATAGCCACGACGCCTTGCTCGTTGACTGGCGGGGTGACGTGTTGAACCCAGATGACGCATTAGAAAAAGTGTTTGTTTGTTGATTCGATTCATGATTAGGCGAGGTCGAGGACAAACGGCGATTGCGGGTCGTCTTCGTGGCGGATTTCGTCGATCGGTGTTTTGTAGTTCGGTCCCATGAAAAGTTGGTTGGGACAGTTGATGACGATCCCGTCCTTTCCGCCGACGTTTTGGTAGGCATGGGCAACGCCCTCGGGGACAATGACCACCGACGGCGCATCTTCGCCGACCACGCACTGAATCTTGTTTTGGAACGTGGCGCTTTGAGGCCGGTTATCCCAGAGAGTGATTTTGAAGTTGGAGGGTCCGATGAAACAAAAGAAATCGGTCTGATCGACATGCTCATGCGGTCCACGGACCACGTCTGGACGAGAGAGGGAGATGTACGACATCACCGGATGCGTCTTCGGCTCCAGTTGGTCAAATCGGAACAGTTCGGTCAGCCATCCCCGTTCATCAACATGTTTCTTCAGCGGCCGAATTTCCACACCGACAATTTCTCCCTTCTTAAACATCGCTCCTCCTGATTTACACAAATTAAAAACGTGGTTCCGAACGATTTACCCCACTGTCATTGCGATTTATCTCATTGTCATTTCGACCGAAGGGAGAACTCTTGCCCTCATCCTTTACGTCGTCGCTCCGTTTTGACGCCAGAAGATTCCTCACTTCGTTTCGGAATGACATCGCAAAATCGCAATAACATTTCAAAAATGTGATTCCGAGAACCGCTATACCGACCGGATAAACCGTCGCAGGGCCGTCTCCCATGGTGGCAGCGTCCGCCCCAGAAGTGCCTGCGCCTTTGCTGTGGAGAGCACCGCGTAGGCCGGACGCCGGGCGGGGCGGGGAGACTCGGCCGTGGTGCAGGGGGTGATTTCCACGGCCAGCCCCGCCTCCGCCACAATCCGCTGCGCGAAGTCGTACCAACTACATGATCCCGCGTTGGCCAAGTGGTACGTGCCGGTCGCGCCGGCGTCGATGAGCGCGAGCGTCGCCTCGGAGAGGTCTTCGGTCCAGGTAGGTGCGCCAATCTGGTCGTGGACGACGCGCAGCGGCGTCCCACGACGGGCACGATCAAGGATCGTATCGACGAAGTGCCGCCCCCCATTTCCGTAGAGCCATTGCGTCCGAATCACCAGCGCCTCCGGGTGATGTTTGCGAACCTGGCACTCCCCGTCCCACTTCGACGCCCCGTAGACGCCGAGCGGGTGCGCGGGGGCCGCTTCATCGTAAGCGGTCGTCGCCGTTCCGTCGAAGATGTAATCGGTGCTGAAATGGACGAACCCAGCGCCGACCGCTGCCGCCGCTTGGGCGAGATGCCCCGCCCCCGTGCCGTTGACGGCAAGGGCCTGTTCGGCTTCGACTTCGCAGTCGTCCACCCGCGTGAACGCGGCGCAATTAATGATGAGGACGGGCGAAAGGTCGCGCACCGCCTCGTTAACCGTCTGCGCATCGGTAATATCAAGCGCGGGAAGATCCATGGCACGCAGATTCCAGGCGCGGGGCACCTTGTTCAGAAATGCCTGCGCCAGCATTCCATTCCCGCCGGCGAGCAGCACATTCATCCGATCGTCTCCACCTGCTCGTAGCGATTGCGATATTCACCCGACGCCACGTTTTTCCACCAGCCGCTGTTGTCGCGATACCAATCGAGCGTCGTCCGTAGGCCCGCTTCAAAGTCGACCGTCGGCCGCCAGCCGAGTTCATGGCCGATCTTGTCAGGATTGACGGCATATCGGCGGTCGTGGCCTGGCCGGTCTTTAACGTGGCGGATGAGTGATTCGGGTCGGTCGAGCCATTTCAAAATCAGCCGCACCACTTCAAGATTCGTGACGTTGCCCTGCCCGCCAATATTATAAATCTCCCCAGGCCGACCGGCGGAGAGAACGCGATCAATCGCCGTGCAATGGTCGTGTACAAAGAGCCAGTCGCGGATGTAGAGACCGTCGCCATAGACCGGAAGTGGTTGGCTGTCGATGGCGCTCAAAATCATGAGCGGGATCATTTTTTCTGGGAATTGATACGGCCCATAGTTATTGGTACAGCGGGTGACGACGACCGGCAGGCCGTGGGTTTTATAGTACGACAGCGCCAGCAAGTCGGACGCCGCCTTGCTCGCTGCGTAGGGACTTGTTGGCGACAGTGGCGACGCCTCGTCGAAATAACCCGCCTCGCGGCTCCCGTAAACCTCGTCGGTGGAAATGTGAATGAATCGCTCGTGGCCATGTCTTCGGGCCGCCGCCAGCAGCACGTCGGTGCCGCAGACGTTGGTTCGGACAAACGGCCAGGCATCGGTAATTGACCGATCGACATGGCTCTCCGCCGCAAAGTGGATGGTGACCGAGGCCAAAGCCGCAAGTGGATCGACCTGACTCGCGTCTGTGATGTCGCCCCGAACGAACTGGTACCGAGGATGGGCGGAAAGATCGGAGAGGTTGTCCAGATTACCGGCGTAGGTCAAAAGGTCGAGGTTGATGACGCGGTCATTTGGATGGGTTTGCAGAAAGTGCCGGACGAAGTTGCTGCCGATAAACCCGGCGCCGCCGGTGACTAAAACGTTCACCGGATCGCTCGTCGCGTGAAGGGTGGCTTTGATCTTGGTGGGAGGGCAGGGCGTTTTCTTTCAATGCCGGGAACGTGGATGGGCTTAATAAATAGGCTGTCTTCCGGCCATTCGACCGGGATGGTGTGGCCGATATATTTCTGAATCTCTTCCAGGCTCATCACATACTCTTCGTCGGCGAGGCTGATCGCCTTGCCGTAGGCGCCCGCGCGCGCCGTTCGGCCAATTCGATGGACGTAGGCCTCCACATCTTGCGGCAGGTCGTAATTGACGACGAGATCGACCCCCTCAATGTGCAGGCCGCGCGATGCCACGTCGGTCGCGACCAAAATCGCCGTCTTGCCGGCCTTGAACTCCTCAAGCGCCTTCAGCCGCTGCGCCTGCGGCAGGTCGCCGGTGATCTCCCGCGTGACATACCCTTGCGCCGTCAGCCGCTGGGCCACGATGCCGCCGACATGTTTCGTGTTGATGAAGATCAAAACGCGCTGACAGGCCTCTCGCTTCAAAAGACCGAGCAGCAGGGCAAACTTGCGGGCGCGCTCGACGTGAAACAAGACCTGATCCACGCGGTCGGCCACGATCCGGTCGGGCGCCACCTCGATCTCCACCGGATTGTTCATATGCTCGTAGGCCAGTTCCATCACCCGATGCGTGAGCGTCGCCGAGAAAAGCATCGATTGCCGTTTTTGGTAGGGCGGAAGACGGCGGAGAAGGTAACGCAGATCGGCGATAAACCCCATGTCGAACAGCCGGTCGGCCTCGTCGATGACGAGGACTTCCACCTGCTTCAGGCTATAAACCTGCTGCTTGAAATAGTCGATCAGCCGACCCGGGGTGCCGATCAGAATATCGACCCGACCCATCAGTTGCGTCCGCTGTTTTTCGTAATCAATCCCGCCGTAGACCGCCGTGATAACAAACGGCGTGGCAAAGCCAATCTGCGCCGCTTCCTCGGCGATCTGCACCGCCAGTTCGCGCGTGGGAGCGATGATCAATGCACGCGGCGAGACCACCTCACTTGCCGAGGCGGACGATTTCTGCCGACGTAAAAGCGTCGTAAAAAGGGCAATCAGAAAAGCAGCCGTCTTGCCGGTGCCGGTCTGCGCCTGCCCCGCGACATCGTCGCCCGCAAGGGTGATCGGAAGGGTCTTCTCCTGAATCGGCGTGCAGGTCGTGAATCCAACGTGCTTCACCCCCTCCAGAACAGGAGGCGGGATTGGAAGGTTTGTAAACTCAATTGACATAGGGCGGCATTCTACGGGAGCACCACACCCAACGCAACGACAAGGTCATGCCGACTTTCTCGGTGCTCGGGTGGACTGTTGGCGGTTGGCGGGATCGATTCGACCCCGAAGTTTGACAGGTGGGGAGGGTTTTGCTAGCGTCCCGCCGTGTTTTTCAAGAAGGAAATGAAGACCATTCCGGCCTGGCTTTTCGGTGCGGTCGTGACTGGCGTCACCGGCGCGGTGATTGGCGCCATCATCGGCGGCCCGCTCTGGATCATCGCCGTTGCGGCGATTGGCGTCGTCATCGGCGTGGCCGTCTTTCGGCTGGGTGGCGGGCTGTTTCCTCTCTACATTACCGTGAGTGCTTTGCTTGGATGCCTCCTTGCCGTCTACCTGCAAGGCGCTGAGGTCGCGCTGCTGGGCGCCGCCGCTGGAGGGGCGATGGGCGGGTTTCTCGCCGTGAATGTCCGGATGTTCTCGTCGTAGGCCGACCCCTCCCCTGATATTTCTTACGAAAAGTGTTGGTGATGCCGATGAAGGAATGGAACGAAGAACAGATGAATCTTTGCGACTTGATTGAGCGGAAGTTATCGAGTTTTGTGAAGCGGAGTAAAATCGGGGGCGAGGGCAACCTCTATGGCCTGCTGATGCCACTCTTTGAAAAACCGCTCATCGCGTTGGCCCTGAAGGAAACTGGTGGGAACCAGAGCGAGGCCGCCCAGCTGCTGGGCATCCATCGTAATACGCTGCGTCGAAAGGTGAAAGAATTTCAGATCGAAAGTAATGGCGCGGGTCCGGCCTAACAGGTCGTTCGCGATCGGCGTTCGGCGATCTTCAGAAGGGCGAAGGCCGTCAACACCGAAATGCCGATGAGTGCCATCACTGAAACAACAAGTACCCGTCGCATTTCACCCACCCCCCGCTCAAGTTATATCCTATTTCATAGAGCCGCGCATGTCGTGGTCTATCCAAAATCTGCGCCCTGCAGGTTTTGTCGCCATCCGCCGTCTGGAACTTGAACGGACGATACCGGCCATCGCGAGGTTTACGCATGTACTCCCAACAGCGCATTGCGGAGCGTCGGGGCGTTTGATACCATGCGCCCCCTCGACGGTGGCGTACCCAAGTGGTTAAGGGAGCAGTCTGCAAAACTGCGATTCAGCGGTTCAAATCCGCTCGCCACCTCCCCATTTCACCCCCATCCCGGACGACAGACGATGCGTGATTTTATTCGCCAAATGGAAGACAAGGCGATTTCTGGCGAGCGTTTGACTGCGGCAGAAGGATGCCGCCTGATCCGCGCCACCGGCCCCGATATTCTGGACCTCATCGGCTCGGCCAACCGCGTGCGGATTCATTATTGGGGCGATCAGATCAATCTCTGTTCCATCGTCAACGCCAAGTCGGGGCACTGCGCGGAAGACTGCCGGTTTTGCGGCCAGTCGGCCTACTACGATACCGGCATCCCGACTTATCCCCTCATGGATGGTGACGGAATCGTGGACGCCGCGCGGACGGCGCAGGGCCACGGGGCTGCGGCTTTTGGCATCGTTGCGGCGTGGCGGGGCTTGCGTGAAGGGCGGGAGTTGGAGGCGGTGCTGGATCGCATCCGCGAGTTATCGGCGGCAGGCGGTGCGCGCACCGACGCCTCGCTCGGTATCATCGAATCGCCGCAGATTGCCTTCCGGCTTCGGGACGCTGGCCTGAAATATTACAACCACAATCTGGAGACCGCCCGGTCGTTCTTTCCGAACATCTGCACGACCCACACCTACGACGACCGCGTCCGAACAATCGGCTATTGTAAGGCGGCTGGGATCGGCATCTGCTCCGGCGGTATTTTCGGGATGGGGGAGAATGAAGATCAGCGGATCGAACTGGCCGTCGCGCTGCAAGAGATCGATGTCGATGTGGTGCCGTTGAACTTTCTACATCCGATCGCGGGCACCCCGTTTGAGAAGATGCCACCGCTTCGGCCAATGGAGATTTTGAAGATCATCGCCGTCTTCCGGCTGATGTTGCCCTCGAAAGACATCATGACCGCCGGTGGCCGCGAGGTTCACCTGCGCGACCTGCAATCCTGGATGTTCCACGCAGGCGCCAGCCACACCCTCATCGGCAACTATCTGACCACCAACGGCCGTAAACCCGAAGACGACCTCGCCATGATCGCCGACCTTGATCTTTCATACGACGCCTCTTGCAACGCTTCCGCCCCGGAAGAGACCGTTCAACTGGACGGGCTGATGAACGGCTTGAAAATGGCCGAACGCTTGCCGGTCATCTCATAACCCGCCCGTCTCTGATCCTGTTGCACAAATCCCGCTTCCGGTGTTCAGCCCGTCATTCCGGCGAAAGCCGGAATCCAGAAGGTTTTTCAAGCCGGTTCATCGCCACCCTGTTCAATCTCCGTTAATTTTTGATAAAGCGCCTTGACCGACTGCGCCACATCAGATGGGGGAGGATGGTTGTCGATGACATGGTCGGCCAGTGCCACTTTTTCAATCAACGGTATCTGGGCGTCGATCCGGCGCTCGGCGTCGTCCTGCGACAGACCGTCGCGCCGCATGAGTCGGGCGATCTGCGTGGCGCGGTCGATATAAACCACGATCAGCCGATCCATCTCCCGATACCGACCCGTTTCAACCAAAAGCGCCGCGTCGAAGATGACGATACCGCCGGTATGCGTCGCCGCCAGCGCGCGCCGCTCGGTCTCCGCCATCTCGAAAACATGCGGGTGGACGATCTGTTCGAGCGCCCTGCGCCGATCCGCTGACCGAAAGACCTCAGCCCCTAGCCGCTTCCGGTCGATCTCTCCGTGCGCAGAAAGAATCTCCGCGCCAAAAACCTCGACCACCTGCCGGTAGGCTGGCCCCCCTTTTGAGAGGGCGGCATGGGCCAGCCGGTCGGCGTCGATGATCGACGCCCCCGCCCGTGCCATCACCCGCGATACGGTGCTTTTCCCGCTCGCAATTCCGCCGGTCAACCCCACCCAGAGCATCGGAACATCCTCCTGTTAAGTTCGTTCAATCAAGATTGAACGTCATACCGGCGAAAGCCGTTATCCAGTCAGCGCGGCGATTAACGCCCCAGCCTTCTGGAGCGTCTCCTGATATTCGGCGTCCGGGCGCGAATCGGCGACGATCCCGCCGCCGACGCGCGCCGTCAGTTCGCCCGCGCGCTGCACCCATGTACGGATGGCGATGTTGAAATCCATTTCGCCATCGAATCCGATATAGCCGATGGCGCCGGTGTAGATGCCGCGCGGCTGCCGTTCCATTTCGGCGATGATCTCCATACACCGAATCTTCGGCGCACCGGTGATCGTTCCACCCGGAAAGAGGGCGGCCATCACCGAAAGCGGCGTGGCGCCGTCCGCCGCCTCGCCCACGACGCGCGAGACCAGATGCATGACGTGGGAATACTTCTCCGTCTCCATGAGCGATGCCACATGGACGGTGCCAAACCGGCAGACGCGCCCCAGGTCGTTGCGCGCGAGATCGACCAGCATCAGATGCTCCGCCCGCTCCTTTCGACTGGCGTGAAGCGCCGCGACCATTTCCTGATCCTCAGTGACCGTCGCGCCGCGCGGCCGTGTTCCGGCAATCGGGCAAGTTTCAATGAATCGTTCGCCACCCCGTTGAAACAGTCGGACCAGCCGCTCCGGCGACCCGCAGGCAATCTGCACCTTCCCCAGATCGCAATAGGCGGAAAATGCCGAGGGGTTGATCCGCGCCAGGTTTTGATAGACGGAAAACGCCGCTCCCTTCTCGACCGGCACCCGCAACCGATGAGAAAGGTTCACCTGAAAAACGTCCCCCGCCGCGATGTATTCGAGAACCCGATCCACATGCGCCATGTAGTCCGCAGGTGTCGTGTCATAGTGCACGGACAGGTCAGACGACAGAATTGGCATATTAGATGACAGAACTGGTGCATCAGATAACAGAACTGGTGCATCAGATGACAGAATGGGTCTATTAGAGGATAGAATCGGTATATTAGATACAATAACTTCTGTATTAGAGGACAGAACTTGTGTATCAGATAACGGAACTGGTGCATCATATAACAGAACTGGTCTATTAGAGGATAGAATAGGTATATTAGATACAAGAACTTGTGTATCAGATGACAGAACTTGTGTATCAGATAACGGAACATGTGCATCAGATGACAGAACTGGTCTATTAGAAGATATAATCGGTATATTAGATACAAGAACTTGTGTATTAGATGACAGAACTGGTGTATCAGATAACGGAACATGTGCATCAGATGACAGAACTGGTCTATTAGATGATAGAATCGGTATATTAGATACAAGAACTTGTGTATTAGAAGACAGAACTGGTGTATCAGATAACGGAACGCGTGCATCAGATGACAGAACTGGTGTATTAGCAGCCGATGGATCAGATATATGTTTTAATTTTTGGAATATGGCGTCTAATTTACGGCGGCCAGCATGTCGGGCGGTCTCCTCATCCTCTCCCATCCGCATTCGC
>Ga0247727_10019077_pt1 | contig 10678 bp, 9 predicted proteins | sample WisWelCaveWW1625_FD_202498 | JGI IMG/M metagenome (GOLD analysis project Ga0247727, IMG submission 202498) | Biofilm microbial communities from Wishing Well Cave, Virginia, United States - WW16-25 | ecosystem: Environmental > Aquatic > Deep subsurface > Groundwater > Cave microbial mat | place...
AGAGATAGCCGTCTTCGTCGAGGTGACCGATGTCACCGGTTCGAAACCAGCCGCCGCCGGGCAAGGCCTCGCGCGTCTCCGACGGCTTGAGGTAGTAGCCCATCATCACGCAGGGTCCCTTCACAAGAATTTCGCCATCCTCGGCGATGCGCACCTCGACGTTGGGAATCGGCCGGCCCACCGATCCGATACGGTTCGAGCCGGAAAGATTGTTTGAGACGATGGGAGAAGTTTCGGTCAGGCCGTAGCCCTGATGGATCTCCACGCCGACGGCGGCAAAGAATTCCGCCAAGTCGCGCGAAAGAGGCGCCCCGCCGGAAATAAAAGCGCGAACACGACCACCCAGAGCGGACCGTATCTTCGAATAGACCAGCCGGTTGGCAAGGTGCCACTCGAGTTTCACGCCCAGCGAAACCCTCTTGCCGTACGCGCGCCAGGGCGTGGCTTTCGTGACAACCCGCAGAGACCAATCGAACAGCCGGCGCTTGATGCCGGTCGCCTTGTGACCCTTCTCCATCAGGTTGGCATACATCTTTTCAAAGAAGCGCGGCACTGCGGCAGCGACCGTAGGTCGGACTTCGAGAAGTGCCTGGGCGACGTCTTCCATGCGCTCGACGTAGGCGATGGCGATGCTGCGGAACAGGTATCCATAGCCCATCATCCGCTCGTACACATGGGAGAGCGGCAGAAACTCGAGTGCGAGGTCGCGCTTCGAATAATCCTGGCGGTTCCATCCGTCAAAAATGTTGGAGGTGAAGTTGGAGTGGGTGAGCATCACGCCCTTGGGTTCGCCCGTTGTGCCGGACGTATAAATGATGGTAGCAAGGTCGGAGGGAGCCGCCTCGAGTGCCCGGCGCCGCCAAGCCGCGATCTCAGCTTCGCCGGAAGAAGCGACGAGAGATTCGTAGCGGAGGAATTCGCCAGCCGTGTCCGCGTCTGCCGCAGCGCAGATGACGTGTTGGAGATGCTGCAAGCGCGGGCGAAGGGCCAGAATGCGCCTGGCCTGCTCAGGGCCACCGGAGAAAACCGCCTTTGCACCGGAGTGGTTGAGGATGTAGGCCATGCGGTCATCGGATTCCTTGAAATATACGGGAACGTTGACAGCGCCCAGACCGACGATGGCGAAATCGGCGACGTGCCATACCGGACAGTTGGGAGAAAAAAGGCCGACGCGGTCGCCCTTTTCGATGCCAAGTTTGGCGAGCGAGGCGGAGAGGCCGGCGATTCGACGGAGCATTTCAGTCGAAGAGATGCTTTTCCAGGTGTCGCCCTCCTTATAAACTAGGGCGTCAGAACGCGGGCGGAGATCAACCGCGTCCAGGAGGCACTGGTTGAGAGAGGGATAGCTCATTGTCGATTGCCTATTATTGGACTGTATCGCAGAAAGTTGCCCGTTGTCAGTCGAGAGTTCGAAACTGAGAGTTGAGAGTTAACCTGAATCCTGCGTGATGAGCTTCAACAGAACTGCCAAATCGCTTGCTGGAAGCCTCGGAGATGGCTATTTTGCCTTTTGTAGCGAAAGCTCACTAAAAGTTGGGTTTGGCTACAATGCCCCGAGGGCCTCGAAAACTGCGTGTTGCGACCGATGGCGTCGGCCTCACACAATTCGGTGGTGTGGCCCTGATCGAGCAGTTCTTCCAGCGCATCGGCTTGCAGAGTGCGCTCGGGCGGCACATCCGGTGCACACAGCGAAACAACCGCTACAGTATAAGCGCGTCCCTGAAGGCGCTTCTCTACCCGCTGGTTCTGGGCCTGGGACGGATCGAAACCACCGAACCGCTGCGCTACAACGGCGTCTTTCACTACTTGGCGGGTTTGCCGGGCTATCCAGAAGCCACCAGTTTGCGGCGTTTCTTGCAGCGGTTCGCTCGCGCGGGACAGAAGGCTTTGCTGAAGTTGCACGACAGTTGGCGTGCGGAGAGGATCGGCCGTCCGGCTCGGCCCATCTTCGATCTGGACAGCACCGTGCTGACCGTTTACGGCCGCCAGCAAGGAGCCGCCGTGGGCTACAACCCCAAAAGCGGGGACGCCCCTCCTATCTTCCGCTGCTGTGCTTGGAAGGACGGACTCAAGATTGTTGGGAGGGGAGCTACCATTCCGGGAACGTCTACGTCTCCACCGTCACCATTCCACTGTTGCAGCGTGCCTTTGCCAAATTGCCGGAGCCGACCGAAGCGGTTCGCGTGCGCGCCGATGGCGCGTTTTTCGATCACAAAATCGTGGAATTTATCGAGCAAAAGTGGGCGTTTTACGTGATTGTAGCCCGGCTCAGTCGTCGGTTGAAAAACCGGCTGTCGGGGCTGCGCTATCGCCGAGTCTCGCCCGGAGTGTGGGCAGCGGAGTTCTGGTATGGCCCGCAGGGATGGCCGGGGCCCCGACGCTTTGTGGTGATCCGGCGACCGGTGCCCGAAGAGCCTTCGGCTCAATTGCACCTGTTTCAGATGGGCGGGTACAGCTACCCGGTCTTGGTGACCAACTTGGAACTGACCCCGCTGCACCTCTGGCGCTTCTACAATCAGCGCGCTCGGGCCGAGTTGATCATCCGAGAATTGAAGGACGCCTATGCTCTCGGAAAGATTCCGACCAAGGATTTTCAGGCGAACGAAGCCTTCTTCCAGATCGTGTTGCTGGCTTACAACCTGCTGAACTGGTTCAAACGTCTCTGTGCTCCACCTCATCTGCAACGAGCCACACTGGCGCGCCTCCGTCAGCGGTTGTTCCTTGTGCCGGCACAACTGGTGCGGCCCGGCGGCGTCCCCACGCTGCGCCTCGCCCCGAGCTATGCTTTCGCCCGGGACTTCCTGGAAACACTCCGGCGCATCCGCCGCCTGAGGTCGCCGTTCCAAGCCACCTGAGAGGGTCACTCGCTTGGGGAATACGAGAGCTCGTTGAAAGTCGGTTTCAGTCATTTTTCACGCAGGATTCAGGTTAAGAGTGAACACCAACCGGCACTCGACGGCCAGGGGCGCGGCGTCAGATAGCGTCGCCCGAGCCAATTGCCGTCAAGGAGGGGCGATTGAGGGAGACTGTAGGCTAACGGTCCAAAGCCGAACGCGTTAAGATGAGCACGGAGGCGAGGAATGGCCAAGCTCTCCACGGAAAACAGGGCAGGATATCAGCCGGTGCGGGCGCCGCGGGGAACGGAGATTTCTTGCAAAGGGTGGCAGCAGGAAGCGGCGCTGCGGATGTTGATGAACAACCTCGACCCTGAAGTGGCCGAAAAACCCGAAGAATTGATTGTGTATGGCGGAACGGGAAAGGCGGCGCGCAACTGGGCCTGCTACGAAGCGATTGTTCGGTCGTTACGCGAGCTGGAAAACGATGAGACGCTGCTGGTGCAGTCCGGCAAGCCGGTGGGGATTTTCCGCACGCATGAGTACGCGCCGCGTGTTCTGATTGCCAATGCGAATCTGGTGGGCCATTGGTCGAATTGGGCGCAATTTGGGGAACTCGAGCGAGCAGGACTGATGATGTACGGTCAGATGACCGCAGGAAGCTGGATATACATCGGAACGCAGGGAATTCTGCAAGGGACATACGAGACGTTTGCCGCGGCGGCGCGGAAGCATTTCGGCGGTGATTTGCTGGGTAAGCTGGTCGTGAGCGGCGGAATGGGCGGGATGGGTGGCGCTCAGCCGCTGGCCGCGACCATGAACGGCGGGGCGTTCCTCGGGATTGATGTAGATCCGGAGCGGATCAAGCGGCGCGTCAAGACCGGATACTGCGAAGTGATGGTAAATGACCTCGACGAGGCGCTGCGAATTCTCAAGAACGCGGTGCGCAAACGCGAACCGGCGTCGGTAGGACTAGTTGGCAATTGCGCCGACATCGTGCCGGAGCTAGCGCAGCGCGGCGTGGTGCCGGACTTGCTGACGGACCAGACCAGCGCGCACGACCCGCTGGATGGGTATGTGCCCAACGGCATGACGCTCGAGAAGGCACTCCTGTTGCGGCGCGAGCAGCCGGATGAGTACCAGAAGCGCTCGCTCGAAGCGATTGCGATGCACGTTCGCGGGATGCTCGAATTGCAGAAACTCGGCTCCGTGACCTTTGACTACGGCAATAACATACGAACTTTTGCCTACCAGCAGGGAGTGAAGGACGCTTACGGCTTTCCCGGATTTGTGCCGGCGTACATCCGGCCGCTGTTTTGCGAAGGGCGCGGGCCGTTCCGCTGGGCGGCGCTCTCGGGCGAGGCGTCGGATATTTACCGCACGGACGAATTGGTGCTCGAACTGTTCCCGCACGATGAAATCCTGAGCCGGTGGATTCGCCTGGCGCAGAAGCGCGTGCGCTTTCAGGGGCTGCCGGCGCGCATCTGCTGGCTGGGATATGGTGAGCGGGACAAATTTGGGTTGGCGCTGAACGATTTGGTAGCCAGGGGCGAGTTAAAGGCGCCAATCGTAGTTGGGCGCGACCATTTGGATTGCGGGTCGGTGGCGTCGCCGTATCGCGAGACGGAAAAGATGCGCGATGGCTCGGATGCGGTGGCTGATTGGGCGCTGCTCAATGCGCTGCTCAATACAGCGAGTGGCGCAAGCTGGGTTTCCATCCACAACGGCGGCGGCGTGGGCATCGGCTATTCGCAACACGCGGGGCAGGTGATCGTGGCCGATGGTACCCGGGAGATGGCGGGGCGCATCGAACGGGTGTTGACCAACGACCCGGGGATTGGCGTGGCGCGACACGCGGACGCCGGCTACCCCGAAGCGATTACATTTGCGAAGAAGACAGGCCTGAAGATTCCGATGCTTGGAGAATAGAGGAAGGCGCCAGGGAGGACAAAAAATGTACGTCATCACTGGAGCGACGGGGAATACGGGAAGCGTAATTGCAGAGGCGCTGCAGACACGGGGCGAGAAGGTGCGCGTCATCGGGCGGAGCGTCGAAAAGCTGCAAAAGTTTGTGCAGAAGGGTGCAGAGGCGTTTGTCGGACAAGTGAGTGATGCAGCGGCAATGACGCGGGCGTTTACAAGTGCGACCGCTGTCTATGCCATGATCCCGCCGGACTACACATCTCCTGACCCTCGCGCCGAACAGGCTAAGACGGCTGAGGCTCTGGGAACGGCACTGGAGCGAGCCGGCGTAACGCGAGCAGTAGTTTTAAGCAGCGTTGGCGCTTTCCTGGCGGAAGGCGCGGGGCCGGTGAGCGGCCTGCACGGGCTCGAGGAGCGAATCAAGAAAGTGCCCAACCTGAACGCGCTGATCCTACGGCCGGGTTTCTTCATGGAAAACCTTCTGGCCTACATCGGCCTGATTAAGACCATGGGCATGACCGCAGGAACGCTTAAAGGAGATTTGCCGATTGCCATGATTGCCACGCGGGATATCGGAGCGCGCGCTGCCGAAGAGCTGGTGCGAGGTGAGTTCATCGGAAAGATCACACTGGAGCTGCTGGGGCCGCGAGACGTTTCGATGAACGAGGCGGCAAAGCTTCTCGGCCAGGCCATCGGCAAGCCCGGACTCTCTTATTCAAAAATGCCGGGGATGATCGTCAAGGGCGCGATGACGCAGATGGGCTTTTCGTCGCAAGCAGCAGACGCGTTGTTGGAGATGGACGAAGCGATCAACGACGGCCGGATGCGCCCGCTCGAGCAGCGGTCCACGCGGACCGAAACCCCGACCACGCTGGAGACATTTGCTGCTGAGGTGTTTGCGCCCGCCTTTCAGGGCAGGGCCGCCGGGGCGTAGCGTCGTTCAGCTTTTCTTTCCGGTGACAGCGAAAAACGCCGCCCACTGCTGCTCGATCTTCGTCGAGCCGCAGTGCGGACACTTGGTCTTGCGCCGCTCGTGTTCTTCCACGGTCAGGATTACTGAGAACTTCTTCTTGCACTCCAGGCAGCGATAGTCGTAGTGGGGCATTGCTCCCCCCTCTGATGAACTTGCCTGCCGAGATTCTAAGCCTCTCTGGTTCCCACTGCAACCGCGATTGGCACAATCGTCGGTGCTGGCTTCGCCGAGAGGCAGCGATTAGAATGCGCGCGTGAGCAAAACTCTCCTGCTAACCGGAATCAGCGAATTGCTGACCCTGCGCGGGCCGGTACCGCGCCGAGATCGAGCGCTGGCCGATCCGGGCATCATCCGCGATGCTGCCGTGCTGGTGCGCGATGGATTGATCGCGGCCGTCGGCCGACGCCGAGACATTGTGCGGTTCGGCGAAGCGCGGCGCGCGAAGAAACTGGAGCTGGATGGCGGCGTGGTGCTGCCCGGATGCGTGGACTCGCATACCCACCTGATCTTCCCTGCCAGTCGGGCTGACGAGTACGAAAAGCGGATTGCCGGTGCAACGTATGAAGAGATCGCGCGCGCGGGCGGGGGGATTCTCTCCACGGTGCGCAAGCTACGCTTGGCCAGCGCGGATGAATTGAGGAGAAAGGCAATCGCATCGCTTCGACAGATGGCCGCCCATGGGACGACGACGCTCGAGGCCAAGAGCGGGTATGGGTTGACCCTGGCGAGCGAGTTGAAGACGCTTGTGCTGCTGCGCGAACTGCGAAGCGAGCAGCCGGTTGAGATTGTGCCGACATTTCTGGGGGCGCACGTCGTGCCGAAGGAATACCGGAGCCGCCCCGAGGCATACGTCAGGCTGCTTGTCCAGCAAATGATCCCTGTGGTGGCGCGCAAGGGGCTGGCGGAGTTCTGCGACGTCTACTGCGACCGGGGCTCCTTTACGGTGGAACAAGCTCGAATGATTCTGACGGCAGGGCGTGTGTGCGGGCTTGAGCCCCGTATTCACGCGGAGCAGATTGCGCGGACCGGCGGAGCGCGGCTGGCAGTTGATTTGAGCGCGGCGAGCGCCGATCACCTGGAGAAAATTAATGCCGACGACATTCGAGCGCTGGCAAAATCGAATGTTGTGGCCACGCTACTGCCCGGGTGCTGTTTCCATCTGGGATTGAAGAATTACCCGCCGGCACGGAAGCTCATTGACGCTGGAGCAATTGTGGCGCTGGCAACTGACTTCAACCCGGGCACGAGTCCGACGCTGAACATGCAGATAATTCTCTCGTTGGCATGCACACAGATGAGGATGACTCCCGCCGAGGCGATTGCCGCAGCCACGATCAATCCGGCGCACTCCCTGCGACGACATGGGCGGATCGGATCCATCGAAGTTGGCAAGCAGGCTGACTTGGCCGTCTTCGGCGTGGCCGACTACCGCGAAATCCCGTATTATTTCGGAGTGAATCAGTGCCGGATGGCTGTGAAGCGAGGTAAGGTGGTTTACGACTCGAATTCACGGTCGTGAAGTCGAGAGTATTCAAAAGCCGATGAAGCGACTGATTGAGTGCGTGCCGAATTTTTCGGAAGGGCGCGACCCGGCGAAGGTTGAGGCGCTGGTGACCGCGATGCAGGCTGTCGCGGGCGTGTGTGTGCTCGACAAGGAGATGGATGCCGACCACAACCGCTGCGTCATCACGCTGGCCGGAGAGCCGGAACCGGTGGCCGAAGCGGCACTGCGCAGTGTAGGCAAGGCGCTCGAGCTGATTGACTTGACCAAGCACTCCGGCGCGCATCCGCGGCTAGGTGCGACGGACGTCGTGCCGTTTATCCCCATCGAGGGCGTTCAGCTTGAAGATTGTGTGGCGCTGGCGCGGAAAGTCGGGCGGGAGATTTGGGAGCGATACCGCATACCGGTTTATTTCTACGAGGCGGCGGCAACGCGGCCGGAGCGCTTGAACCTGGAAAACATACGTAAGGGCCAATTTGAAGGGGTGCGCGAAGAGGTGCTGAAAAACCCGGACCGGGCGCCGGACGTCGGCGAGCCGCGGCTGCACCCGACGGCCGGGGCAACAGCGGTTGGCGCGAGAAAGTTCCTGATTGCGTACAACATCAATCTGAATACATCCGACATCTCTGTTGCCAACAAAATTGCAAAGGCCATACGGTTTTCGAGCGGCGGGTTGCGCTACGCGAAGGCAATGGGAGTAGACCTGAAGGCACGCGGCCTGGCGCAGGTTTCGATCAACATGACGGATTTTGAGCAGACGCCGCTGCACCGCGTATTTGAAATGGTGAAGCGGGAAGCTGAGCGCTACGGCGTGGCGATTGTAGGCAGCGAGATCGTGGGCCTCATTCCAAAAAAGGCGCTCGAACTGACGGCAGACTTCTACCTGCAACTGGAAAACTTCACGGCGGCGCAGGTGCTCGAAAATCGCTTGGCGGCGGCACTGGTGGGCGCCCCAATGGAAACGAAAGGCAAGCTGGCGTCGCTGGCGCGGCCATTCCTGGACGCAGTTGCCGAGCCGACGGCGACGCCGGGCGGAGGCTCCGTCTCGGCGCTGGCGGGTGCGCTGGCCGCCTGTCTGGGAAAAATGGTGGCCGGGCTTTCGCGCAAGAAGAAGTCGCAGGCGGCATACAGCGAGTCGCTGAGCGCTGCGATTGCCGAACTGCATGCTTCGGCGCAAGCGCTGACGGAAGCGATTGAGCACGATGCGACGTCGTTCGAGGCGGTGATGATGGCGATGAAGCTGCCGAAAGATACGATCGCGGAGCAGACTCGGCGCGAAGAGGCCATCCAGCACGCCACGCGCGAAGCGGCGGAAGTCCCGCTGCAAGTGGCCGGATGGGCAGTTACAGTTTACGAACGCCTGGGACAACTGGAGGCGATGGCATCGGCGTCTATAATGTCAGACTTGAAGGTGGGCCGTTTGATGGCCGCGGCCGGGGCACGAGGCGCGCTGGAAAACGTGGCCATTAACCTGGAGGGCATTTCCGACCCGGCCTATGCCGGCCGGATGAGAGAGCGCATGGCCCAACTTGAGGCCCGGTTAAGCGCGAGCCCGGTGGCGGCGGGCCGGTGAGTTGAATTTGAGTTTTCACCAGGAGTCCATCATGAAAGCAAAACCTGCACTCATAGCATCTCTGATTGTCCTGGCGTTCTTCATGGCGCCCCGCGTGTCGCGTGCCGGCACTTTGAGTACAGACGTCATCGGGATGTTTCCGAAGGACGTGGGCGAATTCGCCTATGCCGATCTGAAAAAGGCCCGGCAGTTCAAATGGTTTGCACAACTGAAGGAGCAGATGCTGCCCAGCCGGTTCCGGCAGTTTGAGCAGTTCCTGGCCTCGGCGGGAATTGACCCGAACACGCAGGTCGAAGAGCTGGCCTGGGCCTTTGTGGCGCATAAAGTGAAGTCGGGTGAGGGAACGGACTCCGGTGTGCCCACCGGCGACCAGATGGTCGGCATTGCTCTGGGAAGCTTTTCACCGAACACAGCCGAGGCGTATTTCAAGTCGCAGAAGCTCCCGCTGAGCAAAGTCAGGGGTTACACGCTGTTCGCCTTTGGCAGCGGCGTGGGACCGAGCGACCTCTTCTTCTTTTTCATTGACTCCAATACGGCCGCCTTCGGCCACCGAAACATCCTCGAAAAGCTGATTGAGGTGCGGTTCGGCGCTGAAGAGGGTTTGCTGCGCAACGACCGGTTTTATCCGCTCATCAGCGAGGCCAACGGCCGCGGCATCGTCTGGGCGGTGCTCAACTCGGCTTACACCCGCCTGGCCATGCACCAGATGATCCCGGAAGCACAGCAATTCCCGCAGGCCAGCCAGTTGATCGGAAAGATTCAGGCCATGGTTATCAACGTGGAAGCTGGCACCGGCTTGGAGGGCCGTTTCCAGGCCGTGTGCGGCTCGCCGGAGGACGCCAACATGTTCGCCGCGCTGTTGCAGGCCGGGTTCACCTATCGCGCCTATCAGGAACAGCAGACGAATCCCGAATTGGCGCGCATGATGAACGATGTGAAGATCACTCCACGCGGCGAGCGCCTTGAGCTGCGCATGTCGCTGACCGACGAGCAGATGACTTCGCTAATCCGGCGAAACACCTTTCAGGTGAAAATGTAGGGCTACTTCCCAGCCGATCTGGAAGTAGAAGGGGCGCGAGCGTTTGCGCCCTTTCTTTCTTCACAAGGAGTCGCTGGAGTTTGCGGGCAAGTACTTGATCAAACGCAGGCGGGAGGTGCGCCCCTGGGTCTCGAACTGGACCCTGTCCACACGTTGCAGCAGGCGTGTGCCACCTTTCCCACGCGAGTCGGTGCTCGCCGCGCTGCCAACAGAAGTGGTATCCAGCCCAGCAGTCGGAAACGGCTGGCCTTCATATTCGAGAAGGACTTCAATCCGGTCCGGAAATTGTTCCAGGCTGACTCCCACCATTCCGTGGGGATCCGTCAGTCGTGAGAAAGTTTCCCGGCTGGCTTCCCCTACAACGCTGGCAAGGGCAGTGCAGTGATCCGCGGAGAAGCCCATGCCGTCGGCAACGTAGGCCGCAGCCCCGGAGACGCCCGCCGCGAGGCGCTCATCCCGCGTCAAGCGAAAGAAAGTGCGGGTGGAGTCAGCGCCCACTGGCGTCCACCACGCGGATGTCACAAGCCTCGCGGCAGTCCGGACAGTAGTATTGGCCATCGACGCAGAGACGAATCCCTTCCAGGCCTTTGCAGTAGGCACAGTAACGATCGCATGTGCACTGCTGCTCGGGCTTATCGCACATGATGCAGAGAACGGGGCCGGTCGCCGCCATCCGGAAGCCTCTAAGCAAACTATATTCGAGCCTACCGACGGGCACAAGCCACAATTGAGGACAAAACTCATCAGTTATTCGCAGGGCGCCGGCGTCGACGGCGTTCAGGTGAGTAAGTTCTAAGTAACGAGGTCAGTGATCAGTAGTGGGGCGGCTGTGACG
>Ga0247727_10019078_pt1 | contig 10678 bp, 6 predicted proteins | sample WisWelCaveWW1625_FD_202498 | JGI IMG/M metagenome (GOLD analysis project Ga0247727, IMG submission 202498) | Biofilm microbial communities from Wishing Well Cave, Virginia, United States - WW16-25 | ecosystem: Environmental > Aquatic > Deep subsurface > Groundwater > Cave microbial mat | place...
AGCATGTAGCGTACTGGCATTTTACGAGCGCCTCCGTCCGCGAGGCCATCAAGATCGCCCGTCTTGCTCGCCAGGAAATCGCTCAGCTAAAACAGCCTCTTTTTTTAATCCATGCTGTTGGCGATGAAACAGCCGATTTTAAAAGTTCCCGTTATATTTTTAAACAGGCCTCTTCTGTTTTAAAGCAGTTCCTTATCCTCAAGGATTCTAATCATGTGCTGACGTTGGATTTTGAAAAGGAATGGGTCGTGCTGTCCGTTAAGGGCTTTATCCAATCAATGAATATTCTCTGTCAGGAGAAACCCTATGGCGAAAAAAAATCATTATCTCTTAACGCATAACTTATCTCATAAAATATACAATAGGATAGAGGCTCTTCCCATCGTAGATGTCCACAACCATATCGATGCAGAGCAACTCACCGTTCCTGCAAAAAACATCTGGGATTTAATGTGCGCCAAAGACCACTATATTCTGGAATTGCTGAATAGTTTTGGGGTAGCCCAATCATTTTTACTGGGAAGGGTCTCGGACCGTGAAAAATTTAGAATATTTTCAGAAAACTTTTATAAATTTTCAGGGCTTCCAAGCAGAGACTGGTTTCTCCTTGACTTAAAAAATAATTTTAATATCGAAATTAAAACATTAGACCCGTCCAATGAAGACCATGTTTGGAAAAAAAGCTTATCAATTCTGGCAGGCGGTCATCTAACACCGGCAGCAATTATACGTAATTCCAATATTGAAATCATCGGAACCACCAATGAACCATGGGAGGATTTAAGAGTTCATCAGCAGGGAATCGCGGGGCTTTCCCGCAATCCTCTGCGGCCGTCCTTCCGGGCCGATAGTTTAATTAAAATCTGGGATCCACGCTGGAAAAAAGATCGCCTCCCCAGGTTGGGATTGACAAAATTCCCTCGATTCTCTGCTTATTTAGAGGCTATCAGAAAAAGATTTTCTTATTTTATGAATCATCGGAATCTATCTGTGGACATCGCCATTGATGAGCCTGAATTTTCTGCAGTTGATTTTAAAACAGCTGAACATATTTTTAAGAAATGCCTTGAGGATAGTAATCTTCCAAAAAATGAGCGGGATAACTTCTATTCGTATATGATCTGTGAGGTTATGTCGGAATGGTGTTATGCGGCAGGAATCCCCCTGCAGTTAAAAATTGCCGCCTTGAGGGATCAGCGTAAAATGGGTGTACCGGATGGATCGGATATTTCTGATCATACCATTACATTCCGTTCGCTCGCTTTTCTTGCCAACAAGTATGATCCGGAGCAAATTCGAACCCCGAAAAGCGCGATCTTCATTTCAATTAAAGATCCTGCAGGTTATCCGGGCCAAGCCGAGCTAGCCAGAATTTTTCCTAATATTTATTATTCAGGAAGCTGGTGGACACAGGATTCGCCCGAGGGACTTGAAACAGGGCTCCGCTTGCGCACACCGATTGCAGGATACTATAAAGGATTACATTTTTATACAGATGCCCGAAGTTTAACAGTTTTTAGATCGCGCTTCGACATGTTCAAGCGGGTCCTTGCGAATCACCTTGCTGAACAGATTGATAAAGGTCGTCTCACCGAATCTCTCGCCTTCCGGATTGCAGAGGATTTGTCCTATCATGAGCCGAAGCGGTTATTTAAGATATCATAAATGGAGGCCGGAGGATTTTATTTTTACAAAATTGCAGACTGCCTGAATAAGATGCTCAGCGCTGGTAAATAATGAGCCACGCCCTCAGATCTTGATCGTAGTATTCGCGAATCACTTTGACATGATCTCCCTCTTTCCAGACATCGAGTGCTTTTTTAATCTCCTTTGAATTTTTATTTGTTGTATCGCAATGGTCTAGACAATAAAAAACGAGCGTCCCTGTGGTCGCGCGGCAGGACACCATCAAAAAAGTGATAATGATAATTAAGAACCGAATGAAAATTTTCATAGGGTTACTGTTCTTTTAGTGTATCTTCTGATAGATATTGAAGCAAATTTCATACTCATAGTCTAAATCAAGTTTAATTCATTATATTTCAATACGTTAAACATCACAAACAAAAAAAACAGCGCCAAAAATGGCGCTGTTTTCAATTAATTTCTGCAAAAAATGGCGCTTGAATAAAGAGAATTATTTCTTAGCTGATTTCTTAGATAGTACTATTTTTTCGTTACGGATTTTGTAAATTTTGATCTTTCTTTGTAAAGTCCTGACCGGAGTTTTAAATTCACGTGCCGTCTTTGTAACATCGCCATGATTTTCAATCAATTTACCAGAGATCACGATTTTCTCAAAAACCATGACCCGGTCTTTGAGACTGCCAGGAGCAGAACTTTTTTCCAAGACTTGAATCTGCTGTAAAGAATAAGGTAAATGCTGTGGTTCGATCATTCCGCTTTCACTGTTCACCAAGGCACTTTTAACAACATTCTCCAGTTCACGCACATTCCCCCGCCAATGTCCTGTCAATAAAAGATCCATCGCTGCCTGTGAAATTTTATAATTCCTTTTCTCGTGTTGTTCAATGATCTGCTGAACGAGAAGTGGAATATCTTCTTTCCTCTCACGCAAGGGGGGCAAATGAATATGGATCACATTTAATCGGTAGAAGAGATCTTCACGGAAAAATCCTGCTTCAATTCTTTTTTCTAAATCCTCATTGGAAGAGGAAAGAATTCGGATATTGACCTCTCTGACTTTATTACTTCCGATCGGTTCAATCTTTTTTTCCTGAAGTACCCTTAATAATTTAACCTGTGCTGTCAAGGTAATGCTGGAAACCTCATCCAGAAAAAAACTCCCTCCTTCGGCTGCCTCAAACTTTCCGATCCGATTATCCGTGGCTCCGGTAAAGGCTCCCTTAGTATGGCCGAACAATTCACTTTCCAAAAGAGATTCCGGGATAGCCGCACAGTGGACCTCCACAAACTTTTTGGATTTGCGGCGGCTGTTGAAATGGATTGCCCGCGCGACAAGTTCTTTTCCTGTGCCGGTCTCTCCGGTAATGAGGACCGGCTCCTCCGCCTCAGCGGCTCTTTGCATCATCACAAAAACTTTTTTCATAACTGGAGAATTTCCAATGATGCTTCTGAAATCATATTTTACATTAAGCATGTTTTTAAGATAGGAAATTTCGTCCCGATCCCGGATGACTTTTTCGATTTGATGAATCCTTAGAAGCAATTCATTCTTTTCAAAAGGTTTCGTCAAATAATCGTATGTCCCCGCTCGCATTGCCTCCACCGCACTTGGAATCGTGCCGAATGCAGTCATCATGATCAGATAGAGATTGGGATATTTTTCTTTAATTCTTTTAATCAGGGTAAGACCGTCTATACCGGGCATTTTATAATCCAGTAAAACAAGATCACACAGATTTTCAGACAATCGTTTTAAAGCCTCTTCTGCATTAATCGCAGTATAAATTTCGTATCCGCGGTTGGTTAAAAAAACAGAAAGACTCCTTAAAATATTAATCTCATCATCTACAATCAGAATTTTGAACGTGTGTTTACTCATAACCCCGTTTCTATTGGAATTTCAAAAGTAAAGGTACTTCCCTGCTTAACTTGACTATGACAATGGATCTGCCCTCGGTGCAATTCGGCCGCGCGGTAAACCTGAGCGAGTCCGATCCCCCAACCGCTGTTTTTCGTTGTAAAAAACAAATCAAATATCTTTTTTCGAAAACGCGGCGCGATTCCGGCGCCATTGTCTCTGATTTGAAATAACAACCGTCCCTTTTCCTGCCGGCTCTGAACTTCGACGGTCCCTCCCTCAGAGACTGCTTCAATCGCATTGAGCAGGAGATTACTGAAAGCATTAAGAATCTCGCTGACCTCTAAACGGGTCTTGGGTAGGTGCTGATCTAAAATTTTGACAACATGAATTCTTTTCTCCTGAATTTGAGCAGATAGTCCCTGTAGAGCATCTTCCAGTAAACGATTGGATTGTATTTTTTGAATTTTTAGTTTTCCGGGCTTAGAAAACTGCATAAAAGAATTGACCAAAATCTTTAAACGTTTGATATCATTTCTCAGCAACTGAGTATATTCTTGACTTTTATTTTGAAGAACTTCTCTGTTCTTTTCGTGCGCCAGCAAATCCTCTATGTTCTCAATAGAAAAAGCCATTGCATTCAATGGATTCCGGATCTCATGAGCGATACTCGCGGCCAATTTTCCTGTGATCGCCATTTTCTCACTCTGAATAAGACGCGTTTGCGTTTGATTCATTTTTTTAACATTATTTTCTAAATCCTCAACCAGATTTAACATGCCTTCCTTCGTCAGCTCGAGTTCCCGGCTCATTTCGGTTAGACGTTTTTTGAGAGTTTCCACCGTCTCTTCCTTTGCCCCAAGCCAGCGCAAATGATACCTTTGCTTAAATAAATTTCGCAAGGCTTCTTTTTCGCTTAAAAAAACGGGAAATATTTTGTCAAGATTGGTCAGGGTCAGGACCTGACGAGGATGTTTTTTCATATTAATCAGAAAGATTTTTCTCGGGTGCCCCTCATGGTATTCAGAATAAAGTCTTTGCAGGCGAACGAGCAATCTCAAAATACTGCTATCAACAGTAATGAGATTTCCCATATCAATAATGATCTGCTTTTCTTGCTTAAAATAAGGCGTTAATTTTTCCATAACGCGATCGTCGTGCTCAAGCGATGATAAAAATTTGATCACACTGAAATATTTACTTTCTGTTACTATAAAATTCATATTGGGCTAACCGACCGTATGGTTTATCCAAAAAAAAATAGAAATAATTGATCCCTTCTCACTCGCAGTGCTAAAACGGCTCAAAGTTTCGTGGAACCCTAAGAAAACTGTGGCACCAATTATGCCTCCCGTTTTCCTGATGGTTTTTATAAATTCAGAGCGGGGACACGCTTGTGCTGAGATATGTCGAAGCAAGGTCGAGGCATCCTGAGTAGGCGGATAAAATTAAAACGTGATTTTTCCTTCTTCTATTTTATCCACAAGAGTTCTGGCTTGATGTATGAAATCTTTCTTTTTCCCATCAAACAGAGCTTGCGCCTCTCCTACACTCCGCTGACTACGCTGGGAATATTTGGGTCGTGAGAGATAAACGGTATTGATGGGAAACACTTTGTCCTGATCTCGGACAAAAGAAACCTGTTTAAAATATTTGACGTTTTTGTATTCCCTAAAAACTTCTTCCGGTAAAAAACTTAAACACAAAGCAAGATCATTGGCAAGAATCTCGATTTTAAACTCCTCATAATTTTTGGACCGCTTCGTTTCTTTCCAATAATCAGTAATCTCAGTCCAATTTTCGATCCCTTCCTTTGTCGGGGCTTTCAAAAGCAAATCGTTTCCGAGCTTACTGCCCCAAATATTAAGTTTTCTTTCAAATGGACTTTGATAATCAAGAACTCGTTCAGTTTCCTCCTTGGCTTCTTCTAAACTTTTTTTGGCTAGGGCATCGTTAATTTTATCGATTCCTTCCTGAATCAGCATCAGCTCAAACTTGTCTTTATTGTTTTTTCCCAGACGCTGTAGTGTTCCCACAGCCAGACTGTCCTCAATCATCCCTAAAAAGGAAAGCGCATTACGGCGTAGCGTAAAAGTCGGGTTGTCAGCAGCAAAATGATCATAAAATTCCGCCTGATAATTTGCATACTCCAGTAATCCCGAGACCCCGTTCTTCCCTTGTCCATAAAACTGTAACAATTGTTTTTGCTTAATTTGGAATTGTTTATTTGCCAGCATGCGGGCAAGACCGAACACAAGCATAAGAATTAGGATGGCTCCGCACCCGACCAAAATGTTTCTTTTATCCCACATATGTTTCGTTAGTTTAACAAACCCTTTTCTTTATCGCGTTGTTGCAAACAAATAAAAAATTAGGATAAATGCAAATAAAAAACGAATGCTTCCCCAAGACAAATGATTATCCGAATAGGACTATAAATTGTTCTGAATATCTTGACCTATTAAGAATGCCGGCATTCACTCCATTAATTTTTGACTCTCCTTTGAACTACAAATTATTTTCTAAAAAGTTTTTTTAAAAAAAACATATGAAAGACGCTACGGATCTGTTAACTCCTCTTTTCAGTGACCGACATATCGGTCCTCGTAATTCTGAAATACAGTCCATGTTAGCTGAACTAAAATTAGAGAACCTGGAACAACTCATTCAGGAAACCGTTCCTAAAAACATCTGTCTTTCTAAACCTTTAAAACTTCCTGAGGCACTCCCTGAACATGAATTTCTACATCAGTTAAAAGAACTGGCTCAAAGCAATAAGCTCTGCAAAACCTATATCGGAATGGGTTTCAACCCCTGCCATACCCCAGGCGTCATTCAACGCAATATTCTCGAAAACCCCGGCTGGTATACCCAATACACACCTTATCAGGCAGAGATAGCCCAAGGCCGTTTGCAGGCCCTTCTCAATTATCAAACCATGGTCATTGACCTCACGGGACTGGAAATCACGAATGCCTCGCTACTGGATGAAGCCACTGCCGCCGCCGAAGCCATGACGATGATGAAGAGGGTCTCTTCTCACCCGGAAGCCAATACATTTTTTGTTTCACGGAATTGTTTTCCCCACATTATCGACGTCTTAAAAACCCGCGCAGCCTATTTAGATATTCCCATTGAAATGGGGGATATGCAGACGACTAAACTTTCTGAACGTTTCTTTGGAGCCTTAATTCAGTGCCCGGATAACGATGGTCAAATTTTAGACTATGAAGAATTTATACATCGCGCGCACGAATATCAATGTCCAGTGGCGGTTGTGTCTGATATTTTAAGTCTTGTTCTGCTGACTTCGCCTGGCAAATTGGGTGCTGACATTGCACTCGGCTCTTCTCAGCGCTTTGGTGTTCCACTTTGCTACGGAGGTCCCTCAGCCGCCTTTTTAGCCGCAAAGGAACTCTATAAACGACACTTTCCTGGAAGAATTATTGGTCTTTCAGTCGATAAAGACGGACAATCCGCAATTCGCATGTCCTTACAAACACGGGAACAACACATCCGCCGCGAGCAGGCCACCAGTAATATTTGCACGGCTCAAGTCTTACTTGCGATAATGGCTGGTATGTATGCAGTGTATCACGGTCCGGAGGGGCTTAAAAGAATTGCAGACCGGGTTTATCGATTCACTCAAAATCTTGATCGAGAACTTCAAAAGTTAGGATTCCTTCAGGAAAATAGAACCTATTTTGATACGCTCAAAGTGAACCTCGATCTCCGTCTATCCCAGCGTTTAAAAACAATCGCTGAAAAAAACATGATCAATTTCCGCTATTTCCCTGAAGGAGGAATTGGGATTACGCTGAATGAAACAACCGTATCAAAAGATCTCGACAAAATTTTGGAAACTTTTAAGACATTGAATAATAAAAAAAGACATTCTTCTCGTTCTCCATCGCTCATAGGTCAGATTCCTCAAAAATTTATACGTCAACATCCTTTCTTAACCCATCCTATATTTAATCGGTATCAGAGCGAAACCGAAATGTTGCGTTACATAAAACAATTGGAAAATAAAGATCTGGCTTTAAATACTGCCATGATTCCGCTCGGATCCTGCACCATGAAATTAAACGCGACCAGTGAAATGACTCCCATCACCTGGCCGGAATTCTCTCAGATTCATCCTGCAGCGCCTGTTTCACAGACGCTCGGATATCAAGAAATGATTCACAATCTGGCCAAGTCCTTAATCGAAATTACGGGCTTGCAAGCTGTTTCTTTTCAACCCAATTCCGGAGCCCAAGGAGAATACACTGGCCTCCTGGTCATTAAGGCTTATCACCAAGACCGCAAAGAATCTCAACGTACAACTGTACTCATCCCAGAATCAGCGCATGGAACGAATCCGGCCAGTGCAGTGATGGCTGGATTTAAAGTACAGGTCGTCCGTTGCGCCCCGAATGGAGAAATTGATCTTACAGATCTCGAAGAAAAGGTAAAAACGGGTTCGTATCAATTAGCAGCTTTGATGATTACTTACCCATCCACCTATGGGGTTTTTGATGAAAATATCATGCAAGTTTGCCAAATTATTCACGCCCGCGGCGGCCAAGTCTACCTCGACGGAGCAAACTTAAATGCCCAGGTAGGCTGGTGTAGTCCAGGCAAGATCGGGGCCGATGTTTGCCATATAAACCTTCATAAAACCTTTTGTATCCCCCATGGCGGAGGAGGACCAGGAATGGGGCCCATCCTTGTCGCCAAGCATCTTGTCCCTTTTTTGCCCAACCATCCTCTCTTGGCTGAAAATCGAAAAAAAGGAATTACCGCAGTTTCTGCGTCACCCTATGGTAGCGCTGGAATTCTGCCCATTTCCTGGGCCTATATTGCCATGATGGGCGAAAAAGGATTAAAGAAAGCAACTGCCGTAGCCATCCTCAATGCCAACTACATTGCCCACCGGCTGAAAGAATATTATCCAGTCCTCTATGTTGGAAAAAATGGCCGTGTCGCCCATGAATTAATCTTAGATACTCGGAACTTCAAAAAAACCGCCATGGTGGAAGTGGATGACATTGCAAAACGACTAATGGACTACGGATTTCATGCCCCGACCGTATCTTTTCCTGTTCCTGGTACGTTGATGGTCGAGCCAACGGAAAGTGAGTCAAAAGCTGAGTTAGACCGCTTTTGTGAAGCGATGATCATGATTCGGGAAGAAATTCGGCAGATTGAAACTGGAAAAATGAACCTCGACAATAATGTATTGAAGAATGCCCCACACACAGCACAGGCATTGCTAGCCGATCCATGGGATCACCCGTATTCTCGGGAAAAAGCCGCTTACCCGGCTCCTTGGCTAAAACAAAATAAATTCTGGCCTTCGGTAAGCCGGATCAACAATGCCTATGGAGATAGGAATCTAATCTGCAGCTGTGCCCCGATTGAAACTGATATCCATTGAACCTCTCTGGACTTTGTTCTGATAATCTATTTTATGGATAAACCCTTTCTCACCCAGTTTTTGTTCTGAGTCTTCAGGCAAATTAAATAAATCCCCGCAGATATTTCTTTCGCATCCCACACAATCGTTTTTTTTACGTTAATTTTTTTGTCTTTTAAGAGTTCCGCCACAAGTTGTCCTTGTAAATTATAGATCTGTACAGTTAGCGGATCTGCGAAAGGTCCCTCTAAATGAATCATTGTTTGAGAAATAAAAGGATTGGGCATGTTTTTAAACACTAATGTCGAAGAAGTTACTGGATCTCTGCTCAAAACATCGGACGCCGATCCGCTGTCTGAGATCAGAGCTCCGAGATTAACAATGAAATGCATCTGATAAACAGGTGGAGTAAACTCGTTAATCATAGCGGAAAAAGCGGCATCGCCATAACGATACTGAAGGGGTAATGATGACGGAAAGTATAACTGAGTCAAATACGAATAAGTATAACTTTCTTCCTGACCGGGACCAAAGAGCGGGATGCCGGGAACAGGTTCTGGTATTCCGTCATTGAGCGAGGGCATATGCAAAGGGCTGCGGAAATGTTCGTATCCCATTCCAGTGGCCATCACCATGCTCAGGGCATTACAGCCGAGCCAGTAGTTCGCATTATCTATTAAATAATCTCGATAACTTTGATCTCCGCTGACCCGAAAAGCGACCAAGAACGGCCATTCGTAATTTCCGCCTGATAATCTTCCCCATACCGCCTCTTCTTGCAGCAGTTTCCCAAAGGGGTACCCTCTGGCATCAAAAACCGCTTTATAATTTTCCGCTGAAAGCCTTACAGACGTTTCAAAATTTTTTAATATACTGGAATCCTTATCAAGTCCTTCCGCTAAAAAATACGAAAGTCCTATTCCGAGCCAATGCCACTGACTGGACTGGCAATTACGCCCGCATCCAAAGAGAGAATCCGTAATGTTGGTTCTAAAAAAATTATGCGCCCGAAAGACTGAATCATATTTAACATCCCCCGTTGCCTTATACAATTCCAAAGCCATCTGGGCAATGGTCATATCTTCGTCATAATAAATATCCTCGGTATTATTGACTCCGATATTGCCTTCCTGTTGCATGGCAAAACCATAGGCCTTCTGGGCCGCCGCGCTGTACCCGGCAGCGGCTGAGTTTTGTCCCAGTTGATTAAGGGTATAAGCAAATCGGGCTGTTGCGGCGGCCATAATCGCCGAAGTAAAAGGATCAGGATAAAAAGAATAATGCTGTGCATCCGGATAAATTGACGGGTCGTCCATTTCTGGGCTAACGCCGTAACGTGGATGTCCGTTTGCTTCCAAACCTGCGCTTACACCTCCCGTCACAGGATCCTGCATACGGATATAAAAGTCAACAATCCACTGCGCTTCATCGATAATATCTGGAATCCCGTTTCCGGATTCTGGAATATTAAATTGCCGATCCATAAACTTTTGGGGCCAGGCTTCATAAAGCAATAACAAATGTAGAGGAACCTCCAAATGACGGGTTTGTTTGTCGTAGTCTCCGGCATCATGATATCCCCCCCACGCATTGGGCCAGAATAGCCCCGTGGCTTGTCTGGGAAGCTCTACAAAAACTTCTCCCACTTCAGGAAATTTCGGGTAGTTTGACTTAATAACAGGAGCCCGGTGGCAGATCCCATGCGTCCACTGAGTAAAAGGCTGCTCCAAAGCGATACCACAACGCTGATGGTACAAACCCCGAAAAGCGGT
>Ga0247727_10019079_pt1 | contig 10677 bp, 15 predicted proteins | sample WisWelCaveWW1625_FD_202498 | JGI IMG/M metagenome (GOLD analysis project Ga0247727, IMG submission 202498) | Biofilm microbial communities from Wishing Well Cave, Virginia, United States - WW16-25 | ecosystem: Environmental > Aquatic > Deep subsurface > Groundwater > Cave microbial mat | place...
TACGAAGGGCGAGGGACGCGGGCTGGTTGCTATCTCGCATCGTCAATGCGTTAGCGAGGGTGCAGATGGAATTGAGCCAGGCGCCATGGAACGAGCTATTGTGGAATTCTCAATCACACACGATGATAACGAACAAGGAGAATCAGCGAATAGCTTCACTCTTGCTTCTACACATGGCACACGTGCCACTCGAGGCAGTTGGATCCAGCACAACTCAGCTTCACCACGAGTATGCGGCGGTGCTGCAGAAGCCCGTTGCCGACGTGCAACTACCTTAGCCGATGAAGGTTGACCTACGCGTCGCCGAGAGACAAGACAGTGACACCTTTTGGCGGCCTCTGGAGCTTCCGGCGGGGCGGCGGGACCCAGAGCGTCATCCAGTCGTATCTTTCGGACTCAACCGCAATTCGGATGCTCTGCTGAAGTGGTGTCTCCGGGGACAGCGGGCGGTCCATCAGCACGATGCTGTTAACGCTCTCGAAGTCTGCCGCGCGAGGATGGCCCTTGTTTGGGTAGCCCGGGAACGCGACTAGATCGATTGGATGGCACACCAAGCGGACCTCGTGAGGTCGCAGCTGAATCCTGTCGTAGAGGGGAACACGCTCACGAAGAGCGGCTTGGCCTTGGGCACGACCAGTGTTCGTCGCCGTCAGGCGGACCTGCTTCTGCTGTTTGTCCGACTGTGCCCGTTGCTCCAACTCGTCCGTCGCGGCCTTCCGCAGTTCCGCAATGCGGTCCGCCGGCGACACTACGTCGACATGTACTCGAAGGTTCGCAAGGGGCAGGATGCGCTCCGCAAGAGCACGGTGTGAGGCGCACTCGGGGTTAGGGCAGCACGCGTAGACACCCTGGGCCGCACGGAGGTATTCAACGAACGTGGTCATGGCGCCTCCTCCGGCCTGCAAGAGCTTTGACCAAGATCGAGTGACTTGAATCTGACCTGCTTGTCGAGCACAACGCTCCGAATCCTCCGTTCCGCGTCGCTGAGCTTGGGATCTTCACCTGTCTTAAGTTCCGCGAAGAGCAGAGACTCGACGCGCCCTCGCGTTAGGCCGTTGAAGACTATGAAGTCCAGCGGAGAACCAAGATGCCGCACGTCCCGCGGATTCCCGAGCTTGGCGCGGATGGCAGGGTGAAACGGGGCGATCGCTTCGAGTCCGCTGCCGAACCGAGAGCCCGTGGTCACCCGCGCGACCCGCAGTTCCAAGTCCGCGAGGACCTTCTCTCGGCTGGCCCTCGACGCGTCAATCGCACGCGACCAAGCATCGAGCGCCGCTTGTCCGTGTTCTCCTGGGGCCTCCAAACTGAAGAGGCGCCAATCCGCAAGCGGGAAGCTCCCGCGGCAGGTTGGACACTCGGCCTTGAGGGCGGGATTGGATAGCTCTTCGAGTAGCTGTCGCCGGCTGGTCTCCACCTGCATCCCTCCTCATGTCGTCGCTTTGACCTGTTCAAGGACGATCGTATCCACGTAGCCGCCTCAAATCGAGAGTGCACGCGACCGGACGATCCGGGCTGGCGAGGTGGGACTGCCGATTGGCGGCTGACGGCTCTGGTCATCGGCTCGTGCACGGAAGGCCAGATCAATGCAGGGCTGGCTTTCGCAGCCAGTTCGCGGCAGCCCTCGAGAATCGATTCGAAGCCCGCTTCCGTTACTCCGTCTTCTGGGACGTCCATCACCACGACAGTGCCGGGCCAACGTTCATTCGAAGGCCTATAGACCCTGCGTTCGCCAGACTCGTCGTTCTCGACAACACCTATCAGCGCTCCGTTCGAGAGAATCCAGAAGGACCCGCCGGTTCGCCAACATATTTCTTTTGAGAAGAACAAGCCCAGTCCTGCATTTTCATTCCCGGCATATGTGCCTTCGGGCAATGCTCCGCTGACGTGAGGCAAGAGCGCCAGCTTGAGGGCGGCAAGATCGCTGCACGTAGCCTCCGGGTAAGTGCGGGCCAGCGACTGACGCACTCCCACGCCTGCGTCGCAGACCGCAACTTGTACACGCCGGCTGTCTGGGTAGTACTGCGCCAGTGCCACGCCACCCAAGTCGGACTTCGCGTGCTGGATTACGTTGCGGCCCAATTCCACCATTCCGTACTGCAACGCGTCCAGGGTTGCCCTCATCGAAGGGACCTTGCCCAAGACAGTCACGCTCTTCATGAAACGCGTGACGTCCTCGTGTGTTCGCAGCACGTGCAAGCCGGTGTTCTGGTTGGAATCGTCCCACTCCATTGTCGATTTGCCTGTCGCAACATCGTCGAGCAGGCCCATTTGCTTGAAGTACTTGTTGGAGGGTTGGCGATCATCGAGCCTAATGCGCAACGGAATCTTGTGTCGCGTTGCTAGGGTCATCCCGTAGCACGTGAACATCGTCAAGGCCCACGGCTCCATGAAGTCCACGCCTGTAAAGTCGAGTTCCAGCGAATCGCGCCCAGGCGGCAAGTTCCACTGCCACCGCCAGCTTCCGAATCTCCCGGCCATGTCAGCACCGCGATTACTCCAGTAGGGTCCAGGAATTCGAATGTCGAACGAGCGCGTTCCGGAAGGCTCCGGAGGGTGTGGCATCACCTTAATGATATCGGATTCATCTAGCGGGACACCGCTCAGACGGCCTCTCAGACTCTCCGCGCAACCTTGAGCGAGCAGGTACTCGGGACTATCAGCTCACTTGCGACCGGCAAGAACGTCCCTGAAGCGCTTCGCGCTGTTTGGGGCTGCTTCTCCCTCACGCACGACGCGACCGAGTTCGGCAGCACAGACGTCAGCGAGGACAAGGCCGTCGTCGCGCTGCTCTGTAGAGATGCGCACTTCGATCAACGGCCGTCGATCGCTCACGCCGAGGACCGTTGCGATGTGTTCCCTAAAGACCTCTGGGAATTCGACAGCAATGCGGACGCGTACCATGAACGCCGCGAGTTCCACAGCAGACAGCGGGAGCTTGTTGTCGAGAACGAATTCGCCGACAGGGCAGTGGCCCTCAATTCTTCCGATCTCGCAGAGCTTGCCTAGGAGTGTGTTCTGGACCATGTACCAACAGAGCTTGTCGCGAGACAGGCTCTCGACCTGATGCATGAGGAAATCGATTGTCACGTCGCTCCGCTGGGCAAACGGGAGCGCTGTGCGAGTCGTTCGGATGGTGTCAAGGAGCGCGGTCTTCACGTCGCGATCCAACTCTTCGCCCATTTGGGCGGGCTCAATTCCCACCCACCACTGACGCGAGACGACAAGGTGGGCGAAGCGGATCTTCTCATCATCAGGGATGAACGCCGATTTGATCTTGCCGTCGCGGGTGAAGTTCTTGCGCCACTCTCCCGCTAACTCGTGCACAAGGGCGACTTCAGCAGGTTCGTCGGGCACCAACAGAATCGCGGCGGTTCCAAGCTCACCTTGGCGAGGGAAGAACTGACCACTTTCGTCCACGAAATAGAGGTTCCTGCTGAGACGGTTAACCACTTCCATTTGAACCCCGAACTGATCCCAGGGTAGGGTTCGCGCCTCCGTTCGCGGCAGGCCCCGTCTCTCCAGCATGGGACTGCGATGCCCTGCTCGGGATGCAGGTTATCGGCTCAATCCCTGGCGAGGGAACTCGGAGAGCGGGCAGCGGCGGCTGATCGCTCAGCCGCCGCCATCCCGCAGTGAGGCCTGGGCCGTTATTCCACGTCCTCCATCGCGTCGGGCATGTCGTCGATGCTCTCGACTTCCGGCACGTGCGCTTCGGCGCTATTGGCCTGGCCCTTCTCGGAGCCGGCCGCGCCGATGGTCGTGGCGGCGGCAGCCTGCGCCTTCGGCTTCGGCATCATCCGCCAGAGCTGATGCGTCGGGCTGCGGTCGCTCGCCCGCTCGCGCAGTTCCGACAGCCGGATGCCGAGGCGCTCCTTCAGGAGCCGCAAGTCGAGCTTCGCCCCGCCCTTGAGCTCCACCTGACCGAGCGAACCGAGCTCGAGGTGCCCGGTCAGGTACTCCGCGCCGTTGTCGGGGTTCTTGTACGGCCAGAGCGCCCCGATCCGAACGTCCTCGCCGTCGGCCAGCGGCGAGAAGAAGACGAGATGCGTCGGGGCTTTCTCGTTCGTCCTCTTCGCGTTCTCCACGATGCGGCACGCGAGCGTCCCGAGCACGCCCAGATCGAGCAGGACGCGGAAATAGCGCCGGTCCGGCGCGTCCTTCACGGCCTCCGACCACGCAGCCCCCAGCACTGCCTTCGACATGGATGATCCTCCTTCCGCCCCCGAAGGGGCAATGGGTCTCCGGTCACTCGTTCCGCCGGGCGGGCGACAGCCCGTCCGACACTGAGATCTCTTCTTCCACGCTGACGCGAATCCCCGCGGCGCCGTCTTCGACGGCGGTGAAGGTCACCTCGGCCCGCGCGCCCGGAGGGAACAGAAAACGGCCGGGCCGCCCGGGGACGGGCTCGACGCCTTCGACGCGCGTGATCGACACGCGTCGTGATGTGGGCTCCAGCACGACCACGTGCCCGACCTTGCCATCGGATTCGATCCACACCGTCACGCGCGCCGGCTCGCCGATCTTGCGCGTCTCTGGGCCGCGGCGCTCGATTCGGACGCGGTGATCGCAGGTCGAGCGGCTCTTCACGAGGCCCCCAGCGTGCGTCTCCGCGTTGCGATAGACCGGCTCGTGGACCAGCACGAACTGGTCGGCGGGGATCTTGCCGTCCGCCGCCGCCGCCCAGCGTTCATCGACCTCGCCGAAGCGCTTTTCGGCGAGCCGCCAACCGACGAGCGTCCTCGAGAGAGGATCTGGTGTCCGGATGGCTGGAGCGGGAGAGCAGCTTGCAAGCGCCACCGCAGCAAACAGGCCAACGATCGCCTTCATCGCTTGCCCCCTGGCTTCTTCGCGTTCCCGCCCCCGGACGGCTGCCCGAACTTCGGGGCGAATTCATCAAGGCGCTTCTGGATGGAATCCGCCTCGTCCGCGTCGGCCATTGCGGAAGCGGCGTCCCTGGACTGCGATCGCCGCGCGAGGTCGCGCGCACGCAGGAAGGCAGCGCTCAACCGCTCCTGGCGCGCTGCGCGCTCTTCGATCTGCCGGAGCTGGAGCCGCACGTCCTCGAGTTCCTGCGTCCACTGTCGAACGCGCGATTCATCGTTGCGGGGGTCCTTCCGCGCTGCCGCGAGTCTGCGTTCGATCTCCTGCACTTCCAGCGTGAGATGCAACAGCGCCGACTCGCTCGCCAGGAGCCTGATGACCACGCGTCGTTGGTGCTCCGGAAGCTCCGCCACTTCGCGGAGCTCGTCGGGCAGGATGCCGCCGGATGCGCCGGGCGGCACGAGCTTCGCCAGCGCCTCGTTGTCGGGCTTCTTCGTCGGATCGGAGACGAGCGCGCTCGTCGCGTCCGTCCACGCCGCCAGGTACTCGGCATTGAGCTTGTCGAACTTCCGGATCACGCCGTCCGCCTGCACTTCGCCCTTCACGCCGCCCGTCGAAAGGCGGACCGAACTCAGAAGCTCCTGGAGGTGGGCGAAGTCGACGTCGTCGATCTTCAGCGCCTTCTGGAGTTCCTTGGTGAGATCGATCTCCTTCACCTTCTTTCCGTCGAGCCCCGTCATGGTGTCGACCTTCTCGCAGGCGGCGAGCGCCTCGTCCATGGAGGTGCCTCCCCGCCGGCGCTCCTCGACGCAGTCCTTGATCGCCTTCGCCTTGATACCCTGGAGCGAATCGTTCACCGCCGACTGGATCGCCTGGCAGCGGTCGTACTGAAGCCCCAGGATCGCGTTGGCATTGACCCGGAAGTGCTGGAACGCCTGGCAGGCGGTGGGAGACGCTTCGCACGTGAGGACGAGCGCGTTCGAGAGCAGTTCTCCCTCAAGCGCCCCAAGCAGCGCATCGAGCATGTCGCTGCGCGACTCCTTCGAGAGCAGGGTCTTGAGGTTGGCCTTCAGGTCGAACCGGCCGCACGCGAAGTCGGAGTCGATGACCGACTCGAAGCCGATGCGGGCTCCCCCCTTGTCGCCCGAGAGCTTCGGGAGCGCCGCGCCGAACCGGAGGTCGAGCCGGTCGCGACCGGGGTAGCTCTCGAATTCCGCGGAGCCCGTGTTCCCGTTCGTCTTGGCCCGCTCGAATAGGTCCTGCCCGCCAAGCGCCGGCGCGAAGCGGGACCGCCCGCCAAGGGTGGCGGAAGCCCAGAGCGTCTGGGGGAGCGCAAGGCAAAGGAGAGCGGCAATCGTCCTACTTGCGGTCACGGTTCACCTCATTGAGGAGCTGCTTGAGCTGGTCCACCGTGGCGTAGCCGCGAACAAGGACGCGGCGGCCCTCCGCGCCGGTGACGACCAGGCTCGGAGTCGCCATGACGCCGTACTCGGTCCATCTCGGATCATCGGCGGGGACTTCGAGGATCTTCACGCCCGAGGAACCGCGGGCGAGTTCGGCGAGCGCGCGATCCTCCTTCTCGCAGTAGCCGCAGTCGCCCTTCTTGAAGTAGAGGATCTCGCCACGTGTGGCAGGGGCGGCGACGGAAGGGTGGTCCGTGCGCGCGGATGATACGGGCGGGTCGGCCGGGGCTTGACGCTCGTCGACGCGCGGTTTGCCCTCAACTCGCGCGTCACGGAGCGCTTCGATCGCGGCCTTGAGTTTCCTCGCTCGCTCGGATTGCCACGCGAGGTACGCCTTCGCGCCCTCCTTCGTCGGGTTCTGGAGGAACGCGAGCACCTCCTTGGGAGGGACGTAGACGCTTACGCGCCCGTCCGGTCCCACAATCGGTTCCGCCCAGATCGACGCGGCGTCGGCGGAGGTGCTGGTGTTGGAGGCCAGGCGCTTCGCGGCCTTGTCGCCCCAGAAGTCGACATCGTTCTTCGCGAAGAAGCGGTCGACGCCCGCGGGCTTCGTCGTGGCCTCCTGCGCCACGGCAATCGCCGACATGCCGGCGAAGAGGATCGCGAGGGCGAGAGGGACGGGGATGCAGTTCACTTGCATGGAATGAGTCCTTTCACATTGGCGCCCGCACCGGTGGCCGCGCGAGCCGCGCGGCCGCCACTACGATCGGGCGCGTCGATATAGACCCAGGCGGGGACGGCCTCGACCCCGAACGTGCGCGCAGCGACGAGGCCCTCGTCGTCCAAGATGCGCAGTTCAGGGCCGAGGCCGGAAAGAGAGGCCAGGTTCTTCAGCGAGCGGAGTTCCTTGATCGTGGCGGCGAACTCGCCGGTCGGCTTTTCGATCGCCGCGAGGTCGGGCACGAGAAGCACGGCGCGGAAGCGGATCTCCGGATGGTCTTTGAGGGCAGCGTCGGCTGCGCGAAGCTCCTTCGAGAGATCGCCCGAGGCCGGCGAGAAGAAGAGCCAGAGTTCCGGCCCCGGCGCGGTCTTGGCGCGTGCCTCCTGCGCGCGGGCGATGCCGAGCGCTGCCGTTAGAAGGAGCATCGAAGTGACGGCGGCAACGGCGAGCGCTCTCAGCGCCGCCGACTTCGGATTCGCGCGATCTGGCTTCATAGTTCCTTTCAGTTGCTGCTGCGGACGCAGCGGACTCCCCTCCGGGGCAAGCGCCCCGGAGAGGATGCCGTCACGCCCTGCGAGGGCCGTCTCCACCCGCGGATCGCCGTTCGAGCGCCTCGGCCAAATCCATCAGGAACTTGGCCGCCTCGAAGTGCCAGCCGCCGAAGCTCGCGATCTTGTTGATCCGTTTGGCGCAGTCGCGGAAGAACGTCTCCACGTAGCGCTCCGGGATCATGAGCTCGGTTGGGCCGGCCCTCGGCCGTCCGCCGGAGGATGCGCCCCGCCCGGTCCCCCTCGATTCGCGTCCCATGGACGGTCTCCTTTCTCCCCAGGACCAGGGCACCCGGAACCGGAAGCGCGCAACCGGTGCACGTGCGGACCACGCTCCGATTCGTGGGCACGGACCTGGCGCGCTCCCGGATCGGGATGCCCCGGCCGGAGAGCGATCTGTCCCTGGGAGAGCGGAGAGAGACGCCGCAAAGGGCATCCCTCTCCGCTTCGAGGGGAAGGGAGAAGGGGAAATGAGTCCGTTGTCAGAGAGCGATCATGAACGCCGCTACGCGGCGGCGTCGTTGTCGGTGTCGTCACGGGCGCCCGTCGCTTCCGGCGGGCCCGCTACGGGCGGTGCCGCGGCGGCGGGCGGCCGCGCTGCGGCCGGACGCTGCGGGTTCTTCGCCGGGCCGATCCGGTAGCCGTGCCGCGCGAGGAGCCGGCGGTAGCGCTGCATGATCTCGGTGAGGCCGGTGCGCTGCGCGAGTTCGACGTCTACGCCCATCAGCGCGTGGATGGCCGCGTCCATCCGGGCGCGGAAGGCGTCCATCTCGGAGCCGCTGATCCGCTTGTCGCTCGCGCGGTACTCGGCGTTCCGCGCCTGGTTCCAGACGAGGTCGCCGAAACGCAGGACCTCCACGAGATCCCGCGTGAAGGGCATCCGGCAGAGGCAGGTCTCGACGAGGTGGCGCTCGTCGGAGGCGAGCTTCGTGAAGACCCACTGGAGACTCGGGGGCAGATCCGCCACCCGCACCGCCGGCATCTCCGGCGGCATCGCGGGAGCCTTCGCGTCGTTCATGGTCGCTTCCTCCTTCTTATGTGGTTGAGGCAAAGGGGTTCTGCGTTGGGGCCGTCGCGATCAGGCAGCCCGGTGGATGGCGAAGCCGAGGTCCCGGACAGAGTTCGCGCGCTCGATCTCGAGGATCCGCCCGACGAGGTCCGCGCCGATCCTCGCGACGCCGCCCGTCCAGGTGACGAGCTCGCCCGTGCGCTCCTGGTGGTCCCTGATCGCTCGGCGCACCGTTCCGGGGGTGACCGGCATCCGTTCCCCGTCGATCACGAGCGACAGCCCGTGCAGCTCGCGGCGGGGCTCCTCTTGGGTCGTCATCGTCGCCTCCTTCAGGGGCTTCACTCGCCCCTTCCAACTCCTTATCAGGGTCTCGCGGGCAGAATCAGAATTCAAAAGGCCTCGAAAATAAAAAATATTTTCATGGCCCTTCCGGTTCCGATTTGCGCCTCGGCGCCCTGATAAGGAGGTGAGAGCGGAACAACATCGCAAAGGAGAAGGACGCCATGAAGGACACGAAGTCGATCCGGCTGACGGAAGGCTCGATGTGGGTGGACCTGGAGCCCCAGATCGACTCCAAGGCGCGCGTGGTGGCGGGCAACGTCCACCAGGAGGGCGACATCGTCGCCTGCCCTGCGGGCCTGTCGTGGAGCGAGGCAGCCGAGGCGGCCGACGGCGGCGACACCCGCGTTTCGCCGTTCGACCTCGAACTCGTCGGCGACAGCGTGACGGGCTTCGAGTACGCGCCGCAGGCGAACGAAACATCGCTCGACACCCTCGCCGCCGTCGAGGTCACGACCAGCCCCGACGACCCCGCCGCGTGGCTCCTAGCCAAGTCCGACACCCACGACGAACTCGTCGAGGGACTGGACCGGGCCGAGGTCACCGGGAAAACGGACAAGAAGGACAAGGACTGCGACGCCGTCCCGCGCCGCGACGCGGCATAGACAGGCGGTCTGATGCCCTGCGCGACGACATCGCCGGGACGCGCGAAAGATTTCGCTCTTTGACATCCGGGCTTGAAAAACTAACTACGACTTTCTTTTCCGTGCGACAAGCGGCCTTCGTGTCGCGACATCGCATGGTTTTCGATTCTCTTTTTTTCCCGCTCCTTCGCCGTCGCGGAGGGGTGATGCCGATACCTGTCGCATCGCTCCTCGCAGGGCGGTCACGTTTTGCCGCTGCTTGTTGGCTGGGGAGCCTCTCTCGATTCCGGCGTCGCCTTCGCGCCGCCGCGACCTTCTTCTCTCTGCCGGCCTTGCGCCGGCTCATTCACAGGGGGTTCTCATGTTCCGCATCGGTCGGATCGTGATCGCCTTCGCGCTCGGTGCTCTCCGACTTCTCTTCCCGACGGACGAACCGCGCCAGGCGTCATCGCCCAAGCGCGAGAGCCTGCCGGAGAAGATCAAGCGCTGGAAGCTCCAGGCGGCGGAGTTCGAGCGGATGGGACGGAAGGAACTCGCGCGCGACTGCCGCGAGGCCGTCAAGACGTACGAACGCCAGCTGCACCTGAAGTCGTTCCGCGACGCCGCGTAATCCCATTTCCAACGGAGGCTCCCATGAAGGGCGTCCTGTTCCAGCTTGCCTGCGCCTGGCGCGCGGGCAGGATCAACGACCTGCGGCGCGAGCTCGACGCGATTCCGCCGCAGTTCATCTCGAGCCGGTTCACGGTGGAGGCGGAGATCGCCTATCACCGCCAGGAACTCGGCCGGCTTCTCCACGACGGCACGGTCTGGCCCTACACGGGCCGGCGCGCCGCGTAGTCCCCCGGACAACAGCCCCGACCTGCTCGCGGGGCGGCGATCAAAACCTCGCCGCCCGGGCAGGGGCGGCGGCATTTCAAAGGGAGGCCACCCATGACCGGTGGCGTCTTCGATCAGGCCGTCGCTTTCCGGATGGCGCGCATCAACGCGCTTCGCCGGGACGTGGTGGCCGCCCAGAGCCCGCGCTGGCGCGTGAAACTCCTCCTCGATCTCGAGGCGGAGCGGCGCGAGCTGGCGAGGCTCTTCGCGTTCGCGCAGGCCGCGCTTCTCGCGGTCGCGTAGTCCGCCGTCCGTTCCTGACCCGCCGCTCCGCGGGGTGACACTTTTGCCGCCCCGGAGCGGGGGCGGTGTCGATTGACATCGCCCTTCGGGGCGGGAGGATGGTCGTGACGATTCTCGTTTCGTCCCTGCTGGT
>Ga0247727_10019080_pt1 | contig 10677 bp, 9 predicted proteins | sample WisWelCaveWW1625_FD_202498 | JGI IMG/M metagenome (GOLD analysis project Ga0247727, IMG submission 202498) | Biofilm microbial communities from Wishing Well Cave, Virginia, United States - WW16-25 | ecosystem: Environmental > Aquatic > Deep subsurface > Groundwater > Cave microbial mat | place...
CTTCAATTAACCATTCCCATGACCATGCCTTAAAAAATCTACAGCTCCGAGGTGATTAAATGTTCATACAATTCACCCACAGATTCTGAAGAAGAACCCTTTTAACTAATTAAGAAACGATGACCCCTGCCCAACAATTCTCGCGTCTCGTTGAAATTATGGCGAAACTGCGCGCGCCGGAAGGCTGCCCGTGGGATCGCGAACAGACGCATCAATCGCTGCGCCCCTATTTGCTCGAAGAAACGTATGAAGTGCTCGAAGTTTTGGATCGTGAGCAGAATGATGAACTCGCCAAAGAGCTGGGCGATTTGCTGTTGCAGGTGATTTTTCATGCGCAGATTGCAAGTGAAGCCGGCCGCTTCGCCATCGCTGACGTTATCGCCGGCATCAACGACAAGCTGATTCGCCGCCATCCGCACGTGTTCGGCGATGTGAAAGTCAATTCCGCCGCCGAGCAAAAAACGTTGTGGGAAAAATTAAAAAAAGCCGAAGGCAAAAATTCCGTGATCGACGGCGTGCCCGCGGCCTTGCCGGCCTTGCAGCGCGCGCAACGACTGCAACAAAAAGCCGGGACCATCGGCTTTGAATGGGAGAACATCGATCAAGTCATCCGGAAATTTCAATCTGAATCAATTGAGTTGGCAGAAGCGCGCGCCGCTGGCGATATGAAACAAATCGAAGATGAATTTGGCGACGTGCTCTTCGCGCTGGTCAACATCGGCCGCTGGCTCAATCTCAGCGCCGAAGATGCACTGCGACAAGCCTGCGAAAAATTCAGCCGGCGGTTTCGCTTGGTGGAAGAACGCGTGAATGCTTCCGGTGAAAATGTGAACGGCATGTCGATGGAAAAGTGGGAGGCGCTGTGGGAGGAAGCGAAGGCAGAAACACGCTAATTTTGGTAAGAATTTTATTGTTTATTGTGAATTCGTTTCATACTTTTTATCAGAAATTGAGGATGAGTTGTAAACGATAAATCATTTGACCATTTGAATATTCCACCGGATGGGGAATATGAACAAACCCACAGTCTTCATCAGCTACAGCCACAAGGACGAAAGCTGGAAAGATCGTCTCTCACTCACTTGAAAGCACTGCACGAGCAAGGTCTCATCGATTTGTGGAATGACCGCCGTATCAGTGCCGGTGCAGATTGGTATGAAGAGATTCAAAGCGCCATCGCTGCGGCCAGCATTGCGATTTTAATGATCTCGTCCGATTTTCTCGCCTCGAATTTTATTCAAAATGAAGAAGTGCCACGCTTCCTCGAGCGCAATGCCAAAGAAGGCCTGCGCATTATTCCGATCATCCTCAAGCCTTGCGCGTGGTTGGAGACCAAATGGCTCGCCCCCAAGATGGCCGGCCACTTTCTGCTGGAGATGAAAATCAGATCGATACAGACCTCACCGCGATTGCAACCGAAGTTGATCATCTGCTGAAACATGCGGGCATCCGGGCCGAAACCAAGAAGTTTATTCCTTTGCCTTGTTTATTGCAACCTCTTGTCTTATTAACTAGGGCAGAACTATACCGGCTGAAAAAAGATTTTGCCAAAGCCCAACACGATATCGACGAAGCCTTCACCATCGCCACCCGCGGCGGCATGCGCTTGCACGAAGCCGATTGCCATTTGGAATATGCCCGGCTGCATTTGGCCAAAAGTGAAAACGACAAAGCGCGGGAGAGTTGGGCGAAGGCCAAAAAGATGATTGAAGAAATGGGCTATCACCGCCGCGATCCGGAAATTCATTTGATCGAGGCGCAGTTTCATCTCACCTCGGGAGAAAAAGATAAGGTGCGAGAAAGTTTGGCCAACGCCAAAGAGTTGATTGACAAGATGGGCATGCATCGATGGGATATTGAAGTGAAGGAGATTAAAGAACAACTGGGAGGAACGATATGATCTTAGATGAACCATGCCAAAGTGCTAATGATATGTCGCAGAACCGCCTTGTAACAACTTTTAATCGTCGAACAGAATGGCGTTGAGTGCTTGCTTTTCTCGCTTGCAGGTATTATTTTTGAATCAAGGAGAAAAAAGCCATGAAGTGCCCTGTATGTGGAGGTAAACTTAAAAAGCAAACCATCACTCATGAAGAGTGGTGGGATGGGTCTCTCTATGTTTTTAAAGACGTCCCTGCGCTCGTGTGTGAGAGTTGTGGTGATATTTCCTTTACTGATGAGGTAAGCGAAGCGATGGATCGCCTCATTCAGAGCAAGGAAAAGCCGGAAGAATATCTTAGAAAAGTTCCCGTGTTTTCGTTGAAGAAGAAAAAGAGAGTCTTTGCCTAAGTTATTCGTTTCCATGAGTGACTATAAAAAATGGCTTGCTAATTACACGGTCAGCGTCAAATTTCCCGGCGTAAGCGGGTTTGAAATTCTCGAAATGTTGCAAGCCCGCAGTCATTTGGCGTTGATCGAAAGTAATATGTGCGCAACCGAACGCGCCGAGTTGGAGTCGGCGGATGCAATTTTTCTTGCGCACGCGGATGAATTTTATGCGAGTCTATATGAAATCGCAGAACTGAGTGAGCTGCGCGCAAAAACGAACATTCTCCCCTCGCACTGGTGGTGGCATTTGGACAAGCTGGTGCAACAAAAGTTGGCAGCCGTGGCTGTATAAACTTGCGCATGATGCTTTGGGATCGCAAGGGTTAGCTCTTGCTCATGCGTTGTTCCATTCCTCGTCATCATAAGGATTATCCCAGAAGTCGAAGCTACTCTGCGCTGCCGACAATAAATCGTCAAATGTATCGGTAGACTTTTTAATGATAAAGACGGTGACACGCGTACCGGCGGAAAAGGGCACTTGTAATTCTACTCGTCCCTTCTTCATCACTTCCAAATCATACTTTAGCGCTGTTTGAGCCATTGGGATAATTTCTCTTTTTAATACAATATAAAAATTTTCTTATCGAAAGCAATACTCTTTACTACGCCATGAACCCAACCCCCTTCTCCACCCTCGCCACGCTCTGCCAGCAGCTCGAAGGCACCACCAAAAAATTAGAAAAGAGCGCGTTCATTAGCAGTTTTCTGCAAAAGCTGCAGCCGGATGAAATCGCGCCGGCGGCGCTGTTGCTCTTGGGCAAAATTTTTTCGGCGGCGGATTCGCGCACGTTGAATGTGAGCTGGCGCACGCTGCAAAAGGTTGAGGAGCAAGTTGCGAAAAGCAAAAAATCGCCGCTGTTGATTCTCGACGTGCATCAGCGTTTTGCCGAGATCGCCGACGCCTCCGGCAAAGGCTCGCGCCAGCGCAAAGAGGAGTTGCTGGCGGATTTGCTTTCGCGTGTTTCGGCGACGGAGAAAAAGTATTTGGTAAAAATGATCTTCGGCGAGATGCAGCACGGGGTTGCCGAAGGTGTGATGCAACAAGGCGTCGCCGAGGCGATTGGCGCCGAGCTTGCATCGGTGCGGCGCGCGGCGTTGTTGCTCGGCGATATTGCCGAAGTCGCGCGACTGGGATTAACGAAAGGCAAAAAGGCGCTCGAAAAAATTTCACTGCAAGTCATGCGGCCGGTTCAGCCGATGCTGGCGGAGTTGTCCGAAGATTTTGACGAAGTTTTCAAAGAGCATGGTGGGCAAACGGCGTTGGAATACAAATACGACGGCGCGCGGGTGCAAATTCATTGCGCTCGCAAAGCCAAATCCGCCGAAGTCAAAATCTTTAGTCGCCAGCTCAGTGAAGTGACGCCGAGCTTGCCGGAGTTGATCGAATGGGCGCAAACGAAAATCGCCGCGGACTCATTTATTGTCGAAGGCGAAGTTGTTGCTGTGAATGCTGAAGGAAAACCTCTGCCATTTCAGGAGCTGATGCGGCGGTTTCGTCGTGTACATCAAATCGAAGAGACGATGAAAGAAGTGCCGGTGCGGTTGTATCTGTTTGATTTGCTCTATCTCAACGGCGACTCTTGCCTCGATCAACCTTATGAGAAACGCTGGCAGCAGCTTGAGAAAATTTGTGATCGCAGCGTGCTTGCTGATCGCGTTATCGCGAATGGCACAAAGACCGCCGAACAATTTCTCCAACAGGCGATGCAAGCCGGTCACGAGGGTTTGCTGGCGAAAGATTTAACGAGCACGTATCAGCCCGGCTCGCGCGGCAAAAAATGGTTCAAGATCAAGCCGGCAGAGGCGCTCGATGTGGCAGATTGGGGCTACGGTCGCCGCACAGGTTGGCTGTCGAATTATCATCTCGCTGTGCGCGATAGCGAGACCGGCGAGTTTCTCGTGATCGGCAAAACTTTCAAAGGCCTCACCGATGCCGAATTCAAATGGATGACGGAGAATTTGCAAAAACTAAAAGTTTCCGAAACGAATTACACCGTCAATGTTCGGCCGCAAATTGTCGTTGAAGTCGCATACAACGAGATACAGCACAGTCCGCACTACAAATCCAAATTCGCGCTGCGCTTTGCGCGGATCAAACGGATTCGCACCGACAAAACTCCTGAGCAAATAGATACCATCGAACGTTTGCAGCTACTTTATAATCGGCAATTTGAAAGGAAAGGGGAAAGTCGGAGCGAGCGGAAAAATCTGCTTTGAAATTTAAAGGTTTTATTGTAAATTTGCCGTAGTGGAAAATCATGCTTTTTAGTTTTGCGTATCAACCAATCGGGTGTTTGGCTAAACAAGGGAATAACGATTCAGTGGAGGACACTATGCCGGAATTCATGGATCCCACAACTGATTTTGGCTTCAAAAAGCTGTTCGGCGACGAGGCCAACGCGGATTTGACCATCAGTTTTCTGAATGATTTGTTGGAACTCAACCCGCCATTGGTCGATTTGCGCTTTGCCAATCTCGAACAACTCCCGGAAGCGCCGGAGCAGCGCATCGGCGTTTATGATCTTTTGTGCCGCGATGGCAATGGCAATGAGTATCTGGTGGAAATGCAAAAAGGCCGCATCGCCAACCTCGAAGACCGGATGGTTTTTTACTCGACCTTTCTTATTGCCGGGCAAGCCCGGAAGGGCCGCCAGCACGCCTATTATGAATATCAACCGACTCTGGAAACGACGCATGTTAGCGAGGCCGCCAAGGTTGCTTATGGCAAAAGCACCGCGCCCGTGATCGCGGCGAATTGGAACTATAAGTTGAAAAACATTTATTGCATTGCCATTGTAGGTTATCCAGCGCCCGGCAGCACGATCACCACAAATTATAACAGCATCAGAAATGATCGCCCGCCGTATGCGCCATTTTATGACAAGCTCAAATTCATTACCGTCGAGTTGGCAGCGTTCGATCCCAGCAAACCGGAATATAGCCTGGATCGCCATCTCAACCGCTGGCTCTATTTTCTCAAATATGCATCGAGCCTGGACGAAGTGCCGGCGATATTCAAAAATGATCCAATCATGCAAAAGGCGTTTTGGATTGCCGCGCTGGCCAATTTTACGGAAAAAGAGCGGCTGCAATACGAGCATAACCTCAAACGCTTGCGCGATGCTTATGCGATCTGGGAAACCTATCATGAAGAAGGCAGAGCAAAAGGCCTGGAAGAAGGAAAAGCGAAAGGCCTGGAGGAAGGCAAGGCGAAAGGCAGGATCGAAGGCAAAATCGAAACCTTGCTTTTGCTTTTCTCCCAAAAGCTTGGCCCGATTCCGGCGGAGATCGAAGCCGCGATTCGTGCGCTCAATGATATCGAACGAATTCGAGCGATTTTGGCGCAATTCATGCAGATCAATAATTGGGAGGAGCTGCAAAAAATTCTTTCTCCGCATGAAAGTTGAATTTCCTGATGGCTTTATGAAATTACCAGGATAAATCTCAAAACATTTAATGAGGCGCAAATAGAAAAATATGTTTCTGGAAATATGAAGGAAAAAACGGCGGTGGATGGTTTAACGGGAATAATTTACAGTTGACAAATTCTTTGGAAGAATGAAGTTTCTCAAACAAAGGGACATTCTCTCAAATTCGTTTTTTTGTTGCCTTCAATTCAAAACGCCTTTTTAGCGTTGCGTCATGAGCATTCCTCAAATCCTCCAAGACAAACTCGACAACCTGCCCGCGAAGCCCGGCGTTTATCAATTCAAAGATAAAACCGGCAAGATCATTTACGTCGGCAAGGCGAAGGTGCTGCGCAATCGGGTGCGGTCGTATTTTCAAGAGGCGCGGCCGCTTGATCCGAAAACGTTTCGGCTCGTGACGCGTGTGGCGGATCTCGAAGTGATCGTCACCGACTCGGAGATGGAAGCGCTCATTCTTGAGATGAATTTGATTAAAGAATACAAACCGCGTTACAATGTCAATCTCAAAGACGATAAAAGCTTTCCTTATATCCGCGTGACGAACGAGTTGTTCCCGCGGATTTTTCCCACCCGCCGCATCATCAAAGACGGCTCGCGGTATTTCGGCCCGTACACCGACGTCGGCCAGATGCGGGCGCTGCTGAAAACCGTGAAGCGCATTTTCCCGATTCGGAGTTGCAATTATCATTTCACCCCGGAAATCATCGCGCGCAAAAAATACAAGCTCTGTCTCGATTTTTACATCAAGAAATGCGACGGCCCGTGTGAAGGCCTGGTGTTGGCGGAAGAATACGGCAAAGTCGTGCAACAGGTGGTGAATTTCATCAATGGCCGCGACCGTCTCGTGGTCACTGAAATGAAAGAGAAGATGCAGACGCTCGCGGAGAGGCGTCTTTACGAGCAGGCGGCGAAGTTGCGTGATCGCATTCGGTTCATCGAAGAGTTTCAATATAAACAAAAAGTGGTGACCGAGGATTTGACCGACCGCGATATTGTGGCGGTGGCAATGGAAGATGAAGACGCGGCCGGCGCGGTGTTCAAAGTGCGCGAGGGCAAAATCGTCGGACGGCAGCATTATTATCTCAACGGCGTCTTTGGCGAAAAATATGAAAGCGTCGTCGCTTCATTCACCAAACAGTTTTATCTGAAGGCGGATTTTATTCCGGAAGAAATTTATTTGCCGGCGGAAATTTCCGAGAGCGCGGAAATCCAACAATGGCTTGAAACGCGGCGGCCAGGCCCGGTCAAATTGGTGCTGCCGAAACTCGGCGAAAAAGCCAAATTGGTCGAAATGTGCGCCAAGAATGCGCACCTCCTTTTGCAAGAATTAAAATTGCAAAAGCTGCAGGCGAAGATGAAAGTGCCGCACAGCATCGTGGCGCTGCAGCGCGATTTGCGCCTGGAGAAGCCGCCCCGCCGCATTGAGTGTTTCGATATTTCTAACATTCAGGGAACCGACCCGGTGGCGGCGATGGTGACATTTGAAGACGGCCGTCCGAAGAAATCGGATTATCGCAAATTTAAAATCCGTGTCAAGCAAACACCGGATGATTTTGCGATGATGGCGGAAGCCGTGGAGCGCCGTTATTCCGGCACGCTTGCGCAGAAAATGCCGTTGCCGGATTTGATTTTGGTTGACGGCGGCAAAGGCCAGCTCAATACCGCGCTCGGGGTTTTGCAGAGACTAAACTTGCCAATCCCGCTCGCGGCGCTGGCGAAGAGACTAGATGAAGTTTTCGTTCCCGGCTCGCCCGATCCGCAAAATATTCCAAAAACGTCGTCCGGAATAAAATTGCTCCAACAACTGCGCGACGAAGCGCATCGGTTCGGTGTGACGTTTCATCGCTCGTTGCGCACGAAGCGCACGACGATTTCCGAGCTGGACAGCATTGCCGGCATCGGCGCGGCCAAACGCAACGCGCTGATCAAATTTTTCGGCTCGGTTGAAGCGGTGCGCAACGCCTCGGTCGATGAATTGATTCTCGTGCAGGGCGTCACGGAAAATCTGGCGCAAAAAATCTGGGAATATTTTCATACGGTGAAAGATGAGAAAGCCGCGAAGCGGATGGCAACACAGCAGAAAGCTGAGGAAAATTCGAGCAATGAAATTTTGGATGAGATTTATCCTGATGCTAATGCAGCGTCTTCAAAAACCGAATGACCAACGGATAAAAAGCCTACGGCCGCAGGCGGCCAACGGATGTCATTTCATAAAAGCATTGATAAGCTCTGCGACAATCCGTTTCATCCGCGTAATCCGCGTTCAAAATCCTTTGGGGTCGTTTTTTTTTCTTTTCGTTTTTCTAATTGCGCTTTCACCAATTCCCGACGGCAAATACGATCCCACCACGCTGGTCTTTCCGACTTTTTTGCACACCTACGGCGTGCGCAAAGCGACGGCGAAGCATTTGTTTCTGTACATGCAGAATCGCGTCAAAGTGCGCGATCCGCAGGGCATCGCGGCGACGCGGCTCGAGGTTTGGGACGATCCCAAAGAAACGAAGGATGATGATGAAATCACCGTTTACGGGGTCAACTCCGGGCAGGATGCGGTGATTTACAATACTTCGATGACGGCGATTGCGGTGTATGGACTTTATGAAAGAAATGAGCGCCGGCTGAATCGGCCGCTCGGCATCACGGCGCATCGTTCCGGCGAGGTTTATCTCGCCGATACCGGCAACAACCGCGTCGTGCATTTTTTCAATCCGGGCCGCGAGCTGAAATGGGTGCGGCCGCTCGGCGGGATGGCGGCGCCGCGCGATGTCGCGATTTCGGCGGATCGCACGGTTTATGTGGCCGACACCGGCAATCATCGCGTGCTCGTGTTTCGCAATGACCAGTTGCTGCAAACCTGGGCGCCGGCGGAACAACTGGTTCTGCCCTCCGGCATCGCGGCCACCGACAGCACCGAGCAATGGTCGTATTACAAAGATAATTTCGTCGTCGTGATCGATCGCGACGGCCGGCGTTTGCAAAAATTCACCCGCGACGGCCGTTTGCTCAAAACCGTGAACGCGGCTGAGATCGGCAAGCCGAATGCGAAATTCATGTACGCCGCAATCGACTATTACAGCAATGTATTTGTCACCGATTTCAACAATCATTGTTTGCATAAATTCGACCGCGAGTTGAATTATCTGACCGCGTTCGGCCGGCAGGGCGACGGCGAAAAAGAATTCATCGAGCCGCGCGGTATTGCGATTTACAAGCGTTTCGGCCAGGTGCTCGTCGATGATCGCGAGTCGGCGCAATATTACTGGATCGGCGTCGACGCGCTGAATTGCCGCGCCGCGCCCTATCCCGATCCGAAATTGTTGCAGCTTGATTATTTTCTGACCGAAACCGCCTACGTCACGGTGGACATTCTGGACGCGCGCGGCAACGTGCTCGGCCGGCCGCTGGATAAAACGTTGCGTTTTTCCGGCGCGCAGCAGGAATTGTTCGGCGGCAACTGGGAGCCGGCCGCCGCGGCGTGGATCGACAATCGGCGGAGTTACGATCCCCGGCTTGTGCAAAAGCTGCCGCCGGTGGCGGCGGGAAAATATGTGCTGCGTCTGACCATTGCCGCGACGTATTCGAGCTATAAATATTTTGCTAAAACCATCGAGACCGGCGTGGAACTATAGTTTATCACGGAAAAACTATGCCTCGGCAAAAATTTTTCATTTCGATCTTGCATTTTCGCCGAATGTGCGGTATATTATCAGTAGAATTTTTAAAACGCCTGATGAGGCCGTTTTAAAATTCTGCAACAACTTTCCGATCACCTCTGATTACCTCGCCTGTTGTTGAAGTTGCAAGTTTTTCCTTATTAAAGAATCTGTTATGTTGCCGGGAATATTGGCGCTCCCGGCCAATGCTTTTATCTTCGGCTGCTGAGACGGGGTAAAACTTTCTAACTCGTTTGTCGTGAGGTCAAATCTCTAGAGCGGTTGATTGCCTTAAGCCATCAGCGCGCGACTTTCCATTGCCATAATTAGATGATCAAACCGGCGATAAACCCAAAATTGGAAGGAGGTGGCTCACATGGTAGTCTCTCGACAATTCTTTAAATCGCCCGCCTCAGCTCGCGCCGTCATGAGAACCGCAGTTGGCGTCAGCTCGAAAAAACGCCGGCGCCGGCGGGTTCAATTGGCGGCGAAGAGAAAAAAACGCGGCGCGACGCCCAAAAGCTTTGCGCCCGTGCAGTTGGCGCTTAAAGAGCAACGCTCGAGCTGGACGAACGCCAGAGGTATGGTGGCCGCGCTCGGCATGTTGTCGTTGATCGGCGCCGGGCCGTTGAATCGCAGCGACGAATTATCGTTGCCGGCGTTGGATTTTTCTCGCCCCGCCATCGTCGCAACCGAGTCCGTGCGAAAGATCACGGCGATTTCGCCGAATATCGGATTGAAAGAAAATGGAACCTGGCGAACCGATGGTCTGGTGCCCAACTTCCTGCCGGGCTTCGCCGCGCCGTTAATAGAGCCCTGGTCCGATTTGGCGAAAACCGCGTCGTTGCCGCGACTGATTCAGCCGGTGAGTTGGGCGCCGCCTCGTGGCGCTGAAATTGGCGTGGCAATCTCAAACGCCCCGGCGGAAGACGCCGCGCCGGAGCAGTTTGCCAGTCTCGAGCCTATCGGCTCATTGCGCGATTGGCCGCTGCCCGAGCTGCGTCTCAATATGCCGGCGAATGAAAGCGCGGCTATAACCTCGTCACTGCTGGCGCCGGGATCGCCGCAAATCGGGTTGCACTGGCCGCGTCTGGCGCTGGTGCAGACCGGCAGCATCGGCATGACGATGTTCGGCTTTCAAAAATTTGACGAGTTTTTTGGCCGCGGCGAACGCGCATTTCGCGCCGGCAATGACTGGACGAAAGATCGCACGCTGCACTTTGACGAGTTGATTCATTTTCAGGGCGGTTATCGCATTACGCAGGGTC
>Ga0247727_10019081_pt1 | contig 10676 bp, 9 predicted proteins | sample WisWelCaveWW1625_FD_202498 | JGI IMG/M metagenome (GOLD analysis project Ga0247727, IMG submission 202498) | Biofilm microbial communities from Wishing Well Cave, Virginia, United States - WW16-25 | ecosystem: Environmental > Aquatic > Deep subsurface > Groundwater > Cave microbial mat | place...
ATACGTAGGGGCGATCCTTAGGGACGCCCCTACCTCATAAAAGGATAATGAATTCATGGGAAAAGGGTATCTTGCGTTAGTGTTACATGGTCATCTGCCATATGTCCGCCATCCTGAACATGAGAATTTTTTGGAAGAGAGTTGGCTTTACGAGGCGATTACGGAAACATATATTCCGTTGATTGTGATGTTTGAAAAGTTGGTGCACGAGCGGGTTGATTTTCGTCTGACCATGACGTTGAGCCCACCGCTTTTGTCGATGCTTTGCGATTCTCTTTTGCAAGATCGTTATTTGAAACACATTGAAAAACTGATTGACTTAGCCCAGCGGGAAGTCGAGCGCACGCAGTGGCAGCCCGCCTTTCATGACCTGGCTAAAATGTATCTGCATGACTTCAACACCTGCCGCGATGTTTTCCTGCGTTACCATAAAAATTTGACCCTGGCCTTTAAACGGTTCCAGGATTTAGGCAAGCTGGAAATCATCACCTGTGCCGCCACGCATGGGTTTTTTCCGCTCATGGACGTCTGCAAAGAGTCCGTGCGGGCCCAGGTCCGCGTCGCTGTGGAACATTATAAAAGTATTTTTCACCGGCAGCCTCTCGGGATATGGTTACCCGAGTGCGGTTATAATCCCGGCGATGATGTGGTCCTCAAGGAAAATGGCATTAAATATTTTCTGGCCGACGCGCATGGAGTTTTACATGGCACGCCCCGGCCGAAGTATGGGAATTTTGCTCCTATTTATTGTAAATCGGGAGTGGCCTGCTTTGCCCGTGATTTGGAATCTTCAAAACAGGTGTGGTCCTCGATAGAAGGATACCCGGGAGATTTTTATTACCGGGATTTTTACCGGGACATCGGCTTTGACCTGGAGTTTAATTACATTAAGCCCTATATCCATCCTGACGGGATCCGGATTAATACCGGAATCAAATACTACCGCATCACCGGGCGTACCGATCATAAGGAACCCTACAACCGCCAGTTGGCATTAGAAAAAGCGGCCGAGCACGCGGGGAACTTTATGTTCAATCGTCAGCGACAGGTCGAATACCTGTATGATGTGCTGCAAAAAGAGCCGATGATCGTTTCTCCTTATGACGCGGAACTTTACGGCCACTGGTGGTTTGAAGGTCCGCACTGGCTGGAATATTTGATGCGTAAGATATATTTTGATCAAAAGACGATTCGTCTGATGACCCCTTCCGAATATTTAAGCGAGCACCCCAAGAACCAGGTCGTCACCCCGTCTTTTTCCAGTTGGGGGTATAAAGGGTACAGTGAGGTGTGGCTGCAGGGGACCAATGACTGGATTTATCCGCATTTGCACAAGGCCTCGCAGCGCATGACGGAACTGGTGCATGCTCACAAAAATAATAATATCGACGGCGTGGTTAAGCGGGCTTTGAATCAGGCGCTGCGCGAACTTCTCCTGGCCCAGAGCTCTGACTGGGCCTTTATTATGGCCACCGGCACACATGTTGAGTATGCCGTTAATCGCACCAAAGATCATCTGTTGCGTTTTAACCACTTGTACGAGAGTATCAAGGCCCATAATATTGACCAGAATTGGTTGGGCGATATTGAATACAAAGACAACATTTTTCCTGATATAGATTACCGGGCGCACCAGTAATGGATCAAGCCAAGATGCCGCAGCATGTGGCGATCATCATGGACGGGAATGGCCGCTGGGCCACCCAGAGACATTTGCCGCGTACTCATGGGCATCTGGAGGGGGTAAAACGCGTCGAGGAAATTATTGACGTCGCGCGGCAATGGGGGATAAAGGCCCTGACGCTTTATACGTTTTCGACGGAAAATTGGAATCGCCCTCAGCAGGAAGTGACCATGCTGATGGAAACGCTGCTCATTGTTTTGGCCCGGAACATGAAAAAGCTGATCGAAGACGGGATCCGTTTTCAATTTATTGGCCGTCGGGAGGGGGTCCCGGAAAAAGTTTTAAAGACCATGGACCTGGCCCAAGGTCAGACAAAACATAATTCTTCGCTTATTTTGAACCTGGCCTTTAATTATGGCGGACGGTTGGAAATCCTTGATGCCGTCAAAACAGTGGCCGCTCAGGTCCGCGACCAGAAATTGCAGCTCGAGGAAATTACCGAAGAGTCGTTTAGCCAGAGACTTTATACAGCGGGATTACCGGACCCGGATCTTTTGATCAGGACATCCGGGGAAAAAAGGATCAGCAATTTTTTACTCTGGCAGTTGTCCTACGCCGAGTTTTATTTTACAGAAAAATTCTGGCCGGAGTTTGATAAAGAAGAATTCCGTAAGGCGATTTTGGATTTTCAAAGTCGGGAGCGCCGTTATGGAAATATCAGAGTCGGTGGAGAGTAGAAACGACAAATCACGATTATGTCGATACAAAGGGTAGTGACAGCGCTTTGGCTGTCTGTGATTACAGCGCTGGCGGTAGTGAATGAGTTAGTTCTCATTGCCGTCATCGTCATGTTAACGGCCGCCGGACTTTACGAATTCTATTCTTTGATAAAAGGAAAAGGAATTCCTATTTATAGTTATACGGGAATTTTTATAGGGGTCCTTATCCCCTTGTCGATTTATACGCATTTTGAGTTGACCAAAAACTGGGAACTCCTTTTCATTGTTTTGGCGTTTTTGCTCATCTTGCTCATGCAGTTCACTCGCCGGGAGAGCCACAACGCGATTGTCGGGATATCTACGACGCTTTTTGGTATCCTTTATGTGTCCTGGTTTTTTAGTTTTTTGGTGAAAATTAGATTTTTACTTCCAGGGGTAGAGGGTGTAAAATTACTCGCTTTTCTTATTTTGGTTACAAAATCGGGGGACATCGGTGCGCTTTTAGTCGGGATCAAATTCGGCCGGCACCCCTTGTTCCCGCGGATTAGCCCCAATAAATCTCTGGAAGGATGTTTGGGAAGTTTTGCGTTTAGTATGGTGGTCGCCGTTTTGTGTCGTGAGCTGTTACCGGTGTATTTGCATTTTCATATCTGGCATGTGATGGCCATGGGGGCTTTTTTCGGCGGGATCGGGCAACTGGGGGATTTATCCGAATCACTCATCAAACGGGACTGCCAGGTCAAGGATTCCGGCAAGGCCCTGCCGGGGATGGGCGGAGTTTTGGATGTCATCGATAGTTTGTTGTTCTCGGCCCCGGCTTTTTACCTATACATGAGTTCAGCTTTAGCGAGTATTCACGCGTGAGACCCAAAGGTGTTGTTGTTTTAGGTTCGACTGGTTCTATCGGCATCAATACGCTGAAAGTCATGGAACGTTGGCCGGACAGATTTAATGTTGTCGGGCTGTCGGCCCACACGAATGTCGTTCTTTTAGAAAAACAGATTATCAAGTTTCGGCCTAAAATGGTCGCGGTCGGTCCACCAGGGGTTGAGCATCTTCGTCGACGCGGGTTTGAAAAGATTGTCCGGATCCTCAGTACGGCTGATGTTGTTCAGATGATCACTTTATCTGCCGTTGATCTGGTGGTTTTGGCCATCGGTGGGGCGGTGGCATTAGATCCGTTCCTGACGGCCGTCCGCAACGGAAAGATAGTCGCCCCGGCCAACAAAGAGGCCTTAGTCATGGCGGGACATATTTTGATGGCTGAGGCGAAGAAATATGGGGCGACCATTGTCCCTATTGATAGCGAGCAAAGCGCGATTTTCCAGTGTCTACAAGGCCGCAACCAGGCCGAATTAAAGCGGATTTATCTGACCGCTTCCGGCGGGCCGTTACACCGCGTGGCCTTAAAACAATTTCGGAATTTAACCGTCCGCGATATTTTAAAGCACCCCCGCTGGAAGATGGGCAAAAAAATCACTGTGGATTCGGCGACGTTGATGAACAAAGGCCTCGAAGTCATGGAGGCGAAGTGGCTTTTTGATGTGGCCATTGAAAAGATTAAAGTTTTGATTCACCCCCAGGCCATTATTCATTCGATGGTGGAATTTTGCGATGGCTCGATCATCGCGCAATTAGGTGTTACCGATATGCGGTTGCCGATACAGTATGCCCTGACGTATCCCGAGCGTTTGAATTCGCCGCTGCCGCCGTTGGATTTTTTTAAATTGGGGACATTGAATTTTGAAAAACCGGATTTAAAGAAATTTCCGGCTTTGGCGTTAGCTTATGAAGTGGCTACAAGAGGGGGAAGTTTCCCCTGTGTCCTTAATGCGGCTAATGAAGAGGCGGTGGCGGCGTTTTTAAAGGGGCAATTCAATTTCCACGGGATTTTCAAGATTGTTGAAAAAGTTGTTCGGCAACATAAAAATATTACGCGGCCCACATTAAAAGAAATTTATTCAACTGAAAACTGGGCACGGGAAGAGGCCCGGAGGTACTTATGAGTTTTATTATTTTTATTATCGTTTTAAGCATCCTCGTGATTGTCCACGAGTATGGCCATTTTGCCACGGCCAAGGCCTTGGGGGTGCGGGTGGAAAAGTTTTCTATTGGTTTTGGCCCGAAATTGTTTTCCTTCCCCTGGCAGAACACGGAGTTTATGGTTTGTTTAATTCCCTTGGGCGGGTACGTCAAGATGTCGGGCGACGAGCGGGACAAATGCGTGGGGGAATCCCAGGAATTCTATTCTCATCCCATCGGCCATCGGGCGTTGATCGTCCTCATGGGCCCGGTGGTCAATTATGTGTTGGCGTTTGTGTGCTTTTGGGTCGTCTTCATGATCGGGTATCCTTCCATCTCTCCGATGGTAGGAGAAATCATTAAAGATTATCCTGCCCAGTCGGCTGGTTTAGAGGCGGGGGACATTATTCTCAAGATCGATCAACAGTCGATTAAAAGTTGGGAAGAGGTCCAGCGCCATATCAAAACGTCAAAGACGGAGGAGTTAAAATTTACCGTGAAACGGCAACAGACTCAATTGTTTTTAACCATTCGGCCGCGCATAGAAAAATTGGAAAATATTTTTGGTCAGCAGGAAAATGTGCGTTTGGTGGGGATCAAACCCAAGGAAGAGATGGTCCTTTTGCAATACGGTTTTTTAGAGTCTTTAACAAAATCCGCGGATCGTTTATGGGAAATCACCGCCACCACCTATGAAGCCCTTTATCGTCTGGCCACCGGGACCAAGGCGGCCAAAGACCTGGTGACCGGGCCGATCGGGATATTTTTTGTCATCCAGAAGGCTGCGACGATGGGGTTCTCTTACGTGCTTTATATCATGGCGGTGATCAGTGCGAGTTTAGCGATTTTTAATCTTTTACCCTTACCTGTCTTGGATGGCGGGCATCTATTTTTTATGTTGATCGAAAAGTTCAGGGGGAGGCCGCTTTCAATAAAGGCCGAAGAATTTGTGACTAAACTGGGGTTTAGCCTGATTATTTGCCTGGCCGTATTTGTTTTTTACAGTGATCTTTCGCGGTTTGGGTTGTTGGATCGAATGATGGGGCTCTGGCAGAATCTGACTCCAAATAGATAACCTTTAAGGGGAGACGTGAATGTTAGACGACGTAAAATCGAAAGTTCATCAATACTTGATTGCCAAAACGAATTTTTTGCAGGTCAAAGACAACATGCAGGAAGATCAACTCAGGGTCGTGATCTCCCGCGCCATCGGTGAAGTCTGCGACAAAGACGAGATCGAGCTTTCTGATCTGGACCGGGCCGTCCTCATCCGCGATTTGGTGATGGACGCCATCAGTTTAGGGCCGATTAAGCCGCTGATTGAGGATGATGCCATATCGGAAATTATGATCAACGGCCCTAAGCAGATTTATATCCAACGGGCGGGAAAGATCGAGTTGACGAATATAAGGTTTGATGCGGAGCGGCAACTTCTGCACGTTATTCAGAAAATTATGGCCGCTTCCGGAACAGGCCGCCGGGTCGATGAATCTTCCCCTTATGTGGATTTTTCCCTTAAAGACGGTTCTCGCGTCAATATTATTTTACCGCCGGTTTCTTTGATCGGCCCGGTCGTGACCATCCGTAAATTTTCATCGCGGATTTCCAAGATTGAGGATTTGTTGCATCTGGAGATGCTCAATAAGCCCATGGCGGATTTTTTGATGGCTTCTATTCGGGCTAAGCTTAATATCGTTTTTTGCGGAGCCACCGGTACGGGAAAGACAACAACTCTTAACGTTTTATCGCGGTATATCCCCGAGGATGAACGGGTGGTGACCATTGAAGACACGGCGGAGTTGCGCCTCATTCAGGAGCACGTGGTCAGCCTCCAGGCTAAAGCGCCTAATATCGAAGGCAAAGGGACTATCTCCATCCGGGATCTGTTTATCAATTCTCTGCGCATGCGTCCTGACCGGATTATCATCGGCGAGGTTCGTTCCAACGAGGCCATGGACATGATCCAGGCCATCGCCAGCGGCCACAGCGGGTCTCTGGCCATTGTTCATGCCGATTCTCCCAAAGATTGCTTAAACCGGTTAGTCACGATGATTTTGATGTCCGGGATTCACTTGGATGTCGAGGAAATCCGCAAACATATCGCCAGCGCCATTGATTTGATCGTGCATACCGAACTTTCTTTAGATGGGAAACGCCGGGTCACATATGTGACGGATGTCCGTTATTCTCCCAAAGATAACAGCGTGGTTTTGGAGGACATTTTTTATTTTAAACAAGAGGCCGTAACGGCGGACGGCCGCGTCTTGGGAGACTGGGTTATGAATAAGAAACAGCCGTCTTTTTATGACAAATTTATTAAGCGTAATATCAAATTGCCTGAAGGATTTTTTCAATAATGCGTTGGTCTAATTATTTTATCCCAACACTTAAAGAAGCCCCGTTAGGGACCGAGGCCATTAGTCATCAGTTGCTTTTGCGCGCAGGGCTCGTGCACATGTTGACCTCGGGAGTCTATTCGTATTTGCCTTTAGGCTTAAGGGTGTTGAACCGTATTGAGCGTATCATCCGTGAAGAGATGAACGCCATCGGCGCGCTGGAGCTATTGTTACCGTCGCTTCATCCGCTGGAACTCTGGCGCAGAACCGGCCGCGATAAGACTTTAGCCGAGGTGATGATCCGTTTTGAGGATAAAAAGGGCAAGATGATGTGTCTGGGGCCCACCCACGAGGAAGTGATTACGGATTTGGTCAAAAATTTCGTCCAGTCTTACCGGCAGCTTCCGGTCACGTTGTATCAGATTCAAACTAAATTTCGCGATGAGATACGTCCGCGCTTCGGGGTCGTGCGGGCCTGTGAATTTATCATGAAGGACGCCTATAGCTTTGACCGCGATCAGGAGGGGCTCAAAAAAAATTATCAACTTATGTACGAGGCGTATGATAGAATTTTTAAGCGTTGTGGCCTGGAGGTTGTTATTGTTGAAGCTGATTCTGGCGCGATGGGTGGCGATGTATCCCATGAATATATGGTGCCGGCGCTTATCGGAGAAGATACCATTTTAAGTTGTCATACCTGCGGATATAAGGGTGGAATGATCAAAGATTTAGAGGAGGGTTCTCATTGCCCTCTCTGTCGAAAAGAAAAACTTAAAAAAGAGATCGCCATCGAGATCGGCCATATTTTTCAGTTGGGGACAAAATACAGCAAAGATTTGGCGGCCCAGTTTCTCGATGAATCAGGCCGGAAACAGACGATCATCATGGGTTGTTACGGGATCGGCGTCAGCCGGCTCATCGCTACGATTGTCGAGAAAAATAATGACGCCGCCGGCATTATCTGGCCCAAAGAGGTGTCCCCTTTTGCGGTCGAGATATTGCCGGTTCAGATGATGGAAGCGGATTTAAAAGAGTTAGCCGAGTCTTATTATCGGGACCTCGCCGCGCGGGGCCTGGATGTTCTTTTGGACGACCGTGAAGAATCCGCTGGAATAAAATTCAAGGACGCGGATCTGATCGGGATTCCTTTGAGGGTCATTATTGGAAAACGCACCAAAACGGAAGGGAAGGTGGAGATCAAAATCCGACGTGGCGGCGAAACCATAACTGTTGACAAGAACCAAGTTTTGGATAAAGTAATAGACCTCTGCGCCTAATTTCTGGGGAAAATGATGATCGCGCCTTCTTTGACTGAACGTATCGAAGCTATTAGTGAGCCATTTTTACAAAAGATGGGCGTGGAGTTGGTGGATCTGCATATTCATCAGGCACGGATGCAGACGAATGTTCAGCTCTTGGTCGATAAACCAGCCGGCGGAATTTCTCTGGCCGAATGCGCGCAGTTAAACCGCGACATCGGTCAGGCCATTGAAGCCCAAAGTTTGATTGAACACCAATATATGTTGGAGGTCTCTTCCCCGGGGTTGGATAGGCCACTCAAGACAAAAAAGGATTTTGCGCGGGCGTTGGGGCGGCCGTTGCATTTCTTTTTAACAGAACCGGTCGAAGGGCGTATCGAGTATATAGGAACGTTAAAAATGGTGGAGGAAATTTCTTTGACCGTTGAACTTCAGGGCAGGGAAGTTTTTATCCCGTTAGAAAAAATCAATAGGGCCAAGCAGATCATTTGACTGCTCAAGGAATTTTTAAAAAGAGTGGTCACAACGAAATAGGAAGGATTTACGGTATGGATAGTGAATTGCTCGTCATTCTTGAACAGCTTGAGAGAGATAAAGGAATTGATAAAGAGATTTTGATGCAGGCCGTGGAAACAGCCGTGGCTTCAGCGGCCAGGAAAGTGTGGACGGTCAATAAGACGGATGATATCCAGGTCACCATGGACCGGGAGACCGGCAAAATCACCGCCTCCGCGGGGGGGCATGAAATCAAGTCCAAAGATTTTGGCCGTATCGCCGCCCAGACCGCCAAGCAGGTGGTCATCCAAAAAATCCGCGAGGCAGAAAAGGACGTTGTTTTTAACGAATATACCGCCCGCGTGGGGCAAATCGTTAACGGCGCTGTTTACCGGTTCGAACGGGGCAATATCATTGTGGACTTGGGCAAGGCGGAGGCGATGATCCCCCGCAGCGAGCAATCGCCCAAGGAAGAATTCCGTCAGGGGGACCGCATCCGGGCCTACGTTTTGGAGGTAAAAAAGGATTTTAAAGGACCACAGGTCATTTTGTCGAGGAGTTCATCCCACTTCGTGAAGCGTCTTTTTGAACTGGAGGTCCCGGAAATATTTGACGGGATTGTGGAGATTAAAGCTATCTCGCGCGACGCGGGGGAGCGGACCAAGATGGCCGTTTATTCCAAGGATGAAAAGGTCGATTCCGTGGGCGCCTGTGTCGGGATGCGCGGGACTCGCGTCAAAAGCATCGTCAACGAACTCCACGGGGAGAAGATTGATATCATCCGTTATTCCTCGGACATGAAAGAGTACATCCAGGCCTCCCTGTCTCCGGCGGAAATTTCTCAGATCCATCTCAATAAAGAAGAAAAGCAGGCTGAAGTTATCGTCGCGGACGACCAGCTTTCGCTTTCCATCGGCAAGCACGGCCAGAACGTGCGTTTGGCCTCCAAACTTCTCGGCTGGGAACTGGATATCTATTCGTCGTCTCAGTGGAAGGAAAAGAAAGAGCAGGCTGCCGGCGTTGAAAGCGCGCCCCAAGAACCTCAGGCCGGCGAAAGCCGGGAAGAAGTTTCGTTAGCAGATCTTCCCGGGGTTGGCAAAAAAACCGTGGAGCTTCTCAAAGAAGCCGGCCATGATTCTTTGGAGAAAATCGCCGGGGCTGCGGTGAAGGATTTAACAGCGATTAAGGGGTTAGGTAAGGTGAAAGCGGCCAAGGTCATCGCAGAGGCCAAGAAACTCTTGGAAGGCTAATATGGGCACAAAGAAGGGAACAGGCCATCATGCGCGTCAGTGAGTTAGCCAAAGAACTGGGTGTGTCGAGCGAGGACATCCTAGCCAAGTTAAAATCTTTAAAGTTGAAAGCCAAGGACGGTAAGCAGGAGCTTAACGAGGCCGTTATTCCGGTTTTACGTCGGGAATTAAAAGGCGTTGCCAAAACAGCAACGAGGGTTTCTGTCTCCAAAGAGGCCGCGAAACCCGAAAGTAAGGCTGGGGGCAAGACTAAGGATGTCCAAGAGAAAATGCCGATAGAAGCTACTAAAGTCAAAGCGGTTGAAAGACCCAGGGCCCAACCGGCGGCTAAAGAGAAACCGGAAAGTAAGACGAAAACGGTCGTTGCCCAGGGGAAAGAGACGAAGGTTTCAAAAATTGCGAAGATTAAAGCGGCTCCCCAAGAAGTCAAGAAGGCTGCCGAAGAAATCAAGGCGGTCAAAGCGCCCCTGATTCAGAAGCCTGCTCCCCGAGTCGCTGCCGTCGGGAAACCCATGGTCGTCCAGAAAGTCGAAAAACCCGTAACGCCATTACCGGCGCTAAAACCCGCCGTCAGTACAGGAGCGAAAGCCAAACCGGTGACTGCGCCAGCTCCGACGGTAGCCAAACCGGCCGCGGCGGCCATTGTCCCGCCGAAAAAGGAAGAAGTCAAGGAACTGGAAAAGCCCAAAGGAACAGGGCCGTTAATTTCTCTAGAAATTCCTATTCCCATCGCCGTCAAGGATTTGTCCTTTCAATTGCAGCAAAAGCCAAGCCTGATTTTAAAATCCCTCATACAGATGGGTATTTTTGCCAATATTAATCAGAACCTTCCGGAAGATATCGTCCGTAAAGTGGCCGCCCAATTCGGATTTGAAGTCATCAAATTAAAAACTCAGGAAGAGCAACTTATCAAATCCCATCAGGCCCAGGAGGAAGATCCCAAATTATTGCAATCCCGTTCTCCGGTCGTT
>Ga0247727_10019082_pt1 | contig 10676 bp, 7 predicted proteins | sample WisWelCaveWW1625_FD_202498 | JGI IMG/M metagenome (GOLD analysis project Ga0247727, IMG submission 202498) | Biofilm microbial communities from Wishing Well Cave, Virginia, United States - WW16-25 | ecosystem: Environmental > Aquatic > Deep subsurface > Groundwater > Cave microbial mat | place...
GGCGACGCTGATTCTGGTGGAACACGTCTTCATGCTGGTGTGCGGGCTAGGGGCCGGGACGCTGGCGGCGCTGGTAGCGATCGCGCCGGCGCTCTTTACTCGCGGCGGCGCGCTGCCGGCGCTGTCGCTGGCGGTGCTGCTCGGGGCGGTGCTGCTGGCGGGCGTGCTGGCGTCGCTGGCGGCGACGCGAGTGGCGCTGCGCCTGCCGCTGCTGGCGTCGCTGCGATCCGAGTAGAGCGCCCGCCGTACAATGGAACTGTGATCCGCCGCCTTCCCGCCGTCCTGCTGCTGGCAGCCTCGCTCGACGCGCAGACGGCGCTGTTCCCTCTCTCGGAAGTGAAGGCCGGACTCCGCGGGGTCGGACGATCCGTCTTCAGCGGCGATCGCATCGAGGAGTTTCAGGTCGAGATCCTCGGTGTGCTGGAGAACGCCGGCCCGAAGCAGTCGATCATTCTCGGCAAACTCTCGGGCGGCGCGCTGGAGTCCACGGGAGTGCTGCAAGGGATGAGCGGCAGCCCGGTGTACATTGGCGGGCGGCTGGTAGGCGCGGTCGCACTGGCATTCTCGTTTTCCAAGGAGCCCATCGCCGGCATTCGTCCAATCGAGGAGATGCTGCGCGTGCAGACGGCCACGTCGATCCGAGCCGGTCTGCCACTGCCCGGCCAATCGCCGGCTGAGCTGTTCCCGCCGCGCGAGGAAGTTCTCTCTGGCCCATCGCGGTTGGTCGAAATCGCCACCCCGGTTTCGCTCGGCGGCTTCACACAATCCGCGCTCGACCGGTTCGCGCCGGAGTTGCGCAAGCTGGGTCTGGAGCCGCGTCAGGGGATTCTGGGCGGCGGGCGGCCTGGCCGTTCATTCGGCGATCCCTCGTCGATGCGGCCGGGCTCGATGATCAGCGTGCAGCTTCTCACGGGCGACATGAGCGTGGGCGCAGACGGCACGCTCACACACATCGACGGCAGCAACGTCTACGCGTTCGGCCATCGTTTTGTTTCCGCCGGCGCGACCGAGCTCCCCTTCGCCCGCGCCGAAGTGCTCACGGTGCTGCCGAACCTGGCGACCTCGTTCAAGATCTCGGCGGCGCGCGAGTGGATGGGAACGATCACGAGCGACTACAGCACCGGGGTCGCCGGCGCGCTCGGGCGCCGCGCCAACATGGTGCCGGCGTCGATTGCCGTGACCGGCGCGGGCCCGCGCCACGACTACCGGCTGGAGATGGTACACGACCGCCTGCTGTCGCCGTTCCTGCTGCAGATGGCGCTGTTCTCCGCCGTCGACGCCACCGGACGGGCGGCGGGCGCGGCGACACTGCGGCTGCGCGGCGCGGTGGAGTTTCACGACGGCACTCCGCCGCTGCGACTCAACAACATCTACGCGGGCGACGCCAACGTGCCATTGCTGGCGTCGCTGGGCGCGGCCATCCCCCTGTCGTATTGCATGCAGAGCGGGCTGGCGGGCCTGCGGCTGAAGAATGTCGCGCTCGAGATCGAGCGGCAGGACGCGAAGAAGCAATGGCAGATTGACCAGGTGTGGGCGGCGCGCAACCGAGTGCGTCCCGGCGAGACCGTCGAGCTGGCGGTGGTGCTGGTGAGCGACGATGGGGCCGAGACCACGCGGCGGCTCTCCTACACGGTGGCGGCGGGCGCGCGGCCCGGTCCGCTGTACTTCACCGTCAGCGACGGCATGACTGCCAACATGGCCGACTATCAGCAGATCGTGGGGGCGACGCCGCGCTCGGCGTTGCAGATGGTCTCGATGCTGAACCGGCTGCGCGAGAATTCGCGCGCCTATGTGCGGGTGTGGCGCGCCGAACCCAGCTTCCCGGTGCAGGGCGCCGAGCTGCCCGACCCACCGGCTTCGGTCTCGCTGATCCTGGCGCGGGCGCAGCCGTCGCTGACCTCGGCATATCAGACGCGCAACGCGAAGCTCGCTGAAATGGAGATCGACGGCGGCGCGGCGGTGGTCTCCGGTTCGCGGACGATCCAGGTGGAGGTGAGGGAATGAGCCTGCGGCGCGCGGTAGTGTTCCTGCTGGCGACGGCGGCGGCTTTCGGCGCCTCCAGCGCGGCCTGGGAGATGACCAGCTACCAGGACTTCCTGAAGGGCCGGTTCACCGGGCTGTCGCTGACGCGCGACGGGCGGGTGCAGCTTGCGCCGAAGATCGACACCGTGTTCGCCTCGGGCCAGCCGGTGATCTGGAGCGCGGCCGCCGCGGCCGACGGCAGCGTTTACCTCGGCACGGGGCATCGCGGGCGCGTGTATCGCGTGGACGCTGCCGGGCGCGGCGAATTGATCTGGACCGCCGAGCATCCGGAAGTATTCGCCGTGGCCGTGGACGCGTCAGGAAAGGTCTACGCGGCCACATCGCCCAACGGCAAGGTGTATCGCATCGAGGGCGGCAAGGCGGTCGAGTACTTCGCGCCGCAGGGGACCTACATCTGGTCGCTGGCGTTCGGAAAGGATGGAGCGCTCTACGTCGGCGCGGGCGACCTGGGCCGGATCTACAAGGTGGACAGCGCCGGCAAGGGCGAGGTCTATTACGAAACCGGACAGTCGCACGTCACCGCGCTGGCGGTGGACGCGCAGGGCCGCCTGCTGGCCGGCACCGAGCCCAACGGCATTCTCTACCGCATTACCGCCAAGGACAAGGCGTTCGTGCTGTACGACGCCGCGCTCCCGGAGATCCGAGCGATTGTTCCGATGCCGGACGGATCGGTCTACGCGGCGGCGATGGGCGGCTCGATCGCGCGGCAGACCGGCGCAACGGGGAGCGGCGCCGGAACTTCGGCGTCACCGGCGGGATCGGCCCCCACGGTTTCGGTGACGGTGACTGCCGAAGCGGCGCAGGGCGGCGTCGAAATCAAGCCCAAGCCCGAGGCGCCCAAGCCAGCCGTGGCTGCGGCGCCGGCGCCGCCTCTGGCAACGGCCCTCGATCAGACCGGCGGAGAAAAATCGGCGCTCTATCGCATCGACGCCGCCAACCTGGTCGAGACGCTGTGGACTTCGACCGAAGAGAACGCTTACGACCTAGTGCAATCGGGCGGCCAGATGTTGTTCGCCACGGACGGCCAAGGGAGAATCTACCGGCTGGGCGCGGACCGCAAGCTCACATTACTGGCGCAGACCGACGAGTCCGAGGCGATGCGTTTGCTGCCGTCATCCGGCGGATTGCTGGTGGCCACGGGCAATCTTGGGAAACTGTTGCGGCTCGGCAGCGCTGCGGGTAGCGAGGGAGGGTATGAGTCGCCGGTGCACGATGCCGGCGGCGCGGCGCGATGGGGACGGCTGAGCTGGCGCGCGGATTCCTGCGCCGGATGTGCGCTTCGTTTCCACACGCGGGCCGGCAACTCGGCGCGGCCTGACGCCACCTGGAGCGAGTGGTCCGGGCCTCTAGGGGATGCCTCGGGCGCGGCCATCCCATCGCCCAACGCACGCTACATCCAGTGGAAGACGGAGTTCCGCGGCTCAGGCGGCGGCACGTCGCCGTCGCTCGATTCGGTGCGACTGACTTATCTGACGGCGAACCGCGCACCGTCGGTGAAGAGCATCACGGTGACCGCGCAGACAGCCGCCGGCGCGGCCCGAACCGCGATGCAGGCGAGCGCGCCCGCCTACAGCATCACCGTCACCGAGACCGGGGAAATCTCTTCGTCCAGTCTGAGTGGGACGCCGACGCAGGCGGTGGCCCGCGCCTCCGCCGAACAACTGGTGATCACCTGGATGGCGGAGGACCCGGACGCCGACCGGCTCAGCTATAGCCTGGCGTTCCGTCTCGAAGGCGAGAGGCAGTGGATCGATCTGCGCTCCGGTCTCGTGGACGCCGCGCACACGCTGGACGCCGAGGCGCTCGCCGATGGCAAATACTTTTTCCGCGTCATTGCGACCGATCGCGCCGCCAATTCCGCCGGGGCCGCGCGCGAAGACGAACTGGTGAGCGCGCCGATTCTGATCGATCACACCCCGCCAGTCGTTACCGCCGGCGCGCCGCGCCGCACCGGGGCCGCGCTCGAAGTGGACATCGACGCCATCGACGCCGCCTCGCCGTTGCGGAGTTGTGAGTACTCGATCGACGCCGGCATCTGGCACGGGGTCGAGGCCACCGACGGAGTCACCGATTCGGCGCGCGAGCGCTTCCTGCTGCGATTGCCGGAGACGCCCGCCGGCGAGCACCTGCTGGTGATCCGCGTCTACGACCTGGCGGGCAACGCGGCCCTCGTGCGCGTGCTGCTGCGATAGCGTTGGAACCGCTGGGGAGCCGCAGTTCACGCTATGCTGGAATCTACCCGCATGGCACGATCCAGCAGCAGCACCGTGTCGCCTCTCACCGAGGTGGTGGAGGCCGAAGGCCACCTGGTGGACTCCCACATCCTGGAGAGCATCTTCGACACCGTGGTCGAATTTGGCGGCCAGTTCCAGGTGGAAAAGTTCTACATCGGTCGCACCAACAGCGACCCGTCGCGGCTGCGGTTGCGCGTCGAGGCGGACTCGCGCGAGTCGATGGACAGGATGCTGGCGCAGTTGCTGGGACTGGGCTGCTCGCCGGCCGACACCCGCGACGCCGAACTGGCGGTGGTGGAGCGGGACCGCTGCGCACCGGAGGATTTTTACTCGACCACCAACCACCGCACATTGGTGCGGCTGAGCGGCGAGTGGGTGGAGGTGGCCAGCCAGCGCATGGACGCTCTCGTCGTCGTCGAGGAAGGAAAAGCCTCCTGCCGGCGGCTGCGCGACCTGCGCGCGGGCGATCGCGTGGTGGCCGGCATGCGCGGCATCCGGGTGACGCCGGAGTCGAAGGAGCGCGACCGGCTCTCCTTCGCTTTCATGAGCAACGGCATCTCCTCGGAGCGGCAGGTGGAGACCGCGGTGCGGCAGACCGCGGCGATCATGCGGCACACGCTCGAGCAGAAACAGAAGATCGTGGTGGTGGCGGGTCCGGTGGTGGTGCACACGGGCGGCGCGGCTCCGCTGGCGCGCCTGATCCGCGAAGGATACGTGCAGGCGCTGCTCAGCGGCAATGCGCTGGGCGTGCACGACGCCGAAGCGGCGCTGCTGGGCACTTCGCTGGGCGTGCGCCAGACCGACGGGCGCCAGGAAGAGCACGGCCATCGCAATCACATGCGCGCGATCAATGCGATCTACCACGCCGGCGGGGTGCGGGCGGCAGTCGAGAGCGGGCGGCTCGCGAGCGGCGTCCTGTTTGAGTGCGTGAAGGCGGGCGTGCCGTTCGTGCTGGCGGGGAGCCTGCGCGACGACGGTCCGCTGCCGGAGACCATCACCGACATGAACGCCGCCCAGGACGCCTACGCCGAGCATCTCAAGGGCGCCGGTTTGGTGCTGTGCCTGGGCTCGATGCTGCACTCCATCGCCGTCGGCAACATGCTGCCGAGTTGGGTGAAGATCGTGTGCGTCGACATCAATCCTGCCGTCGCCACCAAAGTGAGCGACCGCGGCACCGGCCAGGCGGTCGGCGTGGTGACCGACGTCGGCCTGTTCCTGGATCTGCTGGCAAAGGCGCTCGTTCCTGCATGAAGAAGCGACCAGGCTACACCGAAGATCACGCGCGCGCCGGCGTCGACGCCGCGCTGCCGGAGATCGAAACCTGGCCCAATCAATATCGCGGCTACGAAATCGAGATCGTGACGCCGGAGTTCACCTCCGTCTGTCCGAAAACCGGGCTGCCCGATCACGGGACACTGACGCTGCGCTACGAGCCTGACAAACTCTGCCTGGAGCTGAAATCGCTGAAGCTTTACCTGACGTCGTACCGCAACCTGGGGATCTTCCAGGAGAACGTCGTCAATCGCGTTCTGCGCGACGTGGTGCGCGCGGCGCGGCCGGTCTCGGCGACGGTGGTGGGGGAGTTTGCGCCGCGGGGCGGATTGGAAACTCGAGTGGCCGCCGAATGGAGCAGGAAACGTGGCCGCCGGTAGCGCCTCCGATCCCAAGCTGGCCGAGCTGACGGCGATCATCGCCGAGATCCGCGAGCGTGTGCGCGCGCGTCACCCTTCCACCATGGACGGCGGGCTGCCGCTGCCGGACCTGCTGCCGGTCCTGCACGCGCGCGACGTGGCCATGTCCAAGGTGGCCTCGATCGGCACGGTGAATCCGCGACCGCCGGGGCTGGTGAACGGCATCGCTCAGGGGTTCAAGAAGCTGGTGGCGCGGGCGCTGGACTGGCACGTGCGCGAGCAGGTGGAGTTCAACCGCGCGGCCATGTCGTGCATCGAGGCCGTCCTGGAGGCGCTGCAGGAAGCCAATCGCACGTCCGCGCAGATCGCCCAGAGGCTGGCCGCCGCCGAGCAGGGAGCCGCCGCCAGCCGGGACCAGCGCGAGCATTGGGAGCGCTGGCGGCAGGAGTGGGAGCAGAAGCTGTCCACTAATGAGATCCAGTTTCTGCGCAGCGTGGCCGACTTGCAGACCGCCTACCAGCATCGGGCGACGCTGATGGAGGGGAACTTCCGCGGCCTGGTGGAGGCGCAGCATAGCGATTTCGACGTGGCGCTGGAGAAGGCGACGCTCGATATCCAAGGGCGGCTGTGGAAGGACCTGGAGCGCATCCGCGGCGACTATGAGAGGCTGATCCATACCGAGCTGCGGTTGGTGCGGCAGCGGGCGGCTTTGGTGACGGCGGCGGCTCCGGCGGCGCCCGCGGTGCAGGCTGCCGCGCCGGCGGCGCTGTCATTCCCGCCGCTCGACTGGATGAAGTTCGCCGACCGCTTCCGCGGCTCCGATCAGTACGTCCGCGAAAAACAGCGGTTCTACGTGGAGAGTTTCCAGGGTGCGCCGAATGTGCTGGACATCGGCTGCGGGCGCGGCGAGTTTCTCGAGTTGATGCGCGAGGCGGGCGTGCCGGCCTGCGGCATCGACCTGGGCGAGGAGTGCGTTGCCACCTGCCGCGCGAAGGGACTGGCCGCCGAGCGCGCCGACTTGTTCGAGTACCTGACGGGTCTGGCGGATCAATCGTTGGGCGGCATTTTCTGCGCTCAGGTGGTGGAGCACCTGCCGCCGGAGCGCGTGCCGGAGTTCATCCGGCTGGCTCAGCAAAAACTGGCGCGCGGCGGCGTGCTGGCCATCGAGACGCCGAACCCGGAGTGCCTGGCGATTTTCGCGACGCACTTCTTCCTGGACCCGACGCACACGCGCCCGATCCCGCCGCCGCTGCTGGTGTTCTACTTCGAGGAGTACGGCTTCGGCTCGATCGAGGTGCACCGGCTGTCGCCGGCCGTGGAGTCGATGCCGGAGGTCGCTACGCTGCCGGAGGCGTTTCGCAGTGCGTTCTTCGGGGGTTTGGACTACGCGGTGTTGGGAAAGAGGCTCGCGTAGCCATCCCAAGGAGAGTTTAAGCGCCTCTGCAACGGTCTGAAGATAGATCTTGTATCATCATCTGAGCCAAAGGTAGATCTACAATTTGTCGTTTCTTGTCGGCTCAGAGCCTTCTTGTCATAAAACATTTCTGGTACACTTTGGTTGAATGCTGTCAACCGGCACCGTGCTTCCGAACGGGTAGGGCTTGAGAACGTGGCAATTCAATACGAGAAGGCGCCGATCACGGAGGCATTGATCGACATCCGCGTCGAGCTTCCATCAGACGTGGTGCTTAAGACCCTTGAGGCCATCCATGGTCAAGTCCAGGATCGGTATCCGGGGAAGAAGAAACGTATCTACGCACAGGGTCAGTTCTCGGCGGGGGAAGAAATCGGGGCAGTGGCAAGACAGAAAGAGATGGGATTCGTACTCAGATCCGAAGACGGCAAGCAGATCTTCCAGGTGCGCCTTGATGGCTTCACATTCAGCCGACTCCGACCCTACGGCAATTGGAGCGAACTGCGCAATGAGGGGCGACGGCTTTGGGAGATCTATCGTGGGGCAGTGTGCCCACTGAAGATTACGCGAGTAGCTGTTCGCTACATCAACCAGATTGACATTCCACTTCGCGCCATCGACTACAAGGACTACTTCCGGACGGTACCGGAGGTTTCTTCCGTTCTTCCTCAGGGGCTTAGCGGATTCTTCATGCGCCTTCACTTTCCACTGCCTGATTTTGGTGGATTGTTGATCCTCACGCAAACGGCGGTTTCACAGCCAAGCCCGGACATGAATTCCGTGATCCTCGACCTGGACGTATTCAAGGACGGAGCGGAAGTATCGTCAGACGACGAAGTTTGGGAATTGTTAGAGACGCTTCGTAACCGAAAGAACGAATTCTTCGAAGGCTGCCTCACGGACAAAACACGTGAGCTATTCGGATGGAGGAGAGTGTACTGACATGCCTCAACTGGCCGCACAAACACCTGGCTACTGCACCGACACTGGATTCAATTACAGCTTCGACCTGAACGACGAGGCAGTGACCTCGCAGGACGCCGCACCCGGTCGCGCTGCAGGAGATTATTTGCGCACAGCTCTCAGAGAGATCTACGCCAGCGACTTTTGGGTGAGCAAGGCTCGCTTTGCAGCAGCCCGGCAGCGTTTGACAACCACGGCGTCCTTGGAGCGCGGATGGGATACTTATGACGCGGAGTCGCCCAACGATCGAGCGCGTGCTCTGGCGGCGAAGATCCTCAACGTACTTGAGGCAGATTTGTTGCCGCCCACCTGTTTGATGCCTTCTTCGGAAGGCGGTATCGCCATCTCTTTCGTTGATGGTGACAACCGGGCAGAAATTGAAATCTACAACACTGGCGAGGTCGCTGCTGCGACGTATTCAGCTCACAGCGGACCGGTAGCTTGGGAATTGAAAGATACTGAGTCCGCACTGAAGAAGGCCATCCGACGCATCCGTGTACATCTCGCCGCCTAACCGCCCAGAGAGGATGTACCAGCGTGATCGTCAAGTCCTACCAGACTTTGACGCTGAAGAGCACCTGTACCTGCGGTACGGTCGCGAGGACTTTGTAGATGGCCAACTTGCACCGGCCGGCATCCGGTTCCCGAAGACCTCGGTGAACCGGGGAAGCCTCAGCCAGCCCGAAGATGTGCTGTTTTCGGAGAACGGAAGGTACGATGGATTGGGCGTCGTCGAATTTATGGTTTCAGATATTCCTCCTAAGATCACGCAGGCGCAGGGCCCCACCTATCTGTTCTTCATGCGGCACGTTCCACTTTTCGACAACTATTCACACAGCGAGATTTGGTCTGGTCAAGGCGCACAGACCGGCGACTGTCGGGAGCCGAGCAAGACCGTGAAGCTCGAATTCCGAATCCACCTTTGCCAGCGAATTACCGGTGAGCGGATCAGAATCGAGGCGGCCCGTAACCGAGCTGTCTGACGAGTGAAGGATATCGGATGTTAGGTTGGGGTTCTCAAGCGACTGGGTCAACACGCTTTCGGACCAGCGATCCAGTGTTACATAGCTGCCTACACAAGCTCGCCTGCCGGGCGGCGATCGCATCCCAGCCGTAGCGGCGTTCCACTTTCACCCGCGCCCGCTGCTCGATGGCGCGGCGGTGATCCGGATCCGCCAGCAGCGCGGCGATGGCCTCCGACATCTCCCTCGCGGATCGAACGACCAGCACGTCGCGGCCGGGCTCCAGCTCATCCAGCCCGTTGATCCCCGCCGGAGTCGAAACGATGGCCTTGCCCATCGCCATGGCCTCGAGGATCTTGATGTTGGTCCCGGCCGAGGCCACCAGGGGCGCGATCACCACGGTGGCGCGACGGTAGGCCGGGCGCGGGTCGGGAACGAAATCCTGGACCTCGATGCCGGGCCGGTCCAGATCGACGCGCACGCGATCCTGGTAGGAATCCATGTAGTAGCGATGCCGGGCGCCGGCGATGATGTGCAGAATGGGATCGCGGGACGCCAGCAGCGGCCACACCTCGCGCAGGAAGAATTCGACTGCCATCAGGTTCGGCAGGTGGGCGAACGAGCCGATGAAAAGCAGCCGGCGCGACTCGGGATCTTCGGCGGAAGGTTGAAACCGCTTCAAGTCGACTCCGTTGGGCAGGCACACGGCGGAACCGGATGTCACCACCTTCCGGTCCTTCTCCGACATGGTGACGACGGCATCCACCTGCCGCCAGGCCGCCGTCTCGAAACGCACCCAGCGCTCCCACTGGCGCCGGACCTCCCAGTCCTCTTTTTGCGCCAAGAGCTGTTGGTACAGGTCCATGGTGACGTCATGCTCGACGAGAATGGTGCGCGCCGGGGCGCAATCGGCGGCGTACTGGGCCATCTGGGTGAACTCCAGTTGCGCGATCGCCGGCCGCCACTTCCTCACCGTTTGGCGCAACGCTGCCCGGAATGCCGGGAGGGAAAATTCTTCGACCACGTCGGGACGGCCGTGGTCGGGCAGAATGTGGCTGCCGGGGCGTTTCACCTGGACGATCTCGCAGCAGATATCTAGCAACTCGGGTGGCGGCGTAGCCAGCTCGTCGACGAAACAAACGAGCACCTGATCCACGTTCTCGGCGGCGCGCCGCATCAGGTTGTACATGCGCACGGCCCCGCCGTGAGACAGAGGAAACGGCGCATAGGGACTCGCAATGAGCACCAACGGCTTGCCGCTCGCCGCGCGGCCGGGAAACACCGCCACAGCGCCGCTCGCGAGCGCCAGCACGAGTTCCTCATCGGCGACCGCCACCGGACGCGCATGAACCCACGCGGGCGCATGCCGCGCTTCCGCCAGCGCCGCCAGCGCCGGTCGGCTCGGGTCCATCTTTCCCGCCATCCGGTT
>Ga0247727_10019083_pt1 | contig 10675 bp, 3 predicted proteins | sample WisWelCaveWW1625_FD_202498 | JGI IMG/M metagenome (GOLD analysis project Ga0247727, IMG submission 202498) | Biofilm microbial communities from Wishing Well Cave, Virginia, United States - WW16-25 | ecosystem: Environmental > Aquatic > Deep subsurface > Groundwater > Cave microbial mat | place...
GGCGGAATGCGGGCGGCCCGCCGGCCGCTCCTCGAAGCCGGCACACGGCAGCAAGTCCTCCGATTCAATGATCTCGGTCGCCATTTCGACGACCTTCTCCATCCGGCGGGGGTGCGGGAGCGCGCGAATCAGCAACGGAGGCAGTTCGAGAACCCAATCGCCCGGTATCTCGGCAAACCTTCTTCCTCCAACGATTTGCATGGGGTCCTTATCTTTCTTATCGGCCCCCCGCCGCCCTTGCTACAGCCGTTCCCGACTACAGGGACGGCCCCGCTCGCCCGATGGTTCCCTTCCAGTACCGCTCCCGGCAGGCCCAATGGTCCTATTCCAAGCCTGGAAACACCATGCTACTGTGACAGATAGATGTGGGTGAAGCGTTTTCATCCCTCCCGGTGTTCTAACTATATAGGCATGAAAAGCAGTCTCGCTTCAATACTCCTGGCGTGCGCCTCGGCGTGGTCGCAGGTTCCGCTGAATTCCAGCCCCGGCCGTGTCGTCGGCCATGCTCAACTCCGTGCCGCCACAGACCAGCCGAACCTGGTCGAAGGTCGGGAATTGAGTAATCCCCAGGCGGTCGCGCTGGACCTGTCGCTGTCGCCGGCGGCAATCTACGTCGCTGATACCGCCAATAATCGTGTCTTGGGATGGCGCAATGCCTCGAATTTCGAGAACGGCGCGGCCGCCGATATCGTGTTGGGGCAACGCGACAGGTTCGCGACAACGCCTCTCGGACCGAATACGACGCTGACCAGCGGCCTGAGCCAGCCGACTGGTTTGGCCGTCGACCGGGACGGCAATCTTTATGTCGTCGACACGGCCAATAACCGGATTCTTCGTTTCCCCAAACCGTTCGCGCAGCCGGCCGGCGAGCTGGTGCTGCCGGACCAGGTGATCGGACAGGCCAGCCTGGCCACCAGAGCCGCCAACTCCGGCGGGCTCTCCGACAAGAGCGTCGCCGTATTCTCGGCCGCCGCCGGCTCGTTTCGCAGCGGCCTGGTCTTCGATCGCGACGGCAATCTGTTCTTCACCGACGCCGGCAACCATCGCGTGGTCCGATATCCGGCCTCGAGCCTCGGGCCGGGCGCGGCCAACTTCCCCGCCGCCGACCTCGTGCTGGGGCAGCCGAATTTAACCACTAACACCCCGCTGCTTCTGACGGTGCAAAACCGCGTCAGTAAGTCGCGCCTCAACCAGCCGTCCTCGCTGGCGATTGACCAGGCGGGACGGCTCTTCGTTGCCGACGCTCTGAGCCGAGTGCTGGTCTTTGCGCCTCCATTCACCAACGGCATGGATGCGGCGCGAATTATGGGCTTTGTCAACCCGCCGGTGGCGGGACAGCCGACGCCTCCGCCGATCACCGAGCAGACGCTGGGATTGATTGCCCCGGCCCCCGGCGGGACAGGGCTCCGGTTCTTTCCACCGGAAGGCGTTTTCACGATAGACAATACACCGTTCGTGATCGATTCGCCGGCCCACCGGATCCTCCGCTACGACCCGTTCGATCAGTGGCCCCCGGAGAGCAGCTCATTCTCGCCGCCCGCCAAGGCGGTCATCGGGCAGGATACGTTCCAGCAACCGCTGCCGAGGATCAACCGCGGACGGCCGGAGCCGTATGACAACACGTTCTTCACACCGGTGGCGGCGGCCGTGGGCGGCGGTGAAGTTTTCGTCGTCGATTCGTTCAACCATCGTGTGCTGGTGTTTCCGGATCTGTCGAGCGGTCCACCGCTATCGCAAGGAGCGCCCTACCTGGCGCGCCGCGTGCTCGGGCAGGTGGGCTTCGAGTTTAACTCGGTGAACTTCATCGAGGGCAGGGAATTCTTCTTCCGCAGCGCGCTGCTGACGGCCGCCGGCATCGCCGTGGACCGCCGGTCGAGCCCGCCGCGGCTCTACGTGGCCGATCCCAACAACCACCGCGTCCTCGGCTTCGCCGACGTGCGCAAGCTTCGACCCGGTGACCGCGCCGACGTGGTGGTCGGACAAGTCGACCTGTTCCGCGCGATCCCCAATTCGCCGCCGAGCGAGACACTGGCCCGCACTGACGGCGGTCTTTTCTTTCCCATCGGCGTGGCCGTCGACGACCAGGGAAACCTGTGGGTCGCCGATCAGGCCAACAGCCGCGTGCTGCGTATTCCAAACCCGTTCGCGCAGCAGGAGCGGCCCCTGAAAGCCGACCTGGTGCTCGGCCAATCAAGCTTCAGCGCGCGGGTCACAGATCCGACCTCCAGGACCCTCTCGTCTCCATACGGCCTGGCCTTAACCGTCGACGGACACCTGCTGGTTTCCGACACCGCGCACCATCGCGTCGTGATCTTCGAAAAGCCCTTTACCACCGGCATGGCCGCCAGCCGCGCGTTCGGCCAGCCCGACCTGATCACCGCCCTGCCGGGGACCACCACCAGCCGGATGAACAACCCGCGGCACATCGCCGTCGATACCGATGACCGCCTCTACGTCTCCGATTCCGGCAACAACCGGGTGCTCATCTTCAGCCGCGTGATAGGCGCTCCCCCGGACCCGGCGGCCGCCTTCGTTCTGGGGCGCACGACAACGTTGAACCAGCCGCAGGGCGTGACCGTGAGCCCGTTGACCGGAGAGATCTGGGTCGCCGACGCCGGCAACAACCGGACGCTGCGCTATCCCAAATTCAACGACCTGCTGATCCGCGGCGACGGCTTCGACGCCAACATTCCAGGCAGCGGACCGCTCGCGGTGGCTCTGGACGGCTTCGGCAACCTGCTGATCGGCGATTCACTGAATCGCGTCGGCCTCCATTTCCCGCGGATGACCGCGCTCAACGCGGCGAACTTCCAGCAGCGCCTGGCGCCGGGAATGTACGCCACCATTGGCGCCCCCGGGCCGGATTTCACCGATACAGCCATCGTCTTCGACCAACTGCCGAATCCGATCCCCATGCCCACCGAGATTTCGGACTTGCAGGTAACTGTCAATGAAGTGCCGTCGCCGATCCACTATGTATCTCCCCGGCAGATCAACTTCATCGTGCCGTCGGCGACCCCGGTGAATGCCCTCGCCGAGGTCCAGGTGGTCCGCGCGTCCACCGGCCAGGTGCTCTCCAGCGGGTCGATCAGAATGGAAACCGCTTCACCCGGCTTGTTCGCCACCAATGGCCGGGGCACCGCACAACTGGTGGCCTTGAACCAGGACAACTCGCTGAACTCGACGACCAATGCCCTTCCGCGGGGGCAGGTCGTTCAGTTGTTCGGGACCGGTCCCGGGGTGATTCCCGGTGCGCCGCCGGATGGGACGCCGGCTACCGGCATCGTCGAGACCCCCAACCTTCCGAGGGTGTTCGTGAATGTACAACTGGCGCCGGTCGAGTGTCCGGTTCAATACTCCGGTGTCGCCCCCGGTCTGATCGGTGTGTGGCAGATCAACGTCGTGATCCCGACTTTCGCGCCGGCCAATAACGCCAGCGCCCTGTCGGTCATCATCAATGACGCCGCCAGTCCGCCGGCCGGCATGCCTGCCCTTCGCACGACGATCGCGATTCGTTAGAGAATGCACGCAAATTCGGAACCGGGGGAGATTCGCGTATATTCGCGTGAATTCGCGGCCGTCTTCATGGCCTGATCCGGACCCTCACCGCATTGGAGGCCCGCCCGCCGGCCTCCAGCGTCACTAGCTGATCACCGGGCGCAACGCCTGGCGGCACGCGAGCATTCACCTGGTACAACAATCCCGCAACGCCCGGCGCCACGCCGCTAAAAAGAACTTCGGCGGCCTGTCCTCCCAGCAGGACCCGCGGAGCCATCACCGTTTCCTGCAATCCCGGAATCGTCGACGGGCGAACCGCGCCCAAGCCGGTGCAGTAAATCTCGAGGATGTCGCCGGCCGACGCCGGCTGCTCGAAACTGGTCCGGCCAGTCCCGGCAAGGAGAACAGCTCCGGCTCCGGAGCTTGGGTCAAAAAAGATGCCCGGTGCGGCCGCCAGCAGCGAGACCCGAACCGGCGCGGTAGTCCCCATCACGTTGGTGACGACGATTTCCACTTCGCCCGTCATGGTATTCGCCGGAATCAGGAAATTGATCTGACGGTCGCTGGTGTAGTATTGCGGCGAAGGCCTTCCGTCGACCAGCACCTGCGCCCCGGCCACGCGGTCCTGCGGCGGCAATGAGGCGACCGGCGGGCTGCCCGCGGCGAGGTTAAAGCCAAACACGCTCACGATGGATCCCGGCGCCAGCGCCGCGCCGAACGACGCCGCGTCGACCACGCCGCCCTCGGCGACCATGGGGCGGCCCACGGCGACCGCCGAGAGCGTCACCGGCGGGTTGGTTCCCTCTACCGTGACACGGAGCTCATTCAACGGGCCCGGTGCGGGGGTCCAGCGAAATCGCACCTGGCCATCTTCATCGGTGACTGCTGCCGAGGCATCGAGTGATCCGCCGGCCGTCACCGAGGCGGTCAATCGCAATCCAGGATAGGGAAGATCGTTGACATCGACCAGGCGAAAAACCAGCGGATCGGCGAGAACGGTTCCGGCGGCCGGCTGGCGGTCTCCCGAGACGGCAACCAGCCTCAGAGCGTTGACCGATCCCAACACGTGCACTCGCGTCTCGGCCGTGTCGTACAGTGAATCGGCCGGCTCGGCGATGAGATCGTCCACACCGGAGCGGATCCCGCGCACCTCGAAAGTTGCGCGGCTGGCTCCGGCCGGAACGGTCAGCGCCGAAGCTACGGCAATCGCGCCGGATTGCGTTCGCAACCGGACGGTTAATGGAGCGGCAACCGCCCGAGCCACGCTGAGCGACGCGGTCATACTACGGCCTTCCAGCACGCCCGCCGCCGGGAACGTCGACAGCCGCAGCGCCCGCTTCAGGCTGTTGTCGGCCGTGGCCCGCCGCTCGGTGGCGCGTTGGAAGAAGCCCTCGAAGGCCGCGCGGTAGGTTTCCACCTGCGAGATCTGGTCCGAAGTCGGCTCGACGCCGGCGGCCGTCACCAGCAGGAAGCCCAGGCGAAAGCGGCGCTGCGCGACGGTGTGGTCCGGGGTGCGCCGTCCCTCGGCCCGGATGAGCTCCTCGATCAGGATGTCCCTGCGGCGTCCGTCGAAACTGATGCCGGCTTGCGGCTGGCGGCTGCCAGCAGTCGTCGTGGGATTCTCGACCAGAAACAACGGCGGGACGTCCTCGGGCGCGCGCAGCCCCATCAAGTACTGGTCGAGCGGCGAGTAGCCTTCGACGGTGGCCACCGTGGTGAAGCGCGGCGTCGCCTGCGGGCCGTTGTCCCGGATGCGGTTGCCCTCCAGCAGCGAAGCCTCCGAGTTAAATGCGAAATTCCAATGCGCCGTCTGCCGTCCGAGCATCGGCCGAGCGCCGGGATCGGCCGCATCGCGGACGCTGGCGAATGCGAGAAACAGATGGCCGGCTTCGTGCCCGAGGATCGTCAGCGGCGTATCCCGGCTCAGCGACCGGGACGGCACGACGGCGTCCGGATCGCGCGGGTATTGTCCGATCGGCCCGAGATTCAGCATCGCCTGGAGCCGCCGCGGCGAGCCGAACTCGCGTCCGATGTCGACGATCGAGTCCCCGTACCCGGTGCGCTGGTTGCGAACGGTGACCTCGAAAGCGACCGCGCCGGGGCTGGCGGCGATCCCGAGATTATTGAAGATCACCAGGTAGTCGTAAGCGTCCTCGTGCGTCTCGTAGAATCTCTGCGCGGCCAGCACGATGTCGATTTCCTCGACGCTGGTGAAGCGCTCGGCCACCGCCGCCGGAAACTCCTGGCTGGATCCCGCGAGGAATGATATCACCGCGCTGGCGCCGAGCACGCCGCCGGGGGCGATGCCGACGACGGCGGTCCGCGTCGTAATGCGCTGGTAGGCGAATTCGATCCGGCCGCCCGGATAGAGCCGCAGTTGAAACGTCTGCGTGATGCCGAAGCCTGTCGGCTGATATTCGGGCACGTCGATCCAGGTGACTACGAAGCGGGAAGGTTCCGCCAGAACGCGCACGCTGTTGGGAGCCAGCGACGGATCCAGGTCGCGAAACAATGGCGCGATGCGCGGCGGGCCCGCGGTCAGACGCCCGAGCGATCGCTCGCTGATCGCCGTATCGCCGGCGTTGAAGCTGACGTTGCCGTCGGAGTTGACGAAGACCCTCGTATAGGTGATGCCGAAAAAGGGAAACGAGAACGGCAGGCGTTGCTCGCGCGTGTCGTCGTCATCCAGGCCCGTGAGCGGTGCGCCGTCGCTGGCCGCCTGGGCGTCGTAGCTGGCGTCGGCGACCTGGAACCTGTACCGCGCCGCCGAGGCGGTCGCCGGAGTAAAGGTGATCGACTTTCGATCGAGGTTGAAATCGTTGCGCCGGGCCACCACTCCGTCGCTGTCCTCCAGGACCGCCAGGTTTCCAATATCGCGGGCGACCGAGAAGGGAGTGATTCGCGCCACCGATTCCGGCGCCGCTTGCCGCCGCAGGCGGGCCGACTGCCGGTTCAGGTGCAGCTCCTCTTTCCACCGTTCCGGGTAGCTGCCGCAAAGCACCGTCTCCTGGCGCCCATCGACCGCGGCGGTTCGAAGGAACAACAACAAGGCAAACGACGTACGTTTCATAAGAAGGGAGCCGAGCGCCGCTCACGGCGGCACTGTTTCTTTCTATTGTAAGATACGCGTTTGGCCCCGCCCGGCCGGTGGGCGCGGCCGATTCTTCGGGAGGAAGGCACGGCATGGCTTTTTGCACCAGTTGTGGCGCCCAGATCGGCGACACCAGGTTCTGCCCGGGCTGCGGGCGCGCGGCCGGCGGCGGTCCGGTCGCGACGGCGGTCGCCACCCTGACGCCGCTCGAATACCAGATCTATGGAGACAACCTCCAGGTGGCGCGATTGAAGCTGAAGCCGGGGCAGGAGGTTTTCGCCGAGGCCGGCAAGATGTTGTATAAAACTCCCAATGTCGACTGGGAGACGCGGATGAGCGGCACCTCGCTGGGTGAAAAAATCTGGGGCGCCCTGAAGCGCAAGGTGATGGGCGAATCTCTGTTCATGACCTACTTCCGGGCCAGCGCCGACGGCGAGGTGGGATTTGCCGGCGACTATCCCGGCCGTATCCAGGCTTTCGACCTGGCCGACGGACAGAACATCATGGTGCAGCGCGACAGCTTCCTGTGCGCCCAGGCGTCGGCGCAGTTGAACATCGCTTTCGTCAAGAAGCTCGGCGTCGGTTTTTTCGGCGGCGAAGGGTTCATCCTCGAGAAGATCACCGGGCCCGGAGTGGTGTTCATTCACGCCGGCGGCGACCATATCGAGTTCACGTTGAAGGCCGGCGAGTCGCTTCAGGTCGACACAGGCTGTATTGTCGCCTTCGAAGAGTCCGTGAACTACGACATCCAGTTCGTCGGCGGCATCAAGAAGGCGATTTTCGGCGGTGAAGGGCTATTCCTGGCCACGATGACCGGCCCTGGACGGGTCATCGTGCAAAGCATGACCCTCGAGAAAATGCGCCGCGAACTCTCGTTGGGCCGCACCGGCGGCGACGAGCGCTCCGGTCTTGGAGCGATCACGAACATTTTCGGCAGCGAAGACTGACCGAGCCCGGGAAGCCGGGTCCTACCAGGTCAATCTCCCGCCAAGCGCGACGATGCGGGGATCATTGCGCGCGCGGCGCTCGAACCAGCCGAAGCGCGAGCTGGTCACGACGTTCACCTGGCTGTCGGTCTCCGAGATCCACGGATGATTGGTCGCATTCAGGAACTCGACGCGAAGCTGGAACGAGACTGTTTCGCGAATCGCCGTATTCTTGGTGATGCCCAGATCCACGTTCTTGAGGGGATACTTGCGCACGTCGGGGAACCGCGACGGCCAGTTTCGCAGCGTGTAGGGACTGGGCACGGTCCGCGGGAACAGCGTCTTATCGAACGCATTGAACACGCTCCGCTCTGATGCCGGCAGTTTCGCGCTGCGCGCCTGAAGCGGCGGAGCGTTCGGGAAGTTGATAGGGAAACCGGACTGCGTGATCGCATTGACGTTCAGTTGCCAGCCGGAAATCGCCTTGCCGAACGGGCCGCGGATGCCGGTTCCGAACCGCCTCCCACCGCCAAAGGGCAGCTCGTAGGTCCACAGGCCGGCCAGTTTCTGGGGCACGTCCCAGAGCGAGATCACCTTGTCCAGCCGGGATAAAGCGGGGTCTTTGAGATTGAAATCCTGGGCGTTCAGAAAACCGATCTCTTCCAGGTTTTTCGCAATCGTGTAGGAAACGCTCAACGTCATGCCGTGGGAGTAGCGCTTGGCCAGCCGCGTCTGGAACGAATGGTAATGGTTCCTGCCGATCGAAATCTCGCTCAGACCGACGCTGCTGAATTGAGGGAAGGCAACCAGTAACGACTGTCTTGGAACCGTCGGCGCGTTGAGGACCGCGTTGAGCGGCAGCAGACCGGCCAGTGGATTGGCAATGCGCTCGGTGTAATAGGAATCCGGCCGTCCCAGTTGAGCTGCGGGAATCACGTTGAGCGCCGCGCTGACCGCGCCCACGCCGGTTCCGCCGGGAAACTGACGCGCCTGGCTGCCGCTATAAGCGGCTTCGACGACCATGTTGCCGGGCAGTGCGCGCTCGATGCCAAATGAGAACTGGTGCGAGTAGGGCACCTTCCGGTTGAGGTAGCCCGCTCCGATTCCCTGTCCGAGTAGAGTGGCCAGGCCCTGGCTGCTGCCTTGAGGGCGCAGCAAGCCCTCCGGGAAGGCGTTGTCGAGCGTGACCCGCGGCCTGCCCGTTTCCGGCGATGCCAGAACCGGCGTCGAAACGCTGAAGCCGGTCGAGCCTTGCGGCCCCAGGGCGCCCGCCGAGCTCAGCCCGTATCCCGCGCGAACCACGAAGCTCCGCGACAGTTGAATGGCGACGCCGAGGCGCGGCTGGAAGTTGTTGCGGTCGGGAATATACGACAGGCGCCGCTCACCGCTGGAACCGGCAAACAGCAAGCCGCCCCGCAGGTCCGCGCAGGCCGGGCAGTTGGCCAGCGCCGGCGAGGCACGCACCGCGGCCGCGATCGGGCTCGGCTGGTCAAATGCGAATCCGCGCACCATGCGGTCATACCGCTCCGTGTAGGGCCGCTCGTAGTCCCAGCGGAAGCCAATATTCAACGTGACGCGGGGATGCAGTTTGAAATCGTCTTGCACGAAAGTGGCGTAGTAGCGGCCCTGGCGAGCCGGGTCGATCGTCCTGTCCACCTTGCTCGACGTGTTGGGATAGCCGAGCAAGAAGGTGGCGAACTCGTCGCCGGAAGCCGCATCGGCGCGTAGCGGATTGGCCTGGGTGAATCCTTTGTCGAACCCGTAGAACCCGCTCGAGTCGCCCGGCGCGATCGTGTTCTCGTTGAACAACCGGAACTCGGCCCCGAATTTGAGCTGATGGCGGCCCTGTGTGCGGTTCAGATTGGCCTGATAGGAGGATTGCTCGCGCGTGTTGAGATCCTTGTAAATGCTCGAGCCGATCGACGTGTAGCGCCCGCCTCCAATGTCGAATCGCGGAAAATTCAACGCGCTGAACTGCGAAACGAGGCTGTCGGCGAACCCCAGCTGGCGTGGGTCGAATCCGACCGCCGTCGGGTTGCCGCGCGTGTTTACGTACCGCGCCAGCCCGCCTCGGAAGTTGAGCACAGTGCGCGGGTCGAGCGTGCGCGTCCAATCCACGGCCACCCGCTCATAGGTGCGGGTCGAGCCGATCGAGCGGCTGGTGTCGGCCGGATTGTCGATGCCGAACAGGATGTCGCCAAACTCCTTGAAGGGAGTCCGGCCGAGGCTGACGTAGACGTTGTTGCTGTCGTTGATGCGATAGTCGACCTTGGTCAGCCACTGGTTGTAGCCGCTGCTCGAGCCCCCGAAGTTGGCGTAGTTGAGCTGGCCGACCGCACGCCCGGCGAGATTCGGCAGCGGGACGAACTCGATGACGCGGCGGGCGACGTTGTTCATGCGGCCCGCCGGAATCCGGTTACCGGAAAACGGGGAACGCACGAAATTGCTCCCCTGCTGAGTCGTGGTGAGCGGATCGTAGATGAGCTGGGGAATCCCGGTGAAGTCGCCGCCGCGCAGCGCCGCGTCCGGCATCACGGCCGATTCGGTGTCGACGCCGCGGGAGCGGGTGGCGTCCAGCGAAAGCAGGAAGAACAGGCGGTTGCGCCCGTCCAGCAGCTTGGGCAGCACGATCGGCCCGTCCAGGTGGAACCCGAAATTGTTGTTGTTCTCGCGCACCTTCGGGTTGCCGAGCGAATTCGCCTCCCAGGAGTTGGCTGACAGCGCCGAGCCGCGATAGAACTCGAACAGAGCGCCGTGGAAGGCATTGGCCCCGGACTTGGTGGTCAGCGCGACCACGCCGCCGCCGACCCGGCCATAGGAGGCGTCGTAATTGTTGGTCTGCACCTTCACCTCGGCCACCGACTCCAGCGGCGGCATGAAGGTCACGTTGCGCGTGATCGGCTGCGTGTTGCTCACGCCGTCCAGCACCGACTCGTTCTCGCCGCGGAAGCTTCCGTTGATCGAGACATCGCTGGCGTTGCTGTGCGCGATGTTGTTCATCGAACCGTAGGAGCGGCTCGCCTTGATCAGCTCCGGAGCCGCCCAGGCGAACTGATAGATGTTGCGGCCGTTGTTGGGCAGCTCGACGATCTGCCGCGCGACCACCGAGCTGCCCCGCGAGGCGGTCTCGGTGTTCAGCAGCGGCGCTTCCGCCGTCACC